>Ga0302278_10000077_pt1 | contig 110509 bp, 100 predicted proteins | sample III_Bog_N3_2_FD_194543 | JGI IMG/M metagenome (GOLD analysis project Ga0302278, IMG submission 194543) | Peat permafrost microbial communities from Stordalen Mire near Abisko, Sweden - III_Bog_N3_2 | ecosystem: Environmental > Terrestrial > Soil > Wetlands > Peat | place: Sweden: Abisko...
ACCACGTAGCCATCTATGATGCGGTGAACGGCATCACGCGGACGAATCGAGGTTGGCTCGTCAACGACCCGGCACCCGCGGGCGCCAATATTGATGCGGCGGTAGCGAGTTCGGCCTACACGGTTCTCAATACCCTGTGGACCTGGACGAACCCGCGCGTCTTGCAGGCGGCCTATGACAAGGCGCTGGCCGCCATTCCCGACGGGCAGTCCAAGGTCGACGGCATCGCCTGGGGGAAAAAGGTGGCCGAGGCGGTCATCGCGAAACGCGCCGACAGCGGCTACAACAAGCCGATCCCGGGCAAATACTCGAGCGACGAGGCGGGAAAATGGAGGGAGACGCCCCCCACGTTCCGGCCCGCGCTGCTGCCATTCTGGGGCAAGGTGACCCCGTTCACCCTGACCTCGCAGGACCAGTTCCGCGCGCCTCCCCCCTACACGGTGGATTCAAAGACCTACGCGGAAGAGGTGGCCTACGTGAGCAAGGTTGGCGCCCGAGACGGTGCCGACCGCAACGAATACCAGACGCTCAGCACTCCCTTCTGGTCCGACGACTTGGGCACATCGGCTCCCCCGGGGCACTGGAACATGGTGGCCCAGGACATCGCGAGGCGCAGGAACATGTCTGTTGCCGACGCGGCGCGCTTTTTCGCCCTCCTCAATCTCGCCGAGGCCGACACGGGGATCGCCATCTGGGAAACGAAGTATTTCTACAGGACTTGGCGCCCCGAGACCGCGATCCGCGAGATGGATACGAAGGTAAACCCGGCCGCGGTCCAAAACCCCGAATTCATACCCAACATGCCGTCGCCCCCGTTTCCGGCCTACGTGTCGGGGCACAGCGGCTTCTCAGCTTCTGCTGCGCGGATTATCGCGCTGTTCATCGGAACCGACGACGTGGAATTCTCTGTCACGTCAGACGGGCTCCCGGGTGTGGTGCACTCCTTCAAGAAGCTCTCCGACGCGCAGCGTGAGGTGGGCATGAGCCGGGTCTGGGGCGGCATCCACGTCATGTCTGACAACCTTGAGGGACAGAAAATTGGCATGAAGGTGGCCGATTGGGTGTTCGCAAACGCCCTGGGCCCGGTTTCGAAGTAACATCCCCTCCTCCCCTAAAAAATGTCCTCGAAGCTCCTACTCTGCGCGGCGTTTTGCGCCCTTTCGCTCACTGGCCGGGCTGAACCGTCCTATGTGGCCACGCCGCTAAAACCCCGGCTTCCCGCACCAGAGGGGGCCAGCCTGTTTCAGATCATGCCGCCCGAGCAGACAGGTGTGACGGTCGGCAACGTCTACAATGACCCCCGCATGTGGGGAGACCGCTTCAGGGAACTGACGCTTGGAGCCGTCGAGACCGGAATCGCGGTTGCCGACTTCGACCGGGACGGGCTCCTCGACATTTTCGTGGTATCTCGCAATGGCCCTTGCGCCCTCTACCGGCAGACCTCGCCGTTCAAATTCGTGAATGTCGCGGCGGCGGCGGGCGTGGACTGCACCCAGAACGGCCCCGGCAGCGTGGTGAGCGCGACCGTCGTGGACATCAACCAGGATGGTTGGCCTGACCTATATGTGTGCCGATTCGATGCCCCGAACCTGCTCTTTGTGAACAACGGGGACGGCACCTTCACGGAGCGAGCCAAGGAATACGGTCTGGACGTCAAGGATGCCTCGGTCGAAGCGACCTTCGCGGACTACGATGGCGACGGCTACCTGGACATGTTCCTCCTGACCAACGTGCTCGACTTCTCAAAGAGCCCGCAAGGTCGCCGCAACTACCTCTTTCACAACAACGGCAACGGCACCTTCACGGATGTCTCCAAGAAGGCCGGGATTTGGGGGCTCTCCCAGGGGCACACGGCGCTTTGGTTCGACTCCAACCAGGACGGTTGGCCCGACCTCTACATCGCCAACGATTTCGAGACGCCGGATCGCTTCTACATCAACAACGGGGACGGCACCTTTACCGACATGGTCGACGAGAAGCTGCCGCACGTCACCTATTTCTCGATGGCCGGCGACTCCGGCGACCTCAACAACGACGGCCTGATTGACTTCATGGTGGTCGACATGCGCGACCATACCCATGCGGGCTTCATGACGGGTCTTGAGGAGCAGGGCAGGGGACTCTGGGAGATGGAGCGGGTTCCCGAGCTCATCCCGCAGTACATGTGGAATTCGGTGTACATCAACACGGGAACCGACCGCTACCAGGAGGTGGCCCACCTGATCGGGGTCGACGCCACCGGATGGACCTGGGCGGCGCGCATGGCCGACCTCGACTGCTCGGGGCGCCTGGACCTGTTCTTCACGGGCGGCATGATCCGCGACTTCACGAACCCCGACCTGGTCGACAAGCAGAACATCGCGCCCAACGTGAATGCCCGAGGCGCGGTGTGGAAGAATTCGCCGGTGCGCAAGGAGCACACGCTTGCCTACAAGAATCTGGGCGACCTGAAGTTTGCGGATGTGGGGGCCAAGTGGGGCCTCGACCACCTCGGTGTCTCCTTCGGGGCGGCCCTTGCCGACCTGGATGGCCGCGGCGTCCTGGACATCATCTATAACAACTACGAGGGACCGCCCACGATCGTCCGCAACAACACGACGGAGGGCCACCGGGTCGAATTCAAGCTGGCAGGCAGGGCGCCCAATCTAGACGCGATCGGGGCCGAGGTCCGGATCGAGACCGCCTCGGGGATCCAGGTTCGGCAGGTATACACGGAGCGCGGTGTGGTCGCGAGCGAGCCGGCGACCGTCCATTTCGGCCTAGGCAAGGACACCTCCATCTCTAAGCTCACGGTCCATTGGCCGAACGGCCAGGTCCAGGTGATCGAGGACCTTCCCGTGGACAAGCTGCTCACGATCAAGCAGCCGGAGTTGGCCCAGGGCGAGGTTGCCCACCGCCCGCCCGCCCACATCAATCACCCGGCGGACCCGGCTGCGTTGTTTGCGGAGTCGGCCCATTCCAGGGGAGTGGATTTTGTTGATGCTCCTCTGCCGGCCGACGAGTTCAGCCGCCAGCGCCTCTTGCCCCGCCGCCTCGGGATGAGCGGTCCCTCGATCGCCGTCGCCGACGTCAATGGGGACGGGATCGCCGACATGTTCGTCAGCGGAACCGGCGGCCAGGCGGGCGTCCTCTACCTCGGCCAGAGCGACGGCACGTTCAAGCCGGCTCCCGAGCAGCCCTGGTCCGCCGTGACCGATTCCGACGATGTCTCAGCCGTGTTTTTTGACGCAACAGGCAGCGGCCATCCCGACCTCCTCGTGACGGGCGGCGGGGTCAGGCACGAGCGCGGGGACCCCCTGCTCGGAAGCCGGCTCTATCTCAACGACGGGCACGGACGCTTCACTGCGGCGCCCAGCGGCACCGTGCCGGTCACCGGCGAGTCGGCCTCCGTTGCGGTGGCCGCAGATTTCGAGGGCAATGGGAAACCAGGCCTCTTTGTCGGCGGGCGCCTGGTCCCGGGCCAATGGCCCGCGACGCCGCGCAGTTTCCTCTTCCGCAACATCGGGGGTAAGTTCGTGGATGTGACCGATGAGCTTGCGCCGGGCCTCAGGAATATCGGCATGGTGACGGCCGCCGTTTGGGCGGACGTGGACCGTGACGGACGCCAAGACCTGATTCTCGCTACGGAATGGGGACCCATTGTGTACTTCCACAACAACGGGCACGGGTTCGACAACTGGACGGAGAAATCCGGACTCTCAAAGCGCACGGGCTGGTGGAGTTCTTTGGCCGTGGCTGACCTGAACGGGGACGGGCGCATGGACATCATCGCTGGCAACGTGGGCCTGAACACCAAGTACCATGCGAGCGCGAGCGAGCCGGCGGTGCTGCTTGCCGGGGACCTTGACGGAAGCGGCAAGGACCAACTCGTCGAGGCGCAATATGAGGGCGGAAAGCTCTACCCGGTGCGCGGGCGCAGCAAGCTAGCCTACGTGTTCCCTTGGATCCCGAAGAAGTTTCCGACGTACGAGGCCTACGCCCACGCGACAATCCCGGATATCTTCCCGGCCGAGCACCTATCCAAGGTGAAGCGCTTCGAGGCAAATGAGCTGGCCAGCGGCGTCTATTATCAGCGGGCCGACGGGACTTTTGCGTTCGAGCCGCTCCCGAGCTATGCGCAAATATCCCCCATAAACGGGATCATCGTGGGGGACTTCTGCGGCGACGGTCACAAGGATGTGTACTGCGTGGGCAACAACTACGGTCCTGAGCCCTCCACGGGTCGCTTTGATGGAGGGGTGGGCCTCCTCCTCAAGGGCGACGGGCATGGCCGTCTGACGCCGGTGCCGGCCTGGCGCAGCGGGCTCTTGGCTGGGGGTGACGCACGCGCCGCGGTCGCTTTGGCCCTTCCGGGTTTCAAGGGAATCCCTTCGATTGCCGTTTCGCAGTGCAATGGGCCTCTCCTGATTTTCACGCCCAACGCGCACCCCATTCCAGCGACCAAGCCGCTTGTCTTGCGTTGACTGGGGGCCCCGGGGAGGGTTTGCCCCGGGGCCATTATTGGCGTAATAAAATATGGGATAATAGGTTATCGCTGATTGGGAGAGTTTTTCTTGAAAAGATATTGATATGATATCATATCAATATCTGTTCAACCCTTCCTTCCTATCCCATGAACCCTGATTCCCATGTTTCGCTCACCCACCGCGAGCAGCCGGCCACAGCCGCGAGTGGCTGGATGTATCTCTTCCTGGTCTTCGTCGGCATAGCCGCAGGCCTCTCGATCATTGCCTACGGGGCCAGCAAGCAGTCCCTGCTCCCTGTTGCCGTCGGCCTGCTGCTGATGATCTGCTCATTCGTCTCGCTCGGCGGTTTTTTCACGCTCCAGCCGAACGAAGCGGCCGTCTTCACGCTGTTCGGTGAGTACAAGGGCACAGCCCGCCAGAACGGTTTCCTCTGGACGAACCCCTTCTACCGCAAGTTCAAGATATCCCTGCGGGCCCGCAACCTGAACGGCGAAAAGCTCAAGGTGAACGACAAGCGGGGCAACCCGGTGGAGATCGCCGTGGTCATCGTCTGGCGCATCCAGGACACGGCGCAGGCCGTGTTTGACGTCGACAGTTACGAGAGCTTCATCCGCATCCAAAGCGAATCCTGCGTCAGGCATGTGGCCAGCAGCTACCTCTACGACGACGGTGAGCCCAATGAGCTGACGCTGCGCGGAAGCGGGGTCGAGGTCGCAGCGGCGCTGGCAAAGGAGCTCCAGGAGCGCCTTGCGCGGGCAGGGATCGGCATCGAGGAGGCGCGCCTCACCCACTTGGCCTATGCCCCGGAGATCGCCCAGGCGATGCTCAGGCGCCAGCAGGCCGAGGCCGTGATCGCGGCCCGGCAGAAGATTGTCTACGGAGCCGTCGGCATGGTCGATATGGCCCTCCGCGAGCTCTCGGAGAAGGGAGTGGTCAAGCTCGATGAGGAGCGCAAGGCCGCGATGGTCTCGAATCTCCTGGTCGTCCTCTGCGGCGAAACCCAGACGCAGCCCGTTGTGAACACGGGCACACTCTACACCTGAAGCCCTAAGAAGGAGGAGGCGTCGCCATGGTGCCGGAGAACCAATCCTTTCAGTCCGCCCCGATGGGCGCGCGGGTCATCTGGAGCACGGTGGCCGCGGGTCTCATCACCCTTGCCGTGCCCACCTTTACGCTCGTTGCCCTGTCGGCGGGCCCGCACCATCAGGCGGCGCTGCGATCAGGATCGTGGAAGGCCGTCACCGCTCTCCTGCCGATTTTTTTGATGGTGCCCTCCTTTTTTTGGCAACGCTCCAAGGCATCGCATTTTCGGGTGGAGGAGAACGTCCTTGTCCTGGGGAGCAAGCGCTACCCGCTCGCGGGCCTGGTCGAGGTGACGCGCGACCGGGAGGTCCTGCACCGAGCGAGGAAGATCTGGGGCAACGGGGGCCTGGGCGCTATCCGGGGCAGGTTCAAGAGCAAGCGAATCGGCAAGTTCGATGCATTCCTTACCGACACCGACCATGCGGTGGTGCTGCGGTGGCCCGACAAGACGGTCGCGGTTTCCCCCGCCGACCCCGAGTTCTTCATATTAATAGCAAGGTCTGCTGCCGGACTCAGGTGAGCATTCCAAAACCTTTCCCCATGAATGGCTGAAGAGCGCAAGGCATTCCTCCTCCGCACCGACCCCCTCCTCTGGAGGGAGCTCGAGAAATGGGCCGCCGACGAGCTTCGCAGCGTCAACGGCCAGATCGAGTTCATCCTGAGGGATGCCGTCCGCAGGAGGCGCCGCCCAGAGGGGGATTCCGCGGCGCCGGCGCCCGAGAGCCCGCCTGCGCCGCCGGATGTCGGCTAGGGCGCGGCGGCCGACAAAGGACATTGCCTCCGGGACGACTTCCCGGGATTTTTGAAGGCATAAACCCGCGTGTCCCTTTGCCGACGTCCCGATGAAGCCGCCTGAAGCAAAAAAGCGGATTGAAGCCCTGCGGTCAGAGGTCGCATTCCATGACGAGCGCTACTACCGCGAGGCACGCCCGGTGGTCACGGACCAGGAATACGACCGGATAAAGCGCGAGTTAGGCGAGCTGGAGCGGAAATTCCCGGAGGCGGCGAACGCCGCGGGCGCCGACACCCCTACGGCCCGCGTCGGCGATGACCGGGCCGAGGGATTCCAGACCTACCGCCACCGCCAGGCGATGCAGAGCCTCGACAACACCTACTCGGAGGCCGAGCTGCGCGAGTTCCACACACGCCTGGTCAAGCTTCTTGGGCGCGAGGATCTCTCGTATGTCGTGGAACCCAAGGTCGACGGCCTTGCGGTGAGCCTCACCTTTGAAAAGGGAGCCCTCGTCCGTGCGGTCACCCGGGGCAATGGCGCCGAGGGCGACGACGTCACGGCGAACGCCCTCACGATTCGGACCCTGCCGCGGAGGCTCAAAGCCTCGGCCCAAGCCCCGGTGCCGGAGCTCATCGAGGTCCGCGGCGAGATCTACATGTCGCTCGCCGAATTCGAGCGGATCAATGCTGCCCGGGACGCCGAGGGAGAGGAGCGCTACGCCAATCCCCGCAACCTGGCGGCCGGAACCATCAAGCTCCTCGACCCGCGCGAGGTGGCCGAGCGCAGGCTTGAGATCGTCCTCTACGGGATCGGGGCCTGCGAGCCCGCCCTTGCGGGGGGCGACACCCAGTCGGGCTACCACGCCCGAGTGCGAGCGTGGGGCCTTCCCTCGGTCGAAAAATATTGGACAGCCCGCGGCATCGACGAGGTCTGGACCGCGATAGGCGAACTGGACCGCCTGCGCGGGAAATTCGCCTACGGCACCGACGGTGCGGTCGTTAAGCTGGATTCGCTCGCGCTCCAGCGAGAGGCCGGAAGCACAAGCCGGGCGCCGAGGTGGGCCATGGCGTACAAGTTTGCCGCGGAGCGGGCCGAGACGAAGCTGCTTTCAATCTCGGTGCAGGTGGGGCGGACGGGGGTGTTGACGCCGGTCGCCGAGCTGGAGCCCGTCCCCCTGGCCGGTTCCACGGTGGCCCGCGCCACGCTGCATAACCGCGACGAGATCGCCCGAAAGGACATCCGGGTCGGGGATTTTGTCTATGTCGAGAAGGCCGGAGAGGTGATCCCCGCCGTGGTCGGCGTGAACACGTCCCGCCGCGCGCCCGAGTGTGTCCCCTTTGCGTTCCCCATCCGCTGCCCGGCCTGCGGAAGCGCCGTGGTCCAGGTCGAGGGGGAGGTGGCGCTGCGCTGCCCCAACTACGATTGCCCCGTCCAGGTCCGGCGCAGGGTGCTCCACTTCGCCTCTAAGGCGTGCGTCGACATCGACGGGATGGGCGAGGCGATGGTGGATGTCGTGGTGGGCAAGGGCTGGGTCCACGGGGTCGCCGACCTCTACCATCTCAGGCGCGACGACCTTCTCGGCCTGGGAAAGAGCGTCGAGAAGTCATCGGACAACCTTCTTGCCGCGATCGAGAAAAGCAAGGGGTCGGACCTGTGGAGGTTCATTCACGGGCTCGGTATTCCGCATGTGGGCGCGGCTGCGGCAAAGGACCTGGCCAGCCGGTTTGGAACCCTGGAGGCCCTCTCGCAGTCCAAGTTTGAGGACTTCATCGGCGCGGGCAAGGAGAGCCTTATTGCCGGCATCGGGCAGACCATGGCCGACGCCATCGTGGGCCATTTCAACCAACCCGTGAACAGGACCCTTGTCGGGGACCTCCTCGCTGCGGGAGTCGAGCCGGCGAAGCCCGTGGCGGCGGCGCCGCGATCCGGCCCCCTCCTAGGGATGACTTTTGTCCTCACCGGCACGCTGCCGTCCCTGACGAGGGAGGAAGCCTCTCGCCGGATCGAGGCCGCCGGCGGAAAAATAGCATCCGGCGTCAGCAGGAAGACGAGTTTTGTCCTGGCGGGCTCCGACGCGGGATCGAAGCTCGAGAAGGCCCTGACCCTGGGCGTGAAGGTGATCGGGGAGGAAGAGCTCCTCTCGATGATCAGGAACACCTAGGCCTTGGGCCCCAAGGGGCCCTAGGATCAGTACTGCTGGAGGGCCTGCGAGAGCTCCTGCATGAAGGCCTGGGCCTCCGCAGGCGAAGGGCGGTAGCCCGGCTTGCTCACCTCGGTCAAGCCCGGTCGACCCTGCAGATCCACGACCCACTTGCCGGTCACGCCTCCTGGGAATGTGACCGTGCCGCTGGCCATGGCCGCCGGGTTCAGGTTGACCTTGTCAACGGTCACGCTGACGCCCGTGGACGCGGCGGGGACCTCGTCCTCAGGGGGCAGGGCCTCCTCCTCGGCGGGCGACAACCCGAGCTTTTCTTTCGCCTTGTCCAGGAATCCCTTCTTCTCGGCCGCAGGCTTCTCCGCCGCGGGTTTAGCGGGAGGGGTCTTGCTCACATCGCTTGCGTCCACCTTTGGAGCCTTGTCCTTGAGGAGCAGGTTCAGGTCGTCCACGAGGAACCGGACGTCCATGTAGGTCATGGAGACCTTGAACTGGTCGGCTAGCTTCTTCTGCACGGTGTACAGGGTGTCGCCGGCGGCGACCCACTCGGACACCGCCTTCGTCTGCTCGGGAGTAAGGGTCATGGATTGGACCCTTACCTAAACCCCTTTCCCCGGCCAGTTCAAGCCGGGGCCACGAACTTCGCCTTGTCAGCGGGAGAGCTGCGTCTTTAGGAACTCGACGCTGCCCCGCATCGAGGCGTCCTGCTCCATCATGTTGTCCACGGCCTTGCAGGCGTGGATGACGGTGCCGTGGTCACGGCCTCCGAATGCGTCGCCGATCTCCTGGAGGGAATGCTTGGTGAGCGTGCGCGCCAGATACATCGCGGCCTGGCGCGGTATCGCGATGTTGTTCGGCCGGCGCTTGCTGGTCATGTCGCTGTGGCGGATTTGAAAGTGGTCGGCGACGCGCTTCTGGATCGTCTCGATCGTCAGGATGCTCTGCGCCTGCTCGACCAGCATGTCGTGGAGCAGCCGCTCCGTGGTGGCCAGGTCGAGCGGCTTGTTGCTGAGGGCGCTGTAGCTGGCGACCTTGATCATCGCGCCCTCGAGGCGACGGATGTTTTTTGTGATGTTCTGGGCGATGAACGTGATGATGGGCTCGGGGAGCCCGCACTTAAGGGTGGCCGCCTTGGTGCGCAGGATCGCGATGCGGGTTTCCAGGTCAGGCGCCTGGATGTCCGCAGGCAGGCCCCACTCGAAGCGTGAAACGAGCCTTGCCTCGAGCTTCTGGATCTCGCTAGCGCGGCGGTCACTTGAGAGCACGATCTGCTTCCCGGACTCGAAGAGCTCGTTGAACGTGTGGAAGAATTCCTCCTGGATGCGCTCCTTGCCGGCCAGGAACTGCACGTCGTCGAGCAGCATCACGTCGGCGTGGCGATATTTCTGGCGGAACTTGACCATGCCGTTCTCCTGCAACGCTTGGATGAAGTCGTTGGTGAACTTCTCGGTCGAGAGGTAGGCCACCCTGGCATCGGGATTGTTACGGAGAATGGCGTGCCCGATGGCATGCATCAGGTGGGTCTTCCCGAGCCCCGTCTCCCCATAGATGAAGAGCGGGTTGTAGGCCTGCGCGGGCGCCTGGGCCACCGCAAGTGCTGCAGCGTGCGCCATCTGGTTGTTCGCTCCGACGACGAACGTCTCGAATGTGTTACGAAGGTTGAGCGTGCCGGGTGCGGGCCCCCGGTCGTCAACCCGGGACGATTTGCGTGCTCCGGTGGAGGGGCGGGGGCGCGCGGCAGGGGCCGCGGTCTCCGCAGCTCGGTGGTTGCCCATGCCCCGGACACCGCCGTCGGTCTTCTGGAGGTTGACGCTCACGGCCCGGCCAGCCGTCAGCCGCAGGCGCTGTGAAATCAGGTCGAGGTAATTGTCGTGAATCCAGATAGCTGCAAAATCATTGGCCACGCCGAGGGTGATGGAATCCTCGGTTGTTTCGAGGCACACGACGGGCTCGAACCACATCTGGAAGACATCCTCCGGAAACAAGGATTTGAAGTCGCATTTGACGGTCTCCCAAAGGCTATGGGGCAGGGACAAAGAGGGCATGGTCGGGCTGAAAGTCGGGGGCTTATTCACATTGGCCCGCCGGGGGTAATCTGACACGTCAATTGGGCAGCCTCTGGGTCCTGCCGCTGCGACGAAATTTGGTGCCTGGCCCAATGGGAGGTGGGGGAAGTCTCAATAATATGTAAAATATTCAAGACCAGGAGATTATATCGTGTGTCGCTGCGGGGCCCTGGGTGGGCGGCTTGCGTAACGTGGCAAAGAACAACCGGGAGCCTAAATTGCTTGGTCAAGGGCGGAGTAACTGTGAACGCCAAAACCATTACAAGGTCAACTTTCTGACAAGTTGTTCACAGTGGGCATGGGCATAACTTTTTTCGATTTTTTCATTGCGTCCGTGGCACAAATTTAGGCGACGGAATTCCTCCCCTTTTTGCGTGTAATCCCAGCGCTATTACATCGCCCGGAATCGGGCTAGGAAAGCCTCCAAGAAGGTTACGGGTATGTTACGCGTTCGTGACGGTGCGTGGACTTTTTTGATACAATTATTGCCCCGGGCCTAGGCCTGTGCGGGATCGGGTTCAGTCCATTTAGCGTGTTCTTTAATAAGGGCCATCAGCCTTTCATCTGCCTCTGACTGAGGGATGTTGTACTGAACGCACTGTTTTCCGACGTAGAGGTTGATCTTGCCGGGCGCCCCGCCGACGTAACCAAAGTCTGCGTCCGCCATTTCTCCCGGCCCGTTCACGATGCATCCCATGATCGCGATCTTCACGCCCTTTAGGTGGCCCGTTTGCGCCCGGATCCGCTGCGTCGTCGTCTGCAGGTCAAAGAGCGTGCGCCCGCAGCTGGGGCAGGCGACAAACTCTGCCTTGGACACCCGGGCGCCGGCGCCCTGGAGGACATTGTAGGCAAGGCGCGCGGCCCGGACGGGGTCGGCCTCGGTCTCGATGCTGACCAGGTCGCCCAGGCCGTCGCAGAGCAGGCTGCCCGTAAGGAAGCTGGCCTCGATCAGGCGCGAGAGAAAGGTGGCGTCGCCGCGGACGGCCGTTGATGCGGTGTTGCGGATCCACACAGGCGCCCTGCTGCCCGCGGCGCGAAGCGCCTGGACTATCTTTCGATAGGCACCAATCGGGTGCTCCGACCTGGACAGCGGCCCGCCCGACCATGTGGCGATCAGGCCCAGGTCGCCCAGAGCGTGAAGCGTTCCCTGGAGTTTCTCATAGCAGGCGGGGGAGGCGTCCACGGCCAGGGAATGGCCCGTCTTCCTTGCGAGTGTGGCCCAGAGAGCGAGTTCGTCGCCCTTGTCGCCGGCGAACGCCCGCAGCAGGACAATCCTGCCTCGGGCCGAGGCGAGGAGCGGCTCGACTTCGCCCGGTGAGAGGTCCTGGGCCAGTTCGAGCACCAGGAAGCTGGCCGGGGCCGGTATGCGCTCAAGGTCCTCCCGGATTCGCCTTAAGTCCGCCTCGCCCCGCACGGGAATCATCAGGCCCTCTGCGGGCGTATCCTTCATCCGGGGCGCGGACAGTTCCCTTTGGGACTGCTCGAGGTGCTCCGGACTCGCAATCCTCACGATGACCCGCGGCGGCAGCTCAGGTCCCACGGGCGTATCGCCGAGCCTTAGGGGCGTCGTCACACGCCTCTCGAAATGAAACGGATCGACCGCGTCCGTACCGGCGCCGGGGACGGTCGCGTCCCCGCCCCACAGATTCATTGCCTTGTCGGCGATCGCCCTTGCAACCGGGATCTCGTAGACGCTGTCCTCGGTCAAGGAGACCCGGATGGTGTCGCCCAGGCCGTCTATCAAGAGCGACCCTATGCCAATTGATCCCTTTATCCTCCCGTCCTCGCCGTCGCCGGCCTCCGTGACGCCCAGGTGGAGAGGATAGTGCATGTCCTCCGCGTCCATCCTCACCACGAGAAGCCGGTAGGCTTCGATCATGACCTTTGGATTGGACGACTTCATTGAAAGCACGAGGTCCCTGTAGCTGTGCGACTCGGCGATTCTCAGGAATTCAAGAGCGCTCTCCACCATGCCGAGGGGGCTGTCGCCGTAGCGGTTCATGATGCGATCGCTCAGGGAGCCGTGGTTGGTCCCGATCCTCATCGAGCGCCCGAGCTCCTTGCTTCGCTTCACCAGGGGGGAGAAGGCCTCATGGAGCCTCTGGAGTTCGTGCTCGTAGTCGGCGTCGCTGTAGTCGCGTACGGCGAACCTCTTCTTGTCCGCGAAATTGCCCGGGTTCACGCGGACCTTCTCGACGTGCTCCACGGCCTCCATGGCGGCCTGGGGGAGAAAATGGATGTCGGCCACGAGCGGGACATTTCCCCATCCGGCCGCAGTCAGGCCCGCCCTAATCTGCTTGAGGCAACGCGCGGCCTGTACGTTCGGTGCCGTGACCCGGATGATCTCGCAGCCGACCTCCGCAAGGGCGACCGATTGGCGGACGGTCGCCGCGACATCCTGGGTGTCGCTGGTCGTCATGGACTGAATCCGTATCGGGTTGGAACCCCCGACGCCCACGCTGCCGACACGCACCTCCCGCGTCGGTCGACGGACAGTATGGAACCGCGAGGCGCAGTAGGCCATGCCCGGAGGGATCAGGGTTTAGCCGGAGCGGCCGCCGCGGGTGCCGCGTGGCTCTCCCGGGCGTCCCGGTTCCAGCGGCGAACATCGAAGAAGCTGATGTAGACCACCATCGAGAGGATCAGCACCATGAAGACGCTCTGGGCCGTCATGATGAAGTTGGGCGGCAGCGCCCGGCCTCGCAGCTTGCCGATCGTCGCGAACACGATCTGGCCCCCATCAAGGACGGGTACGGGCAGCAGGTTGAGGATCGCCAGGTTTATATTGATCAGGATCGTTATCCTGAGGACAGCGCGGATGCCCGCCTCCGCGGCCGCATGGAAGATGTGAACGATGCCGACCGGTCCCGCGACCTTCGAAAGGCCGATGTCAGAGCGGGGATTCACCAGCCCCCAGACCGTGCGCAGCGTCATCACGAAGGGCTGGTAGACCTGCACGAGGGGTGAGGGGTGGGTCATGTGGTAACCCGCGGAGAACTCAATGTCGCCGGCCTGGATGCCGCCGATTCGCGGAGCGATGACAAGGTCCAGCCTCTTCCCGTTCCGGAGCACGCCGAGACGGGCGGGATGCTCGGAGTCGAGGGCCAGCTCCTCGCCGAGCCCGCTCGCGTTCATGATGGGTGCGCCGTTGACGTCGATGATTCGGTCTCCCGGAGCCAGTCCGGCCCTTGCCGAGGCCGAGTTGGGCTCCACCGAATGCACGTTTAAGTCGTAGCCCGGCATGATGCCGACCCGCCGCCAATGCTCGTCGCCCACGAGGCGGGGGTGGACCGTGATCCTGAGCGGCTTGCCGTCCCGCTCCAAGTCGAGCACGGCGCTGCGGTCACCTGCCAGATCCCTGCCGGAGCCCATGGAAAGGGTCTCGTTCACGTCGTCCCAGCTCGTGACGGGGCTTCCATCGATCGACTTGATCACGTCCCCGACCCGCAGTCCGGCCTGGAGGGCGGGGCTCTCGACCTTGGTGCCGTTCGCCAGATCGATCGTCCGGGTCACATAGCCGATCTGGGTGCTCTCGGATTCGTTGTTCTCGGGCTGGCCGACCACCCACACAATGCACGCCAGTCCGAATGCGAAGAGCACGTTGAACGCCGCTCCCGCCACGAAAACGAGAAACTTGGTCCCGTAAGTGACCGGTGGGAGGGTGGATAGATCGACCGTGCTTTCCCCCTCGACCGGGCCCAAGTCCGCGATCTGCGGAAGCAGGACGTAGCCGCCCAGCGGGAACCACGCGACCTGATACCGGGTGCCGGCGGCGTCCTTCCACGAGAAGATGGGGGGGCCAAAGCCTATGGAGAAAACTTCAACGTGGACGCCCCTGGAGCGCGCCGCCAGGTAATGCCCCAGTTCGTGGACGAAAATAGAGCCGCCGAAGAACAGGACGATCAGGAAGACTGACCAGGCATTCGAGGCGATGAACGTGAGGATATTGTCGGGCAACACTTGTTACTTAAGTATTTAAAGGCAGGTTATTTAAGATTTTCCACGTCCGCGGTCGCTCCCCGGCGTGCCTCCTGATCCGCTGCGAGGACATCGCTGAGGCTGCCGGGTTCGAAGTTGGCTGTGCGGTCAAGAGCGTTACCGACGATCCTTGGAATCGCAAGAAAGGGTATGCGCCCGCCGAGAAACGCTTGGACGGCCACCTCGTTCGCCGCATTGAACAGGGTTGGGGCCACCCCGCCGGCCTTCATCGACTCCGTGGCCAGGTGCATCATGGGAAAGCGTTCAAGGTCAACGGGCCGGAAGTCGAAGCGCACCATGCGGGTGAAGTCGATCGGCGGCTCGACCCCCGTGGCTCGGTCGGGATAGAGCAGCGCGTGCTGGATGGGGAAGGTCATCGACGAGGGCGCAAGCTGCGCCAGCATCGCGCCGTCGTTAAACTCGACCAGGCAGTGGACCAGGCTCTGCGGGTGGATGACGGCGGTGCATTGGTCGGGCCTCAGATCGAAGAGCCACTTCGCCTCAATCAGTTCCAGCCCCTTGTTGGCGAGCGTCGCCGAGTCCACCGTCACCTTCTTGCCCATGTCCCAGGTGGGATGCTTGAGCGCATCGGCGGGCGTGGCGTGCTGGAGTTTTTCGACAGGCCAGTCCCGGAACGCGCCCCCGCTGGCGGTCAGCACTATCCTTCGGAGCCCGGAGCCCGGATGCCCCTCCAGGCACTGGAAGACGGCGTTGTGCTCGCTGTCGACCGGGAGGATCCGGGTCCCCTTTTTCTTGGCCGCCTCCATCACGAACCGACCCGCCATCACCAGGATCTCCTTGGACGCCAGGGCGAGGTCCTTCCCGGCGGAGATCGCGGACAGGGCGGGCTGAAGGCCTGCGGTCCCGACCACCGCGACAAGGATGATGTCCGCCGCAGGCAGGGTTGAGAGTTCGGTGAGGCCCTCCGGGCCCTGCAGGAGGCGCGTCCCTCCTGGGAAAAGCCCCGATTTTCTGGCCTCGTCGCATGACCCGGGGTCGAAGATCGCCACATCGCGCACAGAGAATTCGCGGGCTATCTCTGCCAGCTGCCTCCAGTTCGAATGCGCCGCCACACCCACAAGCTCAAGGCGGTCCCGGTGCGTCGCTACGACCCGAAGCGCACTCCGGCCGATGGAGCCGGTGGCCCCGAGGAGCACCACCCGCTGGCGCGCGCGGCCGTTCCGGGCTGATGGTGATGCGTCGGCCACAATCGGGGTAGGGCGCACCCTAGGTCAGGCGCTCCAGCAGGAAATACCCCACCGGCGCGGCGAGGATCAGGCTGTCGCTCAGGTCAAAGATGCCGCCGATGCCGGGCACCCCGCCGCCGGAGTCCTTGAGCGCGGCCCTGCGTTTGATCACGGACTCGACCAAGTCGGACACAATGGCGATCGCCGCCACGGGAGCGGCTATGAGCGCGGCATGAACAGGGGTCATGGAAGCCGGGAGCACGCTCCGGCCGAGCCAAGCCACGAGGGATCCCACACCCATCGCCACCGCGATGCCGCCCCCTGCGCCCTCCCACGTCTTTTTGGGGCTGGTGAGGGGGGCCATGGGGTGGCGCCCGATGGCCAGGCCCGTCAAGAGCGCACCCACGTCGCAGAACTTGGCGACGGCGACCACCCAGAGGCAGAGGATCACGCGCGCCTGCGGGAGCAGGGAGTCACCGGCAATGGGCGTGGCGATGCGCACAAGGTACTGCAGCAGGAGCGCGACGTAGACCAAGCCGAAGAGGGTGGATGCCAGGGCCTCGACGCGCTTCTCCGGGGGGCGCTCGGCGATCATGCGGATCGCGAGGACCACGGCCGCGAGCGCCAACAAGGGATGGGAGGGGATATGGAACCGGGCCTCCGTCCACGGCGCCAGCGTGATCAGCCCTCCAAAGAGGAGTCCCATCTTCTCGAAGGGCTGGTAGCCCGCGGCGGACAGGAGCCGGTAGAATTCGCGGAGCGTCAGGACGGAGACCGCGACGATCACGGCCACGGCGCCATTGGTCCCGAAGAACCACAGGACAGCGAAGAGAAAGAGCCAGAGGACGATGGTGCTCGCGATGCGCTTTGCCACGGGATTCCGCTAGATTGGGGTTACTTGGCCGCGGCCGGGTTTAGCTGCTCGCTCGTGAGGCCATAGCGCCGCTCGCGCCTGCCGTACTCGGCGATCGCTGCCGCGAGGTCCGGCTTTGCGAAGTCGGGCCAGAGGACCGGCGTGAAGACGAATTCGGCGTAGGCGGCCTGCATGAGGAGGAAGTTGCTGACCCGTGTCTCCCCCGAGGTGCGGATCACCAGGTCTGGATCCGGCATCCCCGAGGTGTAGAGGTACTTCGAGAATGAGTCCCACGACGTGTCGTTTAATTTCTCATGGCCTGCGCCCACAGCCGCGGCGTAGGCGTGCGCCGCGTCGACGATCTCGGTGCGGGCGCCGTAGTTGAGGGCGAGGACGAGCGTGTAGTCCGTGAACTCGCGTGTCTTCTCGGTCGTGGCCGCCAGCAGGCGCTGGACGCCGGGTGGCAGGCCCCCGATCCGCCCAATGGTCATGAGGCGCACCTTGTCCCTGACAAAGGTCTCAAGCTCCTTCTTCAGGTAGAGTTCAAGGAGCCCCATGAGGGCGCCCACCTCGTCCTTCGGCCTGTTCCAGTTCTCGGCGGAGAAGGCATAGAGGGTCAGCATCTTGACCCCCAGGTCGCGGGCCGCGTAGGTGGCCGTGCGCACGGCCTCGACGCCCCTGCGGTGGCCCTCGATGCGCGGCAGCCCGCGCTGCTTGGCCCACCGACCGTTGCCATCCATGATGATGGCCACGTGGCGGGGGATGTTCGCAAGGTCGGCTTGGGCTTTGCTGGCTTGGGACATGCGTGTCGGACTAGGGTAGGTCCCCGCCGCCGGATTTGACAAGGGGGAAGGGCGGGCGAGAATCTACATACTTCATGAGAGTCGCATTCATAAGCGGCACGAGCATCGTCAATTCCACGCTCTTTTCCTCCTGGGATGTGAGCACGATTGAGACGGCGTACGGCCCAGTCACCTACAAGCGCCGGGGCAGCCATGTGCTGATCAACCGCCACGGCTATGGGTTTCCCTTACCCCCGCACTCGATCAACTACAGGGCCAACATACGCGCCCTCTCGGAGCTGGGTTTCAAGGACGTCCTCTCCCTGAACTCGGTCGGCTCGCTCAAGGCCGACATCCCACCGGGCTCGATTGTCTCCTGCTCGGACTACGTGTGCCTTCAGCAGGGACCGGCGACCTTCTTCGACACCGAGCTCAAGGGCGGGGCCCCAGGGATCGCGAACAACCTGATCCCGCTCCTCGTCGACAAGCTCGCGCCCGAGTTCACGATCCCGACCGGCAAGGTCTACGTGCAGATGAGGGGACCGCGCTTTGAGACCAAGGCCGAGATCCGGGTTGTCCGCACCTGGGGCGACGTGGTGGGAATGACGGCGGCCCACGAGGCCGACCTCTGCTCGGAGGTCGGGCTTCGCTACAACAGCCTCGCCGTGATCGACAACTATGCCAACGGGCTTGAGGACACCGAGATCGACTTCGGCAAGTTCAAGGACCTGGTGAAGACCAACCAGGAGCGGGTGAACCGGCTGTTCGCAAGGATTCTTGAGATCCTGGCGTAGGCGAGAAGGAACCCCCACCATGAGCGAATTTCTACAGGCCGACCGGGTTGCCGAGGCCAAGGCCACCCTCGACCGGCTGCGCACCAACATGCGCCAGGCGATCCTGGGCAAGGATGACGTGATCGAGCAGCTGCTGGTGTGCCTGTCAGCCGGGGGCCACCTGCTGATCGAGGACCTGCCCGGGGTGGGGAAGACCACGCTGGCCTATGCCCTGGCGCGCTCCACCGACTGCAAGTTCTCGAGGATCCAATTCACGAGTGATCTGCTGCCGTCCGACGTCACCGGGGTCGCCATCTACGACGAGACGACCCGGGAGTTCGTGTTCAAGCCCGGACCGGTGTTTGCGAACATCGTCCTGGCCGACGAGATCAACCGCGCGCCGCCCAAGACCCAGTCGGCCCTCCTGGAGGTCATGGACCGGGCAAAGGTGACCGTGGATGGCCAATCCCATAGCGTCGGCTCGCCCTTCATGGTCTTCGCGACCCAGAACCCCGTCGACTACGAGGGGACCTTCCCGCTGCCGGAGAGCCAGATGGACCGTTTCCTGATGCGGCTGAGGATGGGCTACCCCCAGCACGCCGACGAGATCGAGATACTCCGGTCGGCCCGGAGCGGCTACGACGCGATCTCGCTGGCGGCGGTCGCATCGCGCGACGATGTGGCCGCCATCCAGGCGCTCGTGCCGCAGGTCTTCGTTGAGGACAGCGTCCTTGACTTCATCCTGCGCATCGTGGCGGCCACACGGACCGAGGTGGAATTCAAGGCTGGGGCCAGCGTCCGCGGCGGACTGGCACTTAGGACGGCGGCCCAGGCGCGCGCGCTCGTCAAGGGACGTGACTTCGTGCTCCCCGACGATGTGACCGAGCTGGTGCCCGTGGTGCTCGCGCACCGCCTGGCGCTCGCGCGGCAGACCGGCGACGCCCTTGAGGAACGGCGGTCCGTGGGTGCGCACCTGCGGCGCATCCTCTCGGCGCTGCCCCCTCCGGTGTGAAGGCCGCCCCGGGGAAACGCCCGCGCCAGATCTGGCGGCGCATACTCTGGGGCCTCGTCTGGCCAAGGCGCTTCGAGCGAATCCAGCCGACGATTTCAGGGGTTGTGCTGATCGGACTATCCCTCGGCATCGGAACGGCGGCCTACAACTCGTCCAGCAACATCCTGTTCATCGCGCTGGCACTCCTCCTTGCGTGCCTGATTCTGAGCGGCGTGCTGGCGTGGTTCAACCTGCGCGGCCTCTCCTGGCAGCTCGAGGTCGAGCCCCCGCTCAGGGCCGGCCAGCAGGCGGAGGTGAGCCTCCAGCTCAGAAACGGAAAGAAGTTCCTGCCGACCTACGCGCTTTGGTTTGAGTTCTCGGCCGGGCCCTTCGAGCGGCGTCCGCCGGGGCGGCCCGAGTCGACGATCACCGCGAAGGGCATCGACATCTGGTCCACGCTCTCGAAGGCCGAAGCCGAGGAGGCGCGCGGCACCGTCCACCTGCGCACGCGCCTGGACCCGGGCGCCGACGCAAGACTCAACTGGGTTTTCACGCCCGCACGCAGGGGCCTGGTGAGGATTGAGCTGCGGGGCGTGGGCTCCTTGTTTCCATTCGGCTTCCTGCGCAAGCTGACCGGGACCGACCTGCGCAGGGACGTCCCGGTCTGGCCCGCATCGGTGGAGTACCGGCGCCTGGCGGGCGCGACCCCGAGGCGCCCCGAGGGCGACGTGCGCCAGGCCACCCTGGGCCACGAGGGGGAGATGATCGCCCTGAGGGGCTACGAGACCGGCGATTCACACCGGCTGATCCACTGGAAGGCCAGTGCCCGAAAACGCCGCCTCCTGATCCGCCAGTTCTCCTCGCAGAACTCCGATGCGTGCTCGATCTGGGTCAGGACGGATGCAGGCGTATGGACAAGGCCGGAGCAGTTCGAGGTGATGGTGAGCATGGCGGCCACGATGGCGCAGGACCTCTTCCGCGCGGGCCGCCTCCAGTCAACCACGATCGACCAGGGGCAGCCCGTGGCGACCAAGAGGCTGGCGGACCTGGAATCGTTCCTGGACCGCCTAGCTTTGGCGAAATGCGTGCCGTGGGCCGCCCCGGGGCCGGGTGGGGCGACGGTCGCCGCGCGTCCCCGCCAGAACGTCATGGTCTTCGAACCGGAGGGGACGCGCGGAGTCGCGGCCTACATCAATGCGACCAAAGCCGCCGCAACTTAGCCTGGAAGAGCTGCACCTGCTCCGCTGGCTGCTCGGCGGTGTCCTGATGCTGCTCTCGATCGCGACGGTCTTCTACCTCGACATCAACTCCGAGGTGATGGCGGCCGTGGCGCTGGCCGGCGTGTTCCTGGCGCTCGTCTGGCCGAGGCTGCCGGCCCGGGTCCACGTATGGGTGCACCGTCTGGCGTTCCCGGCGATCCTCGCCTTCTTTGCCTCCGACCTGAGGTTCACCGGGCAGCTCCTTCCTGCCATCGTGAGGCTGGACCTGATGCTGCTCCTCTACCGGGGAATCAGCTACCGCGCGCGGCGCGACGACCTGCAGATCGTGGTCCTCGGCCTCTTCCTGATCGTGGTGGCCGGTGTCCTCACGGTCTCGCTCCTTTTTGCCGCGCAGATCCTCGTTTTCACGGCATGCGCCCTGTGCCTGCTCATGCTGGTCACGATCATCGACTCGACGGAGGGTGGGACAGCGCCGAAGCTCGCCGTCAGGGGCGTCCTTCCTTCGTGGGCCGCGCACGCGGACTGGCCCAGGCTCTTTGCCCGGCTCTGGGAGATTTCCGACTGGCGGCTCCTGGCATCGGCGGTCGGGTTGTTCCTCGGGGTCGTCGTTGTCTCGGGCCTCCTCTTCCTGGCGATCCCCAGGTTCCAGCTTGAGAACAGCCTCTTCCTCGAGCGCTTTATCACCCGGAAGGCCATGACCGGGTTCAATGACTCGATCAAGTTCGGGGACATCACCGAGATAACCCAGGACGACAGCATCGCGTTCAACGTGGACCTCTCGGACCCGTCCCAGGCGCCGGCTTCGCCCTATTGGAGGATGGTGGTGCTGGACGAGTACAAGAACGGCGGATTCAAAATGTCGGCCGTGCTCCGCTCGGAGCTGGGGCGCGAGCGCACGACCGCGAACCTGCAGACGGGCTATTTTGCGGGAAGGTCGGGGGCCACGTGGACCTTTTACATGGAATCCGGCGTGAGCCGCTACCTGCCGACCCTCGGGAGGTTCTCGGCACTCCGGTTTCGGGAGGCCCAGAACTTCAGGTTTTCCCAGGATCTTTCCATCGTGGCGCTCCGAGACGAGCCTGCGGCGATGACGGCCTACCGGGTCGAGGGCATGAGCGCCGACTCCTCGGAGATCAGGGACCCGAAGTTCGCGGCGCGCTGGCGGAGCAGGGGGCCGATTGGCCCTCCTCTCCAGCTCGGGCTCGATCTCAATGATTCGGACAGGGCGGTGCTTGCGAGGCTCGAATCGCAGATCGGCCCCACGGCGGGGGCCCAGGGTTTCGCGGACAAGGCCATGCAGTGGCTCAGGGCAACGCACCGCTACTCGCTTTCCCCGCATATCCCCGAGGGCCAGGGCGACCCGCTCGTGCGCTGGGTGGCCTCGGCCGAGGCGGGGCACTGCGAGCTCTTCGCGGGAGCCCTTGTTCTTCTGGCCAGATCCGAGGGGATCCCCGCGCGGGTGGTCACCGGCTTTAAGGGCGGGACGTGGAACGCCTATTCGGGCAACTACACGATCCGGAACTCCGACGCGCACGCATGGGTCGAGATCTGGGACGCCCGGAAGGGATCGTGGCTTAGGGAGGACCCGCTTGGGGTCGCAGCGGGATCGGACGCGTCAAAGGAGAAGGGCGACGCCGCGATCGCGGGCCTCATGGATCGAAGCTGGTCGGCCCGGCTGAACAGCCTGCGGGTGTTCTGGTACAGGAGGATTGTGAACTTCGACCAGCAGTCCCAGGCCGACACGCTGAAGGCCGTGAAGGAGGCGACGGGCTCCTCAAGCGCATGGCTGAGGGATGCCGTCGCGGGAGTAGCGGGTCGGGTGAAGGCTTGGGTCAAGGGGCCGTGGAACGGGGAACGGCTGATTCGCCTGGGGATCATCGCCCTTGTCGCAGGGACGCTCGCCTGGCTTGTCGCCACCGGCCGCTGGAGCCTCGCCCTCGCGGGCCGCGGCCACAGGGTCGATCCGGTCAGGAGGGAAGCGGGCAGGTGGCTGTTGCGGGTTGACGGGCCGGAGCCGCTGGTCGCCGACCTGCAGAGGCTCCGCTACGGCCCGACTCAAACGTGGCCGCGCCCGCCCGAGGTCTTCCGGAGGGCGCGCACGGCGGCCTCTAGTTCGCGGCGATCGCGGCGTGCTTCTTCTCGAAGTACCTCTTGAGGATGGCGGACGCGACGGGCAGGGCGTAGCGGCCGCCGGCAAAGTTCTCGCCGGGAACGGTGCCGTCCACGGCGACCGCGATTGCGATCTCCGGGTTCTCGGCGGGCGCAAAGCAGATGAACCAGGCCTCATCGACCCTGCCCTGGGGTCGTATGATCTGGGCGGTGCCCGTCTTGCCGGCGATCCGGACGTCCGGGACCCGCAGGGTCTCAAGCGTCGTGAGGAGTTTGCCCGTGCCCTCGGTTACGCAGCCCTCCATGCCCTTCAGGATGGCTTCCCGCTGGGACTCAGAGAGGCCGATCGGCTCCGTATGCTGCTCGGGTCGGTTGGCTTCGTGGATCAGCGTGGGCTTGGTCCATGTCTCGCCGCGGGCCAGCGAGGCCGCGAAGCAGGCCATGGTGAGCGGGGTCTCGCCCACGAATCCCTGGCCGATCGACATGTTGGCGGTGTCGCCCGGAGACCAGCTCTCGCTGCGCTTGGCCTGCTTCCATTCCGGGTCGGGGATCAGCATCCGGTGGGTCTCGCCGGGGAGCTCAATGCCCGTCGGCCGGTCCAGGTGAAAACGCCGCGCCTCCGCGGCGATCGCGTCGGCGCCAGTCTTTAGCCCCACCGTCCAGAAATAGATGTCGCAGCTCTCCGAGATCGCCTCGGGCAGCGTGAGCAGCCCATGGTGGCCCAGCCCGTTGTCGCAGGAGAACCGCCGGTTGCCGATCATCATCGAGCCCTCGCAGTCCGCAGGCGTGTCCCCTGGCTTTACGGTTCCCGACATCAGGGCGGCCATGGAGACGACGAGCTTGAAGGTGGAGCCGGGAGAGTACACCCCGTTCAGGGCCGTGTTCGTCCAGGCCTTCCGTTCCTCGATGTCCGCCGCCGCCGCGAAGGAGAGTCTCGGGGAGAACGCGTTCAAGTCGTAGCCGGGCAGGCTGGCCATGACGAGCACCTCGCCCGTGCGAACATCCATCGCGACCGCGGCTCCGGTCTGGTCGGCGATCGCGTCCTCGGCGGCCTGCTGGAGGTCTATGTCGAGGCTGGAGGTGAGGCTATGCCCCTGCACGGGTAGACGGTGCTCGATCGGGGGGTTCACCTTGTACCCCGACGGGTCGACCCGGAGGATCGTGTAGCCGGCCTCGCCCTGGAGCGTGGAGTCGAACTCCTTCTCTAGGCCGTCCTTGCCGATGGAGCCCTTCATCTTGAGCGTGGTCAGCCCCTCTCCAGGGAATTCCTCGTCGTCGGCCCCCTCGTTCACGCCCACGTAGCCCAAGGTGTGGGCCGCAGCCCCCGCATACGGATAGTAGCGGGTGTTCGACGTGTAGACCTGGAGCGGCGAGTTGACAGGCAAGTGCTCGATCAGGCGCGCAAACTCCTCGGGCTTGAGGTCATCGACGAGCGTGTAGGGCAGCAGGAGTTGACGCTCCAGGTGCCGCTGGAGCCCCGCGGAGTCGACGGGGCCGCTTCGGCCGAGGAATTCGTTCACCTGGTCCATGTAGCGCTTAACGACGCTCGTGTGGGCGATCCGCTCGAGCTGGGCGTTGGTCGGCATGTCGCCCTCGCTGGTCTTCCTGTAGTTGTTGCGCACGCGGATGAATTCCTCGCGAAACTCGGGGCGCAGTTCGTCCAAGTAGAGGACCACGGCAAACCGCGGCCGATTGCCCACAAGGAGCCGGCCGTTCCTGTCAAAGATGTTCCCGCGAGGCCCCGGGACGATCACCCGGCGCTCGTTCTGCTGGCGCTCCTGCTCATGGTGCATCGCCCCCTTGTACAGCTGCTGGTAGGCAAGGCCCGCGGTCAGGATACCGAGGAGCAGGGCCACGACCCCGTGGAAGGCGATCAGCCTCGGGTCGAATCCGGTCTTGGACTCGACAAGGCTTCCTGAGCGTTCGGAGGGCGCGGCCACGGGAGAAAGGGGTGGGGGACCCTACGCCAGCCTAGGCGGGTTCGCACGCGCCATTTCGAGCGTGCGCAGCTGCAGGGCAAAGAACCAGGGTGCGGCCACGAGCAGCGCCGCCTCCGACCAGAAGAGGTCCGAGAGGAGCCGCGGCCACGCCCCCGCACCCAGGTGCGAGGTGCGCATTCGAAGGACACTAAGGGCGATGAACAGGGCCAGGTTCACCAGAAGCGCCACGACAACCCTGATGGCGGTCTCGTCGCGCTGGAGCCGCTCCCGCAGGTTGAAGACGACGGCGTGCGCGGCAGCGAAGAGCACCGCGTGGGTCCCGAACGCGACCGGGCTCACGCAGTCGCACAGGAGCCCTCCGAGAACCGACGCCGCGAATCCCTCGCGGAAGGGCACCGCGAGGGCCGAATAGACGACAAAGAGGCCCCCGGCGAACAGCCACACATGCAGCCCGGAGAGCGCGTTGTTCGCCTCCGCGACAAGCGCGCGCAGCAGGTAGAGGGTCAGGAAAAGGGCGACGGCGCCGCGCATGGTGGGTTTCCCAGTTAGAGGGAATCGTCCTTAACGAGCACGGTGACCTCGGTCAGCTCCGAGAGCCGCGGGTCGAGCTCGACCTCGCCCGTCTTGAAAAGCCCGTCCGCGCTCGACTCGACGTGGACGATCCTGCCGATCGTGAGCCCCGGGGGGTAGACGCCGCCCAGGCCCGAGGTCGCCAGGCGCTTCGGAACGGTGCTGCTCGCGTAGACGTCTAGGGGCACGAACTCGATGGCGCCCTTGGGCGCGCCAAAGACCTGGTTGTCGCCGCCCTGGTAGCTGATCGGCCGGGTGTCGCCATCAACCACGGCGGCGATTCTTAGGCCCGGGTCCGTGGTGAGCTGGACGACCGAGGTGTAGGCGTGCACCTCGGAGACCCGGCCCACGATTCCCCCGCTGTAGACCACGGGGGCGCCCACCGGGATCGCGTAGTCCGCGCCCTTGCGGATCACCATCCGCTGCCACCAGGCTGAAAAATCACGCTGTGCCACGCGCGCGTGCTCGAACCTGTAGCCTTCAATCGGTGGCATCTTCAGCAGGGCGCCCAGCCGGTCCACCTCGGCCTGGAGTTCGCCTGTCTGCTGCACGGAGAGCGAGTATTTTGAGTTTATCCGGGCCATGTCGCGGCCGGCCTCGATCAGCTCGTCCTTGGAGTGGAGCCTGAGCGCCCAGAACTTCTGGAGGTCGTTCACGTAGGAGGAGGCCGCCACCACGGGCGCCGTCATTTCGAAGAAACTCGCCCGGGCCGCCGTTTTCACCGCGATCGGCGCCACCAGCCAAGCCGCGAGGGCCAAACCCAGCACTAAGAAGGGTCGGGCTTGTTCAAATCGCTGGGAGCGCCCAATCCTCACGCGTTCTGCATGAGCCAGGACAGGTCGTTCAGAACGGCTCCTGTTCCATTGGCCACGGCAGAGAGGGGATCATCGGCCACCGTGACGGGCAGCCCTGTCTTGTCGCTCAAGAGTCGGTCGATGCCGCGGATCAGCGATCCGCCGCCCGCCATCACGAACCCGCGGTCCACCAAGTCGGCGGAAAGCTCGGGTGGGCAGCGCTCAAGGGTGGTCCGGACCGCGTCGACGATCGACGCGATCGTGTCCGATAGGGCCTCGCGGACCTCCTGGGAGGTGATGTGGATCGTCTTCGGCAGCCCGGCGACGGAGTCGCGGCCCTTAACCTCCATCGAAAGCTCCTCATCCAGCGGATAGGCCGACCCGATCCTCATCTTGATCTCCTCGGCCGTGCGCTCGCCGATCAGCAGGTTGTAGGCGCGCTTCATGTAGCCGATGATGGCCGCATCCAGCTCATCGCCCGCCACGCGGATCGACTTTGAGAACACGATTCCGTTCAGGGAAATGATGGCGATCTCGGTGGTGCCGCCGCCGATGTCCACGATCATGTTAGCGGCGGGCTCGTCGATCGGCAGTCCGACACCGATGGCCGCGGCCATCGGCTCGGGTATGGTGATGACCTTCCGCGCCCCGGCGTGGGTGGCGCTGTCCATCACGGCGCGCTTCTCTACCGCGGTGATCCCGGACGGGATCGCGATCACCACGCGGGGAGGGGCCCTGAAGCTCTGGCTCGCCTTCTGGATGAAGTAGCGGAGCATCGCCTCCGTCACGTCGAAGTCGGCGATGACGCCGTCCTTCATGGGGCGGATCGCCGTGATGTTTCCCGGGGTGCGCCCGAGCATCCGTTTCGCCTCGTCACCCACCGCGCGTACCTTGCGTGTCACCGTGTCGAGTGCCACCACCGAAGGTTCGCGCAGGACAATTCCCTTGTCCTTCAGGTATACGAGCGTGTTGGCCGTTCCGAGATCGATACCGATGTCGTTGGAGAAATAACCGAAAAGGTTGGCCATGTTCGCGTGTTGCGGGGGGAGCTGGTGTCGCTGGCGTTGCCGCCGACGGAATCGAATGCGCTGCGCAGGAAGCTGTCAACGAGGGAAATACGCCGCTTTGGGTTGACGGCTTGGGGCAACCGAAGCGATTTTCCAGCTCGGCGGCCATGCACGGTATCCTGTTCATACAAGATCTGGCGATTATCCTGGTTGTCGCCGGCGCGGTGAGCTGGTTCTGCCAGAGGATCGGGCTGTCGACCGTGGTGGGGTTCCTGGCGGCCGGGATCCTCGTGGGCCCGGGGATGCCCTACCTCTCGCTCGTTTCCGATATCGTGGGGATCGAGACCCTCGCCCAGGTGGGCCTGGTCTTCCTCATGTTCTCGATAGGGCTCCGGCTGAGCCTTCGGCGCTTGAGGCGCCTCGGGCTGCCGCTGGTGGCCGCCGTCTTCGTGGGCGCCGCTGCGATGTACTATCTCTCCAGGCTCTTTGCCGCCGTCCTGGGATGGAGCTCCACGGAGGGCCTCTTTCTCGCGGGGATCCTGATGATTTCCTCCTCCTCTATCATTGGCAAAATCCTGCACGAGACCGGGCTTAACCATGAGCGGGCCGGCCAATTGGCGATCGGGGTGTCCGTCTTGGAGGACGTGGTCGCCGTCGCAATGCTGGCGCTCCTGGAGTCGGTGGTCCAGCTGGGGGGCGTCGGGGCGAGCCATGCCTCGGCCATGGGCGTCACGCTCGTGCACCTGGGAGCCTTCGTCGCCATGGTTGGGGTTGCGGGCCTCATCTTCATTCCCTGGCTCCTGAAGCGGATGAGCGTCTCCATGGACGAGGAACTCCAGACCCTGGGGCTCGCGGCGCTCCTCTTCGGCCTGGCCATCCTGGCCCAGAGGGCGGGCTACTCGCTTGCGCTGGGGGCCTTTCTCCTGGGAATCATCGTCGCCGAGACGCCCCACCGCCACCAGGTCGAGCGCACATTCGAGGGGATGAAGGACGTTTTCAGCGCGGTCTTCTTCGTCGCGATCGGCATGCAGATCGACGTGCACGAGTTCGTGCAGACCGCCGGGCTCATCGCAGCGGTGGCGGCCTTCACGCTCCTGGCGCGCCCCATGGCCGTGACGGCCGGCCTATGGATGATCGGGATTCCGCAAAAGGACAGCCTGAGGGCGGGACTCATGGCGTCACCAATCGGGGAATTCTCCTTCGTGATCGCCCAGCTGGGCGTGGGGGCGGCGGTCGTGCCCGCCCGCTTTTACCCCCTAGCTGTCGGCGTGTCGCTTCTTACGACCCTTGCTACTCCCTTTGCGGCACGCAACTCGGACTCGATCGCCTCGACCCTCATCGGGCGGCAGCCGGGGTGGCTAAGGGACCTGCTTCGGTACTATCAGGACTGGCTCGAGCGCTTCATGCGTCAGCGCAAACGCAGCGCCCTCTGGCAGCTCAGCAGGAAGCGTTTCGCGCAGATCGGCATCGAGATGCTCTTCGTGAGCGGCGTGCTCGTCTTCTCCCGGGAGCTCTACACCGCGGTCGAGGACTGGCTCGGCAAGGACTGGATGTTCCCGAACGGCGCCCAGGTCGGCTTCTGGATGATCCTCTCCCTCGCTGTCATCGCGCCGCTGGTGGCCATCTGGAGGAACTGCTCGGCCCTGGCCCTTCTCTTTGCGCAGGTCTCGACCTCGAACCATCCCAGGGCCAAGGAACTGGCGCCCATGGTCGAGACAGGGCTTAAGGCCCTGGTGGCGGGGCTCCTCGTTATCTGGCTGATCGCCATCGTCCCCGCGGAGGACACGGCGCGGTGGCTCCTGATTGCGAGCGCAGGGGGCGGCGCCCTCGCCGTCGTCGTGCTCCGCCGCCGGCTCATCTACTGGCACTGCGTGCTCGAAGTGGAACTGAAGAACACGATCGAGGTGTCCGAGACCAAGATGACCTCGACGACCGCACCCTGGCTCGGGAAGCACCCCGATTGGGACCTCCACATGATCGACTGCACGCTACCCGATCTCGCCGACTGCCAGGGCCGGACCATTGCGGAGCTCGACCTGCGGGCACGGTTCGGCTGCTCGGTGGTCGGCATCGAGCGCCAGGGCTTCATGATCCCGCTTCCGCCCCCGGAGTCGGTCGTCTATCCCCGCGACAAGGTGCTGCTGATGGGAACCATGGAGCAGGTGCAGCGCGGTCGCGTGTTCCTGGGGGCGGTTTCCGGCACGCTGGACACCGATTCCCTGATCGAGGAGGTGCGCATGGACTCCGTCCTGGTGCCCGTCTTCAGCCACGCGAGCGGGCGCACGCTCGGAGAGATCTCACCGGCCCGGAACCACGGGGTCCAGATCGCAGGGATTCGCCGGGGAGAGGTGCGAATCCTTAACCCCGCAGCCCATGAGGGTCTGCATCCGGCCGACGAGCTTCTTGTCCTTGGCACGCCCGACCAGATCCGCAGCTTCCGCCGATGGCTGACGGATAATCCCGCAACCGGCAGCTGAATCCGAGGCCCGGGGGGGCCCCTAGTTGGTTCCGTGCGTCCCTGACGTGTCGGGTTTCTTTAGCTCTTCCTTGGCGGGAGCCGTGGGCTCCTCCTCCTTGGAGGCCTTCTTGAACTCCTTGACCGACTGGCCCAGGCCCTTTGCGAGCTGGGGCAGCTTCGTGCCCCCGAAGAGCAGGAGCACGATCAGAAGAATGAGGACCCACTCGCCGCCACCCGTGGGGATCAATCCGGCCAATTGGATATTGAAGGGTGTCATAGCGGTAATTTAGCCCCGATTGTGGCCTAAGCAAGAGTGTTCCATTGGGCTCTTAGGACCGCGGCGGCTTCAACGACGCCGCGACCTTCAGGAGGTTCTGGGCGTTGTCGATCTGCTCGGCGTCAAAGAAGCCGTGCAGCTGGCGGATGCGTGTCGGGTGGCGCATCTTGCGAAGCGCCTTCGCCTCGATCTGGCGGATGCGCTCGCGGGTCACCTTGAACTGCTTGCCGACCTCCTCGAGGGTCCTGCTGTAGCCGTCCACCAGCCCGAAACGCAGGGAAAGCACCCGGCGCTCGCGCTCGGTGAGCGTGTCCAGGACGTCGATGATCTTCTCGCGCAGGAGCGAATACGCCGTCATGTCGTACGGGTTCTCGGCGGATTTGTCCTCGATAAAGTCACCGAAGGAGGTGTCGTCGCCGTCCCCGACGGGCGACTGCAGCGAGATCGGCTGCTGCGCCATCTTCATGATCTGCTGCACGCGGTCGACGGGCAGGTTCATTTCGTCGGCCACCTCGTCAGGCGTGGGCTCGTGGCCGTACTCCTGGAGAAGCTGCTTCTGCACCTGCATGACCTTGTTGAGCGTCTCGATCATGTGGACCGGGATGCGGATCGTGCGGGCCTGGTCGGCAATCGAGCGCGTGATGGCCTGGCGGATCCACCAAGTCGCATACGTGGAGAACTTGTAGCCCCTTCTGTACTCGAATTTCTCGACCGCCTTCATCAGGCCCATGTTGCCCTCCTGGATTAGGTCTAGGAAGGAGAGGCCGCGGTTCGTGTACTTCTTGGCGATCGAGATCACCAGGCGTAGATTCGCCTCGACCATTTCGGTCTTCGCGCGGTGCGCCTCGCGCACGTGGGTCATCGTCTGGTGGTAGACCTCGAGCAGCTGCGTGGGCGTGATCCTCTGCTCAAGCTCGATGTGCTTGAGCCGGTTGTGGATTGCGCGCGTGTCGATCGCGGTGTCCTTCTTCGTCTTCGGGTGCTTTGCGCGTTCGAGCTGGATCTGGACGGCCTCGATTTCCTCGAGGGTGGGGCGCAGCTGCTCCAGGTACTCCTCGTACACCTTCAGCTTGAAGAAGAACTTCGAAAAATTGGCCCTCAGCGCGGTCTCTCGGCGGCGGAATTTGGACAGCGCCTTTTTGCGCTCGGGCTCCGTGCGGGCCTTTGCCTGCTCGTGCCAAGCCTCGGAGGTGCCCGCCTCGTTCTTTTGCGTGGTCTCGACCAGCTTGGGCAGGGTCCTGAAGTACGCGTCGCGGCTCTCGATCTTCTTGTCGATGACGATCCGGTCGAAGCGCTCCTCGCGCTTGAGCAGCTTGTCTCCGAGCGCGGCGATGTAGGCGCCGACGGCCGAGGCCTGGAAGAGCGCCTCCTGCGCCTTCAGCTCGGCGTTCTCGATCCTCTTCGAAATCTCGACCTCCTGCTCGCGCGTCAGCAGCGGGACCTGCCCCATCTGCTTCAGGTACATCCGCACCGGGTCGTCGAGGATGTCATTCTGCGACGAGCGCGACTCCTCTTCTTCGGCCTCCTCCTGGCGCTGCTTGTAGTCCTCTACCTGGTCGGGCTCCAGGATTTCGATCTCCAAGTTCTGGAGAATGGAAAGGACGTTATCGATCTCCTCCTGGTTCTCGATCGACTCGGGCAGGGCCTCGTTGATGTCGTCGAACGTCAAATACCCCTGCTCCTTCGAGAGCCGGATGAGCTGGCGGATCTTCTCGTTGATGCCCCCTATGGGTGCCGAGGCATCGCCTCCCTCAACCGGCGCCTGTGGGGCGCCAGCCAGTGCGTTCTCGACGGCTTCTGAGTTCGGGTTGTCTGCTTGTTTGGCTTTGCGAGGCATGAATAGATATTCGGGAATTGAGAATGCACCACCTCACCCGGCCTCGGTCATTGTAACCGGTTGCCGGAGCTGGCGCTGCAGATCTGACAATTCCCGTAGGAGCGACGATGAGTCATCGTTAAAGTCCGATGGGGCGCTAGCTAATGCAAGTTCTATTTGGCGAATACGGGGCTCAATGATCCGGTCTCGAAGGCGGCGGATACCCTCCCGGGCGACCTTGAAGGGATCGTCGATCACCGGCACGTCGAAGAGCAACGACGCCACAAGTGATTTTTCATCATCATTTTCTATAAGTGTTTCGAGATGGTCCCGGCCGGGCCAATTGCCGCTTTCCACCTCGCCCAGGAAGCGGTTGAGGAGGACCCCAGCGGGCTGTCCCTGATCTATCCATTGGTGGGGTATCGCCGAGCTCATGGGACGGGCGAGCGGCTCAAAGTGCAGGAAGAGCCTAAGGAGGTCGTGCTCGGGCGACACGTTTCCTGACGCCTTAGGGGGCGCGATAGGCGCCTGGGCGTGCCCCGGCGTGAGTCTTGCGCGCCCCAGCGTGCGGCTCAGGTCGCTCTGCAGCGCCGATGCGGGAAGCTGAAGGACCGCGGCCGCCTCGGATATGAATGAGGCTCGCGACACTTCGCTTTCTGCGGCCGCGATCAGGGCCAGGACGGACTGGGCCGCGCGCGACCTCTGCTCGGAGGAGGACGAGCCCGGCGCGGGGAGGTAGGCGCGGCAGGCGAACGCCATCGCCGAAAGCGACGACTTTCGGACCGCCTCGTACGCGGCGATCCCCTTTTCCAGGAAGAGCAGGTCCGGGTCGACCTTTGCGTCGCCCGCGAGCGTCAGGAAGCGCACCTCTATATTTGCTTTGAGCGCCATCGGCAGCATGCGCAGCGCCGCCTTCTGGCCCGCGGAGTCGCTGTCGAAGAAGCATTCAAGCTCGGTGTGGTAGCGCCTCAGGAGCGCGAGCTGGCCGTCCGTAAGCGAGGTGCCCTGGGGGGCTACGGCGGTCTTCAGGCCGACTGACCAGCAGCGAAGGGCGTCAAGCTGCCCCTCGACCAGGACAAAGGGCCTGCCTTCGCCGACGGCGGTCCGGGCGCGGTCCAGGTTGAACAGAAGGTTTCCCTTTGTGAAGATCGGGGTCTCCGGCGAATTCACGTACTTTGCCTCGTGCGCCGGGTCGTCCTCGGGCGTGAGCGCGGTCTGCCGTGCGGTGAACGCGACCACGCGCCCCTGGTGGTCCCTGATGGGGATCATCAGCCGTCCCCTGAAGCGGCACCGGAGCGCGCCTACCGTGATCATCGCGTCGTCGCGGATGAAGAACAGGCCGCACTGGCGAAGGGCATCCTCGGAGTAGCCTTTCTTGAGAATCGCTGCGGGCAGGCCCGAGCCGTCGGGACCGGCTGCTCCTATCTTGAACTCCTCGGCCAACTCGGGCGTGAAGCGGCGGTCGTTCACCCAGTAAGCCCGCATGAAGTCGCCCGCGGGTCCGGAGGCGCGGAACACATCGTTGAAATGGCCGGCGGCCTGGTCGTGAAGGTCGAAGAGTTCCTGACGGAGCGAGCGCTCCTCGCGGCTCGGACCCGAGCCCTCCTCGTACTCGATGGCCACGCCGTAGCGCTGACCGAGCGTCTCAACGGCCTCGGTGAAGGAGAGCTGCTCGGTCTCGCGCACAAACGTGATCGCGTCCCCCGCCTTCCCGCACCCAAAGCACTTATAGAACCCCTTGTCGGCGTCCACGTTGAAGGACGGCGTCTTCTCATTGTGAAAAGGGCAAAGCCCCTTCAACCGGCTCCCTCCGGCCTTCCTCAGCGCCACGACACGCGAAATGACATCGGCGAGGTTGACGCGAAGTTTCAGGTCACGGACACAGCTGGGTTTGATGACGGGCATGGATTACGCGCGGGCATCCGGGACGGGCCCTGCCTGCCGTAAGAAGAATCCACTTTCAACCGCCCCGGGAGGCTGTCAAGTTCCCGGGTCCGTCTGGGACGCAAAGTCAGCCTTTTAGGAAACTTTGTCCTGCCGCAGGCGACATATACCTTTATACACCCATGCGAATTTCCACCTTAGCAGCCCTAGTGGCCCTCCTTGCCTCAGCCGGGGCGCCCACTCTGAGGGCCGAGTTCACCCCGGAGGTCAAGCGGGCCCCGACAGAGCCGGTCTGGCAGGCTCACCTGCAGGGTTTTGACGACAAGGACTATGACGCCGAGGTCGAGAAGTTGATCTCGGCCTACGAGAAGGCATCCGGCCACAAGATTGTGCCCGGTGCGAAGAAGAAGGTGGGATTGAAGATCTACTCCGACTCGGGCCCTGGCATGGCGACGCCGACGGCGCTGGTGAAGGGCGTGATCTCGGCGCTTGAGCGGCGGGGTTATGCAAACAACAAGATATTCCTGGTCGGCCTCAACCAGCTTCGCCTGCGGATGACGGGCTACCTTCCGTCGCTTGTCACCGGGGACACCCAGTTCAAGGGCAACCCGGTCTTCGTATTGGAATCCAACCGGTACTACGACCCGGTCTGGTTCTACGACAGCCCGCTGCCCGAGCGATTTGACCCCATCTTTGCGGCGCACCAGACCGAGGGCGTCCCCAACACCTCGACGAAGGAGGAGGACAGGAAGAGCTTCCTAGCGACGCCCCTTTTCCTGGACACCGACTTCTGGATCAACCTGCCCGTCTATACGGACCACCAGGTGCTCGGGGTGAACGGGGCGCTGGTGAACGCCACCCTCTGGAACGCCTCGAACACGGCCCGCTTTTTCCGCTCGCCCGCCACGGCCCCTGCCGCGGTGGCCGAGATGAGCGCGATTCCCGAGCTTCGCCAGACCTGGCTCTTCACGATCACAAGCCTCGAGCACTACCAATATATCGGGGGCCCGTTTTTCAATTCGCTCTACTCGAAGACCGAGCCCCTCGTCTGGCTCGGCACCGATCCCGTCATGATGGATGCGCTCATGCGCGCCCGCATCAATCTCGCGCGCAAGCACGAGGGCTTTGAACCTATCTCGGAGGAGATCCGAACGCTCGAGTTTGCCGAGACCCTCGGTGTCGGATCGACCCTGATCAAGGACGCTCGGATGATTGACGTCGACTGACCTTCGATTTTCACAAACGACTTGTCTCGCGCCGTAGGCGCAAGCAGGCTCGCGAACCCTAGTATGACATCGGCCGCATACCTTCCCTTTCTCATCCAGGCGGTCCTCGCCGCAGGGATCACCGGCGTGGTGATTCTTTCGAGCCACCTGCTCGGCCAGAGGGGAAAGCACACGAAGATCAAGGATTCCGCCTACGAGTGCGGCATCGCCGGCGAGGGCGTCGTGCACACCCGCTTCTCGGTCAAGTTCTACGTCACCGCGCTCCTGTTCATGCTCTTCGACCTGGAGATCGTGATCCTTGTGCCCTGGGTCTTCATCTACCGCGAATTCCTCCACGAGCACATTTCGATCCTGGGGCCGATACTCTTCTTTATCTTCGTCCTGGTCCTGGGTCTGGTCTACGAGGTCAAAAAAGGCGCCCTGGAGTGGGAGCGCTAGAAGCCGGGTCCAGTCATGCGGCTCGACAAGATAATCGCCCGTAGCCGGATCATCGACCTGCGGAGCCCGACGCTTGAGGCTGCACTGGCCGAGCTCCTTGATGTCTGCATCGCACGGTTCCCCGACCTGAAGCGGGATGCGATCCTCAAGGGCCTCCTGGCCCGCGAGAGCTCGATGACAACCTACCTGGGCCTGGGCGTCGCCCTTCCCCATGTCCGCGTCAAGACGTCGCGCCGTTACATCCTGGCGATCGGCCGAAGCCGCGCCGGAATGAGGCACCAGGGAGCGATGTCGGGAGAGCGCGTGCACCTGATCGTGATGCTGATCGCCGGGGAATCCGCACGGGACACTCTCCAGGTTCTTGCGTCAATCGGCAGGCTCGTAAGGGAGCAGGAGCTGGTCGACAGCTTCGTGAACGCGCCCGACCTGGACACGCTCTACGAGCAGCTCCTGGGCGGGTTTGGCGGGATGAGGCCGATGCAGGCCCAGCAAAATCGCGTCAACCGGCTCATGTTCCGGCAGGCCGAGCACGTCGCCAAGGGCGCCGGCTGCAGCGCCACCATGGTCTTCGGGGACACCTTCATCGGGGGCGTCGAGCCCGACATGCTCCGGCCGACCCTCAAGACGATCCTGGTGACCCGCAACCCGATCGAGGTGGAGGAGGGCGAGGGCCGGTTCGCAAGCACGATCCAGGTGCGGTCATTCTCAAGCCAGAGGCTAGCCCAGCTGCGCAGCGCGCTCCTCGTGGCGCTCACGCGCGGGATCATCGGTTTCAAGGACAGGATCTGCTGCGTCGGGGGCATCACGGGCAGCAACCAGTTCGACACGATCGTGGTGGCCGAGATCGAGCGGGAATTCCAGACGCTCTTTTCCGGGTCGGCGAAAGATTTGCTTCCCGAGGATGTTAAGCCGGAGGTACTTGAGCGTGTGCTTGCCGTGGCCACTGAACTCGCGGTCGAGGGCAGGGAAGGGCGGCCTGTGGGCTGCCTTTTCGTGGTCGGCGACACCAAGAAGGTCGAGGAATACACCAAGCCCCTCGTTTTGAACCCCTTCTACGGCTACAAGGAGGAGGACCGGAATATCCTTAATCCATTCATGGACGAGACGGTTAAGGAATTCTCGTCGATTGATGGGGCCTTCGTGATTCGGGGCGATGGGGTGGTGGAGTCGGCGGGCAGCCTGGTCCAGGCCAATGGGAACGGGATCACGCTCCCCAGCGGGCTTGGCAGCCGGCATGCGGCGGCGGCGGCCATCAGTGTTTCGGCCAATTGCATTGCCATTGCCGTGTCCTCTAGCACGGCCCAGGTGACCCTTTTCAGGCGGGGCGTGATGCTTCCGCTGACAGAAAAGCGGCGCTAGAGTGGGCTTGCGGCGCACTTTGGGGTTGCGCGGCGTGCCCGTCCGGTTACTTCTGACCGTTCAACCGCTTAAATCCCATGCAAGAAGTCGTAACATTGGAGTGCACAGAGGCCCGCAAAGAGGGCAAACCCGTTTCCCGCTATCTCACGAGGCGCAACAAGAAGACCGTCACCGAGCGCATCGAGAAGAAGAAGTACAATCCCCACCTGAAGCGTCACACGCTTCACAAGGAGATTAAGTAACGGGACTTCCGCAACGTTGCGGAGTCAGCTCTGCCGTCCGGCCGGACCCGAAAAGGGCGAGGTGGATGCGCCGGAGCCCGTCGGTGTCTGGGTCTGGCGGCGCGCGGCGCGCCAACCTTCGCGGTGCTTGCGGATCCAGTCCAACAGCGCCCGCTCAAACCCGATGTCATAGCCAAGCCGCTCGGATTCGAGCCACTTGTGCTTCAGGATCTCCTCCCTCTCCGCGAGGAATTCCTGATAGAGGCTAGACTGCTTTACGAACTCGCGCGATAACGCGATCGCAGGCTCTTTGGAGGAAGAAGTCATTCAGGGCGTCCGGTAAATTCAAGGATGTGAGCAACGCCGCCCAAGGTGTCAATGCCGGCAATGTCGCCGGATTGTTACATTGGTCTTGACGGAGCCTTTTCGACCGTCGCCAGGAGCGCCTCGGCGATCCCCCGGAAGACGCCCGCTGCGGCGCCTTCGGGCTCGGTCACGACGATGGGCATCCCCTTGTCGCCGCCTTCGCGGATGGCGGGGATCAGCGGCACCTGTCCGAGAAGCACCGTTGCCAGGCGCTCGGCCGTGGCAATGCCTCCGCCCGAGCCGAAAATCGCGTGGCGCTGCCCCGCTGGGTCGATGAAGTAGCTCATGTTCTCGGCGACCCCGATGATCGGCACGTTCACTTTCTGGAACATGAGTCCGCCCTTGAGCGCCACCTGGGTGGCTGCCGGCTGGGGGGTCGTGACGATCAGGGCGCCGTCGAGCGGAAGGGTCTGGACGAGGGAAAGCTGCGCATCGCCCGTCCCCGGCGGCAGGTCGACCAGAAGGATGTCCAGATCGCCCCATTTCACGTTCTGCACGAACTGCTGGACGGTCTTCATCACCATGGGGCCCCGCCATACGACCGGCGTGTTGTCGTCCACCAGAAAACCCATGCTCATCACCTTGACCCCATGCCTCTCCATCGGAAGCAGGCACGAGTCCTGTCCCTCGCCCTCAACCTCCGGGCGCCCCTTAAGGCCGATCATCAGCGGCACGCTGGGCCCGTAGATGTCGATGTCCATCAGCCCGACCCTGCCGGGCCGCCCCTTGGCGGAAAGGACCTGGGCCAGGGCGCAGGCCAGGTTCACGGCGAAGGTGCTCTTTCCGACCCCGCCCTTGCCCGAGGCGATCGCGATGGCGTGACGGATGCCGCTGGAAGCGCCCGGCTTGGCGCCAGGCAGGCCCGCGGCGGACTTGGGCGCCTTTGCCGCCTGAACGGCAAGCTCGACCTTCGCCTGGGCCACTCCCGGCAGCGCCAGGAGGCTCCGCTCTACGTCATCCCGGAGCTGCTTGGGCACTTTCGGGTCGCTGGTCGTGATGGCCAGGCAGACATGGGCGACGCCGCCTTCAAACACGGCGGACTTCACTAGTCCGAATGAAACGATGTCCCGGCTGAACCCGGGATACTTCACATTCTTTAGCTGCGCCAATATTTCTTCGGTCGTCACGGCACAAATAAGAGTTGTTATGCGCGGCCCGCGCGCAAATAGAAATGGAGCGCAAGCGCTCCAAACATGCAGAGAACCATCAAAATTTTCCTGGCAGCACTCTCAATAGCCGCTCCGGCATTTGCCCAGCGCGACATCGGAACGGTCGAGGTCGTGGCCGACAATCGGACGATACCGGTCCGGGTGTCGGGGGCCACTCAGGAGCTGAACTCGCTGGCCCTCCAGGCCTTTGGCTCGAGCGGGCGCTACCACGTGGTGGCCAGCGGGTACATCTATGACATCCGTTTTGCGCCCGTGGGCGCAGCCCAGGTGCGTGTGGAGGTGCTCCGCGGGCTCGGCGGCGGCTCGGTGGCCTCCGAGGTCGCCTCGGGGACGACCCAGCGTGAGGCACTTTTGGCCGCCGCGGACATCGCCGTTGCGAAGACGAACGGCCTCGGCCTTCGGGGTTATTTCACGTCGAAGTTGGTCTTCATAGGCGAGCGCACGGGCCATCAGGAGATCTACACCTCGGACCTTTTCTTTGGGGACGTCCGGCAGATCACGCACGACCGGGCGATCGCAATGACCCCAAGGTGGTCGCCGGACGGCCAGAAGGTGATCTACACCAGCTTCTTCAAGTCGGGGTTCCCCGACATCTTCGAGATCGACCTGGGAACCTACCAGCGCAACACGTTCGTCAGCTTCAAGGGCACGAACAGCGGCGCGCGTTTCAGCCCGGACGGTCGCCAGGTCGCCATGGTCCTTTCCGGGGAGGGCGAGACCGAGATCTATGTGAGCAACGCCTACGGGCGCGGCGTCGCGCGGCGGACCCACTCCGACACGACCAAGGCCTCGCCGTGCTGGTCGCCCGACGGCTCCCGCATCGTCTTCACGATGGAGCCGGGTCCCCAGCTCTTCGTCATGTCGGCCTCCGGCGGCACGCCGCAGCGCGTGAGTTTCGACACCAGCCGCTACTGTGCCGAGCCCGACTGGAGCCGAACCTCGCCTAACAAGGTGGTCTTCACAATGGGCGTCGGACGCAACTACCAGATCGGGGTCCTCGACCTCTCGACGCGGCATGCCGAGCAGGTATCGAAGGCGCCGTTTGACGGCGTGGAGCCTTCGTGGCTGCCCGATGGGCGCCACGTGGTCTACACGGCGCGCACGTCGACGACCAGTCGTGTGTGTATTCTCGACACGGAGACAGGCAAGAGCACGCCGGTAACCCCCGCGAGCTTCGGGCCGGCGCTCCAGGCCAACGTCTGGTCGCGCTAGATTAGGAGGCGGCCGCGAAGTTGGCCGCTGCCGCGTCCCAGTTCACCACGTTCCACCAGGCCGTGACGTAGTCCGGCCTGCGGTTCTGGTAATGGAGGTAGTAGGCGTGTTCCCAGACGTCGAGTCCGATGACGGGCTTGCCCTCTATCCCTGCGACCGCCTTGCCCATCAGGGGGCTGTCCTGGTTGGCGGTCGAGCCGATCGCGAGCTTCTTGTCCGCGTTCACGTAGAGCCACGCCCAGCCCGAGCCGAAACGGCCCGCCGCGGCTTTGGCAAACTCCTCCTTGAACTTGTCGAATGACCCGAAGGCGGCGTCGATCGCACTCGCGAGGTTGCCCTTCGGGGCCCCGCCCTTGGCCGGCCCCATGATGGTCCAGAAGAAGGAGTGGTTGCTGTGGCCGCCGGCGTTGTTGCGCAAGCCGCCGCGGATAGCCTCGGGCACCTTCGATAGGTCTGCGATCAGGGCGTTCACTTCAAGCGCGGCAAGGGCGGGGTGGTCCGCGAGGAGCTTGTTCGCGTTGGTGATGTAGGCCTGGTGATGCTTCGAGTAATGGATCTCCATCGTCTTTGCATCGATGTGGGGAACCAAGGCGTCGTAAGCGTAGGGAAGTTTTGGAAGTTCGTAAGCCATGGTAAGGAACATATATTAGAGTTTCGGTGCGTCAACTGCCTTGGACCTTATGACGCCTTTTCCCTCTGGCACGCCGCCGGTCAGGGCGGGTCCCCTTCCAGCCTCTTGGCCCGGAAGAACGCCTGGATGAGCTCCCGGCACTCGTCCTCGAGGACGCCTCCCTGGGATACCTCAAAGTGGTGGTTTGAGCGTGCCAGGTCGTTCAGGTTGGCGGCGCCACCGAGGCAGCCCATTTTGGGATCCGGGACCGCGTAGCACACCCGCTTGACGCGGGACATCACCATGGCACCGGAGCACATCGGGCAGGGCTCCTTGGTGACATAGACGGTCGCCCCCTCCAGGCGCCAATCCCCCAGCCGTGAGGCGGCCTGGGTGATGGCGAGCATCTCGGCATGGGCCGTCGGGTCCTTCGAGCCTTCGACGCGGTTATGCGCCAGGCCGATGACCTCGCCCCCCGAGACGATCACCGCGCCAATGGGGACCTCGTCCTCCCTCCATGCGTCGATGGCCTGGTTGTACGCAAGGCTCATGTAGAACACGTCGTCGCGGACAAGCTGCGACGGGAAACGCTTCTGGAACGGGCAGGGCGGGATGTCGGGAGCGGCCAAGAGGACCCCGATCAATCTGAAATCGGGGCGAGGGGCAAACCCTCGGTGGAGCAGGGCGCCCCGCCCGATTGCGTGTGAAATTGGGAATTGAAACCGCGGCCATGGGGTGCATTCACAGGTCTGCGGCACGCGTGGGCTCGGTCCGGTCGCGTCCGCCCCCCATAATCTCATGAAATTCACTGACGGCAATTGGCTCCTGCAACCGGGCGTGACAGCCCATCACCCCGCCGAGGCCCACGATGCGGCGGTGAGCGGGCGCGGACTCGTCTTCCACGCGCCCTGCAGGCCCATTCGCCACCGGGGCGACACGCTGCAGGGGCCCCTGCTTACGATACGGATCGATTCCCCGATGACGGACGTGATCCGTGTGCGCATCGAGCACTTCACCGGGGTCGCCGAAAAGGGGCCGCACATCCCGCTCTTCGAGGAGAAGAAGCCGAAGGTCTCGATCAAGGTCACCGAGAAGGAGGCCGTCCTTAAGTCCGGTGGACTCTCCGCACACGTTGCGCGCGGCGGGCCGTGGGGACTCTCGTTCCAATCCGCGGGCCGCACGCTCACAGGCAGCGGCTTCAGGGGCATGGGCTACATCGAGTGGCCGGGGCACGGCACCTTCGTGCACGAGCAGCTTTCGCTCGGCGTAGGCGAATGCGTCTACGGCCTCGGGGAACGGTTTACCGCGCTCGTGAAGAACGGCCAGGTGGTGGAGAACTGGAACAGGGACGGCGGCACGAGCAGCGACCAAGCCTACAAGTCGGTGCCCTTCTACCTCACCAATCGGGGATACGGGGTCCTCGTCAACGAGACCGGCCCGGTGTCTTTCGAGGTCGCCTCCGAGAAGCTGGCCCGGGTCCAGTTCAGCATCGAGGGACAGAGCCTTGAGTATTTCGTGATCAACGGGCCCGACCCCAAGGCGGTGCTTTCCCGGCTCACGGCCCTCACGGGCCGGCCCGCGCTCCCGCCGGCGTGGTCGTTTGGACTTTGGCTGACGACCTCGTTCACGACCAGCTACGACGAGAAGACCGCGACGAGCTTCATCGAGGGGATGAAGTCGCGCGACCTGCCGCTCAGCGTGTTCCATTTCGACTGTTTCTGGATGCGCGAGTTCGACTGGTGCGACTTCCAGTGGGATACACGCGTGTTTCCCGACCCGGCAGGGATGCTCAAGAGGCTCCACGCGCGCGGGCTAAAGATCTGCCTCTGGATAAACCCCTACATCGCCCAGCGCTCGTCGCTTTTCGCAGAGGCGGCGAAGAAGGGCTACCTTCTGCGCCGGCCCGACGGCAGCGTCTGGCAGACGGACCTCTGGCAGCCCGGCATGGGCATCGTCGACTTCACTAACCCGGCCGCCCGGACTTGGTTCCAGGGGCACCTCAGGCGCCTGGCCTCCATGGGCGTCGATGCCTTCAAGTCAGACTTCGGCGAGCGCATCCCCACCGATGTGGTCTATTTCGACGGCTCGGACCCCGTGAAGATGCACAACCACTACTCCATCCTCTACAATGAGGCGGTGTTTGGGCTCCTCGAGGAGGAGCGAGGCGTGGGCGATGCGCTCGTGTTTGCGCGCTCCTCGCATGCCTCCGGGCAGCGCCTTCCCGTCCACTGGGGAGGCGACTGCGCCTCCACCTTCGAGTCCATGGCGGAAAGCCTGCGGGGCGGCCTTTCGCTCGGCATGTGCGGGTTCGGCTTCTGGAGCCACGACATCGGGGGATTCGAGGGGACGCCGCCGGTTGCCGTCTACAAGCGCTGGCTCGCGTTCGGCCTGATGTCCTCGCACAGCCGGCTGCACGGAAGCTCCTCATACCGGGTGCCGTGGAATTACGACGAGGAGGCCTGCGATGTCTTAAGGCTCTTCACGAAATTGAAGTGCCGCCTGATGCCCTACCTTTTCTCCAAGGCGGTGGAGGCCCATGAGCAGGGTGTGCCGGTGATGCGGTCGATGATTGTCGAGTTCCCGGCAGACCCGGCCAGCGCCACGCTTGAGCGCCAGTACATGCTCGGGGACTCGCTCCTTGTGGCTCCGGTATTCTCCGAGGACGGCGTCGTGGACTTCTATCTCCCCGAGGGCCAATGGACCCATATCCTGACAGGTGAAGTGAGGCAGGGCGGCCGTTGGCACCGAGGCACCTACGGGTTCCTCGAGATGCCCATCTTTGCCCGCGAGGCCAGGATCCTAGCTCTTGGCTCTGTGGACGATCATCCCGATTATCCCTATGCAGAGGGTGTTACCTTCCGCCTCTACGGGCTTGGGGACGGGCAGCAGGTATCGGCCTTGGTCCCCGACCTGCGTGGCAAGACCGCGGCGCGCCTGACGGTCACCCGCAAGGGGCGCGTGGTCGAGGCTTCGCTCGAGGGCTCGGCCAAGGGCTGGAAGCTCCAACTGGCGGGCGTCCGGTCAATCGAGTCCCCGGAAGGGGGCTCCGCCGAGGGCGATTCGCTGGGTGTTGTGATCACCCCAAGCGCCAACGCGCGAACGTTAAAGGTGCGCCTGCCGGCCTCCTAGGCCCCCTGCTTGCCTTGCCTCTCCGGCTCCGTTGCGGCTTGCCGTGCCGCGCGGGGTAGGGGAACTTCCCGCATGCCCTGCTTTCTGAACCCCTTCATGAACCCCATCCGCGCCTCCTTGATCCCGGTCCTGGCCTCACTCCTGCTGGCCGCGTCCGGCTGCCTCATGCAGCCTAACGTTTCGGTGCGCGTGACGGTGGCCGACGGCTCTACCATGGACGTGCCGCTCACCCAGGCGCCCGCGCCCGTGACCGACGGCGTGGTGACGGTCAAAAACTTCCAGTTCGCACCCTGGGATATGGGCAAGGATAAGCCCAAGGCGATCACCTTCACGTTTGTCGTAGGGTTTGCGGAGGGAGCCGAGCCCGCCAGCGTCGTTGTGGACGACTTTACCGAGCAGCCCATCCTCGAGATCTTCGCGGACAAGAATGCCCATGTCGTAAAGGATCACCTGTGGGGCGCTGTGACGCTGCCCTTCGCTCCCCAGGACGAGCACGTGAAATGGGTCCTCAACCTCGACAACAACGTCCGGGTCTACCGCTTCACGATAAAGCTGAGGGACGGCACGACCCACGTTCTCCTGAGGCCGATATTCGTTCCGGCCCAGATGAAGGACTTCATGAGGACCCAGCTGGGCGTCAAAGGGGGTTAGCCGAGGCTGTAGGCCGCCTCGGGATCAAGTCCCCAGGATGCGCCGCACTTCCTCAAGAACCCGGCTTAGGGGTGCGGTTTTCTCAATGTAACAGGACACCTTCTTGGCGAGGTTCTCGTGAACCGCCTTGGAGTCAAAATGCACACCCGTGAGAAGGATCACGGGCGTGTCGGGCAGCTGTGATTTCAGGTGCGAGATCATCTCAAGGCCGTCGGAGTTCTCAAGCTGCAGGTCGGTGATGATCAGGTCCGGCTTGTCCCTTCCGGAAATGACCTCGGCCTCGTAACGGGACGAGGCCCCCGTCACCCGGTACCCGGCATGGGTGAGATAGGACCCGAGCAGTTCGACAATGGAGGCTTCGTCGTCAACAATCAGGATGTGCTTATTCATGGGCGCGGGGAGAAGGTGCTTGGGTTGCTAGGATTGATGAGAGAGGCCGGGACTGCCCGGCTCACCGGGCCCGAGCACCATGAGGATGACAACACAGCCGACCACCTTGTCGCCGTCCCGCAGGGGGAACAGGGTCATCCTGACGGGCATCCTGCGGCCGCGCTTGTCCTCCACGACGGCGTTCTGGCCCCTGAGCTCGCGCCCGTCCTCCATCGCCTGGGCCACGGGGTTTAACAGGGGCGTGGGGCCCTCGAAGGTGAGCCGGGCGAAACCCGAAAACGGCTTGTCCACGAGCTCGTACGGCTCCCATCCGGTCGTGCGGGTCACGGCGGTGTTAATCTTCGTGATGTTTGACGCCTTGGTGAGGAGCAGCACCAGGTCGTTGATCGAGTTGACGATCAGCTGGCTGTAGCGGAGCTGGTGCTCCAGCCCCAGGTTGGCCCACCTGCGCTCGAAGTTTTCGGAAGTGAGCCGATCGTTCGCGGAGCTCAGCTCCGCCGTGCGCTCCTTCACTTTGGCCTCGAGTTCATTGTTCAGGGTCTGCAGGGACAAGGCCGCGCTCTGGCGTGCAGCGATGTCGTCCCTGATCAGCAGGCCTGCGCCCGCCAGCAGGGCAAAGTCGAGGATCACTCCGGCCCACACCATCCAGCGGGTCGTCTGAGCCTGCAGAAAGGAGGCGGTGTCGCGCTCCGTCAGCAGCCCGAGCTCGTCGTTCTTCAGCTTTTCGAGAGCCCGGTGGATGTCGTTCAAGGCGGGTTCTCCGGCGTCCTGCGCCAGCAGGGAGCGCATGGCGTTGGTGTTGCCGGAGCGCCGACTCTCCAGCACCTGCCTGACAAAATCCGAGCGCTCCTCAACAAGCGAGGTGATGTGGGCAACCTCCGCCTTCTGGGCGGGCTCATTGCGGGTCAGCGCCGCGATGAGCGCCAGGTGCTCGGATACATTCGAAAGCGCGTTCATGCTGGACGCCCGGTCGCGGGGGTCCGCGGTCACGACAAACGTGTGCGAAGCGCCGTCTGCTATCAGCAGGTCCGACTGGAGCGCTTCGGTCTCCAGGATGACCGAATGGGTATGGTTCACCCAGTCGCTGCCGGCGACCTGGCGGTTGATGTTCCTCAGGGAGGTGACCGCTACCGCCACAATGACGGCGACGATTACCCCAAAGTAAGCGAGCACGCGCCTCATGGTCGTGTTATTCATGGGTGGAGGGAGTTGCCGGGGTCGGATGGGCCGGCGGAGCCGGAACCCCACCCGCATCGGGGTCCGTGTCCGGTGGGTCCGTCTTCACGACGGTCATCACGATGCGTTTCACCGAGTCGTTGTAATTGTACGTGAACTCCGAAGCAAAGGTCCAATTCGCATTGAACGTATCGGCCACAAGGGTGGCGATCTCACGCAGCCGCATGCCCGAGCGGGTAAGCTTGGAGAAGTACTTGCGGTTGTTGTAGTCGAGAAAGGCGTGGTTTTCGGTCACGTAACAGACCGCATGGCCCATGTTCTTGCCCACCATCTCGACGCGGATAAGGCGGGTCGCAAACCCGTCCCGCCTAAGGACGTAATCGGCCATCACGGCGTAGTCGATGCAGTCGCCGGTGCGCGTCTCTAGGAAGACCTCGGGATCCTGGACGTCAAAGGGGTGGACTGAGAAGTCAAAGTCCTCGAAGTATCCCGCAAACCTCTTGGGGTTCATCTTATTGTCCTCGAGCAGGTTCGCGAGCGTGAAGGCTTCGGTGCGCGCGGCTGCCAAAGTGAAAAGGATCAGCAATGCGGCTTGGGCGAGCTGGGCTCGAGGGCCCCGAACGTGCAGCGGGGGCGCCCGAAATCCCAATAATGCTGACGACCGACGGATCATGGTCCTTGGCCTGCTTTCACCGCGCCTCAAATCGCGGGAAGGGCCCATGGGGCTGAGAATACGCTGCCCATGGCATTCTCCAAGGATTATTCTTTTGAGCCATTCATCCCAAGTATCGGCACATTTGCGTTTGGGCTCCGGAATGAAGGGGCATTGGGAACCGCCCACCCCCGAGGTAAATTCTTGACTCTGAGGGTTGGATGACGCCTTTAGAATGTTCACCTTCGCCACATCGCACCTTTCAATGACCCCTGCTCATACGGCCCAATCCCGATCAAACCATGCCTGACAACGACGCCATAGAAGTTGAGGGCAAGGTGGTGGCCGTCCTTCCGGGCACGATGTTCAAGGTTGAGCTGCTCAAGAGCCCTGGCCACGTGGTGCTCGCCCACATATCCGGCAAGCTCCGCAAGAATTTCATCAAGATCGCTGCGGGCGACACGGTGAAGATGGAGATGAGCCCGTACGACCTTGAGAAGGCCCGTATCACGTTCCGGATGAAGGAGCAGGGCGGTTCGCCGGCCCCGCCGATGCGCCGCCGCTATTAGGGCGGGCCGCAGGGCCCCATGCAGGCAAGTGCATTCGCGTCCGACATCGACGCCTATCTTGCGTACATAGACCTGGAGCGCGGACTGTCGCGCAACACCCGCGAGAACTACCAGCGAGACCTCGAGCAGTGCGCCAGCTTCCTCTCGCGCAAGGGTGTATCGGATTGGCGAACCGTGACGGCGGAACAGGCCGGCGCATGGATCAGGTCGCTCAGCCGAAATGCCGCGTCGAGCCAAGCGCGCAAGCTGACGGCGCTCCGGATGTTTGCCCGCTTCCTGGTCCGCGAGGGGCTAAGGGGCGATGACTTCACGGCGCTCCTCTCTGGGCCGAAGCTTGCCCGGCGGCTGCCTCAGTCGCTCACGACCGAGGAAGTGGGCAGGCTCCTCTCGTCGCCGTCCGGTGGGGATCCCGCATCGCTCAGGGACCGGGCCGTTCTGGAGCTCTTTTACTCGAGCGGACTGCGCGTTTCCGAGCTTGCAGCGCTGACGCTCCAGCAGGTCGACCTTGAGAACGCATTCACGCGGGTCTTCGGAAAGGGATCCAAGGAGCGCGTGGTGCCGATCGGGGCCCGGGCCCGCGAGGCGCTCGCGACCTGGATAGCCTCGGGGCGGCCGCATTACGTCAAGGCGCGCACGCGCAGCGAGCTCTTCCTGAGCAGCCGAGGAACCTTCCTCTCAAGGGTCGCGCTCTGGGGCATCGTGAAAAAGCATGCCAAGCGCGCCGGCATCACCAAGACCGTCAAGCCGCACCTCCTCAGGCACTCCTTTGCCACGCATTTGCTATCCGGAGGCGCGGACCTTCGCGCGATCCAGGAGATGCTGGGCCACGCCAGCATTTCGACGACCCAGATCTACACGTCCGTGGAGGGCAAGCGCCTGCTCGACCAGCACACCCGCTTTCATCCCCGAAATCATGATAAATGACACGGAAAGTTGGGCAAAAACCTTGACCGGTGGGGGATTCACGGCGTCATCGTTTGCCTTTAACGGTCCGTGAAGATCAAAGTATTCGTAACCCCCAAGAAGAACGTCCTGGATCCCCAGGGAGTGGCCGTGGGCCACGCCTTGGAGAGCTTGGGCCTGAAAGGGCTCAAGGGAACCCGCGTGGGGAAGGTGGTTGAACTGGAGCTGGACGTGTCCGACTCCCCTCAGTTCCGGTCCGAGCTGGACAAGCTCTGCCGGGATCTCCTGAGCAACCCGGTGATCGAGGACTACCACTACGAGATCGCCGCAGGGTGATCGGCGGCGCCATGAACATCGCGGTGCTGCAGTTTCCTGGCTCGAATTGCGACCAGGATGCCTTCCACCTTTTCGCAAGCGGCCTCGGCCTGCCAACGCGCTACGTCTGGCACAAGGACACGCGCCTAGGGGACGCGGACCTGGTCGTGGTCCCCGGCGGCTTCTCCTACGGCGACTACCTGCGCTGCGGCGCGATCGCCCGCTTCTCGCCCGTCATGGGCGCCGTGCGCGAGCACGCCGAGCGGGGTGGGCTGGTCCTTGGCATTTGCAACGGCTTCCAGATCCTGTGCGAGGCGGGACTTCTTCCGGGAGCCCTCATCCGGAACAGCTCGCTCGAATATCGGTGCATGACCTGCGACCTGGCCGTCGAGGAGGCCGGTCCTGCGTTCAACACGCGTCTTCTGGGCAAGCGGGTGCGGATGCCGATAGGCCACGGGGAGGGTAACTTCCGGATCGACGACGCGGGCCTGGAGAGGCTCGAGAGCAACCACCAGGTGATCCTGCGCTACATCGACAACCCGAACGGATCACTGGCATCCATCGCGGGGATACGCAACGAGGAGGGCAACGTGTTTGGAATGATGCCGCACCCGGACCGGGCGTTCGAGAGGTTTCACCCGAGCCGCGACGGCCTCGCCGTGGCCCGCGCGGTCCTTTCCCTCCGGTTCCCCGAGATACTCAAGGAGAGCGCATGAAACGAGCGGACCTGCCGCCCAACCCCGACCCAGTACTCAACCAGCCCATCACCCCGGCGCTGATCAAGAAGCACGGATTGCTTCCGGACGAGTATGAGCAGATACGCCTCCACTTGGGCGGCGATCCTACGCTCACTGAACTCGGGATCTTCTCGGTCATGTGGTCCGAGCACTGCTCCTACAAGAACACCAGGCCGCTCCTGAAGGGGTTTCCCACCGAGAAGCGCGGGGCCACCGAGAGCTTCGGCCGCGTGCTCGTGAAGGCGGGCGAGGAGAATGCGGGCATCATCGACGTCGGGGACGGATGGGCGATCGCCTTCAAGATCGAGTCCCACAACCACCCGAGCGCAATCGAACCCTTCGAGGGTGCGGCCACCGGGGTCGGGGGAATCATCCGCGACATCTTCACCATGGGGGCAAGGCCCGTGCTGCTCACCAACTCGCTCAGGTTTGGCGAGCTCGACTCGCCGGTCACCAAGCGACTGCTGCGCGGCGTCGTGGCGGGAATCGCGCACTACGGCAACTGCGTCGGCGTGCCCACCGTCGCCGGCGACGTCTACTTTGACCGGTCCTACGAGGGAAACCCCCTCGTGAACGCACTCTGCCTCGGCACGCTTCGCCACGACCAAATCCGACTCGGCAAAGCGACGGGCCTGGGTAATCCCGTGTACTACGTAGGGGCCGCCACGGGGCGCGACGGACTTGGAGGCGCTGCATTCGCCTCCAAGGAGTTGAGCGCCGAGAGTTCATCGGACAGGCCCGCCGTGCAGAAGGGGGATCCCTTCATGGAAAAGCTCCTGATCGAGGCGTGCCTCGAGATGATGGCGGTGCCCGGCCTTGTTGTCGGCATCCAGGACATGGGCGCCGCGGGTCTTACGTGCTCAACCTGCGAGACCGCGAGCCGCGGCGGCGCCGGAATCGAGATTGAGCTGGACCAGGTCCCCCAGCGCGAGGTGGGGATGAATTCCTACGAGATCATGCTTTCCGAGTCCCAGGAGCGGATGCTGGTGATCGTGCAGAAAGGCCGGGAGCGCGAGATCGAGGAAGTGTTTGCCAAGTGGGACCTCCACGCCGCACATGTCGGCACGGTCACGGATACCGGCCGCATGGTCGTGAGGCAGCACGGAGTCGTGGTGGCCGACATCCCCGCCTCCGCGCTCACCGACAACGCCCCCGTGTACCAGCGTGAGGCTAGGAGGCCTGCCTACCTGGATGAGACCTCGCGGTGGACGCCCACCGGCTCGGGCCTGCCCGACATCGACTTGGCGGTGGCCACGGCGGTTCTGCCCAAGCTCCTCTGCCTTCCCACGATCGCCTCGAAGCGCTGGATCTACCGCCAGTACGACCACATGGTGCAGCACGGGACGGTGGTCCTTCCGGGAAGCGATGCCGGTGTCGTGCGCCTTCGCCTCGGCTCTAGCGAGAAGTTCATAGCGATCAAGAACGACTGCAACGGACGTTACTGCTACCTAAATCCGCGCAGGGGAGCCCTGATCGCCATGGTTGAGTGCCTGCGCAACTTGGTATGCTCGGGAGCGACACCGCTCGCGATGACGGACAACCTCAATTTCGGCAACCCCTACAAGCCCGAGAATTTCTACCAGCTTAAGGAGTGCGTTGCGGGTCTGGCCGAGGCGTGCCGCTTCTTCGACGTGCCGGTCGTGGGCGGCAACGTGTCGCTCTACAACGAGTCCCCGGAAGGGGCCATCGATCCCACACCGACCGTTTCCGTCGTGGGATTCATCGAGAAGGAGGCCCATGTCACGCGCCAGTTTGCACGGTCACCGGGCTCCCGCATCGTGCTTCTTGGTGGCGCGCCCCACGAACTTGGCGGCAGCCAGTTCCTCGGTGCGATCCACGGGAAGAAGACCGGTGACGCCCCAGAGGTGGACCTCGAGGCCGAGAAGCGGCTCCAGGATTTTCTGCTCGCGCAGATCCGGTCCGGCCGAATCCGGGCCGCCCACGACCTGAGCGAGGGGGGCCTCCTGGTGGCCTTGTCCGAGATGCTCTTCGGCCCGGGCCAGATCGGCGCCCACGTGGACCTTAGGGCCTTCGGCGCCCTGCGGCTCGACGCGCTCCTTTTCGGCGAGAGCCAGGGGCGGGTCCTGGTCGAGGTCGAGCCGGATCACCTGTCGCCCCTCTTGGCCGACGCGGGTGCGGCGGGCGTGGTTGCCGATGCGATCGGATCATTCTTGGCCACGGAGACCCTTTCGGTCGGGACCGGGCTCGGCACACTAGAGTGGACGACCGCTGTGTTGCGGGCGGGATGGGAAACCAGTATAGAGTCGGCCATGAGGCGCCCTGGAATCGGCTAGCCGGAAATGAGCGACTTCGTCTCCCATGAATGCGGGGTTGCCCTGGTGCGGCTCCTTAAGCCCCTTTCCTATTACCAGGAGAAGTACGGCACCCCTCTGTGGGGATTCACCAAGCTCTTCCTTCTGATGGAGAAGCAGCATAATCGCGGCCAGGATGGCGCGGGAGTGGCCTGCGTGAAGCTCAACACCACCCCGGGTGACCCCTTCATGTTCCGCGAGCGCAACGTGAAGAGCAACCCGCTGGACCGGATTTTCAAGGTGCTCCTAGGCCAGTACAATGCAAAGGTGGCCTCCGGAGTCATCCACCCCGAGTTCACCGAGACGGTGAAAAAGAATTTCGACTTCGGCGGCGAGCTGTTCCTCGGGCACCTGCGCTACGGCACGAGCGGCGGCTACAACCTGAGCGCCTGCCACCCGTATTTTAGGCGCAGCCCCTGGTCCACGCGCAACCTTGCGCTCTGCGGCAACTTCAACCTCACCAACACGGCTGAGCTCAACCAGTCCCTCATTGCGATCGGGCAGCACCCGGTGTTCGCGACGGACACGCAGGCGATCCTCGAAAAGATCGGCTTCTTCCTGGATGAGGAGCACGAGGACATCTACCGGTACCTAAGGACGCGCAACCTGGCGGGCGAGGAGCTGTCCCGAAGGATCAGCGAGGACCTGGACCTCACCCGCGTGCTTTCGCGCGCCTCCCAGAAGTGGGACGGCGGCTACGTGCTCTGCGGCTTGGTCGGCAATGGCGACTCGTTCGTGGCTCGCGACCCCTCCGGAATCCGCCCGTGCCACTGGTTCCAGAACGACGAGGTTGTGGCGTTTGCTTCCGAGAGGGCGCCTCTCATGACCGTTTTCGACCTTGCCGTGGGGGAGGTGAAGGAGGTCCAGCCCGGGCACGTGGTCGTGATAAAAAGGAGGGGCGTGATTTCCGAGCAGCCGTTCACGCCGGCTCTCCCAAAGGCGTCCTGCTCCTTTGAGCGGATCTATTTCTCCCGCGGCAACGATGTGGACATCTATCGCGAGCGGCAGGCCCTCGGCGGCGGGCTGGCGCCGCAGGTCATCAAGGCGATCGACCACAATTGGTCCGACACGGTCTTCAGTTTCGTTCCCAACACGGCCGAGGTCGCCTACTACGGGCTCATGTCGGCTCTGCGGACCCTGCGGCGGGGCGAAGTGAAGGCGGCGATTCTCAAGGCGAGCGCCGAGGGCCGGCTCACCGAGCCGATGCTCGACGAACTCATTCTCCGGAACTGGCCGCGCGGGGAGAAGGTCGTGAGCAAGGACATCAAGATACGCACCTTCATCGGGCAGGAGTCCATGCGCAACCAGCTCGCGAGCCATGTCTACGACATCACCTACGGGTCCCTGCGGCCGGGGGTGGACAGTCTGGTGTGCGTCGACGACTCGATTGTGAGGGGCACGACGCTGCGCCGCTCGATCCTCCGTATCCTGGCGCGGCTAAACCCGAAAAAGATCGTCATCGTCTCCACGGCCCCGCAGATCCGATACCCTGACTGCTACGGCATCGACATGTCGGAGATCGGGAAATTCGTGGCGTTTGAGGCCGTCATAGACCTCCTGAAGGAGACCGGGCGCACGGAGCTCCTGGCGGAAGTCTACAGGGACTGCCGACTGGAGGTGGAAAAGAGGGGGCTCGTCAACCATGTGCGCAGGCTCTACGAGCCGTTTACGGCCGAGCAGATATCGGCGCGCATCACGAAGCTCGTCCGACCCGCCAAGATAGACTGGCACGGTGAGATCGAGATCATCTTCCAGACCATCGAGAACTTGAGGGCTGCCGTCCCCAACCACACCGGCGACTGGTATTTCTCGGGCCATTACCCGACCGAGGGCGGCTACAGGGTCGTGAACCAGGCCTATGTGAACTATTACGAGAAGAACGAGGGAAGGTCCTACTGATGCAGCCCATGTCGCTTTCCTACGAATCCTCCGGTGTGAGCTATGGCCCCTTGGACGCGTTTAAGCGCGCGTGCCAGAAATCCGCGCTTACAACCACCGACCTTTTGGCCGGCCATGGGTTCAAGGAGCCGTCGACTGTGCGCGGCGAGAGCGCCTACCTGATTGAGGCCGCCGACCATTTCCTGGCGCATGTGGAGGAGGGCCTCGGCACGAAGAACCTTGTCGCCGATGCCGTGCAGAACGAGAGCGGCCAGTGTTTCTACCGCGCGATCGGCATCGACACTGTGGCGACGATAGCAAACGACCTGGTGACCTGCGGGGCGCTTCCGATTGCGGTCGCCATGCATGCCGCGGTCGGAAGCTCGGACTGGTTCTCGGACGAGCGCCGGGCCCAGGAGCTCGTGGCCGGGTTTGCGGAGGGCTGCCGCTCAGCGGGGGCCGTTTGGGGCGGGGGAGAGACCCCGGCGCTCAAGGGCCTCATCGAGCCCTCGGCTATCGTCCTTGCCGGCTCGGCCGTTGGGACGATCTCCCCAAAGTCGCTTCGCATCGTGGGCGACGTGAGCGAGGGAGACGCGATCATCTTCCTTGCATCCTCGGGCGTCCAGACGAACGGCCTTACGCTCTGCAGGAAGATCGCCGAAAGCCTGCCTGGCCGCTATGGCACGCGCATCGGGGGAGGGATGACGCTAGGAGAGGCGCTGCTGGCACCCTCTACGATCTACGTGGCCTTTGTGCGGGAATGTCAGCGTCGCGGTGTGCGACTCAACTATGCGGCCCATGTGACCGGGCACGGCTGGCGCAAGCTGATGCGCCTTGAGGAGCCGTTCGTCTACGAGATCACCGCGCCCCGTCCCCATCCCTCGCTCTTTAGATTCCTCATGGAGGCGGGCCCGGTCGCGCCGCGTGAGGCCTATGCGACCTTCAACATGGGAATCGGTTTCGCCGTATACGTTTCCCAGGAGGCTGCGCACCCGGCGCTTGAGGCGGCGCGCGTCTCGGGCTACGACGCGTGGATCGCCGGAACCGTCCGAAAGGATGGAAATCGCAAGGCGGTTTCAATACCTTCGCTTGGCCTGGAGTTTGAGGGAAATACGCTGCAGGTAAGGTGACGCCATCGGGTTAGGTTGTGTCAGTGGAATGGCAAATGGATGGCGGGCTTGTAAATTTCGGACACCGCATTGGTTTGGCGTTGCAAATGCTATGTATTCCGAGAGTCCGTGGGGCCGTTTGTACCCAGGGTAAACTATCGTCTCATCATGAAAAAGATCACCAAGACCACCAAGACGCCCGCCCCGGCGACCAAGCTCACTGCGCCCGCCCCGGCGCGTAAATCCACTGTTGCGCCAAAAGTGAAGAAGCCGGCCGCTCCGGCCGTCGCGCCCGCAATCGTGGCCAAACCCACGGGCTCCCGAGTGACGATCGTCGCCAATATCGACGTCGGCTTTGGAAATTCCCTTTATCTCCGAGGCGGGGGCACGGGCCTGAGCTGGGAGAAGGGCGTTCTGCTCGACTGCGTTTCAGGCAGCACCTGGAAGACCGTGATTTCGGGGGTCGAAAAGCCCCTCACTTTCAAGTTCCTGCTCAACGATGAAACCTGGAGCACGGGCGCCGATTTCATCGCGTCCCCAGGGGACACGGTGACGGTCACCCCCTCGTTCTAACGGGGGCCGGTATCCTGTCGGGATTCATCTCAACGAGCCGCGCGCCCATGCGGTGCGCGGCCTCGTCGCGGTCCTTTAGCTCCTCCAGGGGGACGAGTTCGAAACGCATGTTCACCCGTGAGAACGGGCGCGGCAGGTAGAACCCGTCCCAGCTTCGAACCCTCCAAGAGGACTCAAAGTCGATGCCGACCAGGGCTACCCGCGTTTGGGCCCTGCGTGCAACGATGAGGGCCCCTGGCTTCATCTCGTAGGCCGGGCCCCTGGGCCCGTCGGGAGTGACGCCCACGTCGTTGCCGCGGCGGAGGACGTCCACGAGCGCGGAGGCCGCCTCACGCCCCATGCGGCTCGAGGAGCCTCGCACCGCGCGCATGCCGACGGCTGAAAAGAAGGCCGCCAGCCACGCGCCGTCGTTACTCGCGCTCACCAGCCCGTAGACAGGATGTCCTTCCCGGAACCGGCGGAAAATTTCCGAGGTCAAGAAGAGCCGGTTGTGCCAGAGGATGAACACGGTGGGCTGGCCGCGGTAGGTGATGACGGCCCTGTCGGACTCCTTCATCCGGATGCGGATTGTCATCAGCCAGAGCCTCACAAATGCCGCGACGGGCCAGATTGCGACGCGACGCCAAAGGGCGATGCCGGGTTTTGGGCTTTCGGGGGGCGTGTTCAGGACCGCTCTTGTCTCGCAAATGGGGCATGCCTGTCGAGCCGCATTGACGAGTCCCCCATTTGAGTCCACCGAACCCTTAATGCTGGCCCCCTGCCCCCATCTGCCGACCCCCAGGCCCGGACTCGACTGGCGCACGCTCAACGCATTTAGGCCGGACGACCGCGGGGAGCGTTTTTACGGCGCCTGCATCGAATACTCCCACGCGCTCTGGCAGCGGAAGTATGCGGCCCGGGCGATGCTTTGCCTCGACCGGGCCATGGGAGCCGACCTAAAGGGGGACGAACCCGTCCTTTCGGTTTGGCCCATTCCCTATGAGGCAATGGTCTGGTTCATGAGGCATACCCCGCATGGGGTCTTCATCGGCAATCCGCGTGTGCATTTTCAGCACTACGCCGGCCGGATGAACGAGCCCCGTAGGGAGCAGCGTCGCTGGCGTGCGTGGGCCTGCTGGTCGCTGGCAAGAAAGGTCATGCCGGAGCTGCCCGGCGACCCGAGGCACCGCATTGAGGAGCCCACGATCGCCGAGATTGGAGACCGCCTCAGGGGCCACGGAATCCCCGGTGAAGCCGGGCTCTGGCGCGGCGTTTTGGACCGGGCCGGTGAGGCGATGGGGTCGTGAAATTGGGCATCCCTCTCGGTGCCTCGGCCTCGAATTCATTCCCTAGGGCCGCCCCTCCTGAGATAATGCCCCGATAAGTTGAGCCTAACACTTTGGAAGACATGGCGTTCTGTCGCTCCTTGGCCTGACTCTTTAGGTTTGCAGATTGTTCTTCAGTCTCACGCTGTTTTCCCCGAATAGAGGAGAGCTGATTTCCCGATATCCGGCCGGGAGACCCGCGACCTCACCGAGCACCTCATGAGCATCCATTTCGACCTGCACACGATGTTCGTGATCTGCAGCAGCCTCTCCGTCGCTTCGGGCATCTGCATGGTACTCGTGCAGCTCACGGGCCGACTCTACCCGGGGTTTCGCTACTGGACGATTGGCGTGCTCGGGCAGGGCGTCGCGTTCACGCTGTTCGCGTATTCGCAGGATCTCCCGCCGCTTGTGGGGTCGGTCTTGGGGAACCTCTTCTACACGATCTATCCGATGTTCTACAGCCGGGGCCTGCGCGTTTTCGCGGGCCGCAGGGCTCCGATGACGCCCATCTTCCTCGCGTTTGCCTATGACCTGGTCACGACGTACTATTTCTCCGGGGTCCACCTGAGTCTGAATTGGCGGGTCGCCACGGGGCAGGTCGTCATCATGCCCTTTTTCATCGATTGCGCCTGGGTGGTATGGAGGGACCCGGCCTTCCGGTACCCGGTCGTACGCCAATGGATATCGGGGACATTTGTCCTGATGGTGTTGTTCGGTCTCACGCGCCTAAGCCTGATGTTCGCGATCGAGCCCGACCGGATCCAGATGTGGGCCCCCTCGACGATTCAGACCATCTACATGACCGTGCTCACGGCGCTGAGCTTCTCCGTGGCGATAGCCGTGATTGTCCTCAACTTCCAGCGCGCCGCGAAAAACCTCAAGGACAAGGAACTCCTCCTTACGGACGATATCATTGCCCGTAAGAAGGCTGAGACCGCGCTGCGGGAGAGCGAGGCCCGCTACCGCGTCCTCGTCGAGACATCCCCCGAGTCCGTCATTGTCCACGTCGACGGGACGATCACCTTCGCGAATCCCTCCGCCATCAAAATGTTTGGGGCGCAGTCAGCGGGAGACCTGGTCGGCAGGGCGATGCTTGACCTCATTAGCCCCGAGTTTCACGCGACCGCGCTGGCTCGGCGGAAAAACATAAAGGAGCAGGGGATGGGTGGGCTCCTTGCCGAGATGAGGTACCGAAGGATCGATGGATCCCCCTTTGAGGTCGAGACCCAGAGTGCTCCAATCGTCTACGACGGAATGGCGGCCACGCAGATCACCGCGCATGATATTTCCGGGCTCAAGCGCGCGGCGGCCGAGCGCCAGGAATTCGAGCGCAAGCTCCAGGAGACACAGAAGCTTGAGAGCTTGGGCGTCCTTGCCGGCGGGATCGCGCACGATTTCAACAATATCCTCACCGGGATCCTCGGCAATGCCAGCCTGGCTAGTCTGGACCTCCCGGAGGGCTCCTCGGCGGTGGAGAACCTGCGCGCCATTACCGAGGGCTCCCAGCGCGCGGCGGATCTCTGCCGTCAGATGCTGGCCTACTCGGGCAAGGGTAATTTCGTGGTGCGCAGGCTCTCGATCAACCGTCTGGTGCGGGACACCGCGCACCTGCTCAAGATCTCGATCAGCAAGGGGACCGTCTTGCATTTCAGGTTGAACCCTTCGCTGCCGGCTTTCGAGGCCGATGCGACGCAGATTCGCCAGGTGATCATGAACCTGGTGATAAATGCCTCGGAGGCGATCGGTGACAGGGGTGGGATAATCAACCTGAGTACCGGGCTAACGAACTTTAAAGGGGAGCATCTTGTTGGGAGCGGTGCGTTCGTCTCGCAGGAGATGCCCGACGGCGACTGTGTCTACCTGGAAGTCTCGGATAACGGGAGCGGCATGAGCTCCGAGACGCGCGCGAGAATCTTCGACCCGTTCTTCACGACAAAATTTGCTGGGCGCGGCCTTGGGCTTGCCGCGGTGCTCGGCATCGTGCGCGGGCACAAGGGTGCCCTTAAGATCGACTCGGAGCTGGGGAGGGGAACGACGTTCAGGATTCTGTTCCCCAGTACGGATGGGGATGCGGAGAGTGAACCGCACCCGGGCGGCGCCGGCGTTCGATGGCATGGCCAGGGCTGTGTGCTCGTCGTCGACGACGAGGAGACCGTCCGCAGCACAGCGACCTTGATGCTGCGTAAACTGGGCTTCGAGGTAGTGGAGAGGTCCGATGGAAGCCAAGCCGTCGACGCATTTCGCGCCGAACCGGACCGTTTTGCGCTGGTGTTGATGGACCTGACGATGCCCCGGATGAGCGGCGACCAAGCGTTCACGGAGATTCGGAGGGTTCGACCGGACCTGGGCATCTTGCTGATGAGCGGCTACAATGAGCTGGAGGCCACCTCGCGATTCACTGGGCAAGGCATGGCGCACTTCATTCAGAAGCCCTTTGAGTTTGAGCAGCTTAGCAAGGCCGTTCAAAGCATGCTGTCCCCTGGGGCTTCCTGAGCGCATCCAGCACCCCGGTTCAGGTGCCAGATATGAGTTTCCGTTCCCATGGGAATTGGCGAGACCGGCGGGACTTGAACCCACAACCTGTGACTTAGAAGGTCACTGCTCTAGCCAGTTGAGCTACGGTCTCCTATTCCCACTTTGGCTTCTTCCCTCCATCTTTCAATCCGGCTTTTATTGCATTTAGCCTCAGGGATTTGGCGCGTTGGCCCAGCCGTACCGGGAATCCTTCTGGGTTGAGCGGGCAACGGACTCGGCCTTGTGGTTTACAAAGGGCGCCGTCCGTTAGGGTTTTTTTGCAATGGGGCATGCCTGGTGTTCGCTCGTCCAGATTTGCCTAGAAAAGCCGTCGAATTCCCTCTTGACCGATCCGATTGTAGTCGGGAAAGTGATCATTCTTCCCAACAACGGGGTGGTAGCTCAGCTGGTTAGAGCGTCTGCCTGTCACGCAGAAGGTCGCGGGTTCGAGTCCCGTCCATCCCGCCATTATAAGTTACGGTCCGATAATATGATAGGTAACAGCCCCTGTCTATTCATCGAAAAGTGACCAGCATTTGACCAGCAGATAGCCGACAAATCGTGGGTTTTTCCTTTGCTCGATGGGTAAACGGCGAACGGTGGATCGTGTGGTGGGACCGGATCTCGTTGTGCACAGGCCTTCATTTTTAGCCGCCCGATAGAATCCACATCATGGGATTAGCAACGGGTCTTGCTGTCGGCGATTGAGGATCCGAAGCACACGACCTCTGCTTTGCTGTAAAATCTAGGCCCCAAAACGGCGATCCAGCTCGCCATATTGAGCCTCGAATTTGCCAGGGTTCGTTTTCCTTAGTCGTGTGAGATTCTGGAGCTTCCACTGGATCGCCGGGAGTTCGGCCAAGTGCGGACATTGCATGTAGTCCCATTGAGGTTCGCCTTTCACGAGTCCGAGCAAGAATTTCTTGTGATTCTCGGTAAGCATTCCGAAAAGCTCGCTGCGCAGCCGCGCGCGCGCACCCTCTAGTGCAGCAAGCGTCACGGGCGCCCGCGCCATACCGGAAAATTCATTATCGTAAGGACGCGTCAAGTCGATGTCGTTGGAGTATAACACCTCATGTACGGGGCGGTTGTGCCCGGCGAGATAGCTGACAAAGCACTCGACGATTTCTGGGGTGAGGCCCGATCCAATGAACATATGGTGAACGTCGAAGAGATCCCGCGGATGTTGGCGATCCATGGCGGCAACCAACTTGCTTCCATAGAGCTCGGGGACCGCGAGCATCGGCGCAGAGATTGCCGTAGTGAAGATATTGGAGGCTTCCTTTGACAGTGCTCGAATTTCCACAGGCAGCAGCGTGCCGCGAAACACGTGATTGATTTCGATCTTCACTCCGATGCGATCGCGACGCGCGAAGATTTTCGATTCGTTGCCCGTTTTGTTGACGGCGATCTCCGCCATAGAGCCGCGATTTTTTAGCCGGCCCTGAATTGCGGATAGTTCGGCCGCGATTTCGGCCAGTGCAACTTCCCGTGGTGTTTGGTAGGGAACGAAGACAACGTCTATGTCGACCGACAATCGTGGCATGTCTTGCACGAATAGGTTTAGTGCCGTTCCCCCTTTCATCGCCAATCGTCCCGAGACGAAGACATCGGGTACGACGTCGAGCAGCAGTCGGACAGTATCAACGTAGATTTTGTCCATTACGGTTTGAGGATAAGGGTGCTTCCATCGGGCATCTTGCGGATCCACCGCCCTCGGCCGCGCGGGCCCGAGCTCTTTCGGGCTTCTGCGGCCCAGCTAAGACCCAGCTGGTCGGCTAAGTTCAGACAAAGTCGGACCACTTTTACCCGTGGGCAATGAGTGAGCAGGGTGTCCAGCGTCTCGCCCCGGAGCGAACGAACACTCTCCATGATGTTGCGAGCCTCCTCGAGTCCTTGTGTGACGCCGACGTCTGAGAGCAATTCGAGTAGAGCTCGCTCCGGCACTGAGACCGAGGGTCCATTTGGCGTTTCTGGGAGCGTCTGCAGCCCAAAGTCGACGGGCAATGTGGTGTCAAATAATCGGCGAGAGATATAGCGAGCGGGAAACCTTTTCGTGAACCACTCGGGTAAGCCGGCGACTTTTTCCCCCCAGAGAACCAAGAGTTCGCTAGGACCCACATTGTGGCGAATACCCCGCCAGGCCAATGCTGTCTTTCCGCCAACATGCAGTCCTGGGAGGTGGCCAGATAGGGTTTTGATCGAGGCCGCAGGATCCAGCCGATCACCAGGAAACATGAAGGAACCCCGGCCGAGCCTTGTGAGCCAGCCTGCGCGGACGTAGTGCGACGCAAGGGAAGGTGAGACCCCTATGGCCTGTAGGCTTGCAACATCGAGCGGCGCGCCTCTGGGAAGGGAGGCAAGCCGCTTGATTGATTGTTGTGGAATACCTGAAGCCATAATTGATCTATCTCGTGAAAAATAAACAAGATGTTTAACAAAGCAAGAAAAGATATAACATAATTCAACTTAAAATGTTTTTCCCAAACAACAAGAGGCTATTACTTCTGGCTGTTTGAGTTAACCGAGGGCGATCCCCTGAAACGCACCAAGGAAAAGGTTCGATGCCCGCGGCGTTCAAGTTTCAGACACTGCGAATCAATCAGGCCCTATTCCATAGCGAATACAAACGAGCGGCGAAAATGTGACCAGCAGCTGACCAGCAAACGGGCCATTTGGAGATTCTTCAGAGTAGTGGGAATATCGAAAATCACGGGTTCGAGTCCCGTCCATCCCGTCATTGGTTAAGATATTAATATAACGCATGTTATATTTTAACAGTCCGCGGGCCTTCACTACAGGGGCGTACAATGTCCGCCGGGTCGCCTTATTGCGGCAGCGCCCCGTCCAGACCGAGTTTCTTCATGAAAGCTCCCCATCTCGGATCCGAATTGACGGGGGCAAACAGGGGATCAACGCGGATACTGGTCAGGCCGCCGTCGCGCTGCCGGTACGCGCGCTCCAGCCAGTTGAAGGTGTTCCCTGGGTCTCCCCGATAAGCGTAGACCTCGGCGATTTGGTAGGCGGAAACGTCCGCAAAGTCCCTGATCTGGGTGGAAAGGGCTACGTTAGATTCCGGCATCTGTTTCTGCCCAAACGGGCCAGCGATTGGACGAGGAGCTGTGCCCACACCGCGGAGTCCTGGCGGGCTTCCTTGACTGCCTCCTCAAACCTCCCTTCCAAGAGGTAGCACAATCCCGAGCCTGAGTGTGCCCACGGAGCTGCTGGGTTCAATTCGACCACCTTTGGGTATTCCACCTCAGCCTCGGCGAAGCGGCGGTGCATCATCAGGCTAAGCTTAGAGGGAGCGGGCCCGGGGGTTCACGGGGTCGAGGGCCACCGCCTTGGCGAAGAGTGCCGGGTGCAGCCCGAAGCGCGACATTTCGCGGCGCAGCCCGCGATCTAGGGCAGCATAAGGCATCCGCATCCAAGAATCGACAAGGCCACGCCTAAATCGCACCCTCGCCGCTCCCCTCCAATCCGAAAAAGCCTTTGAAATCGACCCACCTGCTTCCCGTCTTGTTTTCCCTGGCGCTACTCCAGTCCTCGTGCAGGGCGGACAATCCCGGCCCGCCGAACGTAAGGGCGCCTGAGGCCTTTAGAGTGCAACTGGATACCTCCCGGGGCCCCGTCACGATCGATGTCACGAGGGCCTTTGCGCCGATAGGGGCCGACCGTTTCTACAGCATGATCGAGGCCGGGTTTCTTGATGGGGCCCGCTTCTTCAGGGTTGTCCCAGGGTTTGTCGTTCAGTTCGGCCTATCCGGGAAACCGGCCCTTTCCAACGTCTGGAATGCTCCGATAAAGGACGACCCGTTGAAGCCGGGAAACAGCAACACACGGGGATCCCTCGTGTTTGCCATGACCTCGGATCCCAACTCGAGGACGACCCAGATGTTCATCAACCTCGCCAACAACCGCAACCTTGACGGCGCGGGATTTGTCCCGATCGGCCGTGTCGTGAAGGGGATGGAAAATGTGGACAATCTCTTCTCCGGGTACGGCGAGGCTCCCGATCAGGACCTCATCCTTTCGCAGGGGGATGCGTATCTCGGGAAGCAGTTTCCAAGCCTTGATTACATCAAGGCCGCACGGATCGTTCCGCTGGATTCGCCGGGATCGAGGTAGGGCAAGAGTACTTGCCGCGCCGGTGGTTGGGCTGGAAGGGCATATCCCATTCCTAAGCCCCCCGGGGACCTTGCCTGGATCAGACGTAGCGATCGATGAAACTGCGGGTAACGGCGTGGCTTGTTATCTCTCGCTCGCCATTTGGAAAGGTAAGGCACGACTTGTCGGGGAGACTGGAATCGAGGAGCGAGCTCACGTCTTTAAGGAGGAGTCGGACTTCGTCGGCCATCTTCTCGAGCTGCCCCCGGGACACTTTGAAGGCGCGCATAAGCAGGGCCTCCGGGAACTTGGGGAGGTCTCCCTCGCTGCAGGCGGCATCGCGCAGCCATTTGGCGATGTGGAGGACTCCGGACAGCTGGAAATGGGCGCCGGTGCCGTGCGGCAGGTATTGCCAGCGCACGGGCTCGGACATGACGGGCGGGAACTCCCAGAGCCGTAGGAGCGCTGCTCCCGCCTCGGCGTTGTGGAAACCCAGTGTGGCGCGTTCGGCTTCACAGGTCTCAAGCGGGAGATCGCTGCCAGAAAAAAACATACCGAGCTGCTGCCGGTATACCCATTCGTCGATCGCAACCATGCCGACACCGTGAAGGAGACCGACCGTGTAGGCGATGTCCCTGCTGATTTCAACCCGCTCAGCCATGAGTTCAGCGCCAAGGGCGCAGGCTACGCTCCGCCTCCAGAGCTCATCGGCCTCTATGCCGTATGCGACGAGAGGCCGTACGAGCACCTGGGAAGCCACGGCATTGGAGACAAGCTCATAGACCTGGTCATATCCGACCCGGTTAACGGCTTCATCAACCGTGTAGCAGCGAAGACCCTGGCTGTAGTAGGCGCTGTTGCCGATCTGAAGCACCCGCGCCGCGATCCCAGGATCGAGCCGGATGAGTGAAACCACCTCCACCATGGAGGAGTTACCGTCGCTCAATAAACCTTTCAGCTTGGGCAGGATCCTCGGGGCTGACGGCAGAAAACGAAGAACACGCACCAGCTCATCTGGTGAAAGGCGATAGCCGAAAGGCGATCCGGATGAGTCCTGAGGCATTATTTCCTTATCGGCCCATTTTCTAGGAACTTTTGCGCATAGGGCTGATTGCTCAGGGTCAAGGGATTAGCCGATCCACTCCTATAATCCCTTAATAGGTGCCCTAAGATGGGTTCCTTTTTGCCCAAACAACCGAATCTTTCCTTAACGCATGAAACAGAGCTTGTTCCAATGCAATGTCCCTACGGGAAACGACCCTATCAACAGGCCTGCTAGGACCGCTCCGCTAACGGTGGCGCTGGTAGATGCTCTGCAGCACCGATGGGGCCGGCGCGGGGGCTGCAGGGGCGCGGTTCCCGGTCAGGCTGAACCGCAGGAGAAGCTGCTCGTTCTCCTTGTCCAGTTGGAGGATCTGAAGGATGCGCGAACGCGTCTTCTCGACGGCCTGCCGAAACTCGGTGCCGCTTGTGCCTTCGCGCGATGCGCTCCTTAACGCCGCCAGGGTATCATCCAGCCGGGCTATCATGGCGCGCTTCCGGTCAAGAAGGGCGGCATCTGGGGCGCGCCGAAATTGCTGGAGGAATCGATTCTCCTCGAGGGTCAGCTCGTGTAGCTCATTGCACAGCTCCTGATGCTGCTGCAGTGCTTCCATGGGTGTCATTTTGATCGGCGGGCTTTGTAATTGTTGTTCCAGGCAGGGAGCCGGTGGAGAAGAACTTCGTGAGTTCAAGCTCAGTCCGGTCATTCCACTCCAGATGTTCCATACGCCAGCTGGCCATCCGCGCGAGCTCATTCATGTCGGCCGAGGCGGAAGGCGCAGGCGCGCCCGCCTTGGCCGGTGTGGGTTCGGCCATAGCGGTGAGGATGGACTGGTAGGCATCGCGGGCGAGGTCGAGTCGGCGGAGCCTCTCGTAGCAGAGGCCAATCTGGTAGGTTGCGGGAAGCTTCCAAGTGGGGTCCGATGAGATTGCCGCCAGCCCTCGGTAGATCGCGAGTGCATTGGCCGTGTCGCCGTTCTGGAAGAACTCGTTGGCAAGCTGGTTGCCCGTCCGGCGTTGCCAAAACGTCCATTGCTTCGGATCAGCGGCAGAATTCAACTCCTGGCCGCGAAGCAGCGTAAGGGTGGCGGCGAGGGACTCGTCCGAGCGCTTCAACTGGAGCAGGGTGGTCGCCAGCAGGTAGCGAGCCTCGGGGACGTTCTCATCCTGGGGCCACTGCTCAAGGTAGGCACGCAGCGTGGTGACGGCCGCTTCAAGGTCCCCGGCGAGTTGGAGGGAGTATGCCGACTTGAAGTGTGCCCTTGCTCGGTCGGCGGGCGCCAGGTCGAGCAAACGCAGCCTCGCGAAGAATTTTCCAGCCTCGACGAAATCGCCCGACGCAAAATGAGTCTCAGCGATCTCGAACTGGGCCGTCTTGGCGAGAAGCTGGTAATGGTCAAAGTTGTCGACCTGCAGCTTGAGGGTCGAATCTATGACGCTGTAGAAGCGGTTGATGGCCATCTTGTAGGCGCCCATCGAGCGAAGGACCCTTCCTTGCTCCAAAAGGACGTCGGGCACCCGGGTGTCATCAGGGAACTCCTTCAGGAATTTCTCGTTGATCGCGGCGGCCTTCGTGAAGGAGCCCGCCCGCCGGTACATGCGAGCAATGCCCACGAGAGCATCCTTATTGTCCGATGAACGGGAATCGCCGGAGTTGAGTATTTGCCGATAGGCAATCTCGGCTGCGGCAAAATCCGACCTCTCCGTAAGGCTGTTGCCGAGCGCCAGGAGGCCCTTTGCTTCGGAAGCCTTGTCTGCAGCGATGACGACCGCCAACGCCTTTGAGGGCTGTGGCACGGCGGCGTCCTGCCCCGCAACCGCGGCGCGGACCGAGTTCTGGGTGCACCCCAGGGCAACAAGGAGGGCCAGTCCGATGGATCTGCCCTGAAACATGAGCCTGAGCTTCATTGCTGGTGATAGGCTGCGGTGCTCGGGGTCTGCATTCCGGGTTTAGGGGGTTCGGGAACAGAGGTCACGTCCTCGGGATTCGGCTTGGAACCTGGGAACTGGAAGTAGGGAAGGAAATCCTCCGGACGCACCTTGGGCTTGGAGTCGTCGGGGATTATTGGTGAGGGGGGCGGGTTCGTATCCGGCGCAGGTGCGGTCTTCGTCCCCCCAGCGGGCGGGGCCGCGGTTGCCGAAGAGATGGCCGCAGATGAAGTGGGAGCGGCAGTCGCCCGGGGGGCGGCAGTCGCGGAAGAGAACTCCCTGTTTTGGGGGATGGGGGGAGCGCCTGCCGGTGGGTGGGTGCTCAAGTCGGGCTGGGGTACAATGGCCTCCCGGAAGCGGAGCGTGGGAGCGCCGGCGACGAGCAGGTAAGGCCTCGATCTCGGGGGTTCATAGCTTGACGGGGGCGCGGAGGGAATGCAGAGGGCGGTCGCGGGTATCAGGAATACCACAAGGTAGATGCCGCGCCCGTGATTTCCCGGGGCACCGGGATCCGCTTTCCTGGAGGCGGTCCAAGGGAACAGCGCGACGCTTTGCGCCCATCGGCAATAGCGCTGCCGTAAGAGCATCGCCAGATGCGCCTTGGGGCTATTATGATGGGACTCTCTCATGTGCGAGTGGCATTTGGGTGACGGATTAGGTCGCCAATTTGCCCTCCTCAATTAGGTCGCGGAGCTTCCGGCCAATCTGCTCGACGGTGTAGGGCTTGCGCACGAATTGTTTCTGGCAGATCCAGTCAAACTCGGAGCGCAAGGTGGGGGTGAGCTCGCCTGAGAGCAAAATCACCTTTAGGTCGGGTCGGGATGCCTTGATCGTGCGCAGCACCTCGGGGCCCTTGAACCCGGGAAGATTCAGGTCGAGCACGATCCCGTCAATTTTCTGGGAGGCGTCCTTGATCCTCACGATCGCCATGGGGCCGTCCGCAGCTGTGAGGACATGGTAGCCCTTGCTGCTGAGCGAGGCCTCGAGCAGCAGCCTGAGCGGGGCTTCGTCGTCGACGATCAACAACGTTTCCTCTCCGCCGGGGAAATCGGCGGACTTGGCGATGACCTGCGCGACGGACGCCTCATCCGCGAGGGGCAGATAGATATTGAACGTGCTTCCTGCGCCGGGCGCAGTATCGACATCGATCGTCCCTTCATGGCTGGCGACAATCCCGTAGACCACGGCTAGTCCTAGTCCTGTGCCGTGTTCGGCCGACTTTGTCGTGTAGAAGGGCTCGAAAATCCGCGCTCGAACCTCCGGCGTCATCCCTGAGCCGGTATCGCCTACGGCGAGGCACGCGTAGGCTCGACTGCGGGAGAGCGCCGCCGGGACGGCATCACCCTCAACACGTGACGTTGTCAGAGTGATGGCACCCCCCGATGGCATGGCATCGCGCGCGTTGACGCAAAGGTTCAGCACGACCTGCTGGAGCTGATTCTGGTCGGCCATCAACGGCGGCAGCGCCTCCTCGAGGGCGAAATTGAAGGTGACGTTGCGTGGGAATGTCGCCGCCAGCAGCGCCACCAGGTCGCGACACAGCTGATTGATGTCGAGTGGCGCGAAGCGCACCTCAGCCTTTCGGCTGAACGTTAGAATCTGCCTGACCAGGCCACTGGCCCGTTCACTGGCCCTCCTGATCTCGCGCACGCACTTCTGCACGGTGGGCTGATCGCCAGGCTTTAGGAGCAGCAGCTCCGCGAATCCATTGATGACAGCAATCAGGTTATTGAAGTCATGGGCTATGCCACCGGCCAGCGTGCCGAGGCTCTCCATCTTCTGTGCCTGCCTGAGCTGGTCCTCGAGCGCCCTTCGCTCGGTGACATCCTCCCGCAGGCTAAGCAGGTTGGTGATCTCCCCGGCCGCGTTTCGAAGGCAGGATACCTGCACCGACTCGCGCACGCGCTTGCCGTCTGGGCGCTCCCTGGAGAGTTCGCCCCTCCACTCGCGCCCGCTGCGCACGGTGTCCCAAAACTGCTTGAATGAGGCCTCGTTTGGATGGCCCTCCCTTAGTACGGCGATATTGCTGTCCAGGATATGCTCCAGCGTGTGGCCTGTAGCCTCGGTGAACTTGGCGTTGACGTATTGCACCTGGCCCTCGGCGTCCGTGATCACCATCGCCACAGGTGATTGCTCCACGGCGCACGACAGCTTGTAGAACTGTTCCTCGGCGACGCGCTGGCGGGTGATATCATGTCCCATGGCGCGAGCGCCGATGGCATTGCCTTGGTCGTCGATCAGCGTGAATTCCTCCCAGGCGATCCAGCGCCAGCCCTGGGGGGTCAGCCACCGGGTATCCCGGGTGGTGCGGTGCGGGGCCTGCCTGAGCTCCGCGTCGCAAAGCGCTATGGCGCGGGCATCGTCCTGGTGCACAAAGGATGCAACAGGCTTTCCCGGCAATTCTGACGAATTGCAGCCGAACTTACGCGCAAAAGCATGGTTCGCAGCGAGAACGCGCCCCTGCCAGTCACGGCAATAGACGAGCGCTGTGCTCCCGGCGGAAGCGCCAAGCAAAGCGTCAGGAAGCGGGACCATTTGGGCTCCCGCGATAATTTCGCAGCTCACGACAGACATTCACCTATGCACATCGGCGCAGGGACCTGCGACTTAAGCTGGGTGCGGTCCCGTTCGTAAAAACCGCAAAACCCAAATCTGTAAAGCGGCCTACAGGAGGCCGCTCAGCATCGCCGGCAGCTGCTGCAGCGCGTTGGCGATGTGTGCCCGTGCGAGCGACGATTCCTCGCCGTCAGCCGAGTAAAGGATCTTCCACCCCTCGAGCTCCATCCAGGAGTCAACCTTGATTGGATCGATAATCTCGAAGCCGCCCGAGATTCCAGCGTGGCGCACGAGATTGTCCGCCACTTGGACCGCGGCGGCAAAGAGCCGCTGGCGGGGTGCCTGGTCCGGATCGTTGTGAAACTTGACCGCCAGGGTGATTTCCTCGGACAGCTGGTGGCGTTCGAGGTAGTAGGCGCCGATCTTTCCGTGATCCCAGCCGATCAATCGGCGCTCATGCTCGCAGACCTCGTGGGACGTTGCGTGGGGAGTGCGTGTCACCTCCAGGAGTTCTTCGGGGAACGCTGAAGCCATGACAACCTTGCCGACGTTGTGGAGAAGGCCCGCCAGGTAATCGGTTTCGTCATCGATTGACGTGGAGGTGGCTCTCAATATCTCGCGGGTCAGCACGGCAGTCCCGATGCTGTGCGCCCAGAGTTCCCTCCACGGAAGAGGTTCCGGCGTATTGTTTTGCATTCCCTCAAGCTCCTCGATGACGGGCGTTGCCAGCGAGAGCTCCCGGATCTGGCGCAGCCCCAGGAAGAACACGGCCTCCTCGATATTGTTAACGCGGGCCGATAGGCCAAAATAGACCGAGTTGACCATTCTCAGCAGGCGAGCCGAAAGGGATGGGTCCCGCCGGATGATCTCGGCAATCTGCGAGGTCACGCTCAGCTCCGATTTAACCAAGGCGCTGAGAGCTCGATTGTTGCACTGGAGCGAGGCGAGCTTTGGACACGCGTCGATGCGCCGGCGGATCTCTTGGTCGATGGGCGTCAGAACGAGTGAATTCATCAAGAATGGTATACAATACTCTTGGCCGCGCTGGCTCGAGGCGCGTTCAACAAGACTATGGGAGAGAGTATCGGCAGTAGCCCGTGCACCTTTAGCTATAAAACGACCCCGGGTTCGTATCCGTTTGGCGAGGGACTATGTGGCTCGGCAATATCGACCGATTTGCGCTCAAGTTTATCGGCTTAAGTGACGATGCTTCCACAATCGGATGAGTCCGAAGGGCTCTGCCGTGCGCGATTTTTCGCTGTTCGGCAGTACGTAGCCGACAATGCCCTCGGTCTTGTGAAGGTTGGCTCCTTGCTTCGGATTGGCGCCGCGCGCCGTTTTCTTCGGGGGCCTCAGCCTCGTGGGCGTCTACGTCGCCAAATCAGGCCGGGCTGACCTGATGAGCCAATCCCAAACGAGAGTGCCCCTGGGTAGGAAATAGGATGAGCCCGTCCGGACACGGATGTCCCAACGCGCGCTAGGCATTTTTTTCTTTGAATTCGAAACCGTCTTTGAATCGGCGGGAAGCGCGTCTTGAGAGATATGTAAACATCTTTAGTACAATGGGTTTCATAGCCATGATACCGGTTGGTATGTTCTTTGCTCAATTGCAGCCTAGCCCAGGCCTTATCGTCTGTGCCCCTTTTCACCATCGGCACTTCCCACCTCCACATGTCAAAAAAGCTCGGCCTGATCCAGTCGCGGGGAATCGGCGACATCATCATAGCGCTGCCGATAGCGAAGTGGTACCACGACCGCGGCATCGAGGTCTATTGGCCGATCGACGGACGTTTCCTGAGCTCGTTTTGCCATGCCGTTCCCTATGTCCGCTTCATTCCGTTTCCGTTCAAACCCACCGCGGACGGTTTTCTGAACGACCCCAAACGGCTGTTGAGGGCGATGGGCTGCGAGCACGTGGTAACGCTCTACAGCTTCTTTACCAATACGCCGTCGGAGCACCCGGCGTTCTTCGCGAGCCTGAAATTCGACGAGTACAAATATGCTGCTGCCGGAGTCTCCTTCAGGGAAAAATGGAATCTCTCAATCCGGCGCCACGCCGAGCGCGAACAATCCCTCTTCAATCGGCTGGTGAAAAAGGACGACTACATCGTCGTGCACCGCCATGGATCCGATGCCAAAGCTGAGGCCAAGATCCCCCCACAGTATGCTGGCCACCAGGTCATCGAAATAACCGAGCAGACCGAGTGCATCTTCGACTGGCTCCTCATCCTTGAACGCGCGAAATTCCTCCTGCTGATCGACAGCTGCTTCTCAAACCTGGTGGACCAACTCGGCCTGCCTAACGACAAAATGTTCATCCTCCGATCCGAGGTGAGATTCACTCCGGTGCTGCGGTCGAACTGGCAGTATTACGGCGAGGCAAACCCGCCTGCGATCCGGAGCCTCACCCCAGCCCCTTCGCTTGCGACCGCCTGATGCTTTCACTGCCACGAGTCTCCCTGGTCTGTGTCGATTGTGTTAACCCGACCGCGGCGGTCATTGCCATGCGCCGTAGCATGGACCAGTGCACCTTTGCGCGGGCAGTCCTGCTGACTGACGAATCCCCAAAGACGGTCACCCCGGGCATAGACGTGATCCCAATTTCGAGGCTCGCCTCCCGCGAGGCGTATTCGCATTTCATGCTGAATCACCTCGGGCAATTTGTGTCCTCCGACTATGCGCTCGTGATCCAATGGGACGGCTACGTGGTCAATGCCGGCGCGTGGAGCGACGGATTCCTCGACTACGATTACATCGGGGCCAAATGGTGGCATAAGGACGGGTGCAACGTGGGAAACGGGGGCTTTTCCCTACGCTCAAAGAGACTACTCGACGCGGTCAAATCCCTGGGCGTAAGGAGCAGTATTCTCAATGAGGACGACGTGATATGCCGGATAGGGCGTCCGGCCCTCGAAGCACGCCATGGCATCCGCTTCGCGCCGGAATCCGTTGCGGATCAATTCGCGTTCGAACGCATTGCTCCCAAGGAGCCTGTGTTACCCTTTGGCTTCCACGGGTTATTCAACATGTGGCGCTTTTTGAGCTCCACGGACCTCCAGGACTTATTCCTTCTGCTCGATCCACGGACCATTGCCTACGTGGAGACTCTCGAGCTCGTCCAACAGTACATCCAGCAAAAGCGCTATCAGGAGGCCGTCTGGCTGGCCTCCCGGGTTTTGGTCATCAACCGGGACAACATTGCGGCGCTCAGGCTGCTGTCCGTTGCAGCCTTTCATGCGGGCCGCATGTCGCTCGTGGGAGAGTCGTTGCAAAAACTTCATAGGATCGACCCGCTCAACGCGGATTACCTTGCCGACCTAGGAGACCTAGCCGCGGCGGCAAAGCAGACCTCCGAGGCGTCAAACTACTATAGGAAGCTCCTCGCGATTAAGCCCAACGACGGAGCTACGCTCGACAAGCTTCGCCGCCTGTGCGGCGCCACCGCCGAGATGGTAGAAGCCTCCTCAAATCCTGGCTGACGGGCCGATCCAACGGACGATGACGAAACAATCCAGGGTACTTGTCACCGGAGCAGCTGGCTTCATCGGCAGCCACACGTGCGATTTGTTGCTCACCGCGGGACACGTGGTGTGCGGAGTGGACAACTTTCGAACGGGAAGGGTGGAAAACCTTTGGTCCTGCCTGTCCCACCCGGAATTCATGTTGCGCGAGGCGGACGTTTCGGAGCCCGAAGTTTTTGACGAAATCATCGCCCAGTTCGCACCCTCGGCCATCATTCATCTGGCTGGGCTTGTGAGTGTCCAGGAGAGCATCGCAAATCCCACGCTCAACTTTCGGCTGAATCTCCAGGCAACCCACGTGGTTGCCGATGGTGCACGTAGGCACGGCGTCGGCCGCGTCGTTTTCTCGTCATCGGCGGCTGTCTACGGGGAGTCAACCAAACAGGCCCTAAACGAGGCTGCGGCATCCTGCGTTCCCTTGAGCCCCTACGGGGCCGCGAAGTTATCCTCGGAGGATCTCCTGCTGGGTTACGCGAGGACATACCCCCTCACAGCGGTCTGCCTTAGATACTTTAACGTGTACGGCCCGAGGCAGGACCCGGGTTCGCAGTATTGCGGGGTCATCACAGCTTTCAGCCAGTGTTTCATGGAGGGCAGGAGCGCCACCATCTTCGGGGACGGAGACCAGAGCCGAGATTTCATTTCGGTTCACGACGTCGCCCGGGCGAACCTTCTCGCGGCAACGCTCCCAACGCTCCCGTCATCGGTCTTAAACATATGCTCGGGCCGAGGGACCTCGCTGTTGGAGCTCATCGGTTCACTTTCCAGACATTTTGGCGGTTCGGGACGCGCGGAGCACGCTCCCGAAAGGATAGGAGATATTCGGTATTCCCTCGGCGATCCTAGCGCCGCAAAGCGTATCTTGGGTTTCCAAAGCGCCTGGACAGTCGACACCGGGCTCGGCGAACTTGCGCAGGCGCCAGAGACACTAAGCTCACGCTTGTAAGGCTATACTTACGATTCGCTCACCCGTTCCGAGCCCTACTCAGGGGTCGGCCCATCAACATCCAGGTTGAGTCAGGCCTTTACGATGAACACCTGGCCGCCCGAAATCTGAAGCTTTTTGATCTTCGATCGAGTAGGGGGCGGCGTTCCCCGGCCGGGCTTTGTAGCGTCGTCCATGCCGCATTCATCGACCAGCGTCTTTATGAATCCCACCATGCCGTAGTCATGGCTGATGAAGCGGTGCTGTTTCATGTCGTAAACGGTCTCTTGGTACGCCTTCCCATCCGCCCAGGAGTCCCAGTATCCGCAGCCCCAGTCCTCTATGCAATAGATGCCGCCCGATTTGAGATGTTTGTCGAACAAATGAGCATAGGTTATCGCCGTGAGGTATCCCACATGGGAGCAATCGTCTATGATGACATCGAAGCCGTTGGGGGCGACCTCCCGTGCTATGCGGTCAAGAAGAGCGGTGTCCTGCTGCATTCCCTGGTACACGCGTATCCTCCCGGTGGGATCATCAAGGGTGACCGGTGTTAGGTCGAGGCCCGCACAGGTGCCCTTTGGGAAATAGTCCCTCCACAGCAGCAGTGATCCGCCGTAGTTGATACCCAGTTCGAGCAGTTTTACTTCCTTGTCGCAGAGCGACCCAAAAAACCCCTCATAATTGTCCAGATAACCCTGGGATTTGTCCGTGGGGTATGCGGTTGCAGCCAGAATTTGTTGGAGGTTCATTGATCGGTAAAGGCCATTTGGTTCGCGGCGGTTTCGAATATCGCCGTGTAAGACTCCTCGAGTCGGCGAACGAACTGAGCGGCGTTGCACAAAGGGCTTTTGAGCATCCTTTCGCGCAGCTCAGAGCGCAGGGTCACTAGGTGCGGAACATCAGCGGCCAAACGCTTGCACACTTCGCCGTACTCGGCGGCACTAGAAGAAACGCTGGACCCTAGCCCTACCTGTGCAAGAAGACTTGCCCCAACACGGGACGCGTGCGTCCTGCCGGCCAACGTGACGACGGGCACTCCCATCCAGATCGCTTCGCAGGTCGTGGTCGTCCCATTATAGGGGTACGTGTCTAACGCAATATCCACGCGGTTATAGAGTTCGAGATGCTCTGTTAGCGGCCGCTTCAAGCCGTCGAACAGAATTCTGCCAGGCTCCACCCCTTCCGCTTCAAATCGGCGAGCAACCAGGGTGCACGTTTGGAGATCGGCAAAGCCGCTGGACTTCAGGAGCAGGGTCGATCCGGGTATCTCGATCAAGATTCGGGCCCAAAGGCCTATCATCTCGGGGCGGACCTTGGCGAAATTGTTGAAGCAACCGAACGCCACCGCCCCTGTTTTCGCAGCCGGAAGTGGGCCCACGATGGGACTATTTGGGCTTGGCTCGTAACACAAAAAGGTATCCGGAAGACGAACAAGCTTTTCAATGTAATTGGCATCGGTCATTCCGGGCGGATCGCTCTGGGCATCTGTCAGGCGATAGTCCATCGCCTTAAGTCCGGTCGTGTTGGGATACCCTATCCACGTCACCTGGACGGGCGCAGGCTTTCGGGCAAATAGCATAAGACGGTTGTCCCCCGTATGGCCTGAAAGATCCACCAGCACGTCAACCTCGTCCTTTGCGATCATCGCCGCCGCATCGTCGTCGCTAAGCCTAGCGATGTCGCGCCAGTGCTCCGTTAGCGCGCGCAGTCTCTGCGTCACGCCATCCGGAATCGCGGCGCTCGAATAGCAAAACACCTCCACCCTTGTTCGGTCGTGGTTCGCTAGGACCGGGGCAACGAAGAATGCAACCGGATGGTCGATGAAATCGGGCGAGACGTATCCCACCCTTAATCGGCGACCGGAAAGCGGGCGTGCCGTCGGCCGGGGCCGGCATGTTGGGGCCGCGCGGCCGTACAGGCTGCCCCAACCCTCGTGCTCTCCGCGAACAACTGCGGGGTCGAGATCCATGAAATTCATGGAATAAAGGAGGTTGCTGTGGATCGAAGGACTTGGGGTGAGCGCCAGCGCTTCCCGGTAGCGTGAAATGGCTTCCTCTGCTCGACCCTGTGCGGATAGGGCTTGCCCTAGGTTGTCGAGGGGATCTGCGTAACCGGGCCGTAACCGCAAAGCGGTCTCGAACGACGCGATAGCCTCAGTGCAACGCCCCAGGCGATTCAGCACGTTCCCGAGGATATTGTGCCCTTCCGGACGTACCGGCTCGAGTTTGACCGCATGCCCGAGGCACTCTGCAGCCTCTGAATAGGCCTTAATCTTGAGCAACGCCACGCCTAGATTGAAAAGAATCACTGCGTTGTTGGGCGCTAGCAGGTGCGCTTTTCCAAGTGAAACCGTGGCTTCACGATAACGCCCTAGACTCTTGAGAACATTTCCAAGTTGGTGATGCCCTTCGGCGAGAGATGGGGCTATCCGCGTCACATGGACCAGCTCTTGCAACGCCTGCTCCGGGTGACCGGCTTGCCTGAGTTTCCGCGCCCTATCCAGGCGCCGCAACGCCTCCGCGTTCACGCGCGGTGCAGCTTTCCTCATTGCTGTGGGTCGACTTTCCATTTTTCCGGGTACTTGGGCGCGCCTTTAGCTTCCCGGAAACTTCAGGAAACCTTTCCTCTTCTTCGGCGCGTGACAAATGGGTTCATGCGGCCGCCGCGGGCGTGTCGCTCGCGGCCGGCCGCGCGATGGCATCGGCACGGAGGTTGGGTGGGCGCCTGCGCTCCAGCACCCTTTCCAAGGTATGCGCGGCCAACGCCATACGGGAATTGCCCTGCAACCGGGCATAGGCCGACTTGACCTGATTCAAGGCCAACAGGAGGCCGGCGAGATACTCGTCAACCTTGAGCGGGAGCTCCTTCTCGCCGAATGCCTGCGTTGGCAAAATTGAATCGTGGATCTGCGAGGCCTGGCTAAAGATAGCGGGTGCAAGGGGCTCCGTCATCCCCAGCCTTCGTCCCATCCAGGCGAGCAAAGCGTCGGGATCTGGAGCCCTGTGAATGAAAGAATCTTTGGCCATGGACGAAAGAAACAGCAGGTCCAAGCTGCTCCGACCCAAGAGTTCGGCTCGCGCCGCATTGCTGTCGTACGCGACCAGCTTCGAGCGATCGTGCAAGAAGGTGCTCTTGCCGTTGGCAAAGTCATTGTACTGCACATGCCATCCGGCCGCACGCTCCTCTTTGTTAAAGCGCGGAATACGGTCCTTGAACACCTTTGCTTTGCCGTGTTCTTCGCTGCGGATCGGGTAATGCCTCAGGATGAAATTAACGGGAAACACCTTGCGATTGTTGAAGGCGACTGAGTGCCCGCCCGTGCTGACAAGGTCCACCCGGCAGTCGGTGTTTTTCCAAGCCTTGATCTGAACCGAGTCGAACCAGTCGCCGGGCTCAAAGGCAGTCAGGTGTAGTCGGACATCGGAACCCGGCACAAAGGCGTTGTCGGTCGGGCGGAAGTTGAAGAGAGCGAAGTTGAGGGCGTTATATCCCAGGAGGTCCACCTCGCGTATGGCCTCGGCCAGGGTCTTTCCGGGCCAAGGAGATTCGCGAAATTCATCGGCGTCGGCATGCAGGTACCAATCCGCTCCTAGTTGGGTCGCAAGCTCCTCCTTGCGCCGCAAGACCTCTTTCCAGATATACTCCCTGCCGCATCTGGCCGCATATCCTGCATCCTCCGGGAAACGCTCCACTTTGATCAGGCCCTTGCCTAGCCACTTGCTGGCCTCTGAGATCGTGTTGTCGGTCGAATTGTTGTCCAGCAAGTACACTTCGACGCCGTTTGCGATCAGGTCCCCAATCACGTGGTAGATCACGTCACCCTCGTTGTACGCCGAGATCAACGCGACGATCCTCCCCGAGTTTGGAGAGGCGAGATTAGCGGCTGGGGTAGGGGCTACCGCAGTGCCGGTTCTTCCCAGGTTGGCGAACAACTCTGAATACTGTTTATTACTGGGTTTCAGTTTCGTCAGGTGTGAGGCCACCTTTAACGCATCTTCCTTGAGTCCCATCTGGACCAACGCCTGCGCCATGATATGAAGAATCTCTGCGTCGTCCGGGGATTTGGAGATGATCTGCGCGCAGGACTGGACGGAATCAAGCCATCGTCTCTCGGCAAATGAATCGGACGCTCGTTTCCTGAGATCATTGGGCTCAGCAACGGGTGCGGATCGGTTCTGGGCCAAAGCTTTGGGTGCGGGAGGTTCCACCTCGGTAACTGCCGGTTTATCCCTGCTAAGTATTTCGATGCTAAATTGCTCCAGCGTCTCCCGAGCTTGAGTATCTTGCGGATAGGTCGAGATCAGCGTATTGAGTGTCGACACGGCATCTCCTGCAGAACCGTCACGGAATTGTGCGATGGCCAGGAAGTACAGAAGGTGGCGGTTGTTCGGGAATTGGTTCAGGAGTTCCTGGAGTTTCGCCACACCTTTCATGGGAGGCATGGCGTTCCATCCTGAAGGCATCTCCGAAAGGGTTGCCTTTGCCTCTTCGACCGTGGTCGGTGGGTATAGCCTAGGGTGTTGGCTGATGCGAAGGGCCCGGAAGATGCTGTCTAGGCGTGTGGCATAGAAGCTCAAGGATGAGCCGGTATGGTGGTTATAATAGAACAATCCTTTCGGCACGTGCCTGCCGTGCCGCCCCGCCTCGCCCAGCTTGATCCAGAAATCCCAATCCTCATGGTACGCCCAACTCGAGCGATCGTAGCCGTCCACCTTATTGAAAGCGTCCCGCCGAACCAGCGAAGAAGTGGCCACAAAATTGGCTGAGCACAGTTTTGTGAAATCGTATTCGGGATGAAAACAATAGTAGTTTGAGTCGCCGAAATAGATGGAGTCAGTGTAGGCGTAACCCAAGTTGGGCTCCCCCTCCAAGACAGGCACCGTTAATTCGAGAAATTCGGGAGACAACCTGTCGTCGGCATCCAGCGGGAGAAAATAGCGGCCAAGAGATTGCTCCACGCCATAATTGCGGGCTGCTGCAGGTCCGACATCCTCTAGCCGGAACAACCGGATCGATACGGCATTTCCATATTGGTCAGCCAGCTCCTTCGCGATCTTTTGGGAATCATCGCTGCTTCCATCATCCACAATGATCAGTTCGAAATCCCTATAGGATTGTGCCAGGACGCTTTCCACGGCAACCCGCAGGTATTTCGCATAGTTGTGGCAGAGTACGATTACGGAAACTGCCGGAATGCCTGAATTGGGCGAGCAGGACACCAAGGCCGGTGTGGGATCGATGCTTGCCGGGGCCTTTACAAAAGCGCTGGGCGCGGAGTCGGACGAAGGCTCAAGCCCGCGGAACCTTGCCTGAATCTTGAGCGCTTCCAGATTAGGAACCTTTACCCCCAGTTTTTCGAGCGGCTCCCAGCACGCGATCGCATCCAAAAGGTTTCCCTCTGCAGCCAGCCGCGATCCCTGTTCTAGAAAACCAAGCATGACTTTTTTTGAATGCTCGGCATTGGGCTGCAGGGCCATGCCCTTGAGCAGGAGATCCGCCGCATCCGTGTACATGCCCCCGTCCCGGAGGATCTGGGAGGTAAACAAATGGAGCCCGGCCACGAACCTCACTTGAAGGGGGCCGAAGCGATCCTTGTATTTGCCACACAGCTTAGCGAAATATGCGCAACGTGTCTCCAGACCCTTGATAAGGGCCTCCTTGGTCGCGCCCAGCTGTCCTGGGTGAACGACGTGCGTCGCTACCAATCCGGGAACATATTGAACTTCATGTCTGAGACCCAGCCGAACCCACATCTCAAACTCGCCCATACCCTCCGTCCATGCATAGGTCCGGAGATTTATGTCCTTTAGGGCACCGAGACGGAAGAAGGACGATGCAAGAGGCGGAATCACCTCGTGGAGCAGGAATTTCTCGATCGAAAAAGGATGGGGCGCTTCGAATTCACTCCGAATGTTCCCGGCGGAGTCCGTGATGTAGAGATCCCCGTAGACCGCTCCCGCTGAGGGATGGATCCGAAACGCCTCCGCAGCCCAGGAGGCGGCTCCTGGCAGAAGTGCTTCATCCGCCAGGCAGGAGCCGATCCATTTGCCCTTACAACGCCTGAGCGCCCTAAAGAACCCCTCTTCGGCACATGAATCGAGTTCGGAGACCACCCTGACCTTGTCGGGATGCTTAAGTTCATAGTCCCGTAGTATCTCCAGCGTTCCGTCGGTTGAGGCGCCGTCTTGGACGATGTGCTCAATGTTGGGGTAGTCCAAGTCGAGTACGCTATCCATGCAGCGGCGAATGGTCTTTGCGCCGTTCTTTACGCTTGTGAAGATGGAGATCAGCGGCAGGGGAACGCCCGATGGGGTCACGGTGCGTCCATGAACCCCACTGCCGTTAACGGTAAGTGACATGCGCCGTATCCCTTGCAGTTTCTGAGCCAGATCAATATTTAGGCGCGCTACCTTTTATCTTCCAACATCATACATAACATAAAAATGGATTTCTGAGCGTTCGGCTTCTTCCCCGTTCATCTTCAAAATCGAGCGGCAGTTTTTGCCCCAGCCCCCTCCGCCCACTTGGGCACCATTGGCTCCCCGTCGGCAGGCCCGCTGTAGGAACCCTGGTTCATCTTAGGAGCAACGGCCCTTCATGCCGCCTATTTCTTGATAATCCCGGCGTTGTTTCCCGCGGCCGATGCGGAAAGGCCTTTGTCCCGAGGGCGCCCGCATTTGGCCAGGATCGGTCCCGTGGTGGATTGGGAATGTACCCCTCGCAACGCAAAACAGCCCCGGTATAAGCCGGGGCTGTTTCTGCGGACAGAGGTTGATACCAGACTGTCCAGAACCGGTTCGATGTCTTGATCCTACCCTTGGCGCGGCCGCCTTTCAGGACGGCCGCGCGGGGTGAATCAAGGTCCGTACCGAATCAGATCGCTTAGCCCAAGAGCTTGAGCGCGAGCTGGGACGACTGATTGGCCTGGGCGAGCATGGCCGTGCCGGCCTGCACCAGGACATTCCACTTCGCCAGCTGTGTGGAGGCCTGTGCCACATCCACGTCGCTGACCGTGCTGAACTGGTTCTGCATGTTGGTCTCGTTATTCGTGAGCAGCGTGTTCTGGAAGCCATCGACACTCTGCGAGCCACCGTTTACAGCGCGGGCCGCAGCGATCGAGGTCAGGGCGCCGGAGATGTCAGAGGTAGCGTTGGCCCCGCCAGCCGCGACGGCTGAGAGTGCGCTCATGCCCCCTTGCGAGACGGCGGTCGCCAACTCGGTCTGGAGTGCCGTGTACTCTGAGGCATAGGAGCTGGATCCACCGCCGGTGACGGCTGTGCCACCGTTCGCAGCAGTTGCCAGAGCATTGATCTGGCTCATGCGGGTGACGATTGCGCCGGCGACCTGGAGGGCGCCATCCTGCGTCTGCAGCGTGGACAGAGCGTTCGCGTTGCCCTGGAGCTGCGCAGCATCATTAAGCGCGGCCGAATTATCCGCCATCGCAGACGCTGTGCCGCCCGCATCCGCGGCCGAGCTGTAAAGCTTCGAACCGCTGGAAAGTGAATTGAGGGAGTTCTGCAGCTGTGAGTTCGAGTAAGCGAGATTGTTTGCAGCAATCGTCGCCGAGTAGTTCGTGTTGATGACTAGTGACATGGTATTATCTTTCCTTGATCTTGAATGCGACGTCCGTGTCGCTCTCGGCTTAGGGGTAATCGGTCCCCAAGCGGCCCGGTCGAAATATTTGAAATCTGCGACAGGGAGGATATCGGTCCGGGTGGATCAATAATTTAGAATTTTACCAATAATAAAAATTTCACGGTCCGGTCTGCGCCGCGGCAGACCATGGGATCTTCCTCTGAATAACATGTAGAGAAGCCCCTGTGAAATTGGGCGAAATCCGCCTCCGCGGCCTAAACTTTCCCCCCGTGGTGCCGATAGAGGTGGCGACCCGTTATCTCTACATAGCTCGAAACCATGGCTACCATCCAAGTATCAGGCCTTCTCTCCAATCAGGCATTCGATTGGAAGACCGTAGTATCTGAGCTGATTGCCGCGGATAGCATACCGATAACCAATCTCCAGACGCAGCAGACGACAAACACCAGCCAGATAACGGCGCTGAGTTCGCTGCAGACCGACATGACGGCCCTGCAGACCTCGGTGGATAACCTGAGCAGCGGCGGCCTGTTCACTGAACGCACCGTCACATCGAGCAATTCGAACTCAACATGGCAGTCGACCTCCGCGGCCGGTGCGGCCCTGGGCACGTATGCGTTTTCGGTTCAAAATCTCGCAACACAGGCCGCGACGCAGGGACTCGCGGGTGTGAGTGACGGTCTCAGCGCTACGAATGTCGTTTCGGGCCTCACGATCGCAAATATGAACGTGGCAACGCCTGTCACGGCAGGAACTTTTACCGTAAATGGAAAGCAGATTTCCGTTTCCACGGCCGAATCGCTGCAGGACGTTTTCAACAGTATATCCTTGGCTACGGGTGGTGATGTCACGGGCAGCTACAATTATAAGACCGACGGCATAACACTCACGAGCGGCAGCGGTGCCGAGGTGCTCCTCGGAGCCAATAATGACACGAGCAATTTCCTGTCGGTAATGAAGCTGTCGAACAACGCGTCGTCCCTAGTCTCGAGCTCGGCCACGCTCGGAACCGCCGTGTTGTCCGCACCTATAGCCTCCTCCGACCTGAAGCTTCCGTTGACGGGCTTGGATTCGTCGGGCAACGGGTCGCTTACGATCAATGGCGTCGCGATCAACTACAACGTCAACACAGATACCCTCTCCACGCTGCTGAGTAAGATCAACAGTTCAACCGCGGGAGTGACCGCGTCGTACAACTCGGCGGCTGACCAGTTCAGCATCGTCAACAACGACACGGGCGACATCGGAATGGGTATCTCCGACACCAGCGGCAACCTGCTAGCTGCGATGGGCCTCACGACGGCAGGTGGTGGTGCGTTTGTCCATGGGCAGAATGCCCAATTTACGATTAACAACGGGCCGCCGCTCACGAGCGCGAGCAACACGCTCGACAGTTCGGTGACCGGCATTTCGGGGTTCAGCGTGACCGTCAACAGTAAGACGGCGGAAAGTCTCCAGATCCAAAGCAACACCGCGGCGATGCAGACTGCGATCCAGTCGATGATCACAGCCTTTAACCAGGTCCAGACCGACGTCACCAACGACACGAAGGTCACGACAACCGGCGGTACGGTAACGCCTTCGGTGCTCACCAGCAACCTGCAGGTCGCGGACTGGGCATCGACCTTGCAGAATCTGGCGTTCGGTGCCGTGACCGGGGTTACCGGGTCGATCCAGAGCCTCAATGACCTGGGAATCGGCTTTGCCGACACCTCAGGCCAGCTCTCCATAACGAACAGCACGACGCTCGCAAATGCCCTGGCTAACAACCCTCAGGACGTGCAAAATTTTTTCCTGGCGCCTGGCGGTTTCGTGACGGCGATGAGCACGGGCCTCGCGACCGATCAGGGGCAAAACGCGACTGCGCAAGGCAATCTTTCGCAAGCCAATACAGATTTGGGAACCCGGATTTCCGCGATGCAGAGCCAGCTCAGCGCCGAGCAAACGAACCTGACTAATGAGTTCGTAACCATGCTGGATGCCCAATCCTCGGCCCAGTCGGAAAGCACGACCCTGACCAATGCATTCCTGAACCCCAACAATACCAGCACCTCCTGCTGGGTTGCGCGCGTGGTCTACGGCGCCGGAAATCCCCGCTGGCTGGTGTTCCGGTTCTGGCTTCTTGAGGAGTCTCCTGGGTGGTTCCGCTGGCTCTACCTGCGGTACGGAGAGAGGTTCGCCTCCTGGCTCGACGACAAGCCGCGTCTCAGGCATTTCATACGTCGCTGGATGGACAGGCGTGTCGCGCAGGTACTCCATACATAATATAGGTCTTCGCCTTCACTCTGGCACCCGAACGCATGCAAACCCACGCCCTTGGCAGTTGGAGGCTCTTTACTCGGCTGCTTGCCTTTACGCTGGCCGCTGCATTGGCGGGCTGCGCGTCGCACCCGGGACCGCTGGACTCGGCCCGGCGGGGCCCGTATTACAAGCCGCTCAACTTCGTCCGAGACAAGTCGCTCAATGCCAGCATCAAGCGCGTTCTTGTCCTCCCGGTATGCGGGGGACAGGTTGCCGACCCCGATTCTGCTGCCGCACTCGACGACATTGTCCGCGCCGCCCTTCAGAAGCAGTCGCGCTTTGAGGTCGTTTCCCTGAATCGCGAGGATTGCCAGAGGCGGTATGGGGCTCCGGAGTTCTCGTCCGCTGCTGAGCTGCCGCATGGCTTTCTCGACGATTTGGGTCGCGCTTATGCCGTTGATGCGGTGCTATTTGTCGACCTGACCGTCTATCAGCCCTACGGGCAGTTGGCCATCGGTTTCCGGGCCAAGTTGGCGGTGATCCAGGGGGTAAGGCTAGCCTGGAGCTTCGACGACACGTTTTCATCGAACGACCCCACCGTTGTGAACGGGGTGCGGCACTATTACCTCCAGGACAGCCCGGGACAGCCCCCCGTGGATCTCACGACGGCGGCCCTCCAGAGCCCAAGGCGGTTCGCGGCCTATGCGGCAGACGCCATGCTGTCCACTTTGCCCCCGCGCTAGATTGGCCTAAAGTCCTGCAATAGCTGGACGATAATATAACCAACAATCAACGGCGTTCCCTGTAGACACTATCAGCGGCAGACCGTCCCAAAGAACGAGAGCCCATGATTAATTCAACGACCTCATCTGATCGGACAGCACGTGCGGAGCCCGTGTTGGCTCCGGCCCCCAAAGCCGCCGCTACCGTGACGGCAAAGGATAATTTTTCCGCGACGAATACAGCCGGCCTGCGCACCGCCTTGGCGGCACAGCCGGAGATTCGCCCGGAAGTAGTTGCACGCGGCAAGGTGCTGGCCGCCGATCCGTCATATCCTTCGACTTCCATCCTTCGCGCGGTGGGCGGGACGATCCTGAACTCGCCCGACCTCTCGGAAGACGGCTCCTAAGCTTATAGGACCGCCATGGTCGCACAGAACTGCGCGCGCATGTACCGCGCGAACTCGGTCCTCACGGCGAGCCCGGGACAGCTGGTGCTAATGCTCTATGACGGGGCGCTTCGCGCGATTGCCCAAGCCCGCAGCGCGCTCGCCCGACCGCCTGAAGATCGGAGCAGGATTCTAGAGTCTAACACGCACCTCATAAAGGCTCAGCGCATCCTCATTCAGTTGCAGGGCACCCTCAACATGGAGGCCGGTGACGGGAAATTTTCCAAGGAGATGTACCGCCTTTACGGGTATTTTATACGACGGCTAATTGAAGGCAACATGAGCAAAACCGAGGCGCCCGTAATCGAGGTGGAGAAATTGCTCGGCGAGATTCGCGGTGCCTGGGCGGAGATGCTCCGCCAGCAGGATCCCGCCTATTCAAAAGGAACCCGGAGCGCTGCCTGATGGAAACGCCCCTGAAGACAGCACAGCGGCTTCTCGCCGCCTTGGAGGACTTGGTTTCACGGGAGTCGGTCCTGCTCCGAAGCACCAATTATCTGGAAGCGGTCACAATTCAGGAGCGCGCAGGTCCGCTCGTCCACGAATTGGCGCGCCTAGCGAATCAACCAGGTGTGGCCGCGCTCAAGCCCCGCGTGGATGCCTTGATGGAGATCCGCATGGAGAGCTGGCATTACATCGATGCGAACCTCAATCGCATGCAGCAGGAATTGGCGCGCATCAATGAGGCTCGCGTCCGTCTGGCCCGAATCGCTCCCGTCTATGGGGCAAACGGCATCAGGCGGAACCGCTTAAACGCAGCTGCTTAGCCTAGGCCGAAACTGCGGCGCCGACCGGGCAGGCCGCCTCGACGGACTCTGTCAAGACGGTGGGCTGGTCCAGGATCGCAGGGGCGCCCCCAAGCCATTCGGCGGCGACCTTGCGGGCCTCGCTGGTCCAGCTAAGGTCGGGCTTTGAGAAAATGGAGCGGGTCACGCTGCCTTCAACGCCAGCCCAGGATAGGGCCGCCTTCAGGCAGGGCGAATCATCGGCAAGCTGGTATCCCTGGAGAGTGATTATGCCCTTGGACTCGATCTTTCCGCCTTGGGGGCGCATGCCGAGCTCGAGGCGGGCAAGCCCGAGACTATAATTGACCGTGCGTATGTTCTCCCAGACACCCTCGGGGGAAGACGGCAGGTCAGCCTCTAGAGAGCGCTCGATATCGGAAAAGAAGGAAAGCAGGCGAGGTTGCATAGTGTGTCTGGAATACGCCGGTTGGGTAATCGGCTCTCGGGGAACGAACTTTAGGGGAAACAGTGGGAAAAGTGATTTAATCCCCCCCGGCGGGGATATGACCCTTGCTGCAAAGCCCCGGTTTGTTCGTTGGGTGCCGGCACTCCCTTTTGCGTGTCCGAACACCTTCCGTCTTAAACGGATGCCGTCGGGAGGATGCTAAGCGCACTCTCTACGCCCCAACGCACATCGCGCAGATTGCAATAATTTGCGCAATAGGTTGCAGGGGCTTAGGCTGATTCCCATACCCCCTTGGCCGCATATCGATTAATACTTAGATATGTTTTGTTTGAACAAGAGGGCAGGGAAGCATACCCGTATCTCCTCCAGTTGATCCCAACGCCCTGTTGGCGCTGAGCCCGATGTCATTCGAAAAAGTCCTAATCATTGAAGACGAGCCGGTTGTCCGCAACCTGCTGATGGAGATCTTTACCCGCCGGAAGTTCATGGCCTCCGTGGCGGAGAATCTCGCCCAGGCCGAGGGCCTGCTCAGCCGGGAATCGTTCGATCTCGTGATGCTCGATCTGCGTCTTCCGGACGGGGACGGGCAGCATTTTCTGGAGCGTCTGGCGCTGCTGCCCTCAAGGCCGCTTGTCGTGATGGTCACGGGCTATGGCTCGGTCGAGTCCGCCGTGGGCTGCATGCGCGCGGGCGCGTTCGACTACGTCCTTAAGCCCTTCTCGCCCTCGCAGATCGACATCATCATCAAGAAGGCACAGTCGTACCGGCAGCTCCTCCAGGTGAATCGCCTGCTCAGCGACCAGGCTGCGGATGACGAGGGCGCAATCATCGGGCATAGCCCGGTGATGCTGAGGCTTCGCCAGATGATCGAGCGGGTGGCCCCGACCGACGCCACCGTGCTGATCACCGGTGAGAACGGCACTGGAAAGGAAGTGGTCGCCCGGGAGCTCTACCGCCGCAGTTCACGTCGCCAGCATCCCTTCATCAAGGTGAACTGCGCGGCGGTTTCCGAGAACCTGATCGAGAGTGAGTTTTTTGGACACGAGCGCGGGGCCTTCACGGGCGCGACCGAGCGGCGCGAGGGGCGTTTTGAGCTGGCCAATCAAGGAACGCTGCTCCTCGACGAGGTGAGCGAAATCCCGGCGAACCTCCAGGCCAAGCTGCTCCGGGTTCTTCAGGAGCGAGAATTTGAGAGGGTCGGCGGCAACCGCACGATCAAGGTCAACGTCCGCATTATTGCCACGTCCAACCGCGACCTCCTCGGCTACATCGAAAAAGGGGCGTTCCGGCAGGACCTTTACTACAGGCTTAACGTGTTCCCGGTCCACGTTCCGGCCCTGAGGGACCGCGTGGAGGAGATTATGCCCCTGGCCGAGCACTTCCTTGCCAGGTACACCCGAAAGCTTGGGATGAAGGTTGCCGGCTTCGCCGAGTCCGCCCGAAGCGCGATGCTCGAGTACCATTGGCCGGGCAATGTCCGTGAGCTGCAGAACACGATTGAGCGCGCAATCATTCTTTCGGAGTCGGGGAGGATGGTTTCGTCGGCTGCCATGGGCCTGCCGTGCGCCAGCAGTGTCGCCCTGGGCGACGCCTTCCCGTCACTTACGGAACCGGTGGAGCACAATCACGAGGCGCATTCCGAGCCCCAGGATGCCGAAGAGGAACGGGTTGTGGAAGCACCGGTCGCAATGTCCTCCTCGGTGCTCAACATAGCCGAGCTTGAGAAACAGGCCATCAAGGCCGCGCTCGAAAAGACCGGCGGGAATCGCACCAAGGCGGCCGAGTTGCTGGGTATCAGCATCCGGACGCTCAGGAACAAGCTTCAGGAATACCGTGGGTCTGACGATCTTGTGGGACTGGAGTCGGGCACCGGGGAGTAAAGCGCGTTTCCCGCATGGGAAACGCAAAGAAGGTAAAACAATACGCTAAGGTGCTGATGGTTTGGGCCGATTAGTGCGGCATAGGCTAAAAAAAGCCTGGCCGCACCTCAATCATGCCCGCTATCCAGGAGATCTCAGAACAGCTCATCCGCACCAACATTTCGCGTGCGGTGTGCGACGTCTTCAAGACCATGCTAAATCGCGATTCCGAGCACGGAATCACGATGCATGAAGGAGTAGCGGCAAGCTGGCCGCCTCTTCCCCCGGATGGAGAGGCTGTCCCCCAAGTCGTGGGCACCGTTGGGTTCATTGGCGACGCAAACGGCCTTATTTACCTCTACCTGCCGCAGGCATTCGCCCAGTTGGTGACCTGCCATTTGCTCGGAATGACAGCTGAAGAGCTTGAGGAAGCGGGCGACGAGGTCATCAACGATGCGATCGGAGAGCTTACCAACATGACGGTCGGTAGCTTTAAGAGTGGCCTCTGCGACGCCGGGTTTCCCTGCAAACTCACCATCCCGTCGATCCTACGGGGCAGCAATTTTTGCATTGAGCCCATCAGCTCGGTTCAGCGCTTCATCTATAGCTTTGAGAGTTCAGGCTACAAGATTGTGGCCGATATCCTCATGAAGGCGGGCGACTGACCCCAATTTCAGCCAAGCACATGCGCAATAAAATACTCACCGTCGACGACTCAAAGACCGTCCGCATCATCGTGCGGAAGGCTTTCAAATCCTACGATTGCGAAATCCTAGAGGCCAGCAACGGCGTGGAGGGCCTGGCCGTGGCCTCTAAGGAGATGCCTGACCTGATCCTTCTCGACATCACCATGCCGGTCATGGACGGAGTTGAAATGCTCACGCGGGTGAAGGCCGACCCTCAGCTCAAAGGTATTCCGATCATGATGCTCACCGCCGAGGGCGGTAAGGACAACGTGCTGAAGATCGCCAAGATAGGCATTCGCGACTACATCGTTAAACCCTTTAAGGAGGAACTCCTCATAGAGAAGGCCGGCCGCATCATAGAGCTCAAGCCGCTCACCGATGCCCCGACCAAGGCTCGCTCGATTTTCGACGCTGCGACGATCCTCGTCGTGGAGGACAAGCCGGCCATCGTCCAGCAGATCCAGGCCGGGCTCAAGCACACCCCGTGGAAGGTCCACGGTGTCAGCACTCAGGGAGAGGCCATGGATTTTTGGACCCGGACGCCGCCCGACCTGATCATGATCAGCCTTTCGCTGCCCGAGGACGCGGCCTTCACCCTTTTCCGCCTGATTCGCAGCAATGTTAAGACCAAGTACACCCCGGTGTTCGGTCTTGTCGTGAAGACCGAGGCAGGCCCGCAGCAGCAGGCGCAGACCGTCGGATTCACCACCGTGGTCACCAAGCCGATCGATGTGGGTGACCTTGAGTCGAAGATTGCAAAGGCCATGAACCTCGACACGTCGCTCCGCTACTTCAAGATCGAGTCGGAGATGCTCGTGATGCGCCTGCCGGAAAACTGCGGCCCTAGCGTTCTCGCTGAGCTTAGCACCTATCTTAAGCCGAAGCTGGCCGAGGCGGTAGACGCCGGCAACAACAAGGCCGTGATCGACGTCCATCCCCTGAAGTCGGTGCACATGGGTGTCATCAAGCTGCTGCTTCAGACGATGCAGACCTGCAGGGAGCTTGGCGTCCAGTTCGCCCTTGTGGGCAACGTTCACCTCATTGCTGAGTGCAAGGGTTTCGAGGATACGAGGAATTGGGTGTTCCACGACACCCTCGAGAATGCCAAGGCGTCATTTGGTTCCGCGGCAGCACCCGCGTCGGCTCCGGCCGCAGCGGCCCCCGTAGCCCCTGCCGCCGCGCCGGCTCTGGCGAGCGCCTAGGAACGCGCTGCGATTAGTTGCAACAGAAGAGGCGCCGTGAAAACGGCGCCTTTTCTATTTAGGTGCAACGAGGAAGGGGGAAATGGGGCGGCTTAGGGCTGCCCATGAAAAAGCCGGCGCGATTTGTTGCGCCGGCTCTCGGGTACCTTCCTCGCCCGACCGTGTGTCGGGCCATCCAGGTCAGATGGCCTGCGCAATCGCCTGAACGGTCTCGGGGGCAACCACGCGATCGATATCGAGAAGCGTTTTGACCTGGCCCTTTACCTTGGCCATTCCAAGCAGGTACGAAGTGTCCACCTTGGTGCCAAACTCAGGGGTGGGCTCGATCTCCTCGGCCGGCAGGTTCACAACCTCCTCGACGCTGTCGACGATCAGTCCCATCTGGACGACCTGCTCGTTGAGGAGCTTGACCTGGACGACCACAATGCACGTGCGATCGGCATATTCGGACTTGAGTCCGAATTTTATGCGCAGGTCGACTACCGGGATCACGCGGCCTCGAAGGTTTATCACACCCTTCACGAAGTCCGGCATCTGCGGGACAGTCGTGATCTTTTGTAGGCGTATGATCTCGCGGACCTTGAGTACGGCTATTCCGTAGGCTTCATGATCAAGCACAACGGTAAGGTACTTGCCGGCATTCTTGTTGGCGACCGGGCCAGCGATAACGGAAGCTGATGTTTTGCTCATAAATTATGGGAATCGGGCTACTTGCAGACGGTAGGATTATCGTCCCCAACTTGTGGGTCTTTAGCAGGAAACACGCAGTCCGTTCGTTAAGTTTTATCCGATGGGGTCGATAAGGCTAGGGAACAGCTGTCAACCATTGGACCATGCCATTAGCCCCGGACTCCTACCAGGCGCTTGACGACGCACTTAATCGTCTCGCAACCGAATCAATCCTTGCCTCTCCGGGGCGGGATGAGGGACTGATTCCCTCATACAGCCTCTTGGGGGAACTCTGCGAACTGTTTGCCGAGGAAGCGATCCTGAGGGACGCCGTTGCGGCGGTTCGGGCGGTTCTCGACAAGCGCCTCGAGTCGGCGCAGCCGTTTGATGAGGTCTCACTCGGCCATGTCCGCGGGCTGGTCGATTGGCTGCCCAAAGCAATAGAGGCCGCGAAGTCGGGCAAGGCCCCGACAGCATCCGCTCCCCAGGATGCGCCCGCCGAAGAGGTCCCCGTGGCCAAGGCGGAACACAAAGAGGAGTCCGAGCAGAAGGATGTCCTCCTTGAGCTCAATCTCGGGGAGAATCAGGAACTGCTGAACGAGTTCCACGCCGAAGTGGTCGACCACCTCCAGCAGATCGAGGCGGCGCTCCTGATACTGGACCAGGATCCGCGCAACCAGGAGTCCCTCAACTCGATTTTCCGGTCATTTCACACCATCAAGGGCAACGCGGGGTTTCTCGGGCTTGTGCCGATGCATACCCTGGCCCATGAGGTTGAGTCGCTGCTTGACCTTGCGCGCAACAACAAGCTCCGCCTTACGCCAGCGATTATCACGGAGATACTTAGGAGTCGCGACGCCCTGCAGGCTCTCACCCAGCAGGTTGGCTTGGCCCTCGAGAAGGCCCAGCTGCCAAGCAAGGTCATTCCCGTCAGCCACCTCATCCGCGCCGTTAAGATCCTGGCGTCGGGAGCCGGCACGGTGCCCGAGGCGGACGCTCCGGTAGCGGCCGAGACCCCGGCAGGGAGTGCTGCTCCGAGCAATGCCAACAGCATCGAGGCTCACGCCATGGGCCAGGCCTCAACAGGCCAGACGGTGCGGGTGAACACCGAGAAGCTCGATTCGCTCATGGATGTCGTGGGCGAGCTGGTGATCGTGCAGAGCCAGCTGATCGAGTCCGCCAAGTCGCTTGGCTCGGATGGAACGCCCCTTCACCGCAATGTTTCCCAGCTCTCGCGCATCGCGAAGGAACTGCAGCACACCTCGATGTCGCTGCGTATGATCCCGATCAAGCCGACCTTCCAGAAGATGGAGCGCCTGGCGCGTGATCTTGCGCGCAACTTCGGGAAAAAGGTCCTATTCCAGGTCAACGGCGAGGACACTGAGCTTGACCGCACAGTGGTCGAGGAGATCGGCGATCCTCTCGTCCACATGATGCGCAACGCGCTCGACCACGGCCTGGAGCTGCCCGAGCAGCGCATTGCAGCCGGAAAATCGGAGACGGGCACGGTGCAGCTTAGCGCCTATCACCAGGGCAGCAACATTGTCATCGAGCTGAAGGACGACGGACGGGGCATAAACCCCGAGTTCATCTTCAAGAAGGCCGTGGAGAAGGGGGTTGTTGCCGCCAATGCGACGCTCACGACGGAGGAGATCTACGCACTGCTTTTTGCGCCCGGATTCTCGACGGCCGAGAAAGTGACCTCTGTCTCGGGGAGGGGCGTGGGCATGGATGTCGTCAAGCGCAACATCGAGAAGCTTCGCGGCAAGATAGAGATTCTGTCCGCGATCGGGCAGGGTTCCACGTTCAGGATCAAGCTGCCGCTCACCATGGCCATCATCGATGGCCTCGTGGTCCGGGTCGGAGCCGACAAGTTCATTCTTCCCTGCACGTCGGTCCAGATGGCCATGCGCCCGACACGGGAATCGATCACGACCGTGCAGGGCAAGGGCGAGGTGCTGGACCACCGCGGCCGCATGCTTCCCCTTCACAGGCTTCATCGCCATTTTGGCATTCCGGCGGACTCCCAGAACCCCTGGGAGGGTATCGTGGTCATTGTGGAGCATGCCGGCCGGGTCTCGGCCCTTCTCGTGGACCAGATGGTCAGCAAGCAGGAGGTGGTCATCAAGAACCTCGGGGCTTTCATGCAGGGATTGCCGGGCGTGGCTGGCGGCGCCATCCTCGGCGACGGAAACATCGCGCTCATCCTCGACCCGGCGTCGCTCCTGCAGGCGGCCTGAAGACAAAGCCCAAGAACACCACTTTTAGCTATGCCCGAAAACCCACGGCCCCCGTCGATTGAGCAAGTTTGCAGGAAGTCCCTTAGCCTTCCCTGCGCTCCTTCGCTGCTCCCGCGCCTTTCGGTCGCCCTGCGGAGCGATGACAGCTCGTCGTACGAGATCGAGCGCCTTATCTCCCTGGACTCCTCGCTGGCTGCCGCAACCCTGCGGTTGGCAAATTCTGCGGCCTTTGGGCGCGGCGGCATCGACTCGCTTGAGGTAGCGATCCTAAGGCTTGGTGCCCGGGAGATCTACCGCCTCTCGGCGCTCGTGCTTGTCAGTCGATGGGAGACCGGATCAGGTGCGCTCCTGCGCTGGGAACCCGGCGATTTCAGCAGGCACGCCCTCTGTGTGGCCATTGCGGCTGAGGTCCTCGCCGAGGCTACCGAGCGTTTGGAGCCCCATACGGCCTACACGGCCGGCCTCGTGTGCGACCTGGGCAAGCTTGCTTTGGCCCATTCCTGCGCGGAGTTCTACCCGGCGATTCGCGCGGACTGCGCGGAGAAGAAGTGCACGTGGGAGGAGTCCGAGCGCGCGATCCTCGGCTACAGCTATACCGAGGTAAGCGAGCGCCTGCTGAAGGCATGGAAGTTCCCCAGCACCTTTGTCGGAGCCGCCCAGTTCATGATGCGTCCGAATGAGGCGCCCGCGGAGGTTGTCCCGCTGCTCGCGCACCTCCATGCGGCCAAATATCTGGCCACCTCGCTCGGGCCAGGAGTGACCGAGGAAGGCTTCCTGGTGTCGTTGCCCGGCAATTTCCTCCGGGAGTGGGGTTTCACTCAGGAGATGCTCGAGGAAGCGATGCCGGTCGTTCTCAGTCGTGCCGTCGACCGCTTGGGCGAGAAGCTCAACACCGGCCCGGTGTCGATCTAAAGGCAGGGCTGCCTGCTGGGCGCGTCGCCGGAAACCCGGCTTTTGCATCTTTTTCCCGTGGCTTTGCCCGGTTCGGGTTTCACGTCGCATATCCCTGGCGCCAGCTCCTCGGGCCGGGTCGGTCCCGTGACCACTCAAAGGGTGGCGCCGCGGACGGCCGCAGGCCTGCGCGAATCCACGAGGACGATGCGCAGCCTCGCAATCCATGCCGGCCCTATCCGGCAGAATTTCGAGCCGGGATGCCCCGCCTTAATCTACCCGGCGAGGGAGAGCTGGCCGGTTTCGTTCGGCGTCTTCAGGGACACGATACCCGTACTCATCTCAAGGTGGATGGTCCGGTTCACGGTGCCTCCGACCTCGCTATGGGTAACGTTGTACCCGTTCATCTGGAGGTATTCGAGGGTCACCTTTGAGTTGCGTTCCCCGATCTTGAAAGGGTCATTCCCACTGATAACGCTGGCCCCGCCTGCCACGAATAGGCGCAATCTGAATCGCTCAGCTTTCACCCCGATCAGGGCCTTGAAGAAATGGGGCAGCCCGGTGTCGGCGAACATGGCGGGCTGCTTTGCGGCCTTTTCCATGGAGATCGAGGACTCGGGGAGCATCAGATGCAGGATGCCGCCGACTTTCACCGCCGGGTCATACGCAATGACTCCGATGCACGAGCCCAGGGCATACGTGCTCAGCACCACCTGCGCGTTGTTTGACACAGCCATGTCCGCGACGCCGATCACGACGCGTTGGGCGAAGATGGAGGCGATGGTGGGGGAGCCGGCCATGGATCAGGAAACAGGCAGGCTAGGTGCCAGGTCCGTGGGGTTCTGGGAGAGTTCGGGCATGCGGTGGAAAGGACAAAGCCGGGAAGGTCTATGCCCCGGTATAGTAAACGGCCCCACCTGAGCTAACTTGAGCCATGACAGGGCGAAATGGCGAAAAATCATGGCCGGGAGCGGCCTACGGAGGGGACCCCCAAGCGACGGGGTCGCGGCAGGCGGCTCGTCCCCGTCGAAATATTCCCTATATCCATTGCGGGATCAAAGATACACTAGGAGCCGCTGGTTAATCGGGGTGATCTGGTCGTGACTTCGGATCTTTGCGATCGTGGAGGGACCCAGGGATTGGCCTTCGCCTATGAGAAGCAGCCCGTGGGGGCTATAGATCCCGCTCGCCAGGACCATGCCGGGGGAGAGCTCATCGAGCAGGATTTCGCGGACTTGCCGGGGCAGGTGGACCAGGTGCGTGACCTTCAGGAAGAGGCGGACCGCCTCGGGATCATAGGTGGTGCCCGACTTTGAAAGAATGGTGTCGATCGCGGCCTGCTTCGACTGGCCGGACTCGACGAAGCCGACCGCCACAGAGAGGCATCGCGCGGGCCACGGAATGCTCTTGCCAGCCAGGCCGTCCGGATAGCCCGTTCCGTCAAAGTGCTCGTGGTGGGCGCGTATGGTCTCGCCGACGTCGGCGCGGGGGTCCACGAGGGCCGCGAGCGTCTGGCTGTAGATGGGATGGTGGTGCAGGTTGGCCAGCTCGCGCTCAGTCAGCTGCGCCGGGTTGTTGCGAAAGGTGCGCAGGAGCTCACGGGAGACGCCGATCAAGCCGAGATCGGAGAGCCATGCCGCCGACCGGAGCGCGTGCCGCTCGCCCTCTGAGAAGTGCTCGGAATCGCACATTTTGTTTGCAAATTCCACGAGCGCCTTCGCCTGACCGCCCAGTATGGGATCGTAGGCCGTTAGGATGCGCCGGCAGAGCTCGAGCGAATTCTCATACCTGGCTCCCAGCTCGCGGTTGGCGGTATCGAGCTTCTGCCGCTGCTCCTCCAGGACCGTGACTTTGTGCTCCAGGTCTGAGTTCGCGGTCATCAGCCGGGCATTGAGCTCCTGGGTCTGGGCCTGAAGGACGTCGTTGCGGACAATGAGCTCGTGGCGGTGGAAGGCGTTGCGAACGGTAGCCAGGAGCTCCTCCCTGAGCCAGGGCTTGGCCACGAAGCGGAATATCTCCCCTCGGTTGATCGCGTCCACAATCGTCGGAAGCGAAAGCACCGCGGTGATCAGCACGCGGGATGCGTTTGGCCGCAGGCGGCGGCTCTCGATCAGGAAGTCCAGGCCGAGCATCTCGGGCATCCGCTGGTCTGAGATGATCAGGGCAAAGTCGCGTTCCTCGAGGATCGACAGCGCCTTCACCGGGCTTGAGCACGCGACCACGCTGTATTTCTCGCGCTCGAGCGTCAGTTTTAGTGCGTTGAGGACGACGGGCTCGTCGTCCACTATCAGTACGGAGTCGGACGGGGTGGTCGTCATGAGGGAAGGGTTGCTGCTGAGGTTTCAGCGTGGTGGGCGACCTCGAAGCGCCCGATGATATGATGGGCGATACGCTCGAGCGGCACCTGGATCTGTGCGGCCCCGCATTCCCATGCCGCCTTGGGCATCCCGTATACAACGCACGACGCCTCGTCCTGCGCAAATGTCCTCGCCCCTTTTTCTTTGAGTCGCAAGAGCCCCTCGGCCCCATCTTTGCCCATGCCGGTGAGGATGCCTGCCACGGCGTGGGGGGAGGCGCCACAGTCCACTGCGGACTTGAAGAGGAGATCGACGGCCGGGCGTTGGTGCCAGATCGGGGGTCCGCCGGTGATGCGCACGCGGTAGTGGTCGGCAGACCATTGAAGCATCATGTGAAATCCGCCCGGTGCAATGAGGGCAAGACCTGGAGCGACCCTGTCGCCATCAACGGCCTCGCGCACCTCGAGCTCGCACAAGGTGTTGAGGCGATCCGCAAAGGCCTTTGAGAACGTGCCCGGTATGTGCTGGACGATCGCAATGCCCGGCATGTTCGCGGGCAGGCGGGTGAGGACATCCCGCAACGCCTCCGTGCCCCCCGTGGAGGCTCCCAGCAGGATAATCGAGCGCGGATTGTGTCCATGGTGGGTGCCCACCTGGGGTGGCTTGGCCGAAGTCGTGGGCCGCGCGAAGGGGGGCGCGGTCCCCTCAGGGCGGTAGGCCCGCACCTTGGCCGCGGCCGCGGCTTTGACCTTCGCTATGAGCTGGGGTCCCAGCTCGCCAAACGAATTGGGGTTTCCCGGCTTTCCCAGAAAGTCGACAGCCCCCAGGCGCAGGGCCTCCAACGTGTAGTCCGAGCCGCGCTGGGTGAGCGAGCTCATCACGATCACCGGCGTAGGCCTGCTCTGCATGAGCAGCTTCAGGAATGTGAGGCCGTCCATGCGCGGCATCTCCAGGTCGAGGGTAAGCACATCGGGCTTAAGCTCCAACAGCCGATCGCGAGCCACATAGGGATCTTCAGCCGTTCCGACGACCTCGATCTCCGGATCCGATGCGAGCGCCTCGCTCGCATACCTGCGGACGACGGCGGAGTCGTCGACGATGAGCACGCGGATCTTTCGGGATGTGAACATGTTCAGGAAACTGGCGGGCGCCGGTATGTGGCCGGCTTTATGAGCTGAAGCGGGTGCTTGATGCCCGTGAGGCTCTCGGAGTGCCCCACCAAAAGGTAGCCGCCCGGAATGAGCCTGCGCGATAGCTTGTTTACCAGCTCCTCCTGGGTCTCCTTGTCGAAATAGATCATCACGTTGCGACAGAAGATCACGTGGAAGAGGTCCCTAAAGGGAGCCTCGCCTTTGAGAAGGTTAAGGTAGGTGAAGGTCACGCGGTCACGCAGTTCCGAGCGAACCCGGTAGTTGCCCTCCTGGGGACCGATGCCCCGCTGGAAATGGGCCTTCACGGTGGGAGCGGGGAGGCGGGCCACGACTTCGTCGCGGTAGATGGCCGCATGGGCCTTCTCGAGAATCCGGTTCGATATGTCGGTCGCCTCGATATGCCAGGGCCAGTTCGAATTCTTCAGCCCCTCGGAGAGAGTTACCGCAAGGGAGTAGGGTTCCTCGCCCGACGAACATGCGGCGCTCCATGCATAGAAGCGTGGCCACCGCTCGACTCTGTTGCGCTCGATCATCTCGGGGAGCACCCGCTCACGCACAAAGTCGAAGTGCGCCGACTCGCGGAAGAAGAAGGTGTGATTGGTCGAGATCGCATCGATCAGATGGGAGAGCTCGTCCTCGCAAGAAGGTCCCTTCAGCAAATTGCAGTACGCGCCGATGGTGTCTAGGTTCGTCGCACGCAGGCGTTTGCCCAATCGTGCGCTCACCAGTTCCCTTTTGTCGGGGCCCAGCTTTATCCGGCTGTGCTCGTAGACAAGGGTGCATATGAACTCGAACTCGCTGTCCCTCATGAGGTTTATCCCCCCGATATCGGCCCTGCACGGATTTTATGAAGCGGCTTAGTGGAGGCGGCACGTTTTTGGGACCGAATACGGGTTGGCCATACGGCAAAAATTACCGGGTCGGCATCGGGAATTGAACACCCGGCGGAACTTGGCGAGGTCACCGCAGGCCGCGACAAGTTTATATCGCTGAATTTTAGCGGGATGGGGAAGCGGCGGCGCGAATGGCATGCGCCGTGTTATACCTCGCCCGAACATGATAGATCCGATCTTCCAATCCGACAATTATCAGTTGTCCCGGAAGCTATTGGACGCGGCGGCCCTTCGGCAGGAGGCCATCGCCTCCAACATAGCCAATGCCGAGACGCCAGGCTACCACCGCCTCGACCTGGCGCCGTCGTTCGCCGACCAACTCAAGGCCCGCCTGGCCGCGGGAGAGGCCGTGGGTTCAGATGACTCGCTTAATCCGACGCTCACCGAGGACACCCATGCCCGGAGCACCCGTCCGGACGGCAACTCCGTGGAGATCGAGCACGAGCTCCTCGCCATGAACAAGAATTCGGTGGAGTACGATTACCTAACCGAGGTCGTCTCGAACAACATAAAGCAGCTTAAAATGGCCATCAACGGCCAGGGCTAAGGCCGCGCATGAACATCATTTCCGGAATAGACATCACGGCCGGCGCCCTTTCCGCGCAGAGGATGCGCTTGGACATTGTCGCGCAGAACATCGCCAACGCAGAGACGACACGCACACCGAGCGGCGGACCGTACCAGCGACAGGTTGTCTCGTTCGAGACGGAGTTGGTGAAGCAGGCAGGCGGACAATCCCTCCAGACGGTGCGGGTTTCCGACATCTCGGCCGACAAGTCGCCGGGCCAGCAAGTTTACAATCCCCAGCATCCCGATGCCGGCCCGGATGGCATGGTGCAGATGCCCAATGTCAACTTGGCCTATGAAATGGTCGACCTGATCACTGCGTCCCGCGCCTACGAGGCCAACCTCTCCGTGGCCAAGAATGCCAAGGCCCTGGCGATGAAAACCTTGGATATCGGCAAGTGATCCTGATCCACGCCTCACCCTAACCCTCGCGCATGTCCTCAATCAGCTCTATCCCCACCTCGCTAGCCGGCATGCCGACACCCCTGACCGACCGGGTGCAGCCCAACCAGCTGCTCAACACGGGTGCGGCCGAGGGTCTCCATCTGGGGCCGACGTCCGGCGACGGATTCGGCAAAATGCTCGATGGGCTGGTGTCCACGGTGGACGCAAAGCAGGTGCAGGCGGACAGCCTGACCAAGCGGGTTCTCCTGGGCGACACGGACCAGCTGCACCAGTCGGTCATCGCGATGCAGGAAGCCTCAGTCTCTCTCAGCCTCATGGTGCAGGTCCGCAACAAACTCGTGGAATCGTACCAGGAACTGATGCGCATGCAGGTTTGAAGCCACCGAACTGATCTAAACGGATGAAAAATTTCACAAACTCCCTGCTCTCGCTCTGGAAGCAGCTCGGCTTGAACCAACGGGTCTCGCTCATCGTGGCGACGGTCGCAGTCACGGCCGGAATGGCCGTCCTCGTGATCTGGTCGAGAAGGCCCGATATGCAGCTGCTCTACGCGCGGCTTGGGGACAAGGACTCGGCGGCCATCATTGGCTACCTTGAGACGCAGAATATCCAGCACGAGGTGACGGCGGGCGGCACGGCGGTCAAGGTCCCCTCGGACCAAGTCTACAAGCTTCGCATGGACTTGGCTAGCAAGGGGCTGCCAGGTGGCGACGGGGTGGGCTTTGAGATTTTCGACAAGGGTCAATTCGGCCTGAGCGACTTCGTCCAGCGCACCAATTACCTCAGGGCGGTGCAGGGCGAGCTCGCACGCACGATTACCCAGCTTGCGGGCGTTCGGGCCGCTCGTGTGATGATCGTGCAGCCGGAAAATCGCCTGCTCCTGACCGAGCAGGGAGTGAAGGCCACCGCCTCCGTTTTTGTGGACATGGGCGGCGGCAGGCTCGAGATCGATGAGGTTAACGCGATCCGGCACCTCGTGGCCAACGCGGTTCAAGGCCTCTCCCCTGATCAGGTTGCCGTGGTGGACAATAGGGGGCGCGTGCTCTCCGAGGAACTTAAACAGGACCCGACGCTTGGCACCGCTTCGTCGCAAGTACGCTACAAACAGCAGGTGGAGGATTACCTGGGCAAGAAGGTGGAGTCGATGCTCGCGGCCGTCATCGGACCGGGCAATGCGGTCGTCCGTGTTTCCGCTGACATCGACACCGAGGCCACGACCGAGATGTCCGAGAAATATGACCCGGACGGTCAGGTCGTCCGTAGCCAGACCATTGTCGAGGATGTGAACAGCTCGTCAGAACAACGCAACACCGGGGGCGCCACCGGAGTGAGCGCAAACGTCCCCGATAAGGCCGGGACCACGGAGGTCGCGGCACGCCCCACATCCGTCACCGAGCAGAACCGAAAGAACCGCACGACCAATTACGAGATCAACCGTGTGACGACCAACATCACCCGCAATCCGGGCACGATACGCAACGTGACGGCGGCCGTGTTCGTTGCACCACGGCTGACGCCCGCTCCGGTCGGCGCCGACGGCAAGGTCACGGGCGAGCCGCAGGTCCAGAAGCGCACGCCGGAGGAGTTGACCGCGCTCCGCCAGGTCGTCGTGAACGCCCTCGGGCTGAAGCTGGCGGCGGGACAGACCCTTGAGTCCATTGTTGCGCTCCAGGAGACGACCTTCGCCGCAGAACCGGTGGCGCAACAGGTCCAGGCCATCCAGAGCGAAAATCGGCTGCAGGGCTGGGTTGAGGTTGCGAGCAAGTGGTCGGCCGTGATCGGTGCCGCAGTCGTCCTTCTCGTGTTCATGCGGATGCTCTCCAAGCAGAGGCCCGAGCCGGTTCCGGTCGAGGTCCTCTCGATGCCGCCGGACCAGGCGGCACGCTCGCTCCAGAACGGGGGTTCGATCACCCCCGAAATGTTGAACCAGCTTATCCGGCAGAAACCCGCAAACGTGGGCACCGCACTTCGCGAATGGGTCGCCACGCCCTCGGCCAAGAACTGACCCCCAACGCCCCCTTCCTCCCATGGCCGAAATCGACTACAGCAAACTGAGCCGCCAACAGAAGCTCGCGATCTTCCTGATCTGCGTGGGCTCCGACTCCGCTGCCGAGGTGCTCAAGCACTTTGACGACAACGAGGTGGAGGTCATCTGCCGCGAGATGTCCGCCTTCCCGATGGTGAGCGAATCCGTGATGAAACTGGCCATCGAGGAGTTCTCCAGCGTGATCGCCACAAGCGCCAGCTCCGTGCTGGGAGGGATGGGTTATGCGCAGAAAGCCCTCGAGATCGCCAAGGGCGACTATAAGGCGTCCTCAATCCTTGGCCGGGTCGGTCCCGTGGGCACGTCCGTCGAGGTCATCAAGGAGATCTCGGAGATGGAAGGCCGCCAGATTTTTAATCTCATCAAGCATGAGCAGCCGCAGACCATTGCGTTCCTGCTCTCCTATCTCGATCCGGCGAAGTCCGGCGAGGTCTTTGCGCTCCTGACTCCCGACCTGCGGGAGGAAGTGATCGAGCGGCTCGGCACGATCGAATCGACCTCCCTCGACCTGGTCAGCAAGATCGTACGCTCGCTCGGAAAGCATTTCGACAGCAAGGCTCGGCCGTCCTTCCACCACAGCGGCGGCATCCGGGCCGTCGCGGGGCTGCTCAACACCTTGGAGAAGGAGATGTCGAAGACGCTTCTGGCCCGCCTGGAGGAGCGAAACTCGGTGCTCGGCGCCGCCATCCGCAAGAAGCTCTTCAGCTTCGAGGACCTGAACCGCCTCACGGCGGCCGACCTGCAGCGTGTGCTGCGCGAGGTCGATACAAGCAACCTGGCAATTTCGATGAAGTCGGCAAGCGAGGCTCTCAGGGAAAAGATCTATGCGGGCCTCTCAAAACGTGCTGCAGAGGGGCTCAAGGAGGAAATCGATCTGCTCGGGCCCGTACGGCTCAAGGATGTCGAGGCCGCGCAGGACGTTATCATCCAAGCGGTTCGAAAACTGGAGGAGGAAGGCCAGATCTCGCTCGATTCCGAGGCGCAAGCCCTGGTCGCGTAACGCCCATGGCTCTTTCGTCCATGACCCTCATACCCGACCGCAGCTTCCATCCGGGGCCGGTTTAGAGGACTTACAATGGCCCTCTCCAAGCTCATTGCCTTTGACCGCCCGCTCTCGGGTGCCGTTGTGCCGGGTGGCACGCGGCGCGTGTACACGGAGTCCGAGATGACGGATCGAACGGAGACCGCTTACCGCAGGGGCGTCGACTCCACGCGCGAGTCCGCAGACCAGCAGATGGTGGAGTTCAGGCACGACATGGAGCAGCTCAGCGAGGGCGTCCTTAAGAAGCTGAGCGAGGTTGAGGCATCGCTCCTGGCCCAGATCCGCGAGGCACTTCCCATGCTGGCGGTCGAGATTGGAAGGCGCCTGCTCTCCGGCTACGAACCCCCCGCGGACGTCGTGGCGCGGCTCTGCCTCGAGGCCCTTGAGCAGCTCTATCCTGAGCGCGACGGCTTGGAGCTTTCGCTCTCCGAGCGGGATGCCGAGCTTCTAAATTCCCTCAATCCGGAATGGCTCAAGAGGTACCCGAACCTGCGCATTCGGGGGGACTCGCTGCTCTCTCCCGGGGACTGCCAGGTCCGCAGCCGTTTCGGTCTGACCGACGCGCGGCAGGAGACAAAGCTGGCGACCCTCAACCACCACCTCAACGGAGCCTAGGCCATGGATAATTCCCTAGCATCGACGATTGATGTGCTCCGCACGAGGGTGCGGCACATGCCCGCGGTGCAGCGCGTGGGCACCGTCACCGGAGTCGCCGGTCTCATTATTGAGTCAGAGGGTCCGAACGTGGGGATTGGCGAGTTGTGCATCGTCAGATCCTCCCGAACAGAATTCTCGCTCCGCGCCGAGGTGGTTGGGTTTCGCGAGCACCGGGTCCTCCTAATGCCGCTAGGCGATACGTCCGGCCTTCACGTGGGCTGCGAGGTCGTTGCGGATGACCGCCCCCTTCTCCCGCGCACAGGCCCCGAACTCCTAGGCAGGGTGCTCGATGCTCTTGGAAAGCCCTTCGACGGGCTCGGCATGATCCCGGTCGAGCGTGCCGAGCACAGCGCGACGCCCCCGCATCCCCTCCGCCGCCAGAGGATCCTGGAATCGCTGGCTACCGGAGTCCGTGCGCTGGATGCTTTTACGCCCATGGGCCGAGGCCAACGCATGGGCCTTTTCGCCGGTTCTGGCGTCGGCAAATCGACTCTGCTTGGCATGATTGCGCGCGGCTGCACCGCGGATGTGGTCGTGGTTGGCCTGGTGGGTGAGCGCGGACGTGAGGTTCGCGAGTTCATCGAGAAAGACCTTGGGGCCGAAGGCATGAAGCGGACGGTGGTGGTGGTGGCGACATCCGACACGTCTGCCCCGCTCAGGCTCAGGGCCGCATTCACGGCCACATCCATTGCTGAATCCTACAGGGACCAGGGAAAGCACGTGATGCTCATGATGGACTCGGTCACCCGATTTGCCATGGCCCAGCGCGAAATCGGCCTTGCAATCGGCGAGCCTCCGGCCACCCGTGGCTACACCCCTTCGGTTTTTGCGATGCTTCCGCGGCTGCTGGAGCGGTCCGGCACGGGCGAGACGGGATCCATCACCGCGCTGTATACGGTACTGGTCGAGGGCGATGACATGAACGAGCCTGTGGCCGACGCAGTCCGTGGTATTCTCGACGGGCATTTGGTGCTCTCGCGTTCGCTGGCGCACTTCAACCACTATCCGGCCATCGACGTGTTGGAGAGCGTAAGCAGGCTCTCCCGCGACGTCTGCACGCCCGAGGAGCTGGAATCTGCGGCCCTTGCGAGGGAGCACCTTGCGCTTTACCGCAAGAACGAGGACCTCGTTTCCATCGGAGCCTACCAGAAGGGCGTCAATGCGGAGCTGGACCGAGCCATCGCGATACAGGAACCGCTGAAAAAATTTCTCCGCCAGGGGGTGAATGAGCTGACCCCGCGAGCGGACTCCTTCAAGCAGCTCAGAAAGGTCATAAAGCCATGAAACGTTTCCGTTTTCCGCTGCGGCCAGTGGCCGTAATCCGGGCTCACAAGGAGCTGCGCGCCAAAGAGGTGTTTGCTGCCGCGATCCATACCTATGTTCAGGCAGAGGAGAGGCTTGCAACGACCCGATCCCGGATAGCTGAAATGGAAGAGACGCTCTTTGCCGGGCGCTTCGAGCGCTACTTCGCCATGGAGGCCGCGGGCCTTTACCGCGCCTACCGCGGCGAGCGCCAGGCGGAGCTTGGGGTCGAGCGAGAGGTGATCGAGGCCCGCGAGAATATGCAGAAACGCCGCGCGGAATACCTCGAGGCCCATCGACAGCTGGACGTGGTGAAACAGCTCGAGGAGAAGGCGCGCACCCGCCATCGCACCGAGGGACTCAAGCTGGAACAGGCCCAGATTGACGAGTTCGCGGGCTATGCGGCCTCGAGGCGAACCGCACTTTCATGACAAAGATCATACACAACCCTGCCATTATAGCCGCGCTCGCGGTGATCCTCGGCGTCGCCGCGGGAATTGTTCCCCTGTGGCGAGCGGGGGACCGGCTCGTAACCCAGGCGATGCTCACCCATGTCCAGAAGGCGAAGGCCGGAAAGGTGCAAGGATGGGATTTTTGGACGATCGAGGTCGACAACCTTGCCTCCGAGCTGAAGGACGAAAAGGCACGCCTTAAGAAGCAGTCCGAACTGCTCGACCAGCGCGCCGCGCGCATCGCCGGCGAGCAGCAGGAGCTCGACAAGGTCCGCACAAATATCGAGGGAATGCGCAAGGAGATTGCCGAGAAGGTGATCGAGATACAGGCCGACGAAAGTAAGAACCTGAGGGCCCTTTCGCAGACCTACGCGGCGCTCACGCCAAAGGCCGCCGTAGCCATCATCCGTGAGATGGACGACATGACGGTCGTTAAGATCCTTTCCCTGATGAAACCTGACGTTGTGGCTCCGATCTTCGAGGAGATGAGCAAGACGAGCGACAGGGAAGGGCTGCTTTCCCGGCGCGCGGCAGTGATTTCAGAAAAGCTGCGCCTCATGAAGTCCACCAGGCCACCGACCAGCCCTTAACCACACCTCTACAACCCCCCGCGCCAAGGACGGCGCATCTGGATTCCAAGGATGGAAGATCCACATGACCTCTTCCATACCCACACCTTTCCCCAGCACTACATCGGGCTCCGATGGCAGCCCATCCGCCTCCTCGCTGGACAATCTCATGTCCGCATTCAACGGCTCTTCCCAGGGAGGAACGGCCTATCCAAGCGCAGGGGGCGACTTCGGAACGCTCCTCGACTCGTCCACGAACCAGGCGGCACAGGGATCTCAGTCGGTTGCGCCAGTCTCTGCGCAGGCTGCCGATGCTGATACGACGGACCTGTCCGTACCTGTGTCCGGGACAAAGGATGCCTCCACTCCTCCCGCTAAGGCCCAGGGAAAACCGAGTCCGGCGGCAAGCGCCGCAGGATCCGCAAGGGATCTTGCCGAGGCCGTAGCCTCGATGCTTTCACCCCTTTGGGCCCAGCCTTTGGCGCCCTTGCCTCAGACTCTTCACCCTCAGGGACCTGCGAACGGCGCTCTTGACGGGAGCAGCTCCTCGCTGGATTCGGGAACGGCGCTGGGTACGGCGACAGCGGTCGCGGCAAAGGCTGCTGGGGCTGCAGCATCATGCCTCGGCAGCGGGGCTGTTTCGGGCGTGTATGGTGAAATTGCCGCTGCTATGGCAGCGGAATCGGGCCAGACGTCACCCAAGTTACCTTCCGGAGCGCCGGGATCGGGGTCCAAGGGCGAAAAGGCCACTTTGCAGGTGAGCGAAGGGGAGGCAGACGGAACCCTTGCTACTTCGGTTTCAGCAACAGGATCCGTCCCCATTCCCGGTTTATCTCGATATGCGGAAAAATTTGCCGCGAGCGCCGGTGCGGCGGCAACCGGGAGCATCCGGGTTCAGGCGGCGGCGCAAAAAAACTTTCTAACAACGGGTGATCAGGAAGTTAAGAGCAGTGGCCAGCGTGATGGCATCGGCATTGCTAAAACAAGTTCAAACATGCCAGCAGCCTACACAACCAGCCTCCAGATGGCCGGAAACCCGGGAGCAGTCACGGCAGCCGGAACGCCGACTGTGACGACCCAAGTAGGCTCGGCACCCCCGCCGGCAACGCTGCCCACGGCACCTTCGCCCATCACCCCTACGCTGGCCCCGGTGCTGGCGATGCGCGCGGTAGAAACCGTTCTCAACGTCGTCGACGCGCAGCAGGTGACTGCAGGGTCGGCAGGCTCGGTGAAACTCGATTTCAATTTTGGCGGCCAGGCCCTGGCCGTGCATGTGCAGATGCGGGGTGGGGAAGTGCACACGGAATTCCGCACGAACTCCGCTGAGCTTCGCTCGGCGCTGTCAAGCGAGTGGAACTCCGCGTCGGGTCAGCGTGACGCCCAGGGCATCCGGCTCGTCGAACCCGTGTTCTCGTCCGGCGAAAGCGGATCGAGCACCTCAAACGGAAGCCTAGCGAACGGCAATTTCAGCTCCCAGGGGCAAAATCCTCAGCAGCAGTCAACGGCAGCCTCGCAGTCCACGCTGGCTCGGGCCAACCGGTCTAGCGTCGCCTCCCCGAGTGATGAATCCCAGGACACCGCTTTTTCTCCCGCATCCATTCACCCCACGTCTCTCCATCTGGCTGCCGTAGCCTAGTTCACCATGTCTTCCGTCGCATCCACCACCGGTACCTCATCGATCGCCTCTTCGCTGGCCAGCCTCAACCCGGCCTCGAACACGAGCGCCAGCACGCCGCAGCAGACACTCACTGCGCAGGATTTCATGCAGCTGCTCACTGTCCAGATGGAGAATCAGGATCCGTCGACCCCCATGGACAGCAACCAGGAGATGCAGCAGATCGTGCAGATCAGCTCGATGGAGAACATGTCGACGATGTCGACAGATCTCACGCAGATGACGGCCAGCCAGACCTGGTCGCTCGCGAGTTCCTACCTGGGTCGCCAGGTGACCCTCAATGACACCTCGGGCAATCCGGTCTCTGGCCAAATCACGGCTATCAACACGAGCGGCACAACGCCGCAGATCCAGGTCAACGGGACCTACTACCCGCTCGCCAATGTCACCAGCATCCAGTTGGCCACGACCTCTGCGCCCGCCGCAACCACAACTCCAGCCACGACTACGGGTACGACAGCGGCAACTCCCACCACGACCCCTACCTCCGTCGCCAGCTCAGTACTCAACGCCATCCTGCCCTCAAGCTAATCGGAATTTACCAAAAAAACTAAAAAACCATGTCCCTAATAGATACACTCAACACCGGCGTCAGCGCCCTGACTGCCTTCAGCACCGGTCTGGACGTCGTTGGCAACGACATAGCGAACGTGAACACCATTGGCTACAAGAGCTCCGCCGCGAGCTTTGAGGACAGCTTCAGCAACACACTTCAAAATTCCGCGCCGGCCACCGGAACCCAGTCGAGCACCCCTTCGGTGCAGGTGGGAACCGGGGTGCAAGTAGCGGGCATAACGACCAACTTTGCTCAGGGAGCGCTCAACAGCACCGGGGTCGCGACCGACCTCGCCATCTCGGGGAACGGTTTTTTCATTGTCCAGGATCCTTCGAGCCTGACCCAGTACGCCACGCGTGACGGCCAGTTCCGCATCGACGCCAACGGCTACCTTGTGTCCCAGGGCGGCCAGCGCGTTCAGGGTTACACGAGCGGTACGGGAACGACGGTCGGGAGCATCCAGATAGGGCAGAATCTCCCCAACGGCACGAGCCTCCAGTCGGTCGCGATCGACAGCTCGGGCAACGTGGTTGAATCGTACTCCAATGGCACCACCGCTACTACGGGCAAGGTGCTCCTACAGAACTTCGGCAACACGGCCGGCCTCGAGAACAACGGCAACAATCTTTACACCGGCCTCGCGGCCGCCGCACCCGTCGGAGGGGGCATCCTTTCAGGCGGCAACACCCCGAGCGCAAACGGCCTGGGTTCAATTCAAGCCGGCTCCCTTGAGTCGTCGAATGTGGACCTCACGCAGGAGTTCTCAGATCTGATCACGATGCAGCGTAGCTTCCAGGCAGGTGCGCGCCTGATCACGGTGTCGGACACGGTGTTGGACGACGTCGTCAACCTAAAGCGCAGCTGACCTGCTAACCGCGGAACGTTTTCTGGCGAAGGTCGCCGGTCGGCTGCCCCAAGGCGCCCCGGCAATCGGACTACCGGGCAATCCGTTCCAAAAAGAATTCAAATCGCAATCCCGTCATGGCAGCAAAAACAGAGGCAAAGGAACCCAAAGAGGCACCGGCCGCTCACGACAAGTCGGCGGCGCCCGCCGAGGCACCTGCAGCTGGGTCCCCCGTCGCTAAGTCAGCTCTGATGGCTTGGCTGCCAGCCATCGTCGCAGTGGTGCTCGCGCCGGCCGCTAGCTTCGCCGTCTCGCAATTTGTTCTCCTGCCGCGGATGCAGCAGAAGCTTGCGGCCCCCATCGCAGAACGTCCTTCTGCCGACAGCACGGCGGCCCAGGCCTCAGAGGAAGGGGCGAAGAAGGACGGCAAGGATGAAAAAGGCGGAGCCGGGACCTCCAATTACGAGTTCAACAATGTCGTCGTCAACCTGGCGGGCACGATGGGTACCCGCTACCTCAAGACCAGCTTCGTCGTGACCGGACTCGACAAGAATGGGAACATCAAAGTGATCTTTGATGGGCAGAAGGCAAAACTTACCGACATCACGCTCAACGTCCTGTCGTCGCTAACCCTTGCCGACCTGGAGGAGCCGGGTGCCAAGAACCTTCTCCGCGAGAAGCTCGTCGCGGCCTACAACCAGGCATTGGACAAGCGGATCGTCGACCAGGTCTATTTCTCCGACTTCGTGATCCAGTAGACCGACCAACGCTACGTTATGGCTGAAGATCCGCAACCTCCCCCGTCCGACTATCTCGACCAGTCCGAGATCGACAAGCTGCTGGCTCAGAGCGTCGATCAGGCCTCGCCGAAGTCGATGCTCATCCACGCCAACGGGCGGCGGGGTGATGCCAGCGCGGCGTCCAAGGTCGAGGCCTACGATTTCCGCAATCCCGTATTTCTTTCCGAGGTCGAGCTCAGGAGGCTGCGCCTCCTGCACGAGGACTACATCCGCTATCTGAGTGCGCGCCTGTCGCTGTTTCTCCGCATGGAGTTCAGTCTGAAGATGGCCAAGCTAACGACGGTAACCTACTCCAAGTTCACGGAATCGCTTCCGAGCCCGACCCACATCTGCCTGTTCAAGGCGGACCCCTTGGTCGGCGTCGGCGTGCTCGACATCAACCCCCGGCTCGCGCTCACGATAGCGGACCGTTTGCTCGGCGGACACGGGCATTCCGTAAAGGCTGAGCGCTACCTGACTGAGATCGAGATGGCGCTCCTGGAGGATGTCATCATGATTGTCCTCGAGGAATGGTGCGGGCAGTGGAAGGTGGAGGACAATCTCCACGCCCAGATCATAGGCCACGAGAACAACGGACGCTTCCTGCAGACTTCTCCCAAGGACGCCATTATTCTGGCGCTGGCCCTCGAGGTGAACTTCTGCGACTGCTCCGAGCAGATGCAGATCGGTGTTCCCTACTACACGATCGAGCCCCTCATCAAGAAAATGCAGGCCAGGTGGCACAAGGACACCTCAATTTCGAGCGTGGCCAAGAAGGCCAGCTGGCAGAAGTCATACGACCACATCAAGATGCCGGTGCGCGCTGAGTGGGATGCGCTCGACCTCTCGCTCCGTGAGGTGAACAGCCTGCGGGTGGGTGACGTCGTGGAACTGCCGGCCACGATGATGCAGGATACGCGCATCCTGCTCAATGGGAGCCACAAATTTACGGGTACCGTCGGACTAGATACCGACCGCGTAGCCGTGCAGATAAACCGGAAGATTTCCCCGACGAACGAGGAACCAACCCAACGCCTATTATGATGGAAGAAAAAACACTTGATATCGTCCTTGACGTGAAGGTTAAGGTCACGGTCCAGCTGGGCTCATGCCTGCTGCCGATGCGTGACGTACTTGAGCTCGCCCCGGGGTCCATAGTGCAGCTCAACCAGCATGCCAGCGACCCAGTCGGACTTTACGTGAATGACAAGCTCGTGGCATACGGGGAAGTGGTCGTTGTCGAAGACAACTTTGGCATCAAGATCACTGAGCTTGTTGGCGGGTCAAAGTCATGAGGAGGCTCGTCCTCCTCGTGGGGCTCGCCCTGCTGGCGCCCTATCCGTCCCATGCGGAGGACAGCGTCATCTATCCGCGGTCTGCTCCCGTGGCGGGCGTGCCGGCTGACAAGCCGGTCACAGGGGCAAGTCCCTTGCTGCTCGTTTCGGCAGCAATCGCCGCAGGGGCCGGAGGCTGGATGCTTTGGCGTCAGCGTCGGTCCCCAAAGGGGTTTTCGGGTGGGCAGGGGCGCAAGCTTTCTGTCGCCGAGACCCGTTCCCTTGGAAATCGCCAGTACCTGGTTGTGGCCGACTACGAAGGTCGGAAGTTCCTCCTCGGAGTCTGTCCTGGCCGGATAGACCTGCTTTCATCGCTAGGCGATGACGCGAAGAGGGATTCATGAGGCGCGTGAGAACATTTCTTATGGTGGCGCTTTTGGCCACCGGGTCCGTCGCGACAAACGCGTTGGCACAGAGCGCGGAGGGTGCCGCCGCAGCGCCTCAGTCGCTGTCGACCACTTCGAGCGTCCTCTCGAATTTACCAGCGGGTGCGACGCAAAAGCCAAGCGAGCCTATGCGCCTTTCCATCAATCTGGAGGGTGCGGAGAAACCGGCGCAGATGAGTGTCGCGATCCAGATCGTACTGTTGATGACGCTGCTTTCTGTTGCGCCGTCCCTAGTTCTGCTGATGACGAGTTTTACTCGCATCGTGATCGTGCTGGGATTCGTTCGTACGGCACTTGGCGTCCCGAGCGCTCCGTCCAACCAGATCATTGTCGGCCTCTCGCTCTTCCTCACTTTCTTCATAATGGGTCCGACTTTCGACCGCGTTAATAAGGACGCGCTCCAACCCTACCTCGCGAACAAGATTTCTTCGGCTGACGCCATCGACCGGGCCAGCGTGCCCATGAAGGAATTCATGTTGAAGCAGACGCGGACCCGGGACCTCGAGTATTTCCTTGAGCTCGGCGGCTACGGTCCGACGGCGGTGAAGGACCTGCCGATAAGGGTGGTCGTTCCCGCCTTTGTGATCAGTGAGCTGCAAACCGCGTTTCAGATGGGGTTTCTGCTTTTCCTCCCGTTTCTGATTATCGACTTCCTGGTCTCATCGGTGCTCATGGCCCTTGGAATGATGATGATGCCTCCAAATGTCGTCGCCCTTCCGTTCAAGCTTCTGCTTTTTGTCCTGGTTGATGGGTGGCATCTAATTGTGAAGTCATTGGTGCAGAGTTTCTTAAATTAATTTCAGAATGAACCCAGAACTCGCTGTAGATCTCTTCAAGTCGACGATCCTCTTTGCCCTCTACATCGTGGCTCCGTTCCTGATCACCATGCTGATCGTGGGTCTCATAACGAGCCTGTTTCAGGCCGTCACGTCGCTGCAGGAGCAAACCGTGACGTTCGCCCCAAAGCTGCTTGCGCTGTCGGCCCTCGCGATACTGCTGGCGCCCTGGTTACTGCGCTCCCTTTCAGAATACACGATAACGATCTTCGCCCGCATGGCGACATTGGCCCACTAGCGGCGAGATCAGTCCGGTTCCCATGACCGTCGGATACCTTCTTACCTGGTTGATGGTATTCCTGCGCGGCCTTGGCGTTGTTATCCAATTGCCGATGCTGGCGGACCACGCCCCGCCGGTGATTGTGCGGGTCGCCTTTGCAGCGTGCATTGCAACGCTTCTCGCGGGCTTGGTGCCACAGGCGCATTTGCCTTCCGACGTCTGGGCTCTGGCGTTTGCCGCGGGCGGCGAAGTGCTCCTCGGCCTTGCCCTTGGCTTCATCACGCGCCTCTCGTTTGCGGCGGTCGAGATGGCCGGACGCTTGATTTCGTCGGAAATTGGCATGGCCGCGACCCCGGGCATGGGCGCGCCGCAGATGGGATCGGAGCCCCTGGCCGCCTTCTTCACCGCCTTGGCCGTTGTGCTCTTCTTTCTTCTAGGCGGCCACCTGGCGGTCATCGGGGCATTTAGCAGGAGTTTCCTGCTCGCTCCCCCGGGTGCTCCGGCTCTGGACCCCGGCGCGGGCGAACACGTCATCGTCGCGACTAGCCACCTTATAGAACTGGGCCTTCGCATAGCAGCGCCGTTCATCGCCCTGAACTTCCTGGTGACTCTGGCCTTCTCCGCCCTGGGCCGGGCGGTGCCGCGTATGAACGTGTTCGTGCTCAGCTTTCCTCTCCGCGCACTGGTAGGCATGGGGCTTCTGGCGAGTGCGGGCAC
>Ga0302278_10000078_pt1 | contig 110318 bp, 100 predicted proteins | sample III_Bog_N3_2_FD_194543 | JGI IMG/M metagenome (GOLD analysis project Ga0302278, IMG submission 194543) | Peat permafrost microbial communities from Stordalen Mire near Abisko, Sweden - III_Bog_N3_2 | ecosystem: Environmental > Terrestrial > Soil > Wetlands > Peat | place: Sweden: Abisko...
TCTTCTTGCTCTTTTCCTGCTGGCAACCATCACGTGTGCTTCCGCCCAGACGGTTGTGTCGCCAAGGCCGACCGAGATCAAGGTTGTCGTCATCAACATGTTTGAGGCTGGCGCCGACACCGGCGATATCCCCGGCGAGTACCAGCACTGGGTTGAGAACGAACACCTCGACACTGTTCTGCCGTTTCCGCAGGGTTACCATGACCTCCGTCTCAACTCGCATACCGGCGTTCTTGGACTGCTCACCGGGGTTGGTACGGCGCGAGCGGCGGCATCCGTGATGGCACTTGGGGAAGACCCGCGCTTCGATCTCACCCATGCCTACTTTCTGGTCGCCGGCATTGGCGGCATCGATCCCTCCGCGGGTTCGCTCGCCTCTGCCGTCTGGAACGACTGGATTGTCGACGGCGATCTCGGCTACGAAATCGACGCGCGCGAGATTCCCAACGCAACCCCGGCCGACCGCGCCCTCTGGACCACCGGATATATCCCCCTACGCAAGTCCGTCCCCTACGAGCAGCCTGTTGATCCCGACAGTGTTCTGGTCTATCAACTCAACGCGTCGCTGGTCGATTGGGCGTTCAACCTGACCAAAGATGTCGTAATTCCTGATCCGCTCGAGCTGAAGGCTTTGCGCTTGCAGTTTGATGGCGCTGCTGCTCACCGTCCGCCGTTCGTTCTGAAGGGGGCCAATCTCTCCGCCAGTACCTTCTGGCATGGCCAACTCATGAACCAGTGGGCTGAAGACTGGGTCAAATACATGACCGCAGGCAAGGGAACCTACGCCATCTGTGGAATGGAGGACACTGGAACGCTCCAATCGCTCACTTTCCTCGCCAACGCTCACAAGGTTGACCTCAACCGAGTCCTGGTGCTGCGCACGGCCAGCAATTACGATGTCCCCCAACATGGCCAGACGGCTGCCCAATCGCTTGCGGGAACCAAGATTGGCCATTACAGCGCCTATTTGCCGTCGCTGGATACTGCGTACCGAGTCGGCCACGTCGTGGTGGACTCGGTTGTGGAGCATTGGGCGGAGGATCGGGAGCGGATTCCGGGTCCCCCCCTCCCCCCCCTTGAAACCTCAAAATATTCAAAACAAACGAGATAGCGGCGACCGTGTCCTTCAAAATCCTCATTCCATGTGGGTTACGGGTAAAATCATCAAACATAAGGGGATAGGGGGCGTGGCTGCACGCCGGTTCCGGCTGGTTTGGAAGGTCACTTCCGTTCTGATTCCTTTTTCCATCTACTACCATTATAAAGGATGTACCATAACTCATCTGCCATCTATTTTGGGCTATATTCGGCTTGTTTTGTGGGAGATAGATGTTTTGGGGGGCTTGACAACGAAAGAACGCGATTTTGTCCGGACTCCAAGCTGGAGCTGTGCGGTAGCGACTTGTGCGCCTTCAGCGCTTGGGGGACTTGGTGGCGTGCTCCCCTAGGCCTGCGGCCTTGGGTGGTATGTATCGCGCTTGCAGCGCTTTGCCACATTTTTGGGCCCATGACAATGGGGTTGGCGGGTGTTCGGGATGTGTCCAGTCCTGAGGGACTGGTCTGATGTTGGTGTCGCGCCGCCAGCGCTTGAGGGTGGGGGTGCTAGAGGCGTTTGCGGACGAAGCCGCGGACTACTTCGGTGGTGACGCCGTAGACCACGTGGGAGGTGAGTTGGCCGGCGCTGACGCGTGGGGCCGATCCGGTGAGGAGGCCGAGGGCGGGCAGGGTGCCTTGCTGGGAGAGCGTCTCAAGTGCCATGCCGAAGGCTGCGCCCTTCTCCGAGGTTGCGGTGGGGAAGTACTCCGCTGCGGCCCCATAGGCGGCGCCGACTGCTGCGCCGAAAGTCCAGTGCATGCTGTCGGCCGTCGACTTGGGAGCGTCGTCCGGAGACTCGGCCTTGACGCGGGCGCGGTGCGGGATGAAGCGCTCGGCTGCAGCCATGGCGACGGCGCCAACCAGTCCGCCGATCAAACCGGCCAGGAGTCCTTTGGCAAGCGATTTGGGTTGGACAATTGCGACTTTCTTTTTGCTCATGCGACCACCTTCGGTCTCTGTTCTTAGGCCGGTGTGTGTTCAAGATGCATCATAGCGGAGCTTGGTTGGTGCGTGGCGGAAGATTAGCGGAAGGCGCCGTCGGTCCACTCGTAGACGACGACGCCGAGGTCGCCGAGGGTCTTGATGGTGGCTTCGATGTTGCGGCGGACCGCGGGACGGTCGGAGGCGGGGGTGTCGTGGGCCTCTTCGATGGCAATGACGCGGCCGTAGGGCCAGGAATTTTCGGGTACTGCATCGAGCGCGGCGGGCAGATCGCTGAGGCGCACGGTGAGAGCCTGCTGGCGCGCGGCTACGGGGCGAAGCATTCCGCCCACGCCCACATCGCTCGGGTTGGCGTCGGCGAGGGTGATGTGGAGGGTGGCCATGTTTTGCTGGACGGTGAGGTAGGGGTTCTCCCAGGTGGTGAGGCTGTGGACGGCCATGTAGCGGCTTTTAGAGGGCGGCGGGATGAGGTCCAACTGCTCGCGCGCGGCCTCGATGGCCTGGGCACTGGCGGCGGTGGGGGTGGTGCCGGCGGCGGCGCGGTTGCACCCGGCGAGCAGCAGCGGGGTGAGGAGTGCAAGGCAGGCTGCGGAGGCGAGCGCGGCTCTTAGAGAAAACTGCGTGGAGGAGGATGAAGTGGGAAGAACGAACATAGGCTCGCATACCAGCATACCAAGATGGTGGATGTAGGTGCCAGCGGCTTGGAAGTTCAGTCGCGGTTGGCGAAACGCCAGTCCCCAAACCGGCCGACCATTCATCGTCTTTTCTCATTCATCGTTGCGATTGACGCCTACCGCTTGAACCGTGTCCGCGCGGCTCCCAGCATCCCCAGCGCCCCGCTCCGCTCAAGGTGAAGGTTGAGGTGTGGGCCTACTGCCTCTTGCCAACCTATGTTTCGGCGCGGGTTCTCGGCGACCCGCAAAATCCCCCTATAATCGCCTCACAGGATCGCCGAAAGGAACCACCCGAATGAGATGGCTCGTATACGCCCGCGTGCTCCTTCCACTTTTTCTGGTGCCTTCGCTGCCCCTTACCTCCCAGACCATCGTGCACTCCTTCGATGGCGACGCCGGTCCCGGCCCCGCTGCCTGTGAGTCCTTGAAGGGCCACTGCGACCGGCCCGACATGGACGTCGCCGTCAACGGCACCCAGGTCATGCAGGTTACCTGGCAGAACATCCGCATCTACGACTACACCGGCCGCCTGCTCCACACCACGCCCACCGCTGACCTCATCGGCAACGCCGGTCTCGTTCCGCATAACCCCAAGCTGCAGATGCCCATCGAGCCGCACGTCGTCTTCGACGAGTTCATCCACCGCTGGATCATGACCGCCACCGGCGCTGACGATGACCTCCTCGTCAGTGCCACCTCCGACGCCACCGGCGCCTGGGGCGGTGTTTCGCTCTCGTGCCTCCAATCCGGCGCCTGCCTCGACAATGACGACGCCATCCACCTCGGCTACGACAAGAACGGCGTCTACGCCTGCGGCTACCACGTCGGAGATATCAATCTCCACACCGCACACCTCGGCTACGACTGCTTCGCCGTTCCCTCCGCGGAAGCCCTCGCCATCGCCCAGCGCATCCCGCCCGCACACATCAACCGCACCCACAACCTGCCCCTCGACATCTTCCCCGCCGTCGACCACAACCCAGCTAAACTCCCCACCGCTCCCGCCTTCTTTCTTGCGAAGACCTGTGACCCCAACGTCCCCGGCGGCTGTCAGAACCCCACCAACTTCACCTTCCACTGGCTCGTCGATACCTTCACATGGAGCGGCGCCACCGGTGTCTACAACGCCGAGCAGGAGGTGAAGACCGCCATAGGCTCCGCCGGCGACCTCTGGATCTACAGCAAACCCTGCTGCGGCCCCCTTATGTCGATCCCCCAATCCGGCAGCCCCGACGTCGCCATCCGCGCCGCCGAAAGCCACCGCATCATCAACGTCGTGCAGCACGGCTCCCATGTCTACGCGGTCGCGGGCTCCGGGCCCTGCACCACCGATTGCGGTCTGCAGGGCATTGACACCGGCAATCTCGCCCTCTTCGTCGACCTCGACTGCGCCAAACCCTCCGCCTGCATCGTCAGCCAGACCGCCAAGATCTCCGGCCCTACTTTCAATCCCGAATTTCCCACTATCGGCATCGACACCGCCGGCAACATCGGCATCGTCGCCCTCTCGTCCACCGCCGATACCGACCCTTCACTCCTGCTCTGGACACGCAAACCCACCGACCCGCCCAACACCTTCGCCGGTCCCGCCACCATCGTCGCTGGCACCGAACCCTACACCTGCCTCGCCGACAAGGGCTTCGCGTCTATCGCAAATCCCGTCGGCATCCTCACCGCGCTCGACCCCATCAACGGCTCGACCCTATGGACATCCCACCAGTGGTCGCACGATGCCACCCGCTGCACTTGGAACACCCGCATCATCGCATACCAAATCGCCCCAACCACGACAAAGCCAAAGCCCATCCCAAGAACCACCAGTTCCAAGCCATAGAACGTTCCAGGCTGGATAGCGGTGCGCCTCTGATGGGGGCGAGTATGGTCACGCAACCAGGGCGCTACCTTTTGTATTGATCGTCGGTGACGTGTTCCATCCAGTCGACTACTTTGCCGTTGAGTTTTTCCTGGATGGCAATGTGGGTCATGGCGGTGGTGGGAGCGGCGCCGTGCCAGTGCTTCTCGCCGGGAGAGAACCAGACCACGTCGCCGGGGCGGATCTCTTCGATTGGACTGCCTTCGCGCTGAGCCCAGCCACAGCCTGCGGTCACGATGAGAGTTTGACCGAGGGGGTGAGTGTGCCAGGCGGTGCGGGCTCCCGGTTCGAAGGTGACTGTTGCTCCCTGGACGAATGCCGGATCAGGGGCCTGAAACAGCGGATCGATTCGCACGGTGCCTGTGAACCAGTCGGATGGGCCTTTTGCGGAAGGCTGCGTGCCTGCTCTTTTGATTTCCATTTTCTTATGTGCCCTCAGCTCAAGTTTATAGGCTTTGGGCCGCGTTTCTGGCGAGTTGGGCGGGGTGGGCCGGGGCAAAATGCTGGCGAAATGAGACGCCTTGAAAAGTGACTTTACTTTGCGGGGGTGGAGGTGCTACGTTGCATAACACTTCCCCCAATCCATCAGCACCGGAGAATCTCCATGTTTTGCTCGCACTGCGGAATGGCAAATGTGCCTGGAACCAAATTCTGCAAGAACTGCGGAGCCGCGATAACAGCTCCCGGCGTTGCGCAGGGAGGTGTGGCTGCGGCTGCGCCCCCACCCCCGCCGCCCATGATGATGCCGCCGCCAATGGCGGCAGCGACGACCTACCAGGTTGCGCAGCAGCAGGTTTATTACGTCAGCCAACAGGCGGCTGCGCTGGCGCACGGTGTTCACCAGAACCACATGATCCAGGGGCTGAGAGGACGTATTCAGGGTTTGGCCTCCACTGAGGACCTGGAAGGGTTCAGCCTGAAGGAGATGTTCTCCGATGTCTTCAGGCGCCGCGGCCAGGACGAGGTAGAGGAATACCTGCTGGTGGGCACCGCAAAGAATACGCCGTCGATTGATGTTGTGGAGACGGGCTGGCCGAGGCCGTGGCTGTTCTTCCGGCTGTTGGCGGCGCTGGTGATTGCGTATGTGGTGCTGTCGGTGATCTGTGAGACGACGGGTAACAGCAACTGCATTCCGGGAATGATGTTTCTGGGGGCGTTTGCGGTGCCGCTGGCGACACTGATGCTGTTCTTTGAGCTGAATTCGCCGAGGAATGTGTCGATCCATTTGATCGGGAAGCTGTTCTTAGCGGGTGCGGTGATTTCGCTGGGCGTGGCGCTGCTGGGCTATAGCTTGCCGATCTTCCAGCTTGGAACGTGGGAAGCGGGAATTGTAGAGGAAGTGGCAAAGCTGCTGACGGTGGTGATCCTCGTACACGGCGCACGGTACAAGTATGTGCTGAATGGGATTCTGTTTGGGGCGACGGTCGGCGCGGGATTTGCGTGCTTCGAGACGGCCGGGTATGCCTTGAACGAGGGCTTCCTGGCCGGGTTGCTACCGGTGGTCGTGCAGAGTGGACAGCTGTCGGCCGCAGCGACTCAGGCAGGCGTGAGTCAGATGCTGTCGATCCTGCTGCTGCGCGGAGTACTGGCACCGCTTGGGCATGTGGCGTGGACGGCGATTGCAGCAGGCGCGTTGTGGAGGGTGAAGGGCGACAAGCCGTTCAGTCCGATGATGATGTTGGATGGGCACTTCCTGAAGGCGTTCTTGATTCCGGTGGCGCTGCACGCGATCTGGGACGCGCCGTTCCAGTTGCCGCTGATGGGGAACCAACTGCTGACGGGACTGGTGTCGTGGTACGTGGTGTTCGGCATCGTGCAACAGGGGCTGCACCAGGTGAAAGGCGAGCAGCAGGCTCATCTGCAGGCCACGCTGAATCAAGTTGAGGCGTCGATGGGAACACAGGCGGCAGCGGCGGTTTGAGGGGCAATGGCGGGAAAAGTTTACGGTGAGAGTGGGCGGTTCGAAAGACCTATCCATGTCCTTCAGCACGATTGACCAAACAGACCCATTACCAAGTGGACACGGGCTTGGCGAGGAAAGTGAGAGGTTATGACATTCTGCAAGAATTGCGGTGCGCAGTTGGAGGGCAATGAGAAGTTCTGCGTAAAGTGCGGAACACCGGTGGAGGCGAATGAGGGGGCAACACCGCCGCCCGGGCCGGGTTCCGGAGTGCCTGTGGCGGCAGCGCCGATGATGGCAGCCGCGGCGGCGCCAGCGCATCCGGCGGCGGTGATGCAGCCATATCCAACCGCGGTGGTGCAGCCATTTCCCGCGGCAGGACCGTATGCATCGTTCGGCGGGCCGCCGATAGCGGTACCACTGCCGCAGGCTGCGCCAATGAAACATAGCTGGGCGACGACGGTGATCGTACTCGTGGTGTTGGCGGCGGGGGGTTATTACTACCAGAAGTACCAGGCAGCGCCGGCTGCCCCGCAACCGGGGACTGCACCCGCGCAGCCGGCTCAGGCACCGCAGCCGGCCCAGCCAGCTGCGCCGAGCCAGCCGGGGGCTGCGCCGACCGTACCTGGAGGCGGACAAGGCGCGGCGCAACTTCAGGTGTTTGCAGCGCACTGGCAGGTGACGAACGGAAGTGTTGTGATCTCGAATGGGGTTTGGAAGAACAACGCGACCACTGCCATGCAGTCGGCGGTGCTGGAGTGCGATCAGTTCAACGCGGGACGCACGGACCTGGCACAGATGAAAATGACGCTGAATGGGCCTGTGCCACCTGGGGGCACCGTGACGTTCAATGCCTTCCAGATGGGCGCCGCCGTAATGAACATGCAAACGGTGGACTGCGGGATTGTGGACGTGACTCCGGCGAACTGACGGGCTAAGGCCGGGTCAGCGGCCGTGCCAGGTAGCGGGACGTTTTTCGAGGAAGGCGCGAGTGCCTTCGCGTTTGTCCTCGGTGGCGCAGAGGCGGCCGAAGAGGGTAGCTTCGAGGGCGAGGGCTTCATCGAGCGGCCGGCCAGCTCCGCGGTCTACGGCTTCGATGGCCGCGGCGAGGGCGAGGGGTGGCATCGAGGCGAGGAGTTTGGCCAGGGCTTGCGTTCGCAATGCAAGTTCCTCAGTGCCTCCGGGGACAACTTCGTCGACGAGGCCAATGCGAAGGGCTTCAGGGGCGTCGACGATGGCGCCCGTGAGGATCATTTTGAGCGCGGCGCCGGGGCCGACGAGGCGCGGCAGGCGCTGGGTGCCGCCGTATCCGGGGATGAGGCCGAGCTTGATCTCGGGCTGGCCGAGGCGCGCGGTGGAGGCGGCGATGCGGAGGGTACAGGCCATGGCGAGTTCGCAGCCGCCGCCGAGGGCGAAGCCGTCGATGCAGGCGATGACGGGCTTGCCGAGGGTTTCTATGTGGCGGAAGATGCGGTGAGTGCTTCCGGCGAGGAGTTCTCCGGAAGTGGCGTCGACGTCCGTGAGTTCACTGATATCTGCGCCGGCCGCGAAGGCTTTGCCGCCCGCTCCGCGGAGTAGGACGACGCGGACGGTGTCGTCGATGGCAAGCGCGGCAAAGAGTTCGTCGAGCTCGCGGAGCATGGTGGAGTTGAGGGCATTGAGGACTTTGGGGCGGTTGAGGGTGACGGTTGCTATCTGGTCTTCGATGGACAATTGCAATGTGTCGTATGTCATGACGCCCCCCCCGGGGTTGTTGCCCGCGACGATATGGCGGGACCGATTAGGATTTACGAATTATGTCTGTGGCGGACGCGAGAGCGGCTCTATACTTCGAACACTTCCGCGGCGCGGTCGGCCTGATTTCACGCTATTCCATTCTAGTCAGAGGAGCCTTATGACAATCATGTACAGGTGGTTTGAAGAGGTTTGGAACAAGGGTCGCGAGTCAGCGATCGATGAGATGTCGTATCACGATGTTGCTGGGCATGGATTGCAGGCGCCGGATGGAAATGAGGTGAGTGGCATGGAGTCGTTCCGGGCCTACTTTCGTCAGATGCGGGGTGCGTTGTCCGAGATCCATGTGGTGGTCGAAGACGTGGTCACGGAAGGCGATCTGACAGTCGCTCGTTGTGTGGTGACGGCAAAGCACACCGGAGAAGGGCTAGGTAAGACGCCGAAAGGGAACTCGGTTCGGTTTACCGGCATGACGATGGCGCGAATTAAAGAGGACAAGATCGCCGAGGCGTGGAACAACTTTGACTTCATGACGATGTTCCAGCAGATGGAGTAGAACGGTCGGCTGAGAACGACGCAACCGCGGCAGACGATACAATCGAAAGATGATTAAGGGAATTACGCTGGTGACGCCGGTGGCTTCGGCGGCGGCGCTGGACCGGTACGCGAGCCTTTTGGGCGCGCTGGGGTTTGAGCCGGGCAAGGGTTGGGACGATGGAACCGGGCGGGGGCTGGCGTTTCTGGCGCCGTCGGGCAACCTGGAGATTATGACGGGGCGGGTCCCTGCGGTGCCTCCGATTTTGATTGAGGTGACGCAACTGGACCAGGTGCGGGCGGCGGTTGAGCATTGGATGGTCGGCAACTACCGGACCGAAGAGGTGGCGGAACGGCTGACCGACGTGGCGGCGACGCACTGGAAGTCTCGTCTGTTTACGGTGACGCTGGAGCCGGCGCTGGTGTTGGGGTTCTGGGAGTCGGAAAATCCGCTGCACGGCAGACCGGTGGCAGTGGAAGGAGATCTGAGCGCGGCGGGGATGAAGTTTGCGATTGTGGTGGCGCGGTGGAATGCGGTGATTACGGAGCGGCTGCTCCAGGGCGCGCTGGATGCACTGCACCGCAGCGGTGCGGTGAAGGGCGATGTTCAGATTGTGCGGGTGCCCGGGGCGTGGGAGGTTCCGGCGGCGGCTCGAATGATTGCAGAGGCGAAGTGCGTGGATGCGATTGTGACGCTGGGGTGCCTGCTGCGCGGGGAGACGGCGCACTATGAGGCCATCTACACGGAGGTAGCGCGGGGGATTGGGCAATCTCAGCAGGAAACGAGCGTGCCGCATGCGTTCGGCGTGTTGACGTGCGAGACGCTGGAGCAGGCGTTGGACCGCGCGGGAGTGAAGGCTGGGAACAAGGGGTTCGAGGCGGCTGTGGCGGCGATAGAGATGGTTTCGATTCAGAGGAAGCTTGCGGGGATAGAGACTCCGCGGCCTGTGGTGGCAGAGTAGATGGGCACGCGACGGAAGTCTCGCGAATTGACGATGCAGATGCTGTTCCAAGGCGACCTGGGCAAGCAGACGCCGGACGAGGTGCGCGGGCTGTTCTGGTCATCGCGCGATGACGTGGACGCGGAGACTCGCGGCTTTGCCGAAGACTTGTACCGCGTGGCCACTACGAGACAGGTAGAGGTCGATGCGCTGATCGAAGCGCATGCGCAGAACTGGCGGCTGGAGCGGATGGCGGTAGTGGATCGCAATTTGCTGCGCGGGGCGGTAGCGGAGATGCTGGGATATCCGAATACGCCGGCGGCGATCATTATCAACGAGTCGCTGGAGATTGCGCGGCGGTACGCGGCGCCGGAGTCGGTGCAGTTCCTGAACGGGGTTCTGGACGCGATTGCGCGCGACGTACTGAAGCAAAGGCTCGCCTCCGCCGATTAGATAGAGCAGAGCAGGATACGGGATTAGAACATCAGGATCGCCGCGCCAGTTGTGAGCCAAGTCACATCCACTCGTTGCAACTAACGTGGGATTCTTGAGAGACGTTTTCAACTCTATGCTGGCCAGAGGCCCCATTGCGGGCGCGTTCTCTGGTGGACCGTTGGCGAGATGGAAGCCAAGCCGATGGGTTCTCCGTGCGATGTGGGGTCTTTGAATGAGTTTGTCACCAGGCAATCCGCAGCAGAAGCTGATTCCAGAGACGCAGCCTGCCGCGACGATTGGGATGGTGGCTCCCTCTACTGCGGATAAATGCTCACTGGCTGCGGTCGATTGGTCCGTATCGCCTCTGGAACGGTCAGCGACCGGCGCGGTGATACCTCGACCAGACGAGCAATACCGGTTGCTGTTTGAATGCAACCCGGTTGCGATGTGGGTGTTCGATCCGAAGACGCTGCGCTTTGTCGCGGTGAACGAGGCGGCGATCCACCAATATGGATTCAGCCGGGAGGAGTTCCTGACGAAGACCGTGCTGGATGTGCGGCCTGAGGAGGGCGTTGCCGGCATGTTGCAGGACATGGAGAGCCATACCGCAGGACTGCAGAAACGGGGACTTTGGCGGCATCGCAGGAAGAATGGCGAGATCCTGGACGTCGAGATTGTCTGCGACTATCTGGACTTCAATGGGGTCAATTCGGTATTGGTTGCGGCGTACGACGTAACCGAGCGGAAGCGCGGCGAGGATGCGGTGAGGCAGGCGGAGGAGAAGTATCGCGGCATCTTTGAGGATGCGGTGATCGGGATATTTCAAGCGTCGCCAGATGGCCGGCTGATGAGCGTCAACCGGGCGCACGCGCAGATGCACGGCTATGACTCTCCGGAAGAGATGATGGCTGAGGTTGCTAATGTGGGGCGCGACCTGTTTGTGGAGCCCATCCGGATGGTGGAACTGGCCCGCGAGGTAATGCGGAGCGGTGTAGTCCGCGGCGCCGAAGTGGAGATTTACCACAAGGACCGCAGCAAGAAGTGGGTGAGGGTAAACCTGCGCGCCATCCACGGTATGGAGGACAGCATCGTACTGTTCGAAGGTACGGTAGAGGACATCACGGAGCAAAAGGCCGCGCAGGAGCGGATAAAATTTCTGGCCTTCTATGATGCGCTGACGGAGTTGCCGCATCGCGCGCTGCTGCAGGACCGTCTGGAGACTGCTCTGGCCGGAGCGCGGCGCAGAGGTGAAAGGGTAGCCCTCCTGTTTCTGGATCTGGATCGGTTCAAGGCGATCAATGACTCGTTTGGTCACGCGTTCGGGGATGTTGTGCTGAAGGAAGTTGCGAAGAGGTTGAAGGAATGCGTTCGAGACTATACGGTTGCGCGGGTGGGAGGGGATGAATTTCTGGTTCTGCTGAGCAATCTGAAGGACCCGGGTGACGCAGCGATCGCCGCGGAACGGGTGATGGGTGCAATGAGCGAGAGTTTCATCCTCCAGGGGCGGACGCTGAGCGTGAGTTGCAGCGTCGGGGTAAGCATCTTCCCGGAGCATGGGACGGATGGAGACACATTGATCCGGAATGCGGATGCTGCGATGTATTCGGCGAAAGATAGCGGGCGCAGCAATGTGCGGTTCTTCACGGACGAGATGAACGCGCAAGCGGCAGAGCGCCTGGCCATGGATAAGAACCTGCGGCAAGCGCTGGAGCGGAAGGAATTCTTCCTGGTGTATCAGCCGCAGATGGAGATTGAGAGCGGAAAAATTACTGGGTTTGAGGCGCTGATTCGCTGGAACCATCCTGAGTTGGGCCTGGTCCCGCCGGACCGGTTCATTTCGATTGCGGAAAACAACGGGCTGATCCTGCCGATCGGCGAGTGGGTGCTGAGAACCGCGTGCGTGCAGGCCCGCAGATGGCAGGACGAGGGGCTGTGCGCCGTGCCGGTGGCGGTGAATGTGTCCGCAGTGCAGTTTCGTCAGGAGGGGTTCCCGGGGCTGATCCAAGGAGTGCTGCGGGAGGCCGGCCTGGCGCCGGAGTACCTGCACCTGGAGCTTACGGAAAGCCTGCTGCTCTCCAGTGCGGACGTGACCCAGTCCGTTCTCCAGGATTTGAAAGAGATGGGGTTGAAGCTGTCGATTGATGACTTTGGGACGGGGTATTCGAGTTTCAGTTATCTGAAGCGTTTTTCAGTGGACAAGCTGAAGATCGACCGATCGTTTGTCCGCGACATCGCCGCAGACCATGATGACGCAGCGATTGCGATTGCGATTATCAGCCTGGCCAAGAGCCTGCACCTGAAGGTGATTGCGGAAGGTGTGGAGAACGAAGCGCAGATGTTCTTTCTGCAGGAGCATCGGTGCGATGAGATACAGGGACACTACTTCAGCAAGCCGGTGTCGGCCATCGGAGCCGCCGCGATGCTGCGGTGTGAGCGTGGATTTGGGGCGGCTGGGGAGCGAAGGGTCGCGGAGTTGGATGCGATCGACGCGCTTGGTTACGCAGCGGGCGATTAGAGAGCGCCGCGGGGCGAGGCGGGGCTCAGGTGGTGGGGAAAAACGCCCATTAACTCGCCATCGACGAGGTTTGGCGCCGGGAAAACCGAGTTTCGGCCGTGTTCCTTGGCCTCATACATGGCGGTGTCGGCGCGGCGCATCATGATCTCCCACCCTCCCTGAGCCGGATCGAACTGGGCTACGCCAGCGCTGACGGTGATTTGGATAGGGCCGCTCTCGAAGGGCACCACCAACGTCTCGATGGCCTGGCGGACGCGTTCCGCGGCAATGATGCCGGCGGATGCTGACGTTTCCGGCAGCAGGACTGTGAACTCCTCGCCGCCAGTACGGGCAATGAGGTCGTTCTCGCGCAGCATCAACTTCACTTGACGAACCAGCGCCTGCAGAGCGCAGTCGCCGGCCGCATGACCACGTGTGTCGTTGAGGTGTTTGAAGTGGTCGACGTCGAGCACGATCATGCACAGCCCGCGGTTGTGCCGGATGCTGCGTGCCGTTTCGCGCAGAGCAGCTTCCTCCATCGCCCTGCGGTTCAGCGCCCCGGTAAGTGAATCAGTACGCGCTTGCTCGGCCAGCTCTCTGCTGAGTTCGGTTACCAGATACCACAGGTAGCACATGACCATGCAGGTGGCAAGAAAGGCCGCGAAGGCGAGCGAATAGAGCCAGCGGGGATCGGTTTCGGCGTGTACCGTTTCCCAGGGCCGGATATAGCGGATGTTGGTCAACCAGGCGCGATACAGCATCACTGCTGCCTCTCCGGTGAGGATTACGGCGGCGACGCGAGAGACTGCAGCGGTTCCGAACCTCAGCAGAAACCATGCGGACGCGGCGCATACGATTACATTGGGAATATTGATGACGTTGCCGCTATATGGAATCTTGCCGAGGAACATCGCTGTGTAGGCCGCCAGGGAGAGGCCGATCGCGACGAAGGGCAATTTGTACCGGAACGGCGCACGGGCCACAAACCAGTGCAGGCCCATCAATTGCAGGAGGGAGGAGATGAGGTAAAGCTCGTTCGGCACCATGTTGCCGAGAACCGCGGGCACCTTACCTTCCAGGCCCTGCAGGATGAGCTTCCCCAGCAGCGCCAGAAGGCTGCCGGCAAACCACTTCATCCCAACGACGGTGCGATTGCGCCACGCAAGAACGCTGACGCTCAAGGTGAACACGGTCATCGAGACGATATTAGTGAAGAAAAAAGTGCCGTAATCCATAGCCCGGGAGAACGTGAAACAGACCGCAGTCACACATTCACATCATAGGCGAATTCATCGGGGGTGAGTGCAAGAGAAGGAGTGCCACAAATGGGTCATGGAGGCGCAGGAGTTACCCCGCGATGTCGTCGCGCCTCTTCCCGGCACCAGCTCCAACAAAATGGATGGTCCTGGGGGTTATTTGGGCGGCAAAGGCTAAGTGGTCTTGCGAGGCTTCTGCACCAGCAGATTGACCGGCACAATGGAGCCCGCGGGTAGGGTGGGACTCACCAGGCTGGGGGCGACGGTGAGGCCGGGTACCAGCTCCGACGAAACCGGCGAATCCGTCAGTGTGCTGCGGTTGATGATGTGGACCAGGTTGTCTCCCGCGGTTCCGGCGAAGATCGTGGTGTTGTCTCCGCTGATGACGCCCGCGAGGGGCGCGGTTGCCGTGCCCGACAGCGTGACATAGCTGAGGGTCCCTGCACCGCTGGCCGCAGGGGCATAGGCCGGCAGGTAGGAAGGCAGGGTGCCGCCGGACCCGGTAGGAAGCGTGTAGGTGACAACTGCGAGGGTCGAATCCGAGGTGGGCAGAACGCCGGTGATGGAGCCCGCGGTGATTTTGCTGAGGGGGATGGTCGACACCGTATTCGAGAAGGCGAGGCCGCCGGTTATTCCGGTGGTGACGCCGCCGGGGGTGGTGGTCTGAGTGCCTTGGGGACAGGCGATGCTAACAGTCGGTCCGAGGGGGTTAGTGCTGGGGATTTGAACGCGGAGGTCATTGAGCGTGGGCGCGGGCGTCACAGTCGCGCCGAGGATGTGCAGGCCATCGTTGGTGGCGGCGATGCGGTCGGTGATTGCTGGCGAGCTGTCGGCGGGCGGATAGAAGACATTGGTTTCGGTGGTAACGCCGCCAACTGTGGAAGCGGTGCTGGATGGGCAGTAGCCGCGCGCGGTGGTGGTGGTTCCGGCGAAGTACGCGCCGACGCTGGGCACGGTGATTGCGACGTCGGTTACGGGATTTCCGGCGGTTGTGGCCGGGGCGATGCTGGTCCAGCCGGTGTAGGTGGAGTAGACCAATATCTGATTGCCGGCGGTGACGTACACGGTCTGGCTGTCAGGGGCAAACTCGGCGTGGGTTGCGATGCCTCCGTAGGTGGTGATGGCGCCGCCGGAGGAGCTTTCGAGGGTGGTGACCTGCTTGATTGGATCGCTGACGACTATGGTGCCGCCGTCCGGCGAAACGGCGAGCACGGTTCCCGGCGAGGTGGCATCAGTGCGGGTGATACCCAGGGTGTTCACGGCGTTGAGGACCATGAGCGCGGTGGAGCTGCCCATATAGATGGTTGAGCCGTCGTTGGAGATGACCATGGAGTTCGGCAGATACGGCAGCAGGAATGGAGCTGCCATTGCGGTTTGCGTGAAGTCCCTGGATTCCATGTAAAGGGACTGCGTGCTGGCCATGTAGAGCACGGTGCTGTTGGTGCCGGGTGCGGTGAAGTTGAGGGAGTTAGAGGTAATGGGCTTGCCGTTGCCGAAGAGACCGATCTGGTTATAGGGAGAGGAATTGCAACCTGCGGACGGCGCACAGATGGCGGAGACGGAGGCTGCACCTGCCAGAGAGGGTGTTAGCGAACCGCTGGAGCCCGCGGGGATGGTAATCGGCGATGTCGATTCGTACACCAGCGACAACCCGGTGATGGGCTTGCCGTTGGTGTCGAGGATGGCGGCCTGGAGTGCTTGCGGATTGTTCTGGTTGACAATGATCGGATTGGAGGGAGTGCCGGCTTGCAGGGCGCCGGGCGCGGTGAGCGCGATGGAGGCTGGCGGGCAGGTGGAGAAGTAGCCCGCGGAACTGGCCGCGTCGGAGATATTCGCCGAGATGAGCACAGATCCAGGTTGATTGGCAGTGGCCACGCCGTTCTGGTCGATGCTGAGGACCGGAGAGACCGCGGTCTGCGAGGAGGCGCCCTGAACTGTGTACTGCAAGTGCCCGGCCAGGCAACTGATGTTGGTCTGATTAGCACCCGTACCCGCGTAGACCCGTGCCACCAGCTGGGCGACGGTTCCCTGTGAAAGGCAGGAATTTGCCAGATAGGGCGGCGCCGCGACCGGGTTGACGGCCAGCGGGCAGCAGGCCGTGGTGGGATCGGTCGTACAGTTTGACGACGGACCACCTAGCACGATGCTAGTGACTACCGGATGGATGAAGACCGGCAGCGGATTGCTGGTGACGCCGCCGGCGCTAGCAGAGACGTAGGCAACTCCCGACTTATTGGTTGGAACGCAGTAGGTGTAATCGGGGATGCCCCCGCCGCTGTTGCGGTTCCAGGTTCCGCCGCAGAGGCGGCCGGTGCTGGGCTGGACGTCGGCGATGGTCATGTCGGTGGTGCCGTAGGTGTAGGCACCGATGGAAGCGTTCGCCCCAGTGCAGTCGGTCGCGGAAGGCGTGTTGAGCTGTCCTATCTCCGCGAAGTTCAACGAGACGCCGTAGACGATGGGGGTCAAGGTAATGGTTGTGACCTGGCCTGTGGTTAGGCCGGAGTCTCCCTTACCACAGAAGATGGGCGCGGCATTGTGGGAGCAGCCCGAGATCGAGACACCGAATGGAATCGCAAACAGAAGCAGAACAACCAACGTGACAAACCGACGCATTAATCCTCCCCGTCCAACCGGAAACAAAGCTGAACGGTCACACCGCAAACGCTAGTTTCACCACCCTCAGTGTAGAAGCTGCGAAGAGGAGACGCAAATAGGCAGTTGCAGGTCGCAGGTTGTCAGTCGCCAGGGGGAAGAACAACTATGGAGATTCTGACTCTTCGAGTCAGAATGACGCGGGATTCTGGTGCTGATTGCGAGCTATTTTGGCGGCATTTCGGTTTCGAACCAGTCGAGCGCGCGCTTGAGGACGTCGCGCTGGTGATCGGGCGAGACGAAGTGGTGGCCTTCGTTGGGATAGATGACGAGCTGGGTCTTAACGCCTTCATCGCGGAGCGCGTGCCAGAACTCGAAGCTCTGCGGCGCGGGGCATTCGCCATCGCGGTCGCCGACGACCATGAGGGTTGGGGTTTTGACACGCTTGATGAAGGTGATGGGGGAGGACTTTGCGTAGACGGCGGGATCGTCATATACAGTCGCGCCGAAGAACGGGACCATCCATTGATCGATAGAGTTCTCGCCGTAGTAGCTCTGCCAGTTGGCGAGACCCGCGCCGGCAACTGCGGCCTTGAAGCGGGTGGTCTGGGTGACGGCGAACATGGTCATAAAACCGCCATAGCTCCAACCGGTGATGCCCTCGCGGTCCTTGTCGATGGGGAAGCGCTTTTCGAGGAGGTCGACTCCTGCGAGGACGTCGCGGAGGTCTCCGTAGCCGAAGTCCTTGATGTTGGCCTGGGTAAACTTTTCGCCCTGGCCATAGCTGCCACGCGGATTAGGCATGAAGTCGAAGTAGCCGAGCGCGGAGAACGGGACGGAGCCGTAGCCCACGGTGGGCCAGCGCGGCGTGACGGCCGAGGATGGGCCGCCGTGAACGCTGACGATCAGCGGATACGTCTTGGCGGGATCGTAGTTGGCAGGATAGAGCAGCCAGCCCTGGATATGGTAGCCGTCGTTGGTGTAGTCGATGGATTCGGAGCGGCCCCAGGCGGGCTTGAGGGTGTCGTTGAGGTGGGTGACCTGCTTGAGGTTGGCGAGCGGGCCGGCCCAGACTTCGGGCGGGTGGTCGAAGGACTGGCGGATGAGGGCGATGTTCCTGGATTTGCCAGCCATGGAAATGCTCATCACGTCGACGCCAGAGATGATGGTTTCAGGCAAGGTGAGGTTGACGGCGGAGAGATCTTTGCCCGTATTCACATCGATCGCGGTAATGTGGGTGCTTCCGCCAACATGCTCGGAGACGCCAAGGTAGCGATCGGTGATCCAGGCGATGTAGGCGGGGGAAGCGGCGCGGTTGGGAGTGACGTCTTTAGGCTCGCCGCCGGTCGAAGGAATGAGATAGATATCGCCCCCGACTGAGCCCTGATCGGACATGATGCCGCCGATGAAAGCGATTTGTTTGCCGTCGGGAGAGAAGCGGGGGACAGCGATCTGGAGGCCGTGGAGGGGGCCAGGGGTGGTGGTGGGGTCGAAGAGAAGGTTGAGGAAGAGAAAGCACTTGCCTTGAACTGGTGTGCATGCGTGATTCGGACCGGGAAACATGGCGGGAGACTCACCCGGCGCGACCAGAAGATCCATGGTGTAGAGCTTGGCGATCCACCAAGTATTCTCGCCGGGCGGATTTGCACCGATCAGAGCAATTTGCTTTGAGCCGGGCGCCCACGAAAATTCGTACGCATGCAAGTTCTCAGGCGTTACCCAACCCCCCTTTCCGCTAGCCGCATCGACGGCATAAACACGCTGGACTTCGACGCCATCTTCGCCGTAGACGCCGTTCCAGGGCTTCATGGCGTCGAGGGCGCCGGCGTGGCGGGTGGCGTTTTCGACGAAGAGGAAGGCGATGGACTTGTTGTCGGGCGACCATTGGATGTCGCTGATCGCGCCGTGCAGATGGCTGACCTGCTTCAGATCGTTGGTGGCTTGCGTCCAGACAAAGATGTTGTCCTGCGAATCCGATTGCCAGCTTCCATTGCTAGAGGCGCAGCCGGAGAGAAAGGCAAGTTGTTTGCCGTCGGGCGACCAGTTTGGATGGGAGGCAGAGCACACTCCGGGAGTGTTGTTGGTAATGTTGGCGCTGGTGTCGGGCGAAAGGATGCGGTCGGCCGAGTTGCCGGAGGATGCGATGGGGGTTAGGTGCAGCTCGGAGCCGTTCGATCCGTTGAAGGCGTAGGCGATGGTGACGCCGTCGGGCGAGATGGAGACCGAGGTCGGGGTTCGGACGCGGGCGAGGTCTTCGAGGAGGGAGGCGATGCGGTCGTCCTTTGCTTTATTGGCCGGGGTCTGCGAGGTGGCTGCGAGAGGCAGGGAGAGCAGCAATGCGGCGTTAAGAATGCGCCATTTCGCGGGTTGGAGGCGTCGCGCGGTCTGGAGGGGCATGCAGAGAGGCTAGCACGCGCTGAAAAGCGTCAGTTGGAACGAAATTTACTCAAGAAAACTTGACCCTGCGCTGCTGGCTTGATATTGTTAGAAGGTTCCGCGTGAATCGGGAACCCGTTGCCGTGCAGGTTGCGCGGGGGCGGCTGGTGTGCCGAGCGGGCTTTAGCCGGTTGCGGTACACTGGAAACAGTAGTTCCTCCGCAGGGTTTGTGCCTAGGTAAAAGCACCGAACCAGCTAAGCTGCGGTACCTCGCAATCGTACCTGCGACACCCTCCTCCCGATTCATTGGGATCCAAGGATGGGCTATGCGGGGCGGAACAGCGAAACGGAGCCAACTCCAACTTCCAGTAGTTCTGGTTTGCATGGCTTGATTTTGGGAAGCCAGCCAGGGGAAGCAAGGGACGCTCGGTCACCGTCGACTGTTATTCGTCTGATTTGTGTGTTCCAGACGGGAAGCAAGGGACAATTTTCGCGCGAGGCACGTCAGTGTCCTCACTTTTTCGTGTGTACTTCGCACGGACATCACAGGCGCGCGAAATGCGGCTCCCTCCTTTTCGACTGCAAAGGTTTTGAGGGTAGCAACGGCCTTTGGCCGCAGTACAAGGAGTTCGAGTGCCTACGTTTCATCAGCTCGTCAAGCAGGGCCGCACGCCCACCCGTTATAAGACCGCTAGCCCAGCATTGCAGGGCTCGCCTCAGCGCCGCGGTGTTTGCACCCGCGTTTACACCCAGACCCCCAAGAAGCCGAATTCGGCGTTGCGCAAGGTCGCGCGCGTTCGTTTGACAAACGGGATTGAGGTCACCACCTATATTCCGGGCATTGGACATAACCTACAGGAGCACTCGATTGTGCTGATCCGCGGCGGGCGTGTGAAGGACCTGCCGGGCGTTCGGTACCACGTGGTTCGTGGGTCGCTGGATTCTGTGGGCGTGGCCAACCGCAAGCAGAGCAGATCGAAGTACGGGGCGAAGCGTCCGAAGGCTGCTGCCGGTAAGTAAGGGATTGCGTTGTTCGTTGTACATTCTCCGTTGGTGCGGAGCTTGCAGCGGACAACGGTGAACGAAGAACGGTAAACAGATTTTAGGTCCAGTCGCTTGAGAGGTTCACGGCGCTGGAGGAAGAAGAGAAGAGAGAGAAAATGCCGAGAAAAGGTTACATCGCGAAGCGTGAAGTTGCTCCGGACCCAGTCTATGGGTCGACCCTGGTGACGAAGTTTGTGAACTCGATGATGTGGGGCGGCAAGAAGTCGACCGCCCAGGGCATCTTCTATACCGCTATGACCAACTTGGAACAGAAGGGCGGCGACGAGGCCCTGAAGCTTTTCAAGAAGGCGATTGAGAACTGCAAGCCGCTTCTGGAAGTGAAGAGCCGCCGCGTCGGCGGAGCGAACTACCAGGTGCCGATCGAAGTTCTGCCCGAGCGTCGCACCTCGTTGGCGATTCGCTGGCTGGTAACGTTTGGCCGGGCTCGCGGCGAGAAGGGGATGGTGGAGAAGCTGACCGCCGAACTGCTGGATGCCGCCAATGGCCGCGGTGCAGCAATGAAGAAGAAGGAAGACGTACACCGCATGGCTGAGGCCAACAAGGCATTTGCCCACTACCGCTGGTAAGGCGGAATTCGGGAGCGGGAGCGCGTTAGCGGCAGGCCCGCCTGCAGAGATCCAAGTTGAAATTACAGCAAGGTCCGCCTTGCAGAGTGAGAGATAGGACACCGTGGCACGCACTATACCTCTGAATCGTTGCCGGAACATCGGGATCATGGCGCACATCGACGCCGGCAAGACGACGACGACCGAACGCATCCTCTTCTATACGGGCATCACGCATCGTATCGGTGAAGTGCATGAAGGCACTGCGACCATGGACTGGATGGAGCAGGAGCAGGAGCGTGGGATTACGATCACCTCCGCTGCGACCACCTGCACCTGGAAGAACGTTCGCATCAATATCATCGACACCCCCGGCCACGTGGACTTTACGGCCGAGGTTGAGCGCAGCTTGCGCGTGCTTGACGGCGCGGTTGCCTGTTTCGATGCGGTCGCCGGCGTGCAGCCGCAATCTGAAACGGTGTGGCGCCAGGCTGACAAGTACAAAGTTCCGCGGATTTGCTTCATCAACAAGATGGACAAGGCGGGTGCCGACGCTGTTTACGCCACTTCGACCATCGTCGATCGTCTGGGTGCGCGCGCTGTGCCGATCAATATTCAGATTGGCGCCGAGGCGAAATTTCTCGGTGTGATCGACCTAGTCACGATGAAGGCGATTCTGTGGCACGACGAGACCATGGGTGCTGAGTATTCCGTGGAAGAGATTCCAGCGGATCTGCTTGAGACCGCGAAGGTCGCTCGTCATGCTCTCATCGAGGCTGTGGCCGACTCCGACGACGTGATTTTGAACCTTTTCCTCGAAGGCGAGGAGCCGACCGAAGAGCAGCTCAAGGCCGGCATTCGTAAGGCGACGATCGCGATGAATATCTTTCCGGTGCTCTGCGGTTCGGCGTTCAAGAACAAGGGTGTGCAGACGCTGCTGGATGCAGTCGTCGACTACCTGCCAAGCCCGCTGGACATTCCTCCCATGATCGGCCACGATCCAGAAGATATGTCAGTGGAGATCGTGCGCAAGCCCGAGGACACGGAGCCTCTCTCTGCGCTTGGATTCAAGATTATGACCGACCCATTTGTCGGCCAGCTTATTTTCATCCGGGTCTATTCGGGAACGCTGAAGACTGGCGACTCGGTGTTGAACCCGCGCACTCGCAAGACGGAACGTATTGGCCGTCTTCTGAAAATGCACGCCAACAAGCGCGAGGAGATTACCGAGGTTCTCGCGGGCGATATCTGCGCGGCTGTCGGCCTGAAGAATCTTATTACAGGCGACACGATCTGCAATGAGCGTCACCCGGTTGTGCTGGAATCCATCGACTTCCCCAAGCCGGTCATCGAGGTTGCTGTCGAGCCGAAGACCAAGGCGGATCAAGAAAAGATGGGCATGGCGCTGGCCAAGCTCGCGCAGGAAGATCCCACGTTCAACGTGCGGACAGACATCGACTCCGGCCAGACGATTATCGCCGGCATGGGCGAGTTGCACCTCGAGATTATCGTCGATCGCATGATGCGCGAGTATAAAGTTGAGGCGAATGTTGGCAAGCCGCAAGTGAACTATCGCGAGACGATTCGCTCGAACGCGGACGCAGAGGGTAAGTACATTCGCCAGACTGGCGGCTCGGGCAACTACGGCCATTGCAAGATTCGCGTTTCGCCGAACGAGTCGGGCAAGGGCTACGAGTTCTCGAACGACATCAAGGGCGGCACGATTCCCAAGGAGTACATCAAGCCGATTGACCAAGGCATCCAGGAAGCGATGCAGGGCGGTGTGCTGGCCGGTTACGAGATGGTCGACGTGAAGGTGTCGCTGTACGACGGCAGCTACCACGATGTCGACTCGAACGAAATGGCGTTCAAGATCGCAGGATCGATCGCGTTCAAGGAAGCCGCGCGCAAGGCGAAGCCGGTTCTGCTAGAGCCGGTGATGGCGGTTGAGGTGATTGTGCCCGAAGACTATATGGGTACCATCATTGGCGACCTGAACTCGCGGCGCGGACGGATCGAAGGCATGGAGATGGTGGGCAACACGCAGGCCATCCGCGCGACAGTGCCGCTGTCGACGATGTTTGGATACGCAACCCACATGCGCGGAGCGACCCAGGGCCGCGCGAACTACTCGATGCAGTTCAAGCAGTATGAAGAGGCGCCACGGTCGGTGTCGGAAGAGATCATCGCCAAGGTGCAAGGCAAGGACGGCAAGGACAAGTAGTTGAGTCGCGCCGGCCCGGCAGTCGCCTGCGCACAGGATTGGCAGATAACGCAACAGAAGGAAATGGAGAACAGCGATGGGCAAGGAAAAGTTTGACCGGTCAAAGCCGCACGTAAATGTTGGGACGATCGGACACATCGATCACGGCAAGACGACTTTGACGGCGGCGATCACGAAGGTGCTGTCGAAGCACAACCCGAAGAATTCGTTCCGCTCGTTCGACTCGATCGACAACGCACCGGAAGAGCGCGAGCGCGGCATCACCATCGCCACGGCACACGTAGAGTACGAGACCAAGAACCGTCACTACGCGCACGTCGATTGCCCTGGCCACGCCGATTACATCAAGAACATGATCACCGGCGCGGCGCAGATGGACGGCGCGATTCTCGTTGTGGCAGCCACTGACGGTCCGATGCCGCAGACCAAGGAGCACGTGCTTCTGGCGCGCCAGGTTGGCGTTCCGTACATTGTGGTGTTCCTGAACAAGTGCGACGCGGTCGAGGACGAAGAGCTGATCGAGCTGGTCGAGATGGAGGTCCGCGAGCTTCTGTCGAAGTACGACTACCCGGGCGACGACACTCCGATCATCCGCGGCTCTGCCCTTGGCGCCTTGAACGGCGAAGCCAAGTGGGAAGCCAAGATCGACGAGCTGATGGAGGCGGTGGACACGTTTGTGCCGCAGCCGGCGCGCGCGCTCGACCTTCCGTTCCTGATGCCGATCGAGGACATTTTCTCGATCTCCGGACGCGGAACTGTAGTCACGGGCCGCATCGAACGCGGCAAGGTGAAGGTTGGCGAGGATTGCGAGATCGTCGGCTTCCGCGAGACCCGCAAGACGGTCTGCACCGGCGTCGAGATGTTCAAGAAGCAGCTCGATGAGGGTCTGGCGGGCGATAACGCGGGCCTTCTTCTGCGCGGCATCGCCAAGGAAGATGTGGAGCGCGGCATGGTGTTGGCCAAGCCGGGTTCGATCACGCCGCACACGGTGTTCAAGGGCGAAGTCTACGTGCTGAGCAAGGAAGAAGGCGGACGTCACACTCCGTTCTTCAACGGCTACAGGCCGCAGTTCTACTTCCGGACGACCGACGTCACCGGATCGGCGAAGCTGCCTGAAGGCACCGAGATGGTGATGCCGGGTGACAACGTTCAGTTGGAGATCACGCTGCACACGCCGGTCGCGATGGAGAAGGGCCTCCGCTTCGCCATCCGCGAAGGCGGACGCACCGTCGGCGCAGGCACCATCAGCGAAATCATCAAGTAGTTCAATTGGATTATTTGAAGACTAACGAGGGCTGCCGGCCCATTGAGAAGTGAGCAAGAAATGACCGGCAGCCACTCCAAACGATCTTTGAGGGGTCTCGCAAGAGACAAGGGAAGAGAGACACAAGATGGCAGGACAGAGAATCAGAATTCGTTTGAAGGCTTACGACTACCGCGTGCTGGATACATCGACCGGCGAGATCGTGGATACGGCGAAGCGCACGGGCGCGCAGGTTGCGGGGCCCATTCCGCTGCCGACGATGAAGAACAAGTATTGCGTGCTGCGCTCCCCCCACGTCGACAAGAAGTCGCGGGAGGCGTTCGAGATTCGCACGCATAAGCGGTTGATCGACATTCTGGAGCCGACCCAGCAGACGGTGGACGCGCTGATGAAGCTCGACCTGCCGGCGGGTGTCGACGTTGAGATCAAGACCGTGCAGAAGTAGGAAGTTTCAGAGACACGCAGTACCGGCAGTGCTGAGGCTTTCGGGCCCGGCATGATGAGGAAAGGGAAGAAGACGATGGCAGTTACAGGAATTCTCGGCAAGAAGATCGGCATGACCCAGCTCTTTGACGACCGCGGCGACGTTCACCCGGTGACGGTGCTGAAGGCTGGCCCGTGCGTGATTACGCAGTTGAAGACGCTGGCGAAGGATGGCTACGACGCCGCGCAGATCGGCTATGTGGATTTCATCAAGGCGTCCAAGGTGAACAAGGCGATGACTGGCCACTTTGCCAAGTCGAACGTGCCGCCGGTTCGGGTGGTAAAGGAAGTTCCGGTCGAGGTCGCCAAGGAAGGCGACGATGTGTCGACCGCAGTCAAGGCCGGCGATCGCGTGATGGTCGATATTTTCTCCGATGATAAGTTCGTTGACGTGATCGGCACGTCGAAAGGCCGTGGGTTTGCGGGTGTCGTACGCAGGCACGGATTCGCTGGCGGCCCCAAGGCGCACGGCCATATGTTCCAGGTGCAGGGTTCGATCGGGGCCTCATCGTTTCCGTCGCGAGTTTTCCCCGGGCAGCGTATGCCGGGTCACATGGGACACGCGCAGATCACAGTGCGGAACCTTCGCATTCGCGGCATCGATCTGGAGGACAACCTTCTGATGGTGGAGGGAGCAGTTCCCGGTCCGCGAGATGGATACGTTTTGATTTCGAAGGCAAAGGCTCCGCCACGCGAGCGTCGCGGATTTGCCGGCAGCACTACGTTGGATCCGTTGAAGGCTTCGAAGAAGGCAGCACCGAAGAAGAAGTAGTCATCAGCAACAAGCTGCGCGGGGAACACACCGGGTAACGCAGACTAACAAAGTCAGGGTTCGCCGCATTGATGGCGGGCATTAAGAGAGAAGAACGATGGCAATGATCAACGTAGTCAATCTCGGCGGAAAGAAGGTTGGGGAGTTCGAACTCCTCGACGAAGTTTTCGCAGGCGAGATCAACGACGGACTCCTGTGGGAGTCAGTGAAGCACTACCGCGCCGCGCTGCGGCAAGGCACCGCGTCTACCAAGACCCGCGGCCTGGTCTCCGGCGCAGGACGCAAGTTGTGGAAGCAGAAGGGAACCGGGCGTGCGCGTATCGCGTCGATCCGGAGCCCCCTCTGGCGGTCGGGCGGCACGGTTCATGGACCGAAGCCGCGCAGCTACGAGTACGCGTTCCCTCAGAAGAAGCTGATGGGCGCGTTGCGCTCGGCTATCGCTGCGAAGATCGCCGACGGCAAGCTTACTGTGGTTGAGTCGTTCGACCTGGCTGAGGGGAAGACGAAGCTCTTTCGCGCGGCGTTGAACACGCTGGAAGCCGGTAAGACCACGCTGCTGGTGGAAACCAGCCGCAAACTGGACGAGAAGCTTTATCTCGGCTCGCGCAATCTGGCCGGGGTTGAACTGGTGCTCAGCTCTGAAGTGCATCCGTACGATCTGCTTCGCTACGAGCACACTGTTATTTCGAAGGACGCGATTGAAGCGCTGCAGGACACGCTCAAGAAATTCGTTTCGAAGCGCAGCAAGACCGCGCAGAAGGAGGTTGCGTAATGCCGACCCTCTATACCGTTATTCGCCGCCCGCTGATCACCGAAAAGGGTATGGGCGTGAAAGAAACGCAGAACACGCTGGTCTTCGAGGTTGATCTCAAGGCCACCAAGACCGAAGTCAAGCAGGCTGTCGAGACCCTGTTCAAGGTCAAGGTAACCGGCGTCCGTACGGCCACAGTGGAAGGAAAAGAGCGCCGCAGGGGCAAATTCAGCGGCTACCGTCCAGACTGGAAGAAGGCGTATGTCCGCCTGAAGGAAGGGCAGAAGATGCCGGAGTACCTAAACAGCTTGTAGTGCAGCGAGCCAGTAGTAAGCAGTAAGTGAGAAATAACTATGCCGATCAAATCATTTCGACCGATTACACCGTCACTGCGCTTCCAGACGAAGCTGGTGAACGATGACCTGACCACGGACAAGCCGCATAAGCCGCTACTGACAGTGAAGCAGCGCACAGGCGGACGCAATTCGACTGGCCGCATGACCATCCGCCACCAGGGCGGAGGCCACAAGCAGAAGCTGCGCATGATTGACTTCAAGCGCGACAAGTACGGAATTCCCGGCACGGTCGCGACCATTGAGTACGATCCAAACCGCAGCTCGCGCATCGCGCTGGTGAACTATGCAGACGGCGAGAAGCGGTACATTATCCAGCCGATTGGGCTGAAGGTCGGGCAGAAGATCATGAGCGGGCCGGACGCCGATATTCTGGTGGGCAATGCGCTTCCGCTGAAGAATATTCCTCTCGGTACGATTGTGCACAACATCGAGCTTCGTCCCGGCAAGGGCGCGCAGATGGCGCGTTCGGCGGGGGCACAGGTCAACCTGGTCGCGAAGGAAGGCGACTATGCGCTGCTGAAGCTGCCCTCGGGCGAGACGCGCAAGGTGCTGGTTGAGTGCATGGCGACGATTGGCCAGGTCGGCAACACGGATCACGAAAACGTTTCGATTGGCAAGGCTGGACGCAATCGCTGGAAGGGCATCAATCCTTCGAACCGCGGCGTCTCGATGAACCCGGTCGACCACCCGCACGGCGGCGGCGAAGGTAAGACCTCCGGCGGACGCCATCCAGTAACTCCCTGGGGCCAGCCGACGCGGGGATACAAGACGCGCAACAATAAGCGGACGGATGTATTTATCGTCACCCGTCGCAACAAGGGCAAGTAAAGAAGAGCACTTCAGCAAAACGCTTTAGGTTTTGGGAAGTACAGCGCAATACCAAGTCTCGCAGCTAAGAGATTCGTCGTATACAGCATCGCAACCGGCAACATAGGATTTGGAGTTCAAACATGTCACGTTCCGCAAAGAAGGGTCCCTTCATCGACGGTCATCTTCAGACGAAGATCACGGTGATGAACCAGACCAACGACAAGAAGGTTGTGCGCACTTGGTCGCGCCGGTCGACGATCTTCCCCGACATGGTCGGCCATACGATCGCTGTCCACAATGGTCGCAAGTTCATTCCGGTCTACGTGACAGAAAACATGGTTGGGCACAAGCTGGGCGAGTTTGCTGCGACGCGCACGTTCAAGGGTCATTCCGCGCGCGCGGCCGAGACCACGGCGAAGCCGAAGTAGTTCTGGATGTAAGTCGGGTTATGCAGGACGCGCCGAAGATGGCGTCGAGTTAGTTCGAAGGACTAAAAGTTATGTCGAAGATCGCAGTTGAAAAAGTTCGAGAGTTCCGCGCCGAGGCCAAGTTTCAGCGAACGAGCCCGCAGAAGGCGAAGCTTGTTCTCGACACCATCAAAGGCATGCGCGTAGAGCAAGCGCTGAACACCGTTCACTTCTCCACCAAACGGATGGGGCCGGTGATCGAAAAGGTGTTGCGGTCGGCCATTCAGAACGCCACCTACGTCTCGCAAGAGCAGGGCCTGGATATTGACGTCGATAACCTGTATGTTCGCACCGCTATCGCGAATGAAGGCCCGCGCATGAAGCGGATCCGCCCCGCGCCGATGGGCCGGGCGTTCCGGTATCAACGCCGGCTCGCGCACATCATCGTGACGGTGGCAGAGAAAAAGTCTGCTTCGGCCGCAGTGACGACAACTTCGGAAGCACCGGCAGCAAGGAATTCGGGCAAGCCGGCGGCTAAGAAGACTGCGGCGAAGAAAGCTCCGGCCAAGAAGACTCCGGCCAAGAAGATGGCAGCAAAGAAGGCTGCGAAGTAGTTGGGTTTGAAGTAAGGGATTTCCGGGGAATGATCCGGTAAAATTAGAGTTTTGCATCAAGCTCCGCCGGCTCAACCGGCACCGGGGCGAAGGTTAGGGAAGCTATGGGACAGAAGGTCCATCCGTATGGGTTTCGCCTCGGCGTCAACAAGCCGTGGAAGTCTCGCTGGTTTGTAGAGCGCGGCTATGACAAGCTGCTGGTCGAAGACGTCAAGCTGAAGGCCGAGCTGCGCGAGAAGCTGAAGGCAGCGGGCGTTAGCTCGGTGGAAGTCGAGCGTCCCGGCAACAAGCTGCGGCTCATCATCCGCACCGCGCGTCCGGGCATCATCATCGGCCGTAAGGGCGCGGAAATCGACAAGCTGAAGGCCGACATTCAGAAGCGCACATCGCGCGAGGTTTTTATCGACATCCTCGAGGTGAACAAGCCTGAGCTGGATGCGCAGTTAGTAGCGGAGAACATCGCGCTACAGCTTGAGAAGCGCGTCAGCTTCCGCCGGGCCATGCGGAAGTCGGTTGACTCGGCGCTGCGCTTCGGCTGCAAAGGAATCAAGGTCCGCGTCTCCGGTCGCCTGAACGGGAATGAAATTGCCCGCTCGGAGTGGTACCTCCAGGGACGTCTGCCGCTGCACACGTTGCGCGCTGATATCGATTATGGATTTGCCGAGGCGCACACCACTTACGGTCAAATCGGGGTCAAGACCTGGGTCTACCGCGGCGATATCTACGAGCAGAAGAAGCGCCGCGATCAGGGCACTACAACCGGCGTGTTCTAAAGAGCAGTCTTTGGCTATTGGCTATTAGCTGAAGTCCGTTGAATTGGTAGCATGGGGAATTTTGTAAGAGCTGGCTTTGGTTAAGAGCTAGCAGCTAAGAGCTAGGGGTTTCTTTTATGTTGATGCCAAAGAAGGTCAAGTACCGCAAGCAACAGCGCGGGCGCATGTGCGGTAAGGCGTGGCGAGGGTCGGATCTCTCGTTCGGCGACTTCGGCCTGAAGGTGCAGGAGTGCGGCTATATTACGGACCGGCAGATTGAAGCCAGCCGTATCGCGATGACGCGGTTTATCAAGCGCGGCGGCAAGGTCTGGCTGCGGCTGTTTCCGGACAAGCCGATTACCAAGAAGCCGGCTGAAACCCGTATGGGCAAGGGCAAGGGCGCGCCGGATCACTGGGTCGCGGTCGTTCGCCCGGGCAAAATTTTGTTCGAGATGGAAGGCGTCTCGGTCGAACTCGCGAAGGAAGCGATGCGGCTGGCCGCGCACAAGCTGCCGTTGAAGACAGCATTTGTGCAGCGCCATGACGTGAAGGCAACCGTGGTTGCCAAGTAAGCTTCGGCAGGCCCAGGGACGCAGAGAATTAGCAACGAAAGAAGAAAACTATGGAACTCGAAAAGATCCGCAACCTCACCGACGAAGAGCTCAAGAGCCAGCAGGCGAAGTCTGCTGAACAACTCTTTCGCCTCCGTTTCCAGAAGAGCCTGGGCAATAACGAAGGCATCAAGAAGTTGCGCGTGCTCAAACTCGATATCGCCCGCATTCAGACCATCGCCCGCGAGCGCACAATTTCGGCTGACAAGGCCGCGTCGCCCGTAGTCGTAGCCAAAGCGCCGGCCGCGAGCACACGTACCGCGCGCAAGAAAGCAAAGAAGGCATAAACATGGCAGACACAACCAAGACCGCCGCAACCGTAGCCGCCGCGCCTGAGGCGCAGGCTTCTCGCCGCAACGAGAAGGTCGGCATCGTCGTTTCGACCAAGATGCAGAAGACGATCGTGGTCGAGATCGAGATCCGCAAGGCGCACCCGAAGTACAAGCGCGTGATGAAGTCGAACAAGAAGTTTTACGCGCACGACGAGCTGAACTCGGCGCGGGTGGGCGATGTTGTCCGCATCCGCGAGGCGAGGCCGCTGTCGAAGCTCAAGCGCTGGTCGCTTGAGGAGATCGTCCGCCGTTCGTCGCTCACTCAACTGGACGAGAAGGACCCGGTCGCGGAAGCTAAGTAGATCGCGTTTCGCGCAGAATTGGACGCGACGCAGCAGATTGAGAGTTATCAAGGGGCCTTTGGCCCCAGGCCGCTACGGCCGGTTTTTTGGATTCAGGAGAACGAACATGTCAGTACAGATGAGAACGATGCTGGACGTTGCCGACAACTCCGGCGCGCGCAAGTTGCAGGTGATCCTGCCGCTGGGCGGCGGCCTTGGCAAGAAGGCCGGTCTCGGCGATGTTGTCACCGCAGCGGTCAAGGAAGCGTCGCCCGATGGAACGGTCAAGAAGGGCAAGGTCGTCAAGGCTGTCATTGTGCGCACGCGCAAGGAGTATCGGCGGCGCGACGGCACGTATATCCGGTTTGACCAGAACGCTGCTGTGGTGATCAACGACGTCAACGAGCCGGTCGGTACGCGCGTCTTTGGGCCGGTTGCGCGGGAACTGCGCGAGAAGAAGTTCTTGAAGATCGTCTCGCTCGCGCCTGAAGTTATTTAGAGATTCAACGCGGGTTCCGGCTCCGACAGATTGCCGAGGAAGGAAGCACAATGGCAGGCATCAAGATCAAACGCAACGACACCGTTGAAGTCATCGCTGGCAAGGACAAGGGCAAGCGGGGCCGCGTACTCCGCGTAATAGCAGACAGGAATCGCCTGCTGGTCGAGCACGTGATGATGATCAAGAAGCACGTGAAGCCGAATCCGCAGCGGAATATTAAGGGCGGCATTGCTGAGCAGGAGTCGTCGATTCACCTCTCGAATGTGATGCTTGTGGATGGTGAGGGTAACAAGACACGCGTCGGCACGAAGTTCGAGGGCGATACCAGGGTTCGAGTTTCGAAGGTAAGCGGGAACCCTATACCCGAGAAGAAGAAGTAAAGAAGAATAAGCAAGCAGGTCTTGCTTTATCGATCAACAGGTTCACCCCACGAATCGGTATACGGGCTTGGGTCCACTCCGGCGACCGTGGAGAAAGCGAAGATCAACATGGCAGCACGATTCAAAGAGAAATACCTGAGTGAGATTCGTCCGGCGATTGCCAAGGAACTAGGCGTGACCAACGCGATGGCTATCCCAAGGCTCGAAAAGATCGTCATCAACATGGGCCTGGGCGAGGCCACGCAGAACGTGAAGATCATGGACCCGCTGGTGGCGGATCTGGGAGCCATCTCCGGCCAGAAACCGGTGATCACCAAGGCGAAGAAGTCGATCGCCGCTTTCAAGCTGCGCGAGGGCATGCCGATCGGTGCAATGGTAACGCTGCGCGGGGACAAAATGTACGAGTTTCTCGACCGGCTGATCACGATTGCTTTGCCACGCGTACGCGACTTTCGCGGCGTCTCGTCGAAGAGCTTCGACGGCCGCGGTAACTACACGCTGGGTCTGCGCGACCAGCTCATCTTCGCCGAGATCGACTATGCGAAGGTGGACAAGATGAAGGGCATGAACGTCACGATCGTGACAACTGCTGCCGACGATAACGGTGCACGGGCGCTGCTGAAGGGGTTCGGCATGCCGTTCCGGGTTGGAGCGTAGGCAAATACGGCCCGGACCGCATGGGCACAACAGAATCTGAAGTTTGTAACAGGATAGAGAGCAAAACACTATGGCCACTACAGCAAAGCGCGTGAAAGACGCAAAGAAGCCGAAGTTCAAATCCCGCCAGCACAATCGCTGCCAGCTGTGCGGCCGTCCCCGCGCGTTTCTTCGCAAGTTCGGGGTCTGTCGCCTGTGCTTCCGGTCGCTTGCGCTGAAGGGCGAGATTCCGGGCGTCGTGAAGTCTAGCTGGTAACCGGACAGGCGCGTCAACCTGTATACTTAGAGGGTTGTCGTATCCCGTCGCACCCTTCCAGAGACCTCATCCGCCAAGGATGCTGAAGTCTGGAGGGCGTTTGATTCGCAGGGCCTACCAAGGTCCACCCAATTTGAAGCAGCAACGTTCCTGCTGGTTCTCGCCGTCGAGATTCGATGCCGAGCGAACGGGGGACGAAGGAGAATGAATGAACCTCACTGATCCAGTAGCTGATTTTCTGACGCGCATCCGCAACTCGATCCGCGCGCGCCACCAGAAGCTCGACGTGCCGGCCTCTAAGCTGAAGGCCGAAATTGCCCGCATCCTTAAGGAAGAGGGCTATATCGCCAACTACAAGCCAACCGAAGAGGGTGGCATGAAGGTGCTGCGAGTTTACCTCAAGTATGGCCCCAACAACGAGGCTGTTATTCGCGATCTGCAGCGCGTCTCGCGTCCGGGATGCCGTGTCTATCTTGGCCGCGATGAAATCAAGCGCGTCCAGGGCGGCCTGGGCATCTCGATTATGACCACGCCGAAGGGCGTCATGACCGGTCGCCAGGCTCGCCGCGAAGGTGTCGGCGGCGAGATTCTCTGCGAAGTTTGGTAAGCGGCTGGGGCCTCGCCCCGTAAACAAGAAGTATCCGGCTGCAGTGGAACGGTGCATCAATATTGCCGCGACTCGCAAGCCACAAGAAGGATTTATAAAATGTCCCGTATCGGCAAGAAGCCAATTCCGCTACCCGTCGGCGTCAAGTTCAAGGTTCAAGAAGACGGCAAGACCGTGCTCGTCGAAGGCCCCAAGGGCAAGGTGTCCGCCATGCTTCCCGGCGGCATTACCCTGGTGCAGAAGGACGGTATGCTCCTCGCGGAGCGCCAGAACGACAAGCAGGCTCCGTTCCATGGACTTGCTCGCGCGTTGGTGTTCAATGCTGTCACCGGAGTTACCACCGGCTGGAACAAGGAGCTCGACATAGTTGGCATCGGCTACCGTGCCGAGTTGAAGGGCAAGAACATGGTGGTGTTTACGTTGGGATACTCGCACCCGATCGAGTTTCCGCTGCCTTCAGGAATCGACGTCGTGATTGATCCCAAACAGACGCACCTTACCATCTCCGGTATCGATCGCCAGAAGGTGGGCCAAGTGGCCGCCGACATGCGGTCGCTGCGCAAGCCCGATCCATACAAGAACAAGGGCGTCCGCTACACCGGCGAGAAATTGAAGAAAAAGGTCGGCAAGACCGGCGCGAAGTAGAGTGGCAACTGGTCGCACTAAGTGACCGCAATCAACCCGAACGTCGGCAGCACTCTGCCGACGCTATTAGGAAGGAAGAAAGAACATGCTGAAGCCCCGCGAACGTAACGTGATCCGCCAGCGCGTGCATACTCGCATCCGCGAGAAAATGTCCGGCACGGCTGAGCGTCCCCGCTTGAATGTGTACCGCTCGCTCAACCATATTTATACCCAGTTGATTGACGACTTGAATGGCGTCACCCTGGTCTCCGCATCCTCGTTCGGCAAGAAGACGGAGGACAAGCACTATGGCGGGAACGTGTCTGCTGCCAAGGCAGTCGGCAAGATGATTGCCGAGCGCGCCAAGGAAAAAGGCATCAAGAGGGTGGTCTTCGATCGCGGCGGATATCTATATCACGGCCGCGTAAAGGCGCTGGCCGACGCAGCCCGCGAGGCCGGACTGGAATTTTAGATTCAGTTTTTGGGCGAGCTGGCGCAGAGAACTGCGGGGCAGCCAGAAAGATGGACAGCATATGGCACTGATGAGGAAAAAAGTCGACGCTAACCGGCTCAACCTGAAGGATGAGGTGGTTTCGATCAATCGCGTCACCAAGGTAGTCAAGGGCGGCAAGAACATGTCGTTCGCCGCGCTTGTCGTCGTTGGCGATCCCGGCGAGGGCGTGGTCGGCTACGGCTCGGGCAAGGCCAAGGAGGTTCCCCAGGCGATCCGCAAGGGGATCGAGGCAGCCAAGAAGAACCTGTTCAAGATCAACTTGACCGCGACCACGATTCCGCACCAGGTGTTGGGTCGCTTCGGCGCCGGCTCGGTAATGCTGAAGCCTGCACCGGAGGGCACTGGCGTAATTGCTGGCAAGACGGTGCGCGCGGTGATGACGTCAGCGGGCGTGCAAAACGTGTTGACCAAGTCGCTGGGCTCGGCCAACCCGCACAACGTTATTAAGGCCACGTTCGACGCGCTGATCCAGCTTCGCAACAAGGCAGAAGTCGCCGCGCTGCGCGGCAAGACTGTAGAGGAGATGTAATCATGGCCAACAAAGCTGCAATCGCCACGATCAAGCTGCAATACCATCGCTCGAAGATCTGCACTCCGGTGAAGCACAAGCTTGTCATCAAGGGGCTCGGCTTCACCCGTCTCAATCAGATTGTAGAGCGCGAAGACACTCCGTCGATTCGCGGCATGGTGGCCAAGGTGCCCCATCTCGTGCGCGTCGTCGACTAACACTTTCGGCAGCGAATAGGCTGCAACCCATGCGAGTCGGCCACGAGCCGGCGTTATAGCGAGGAAACAAAATGGCAATCCGCAATCTCTCCAATCTGAGGGCGCCCAAGAAGGCGAATGAAGGCAAGAAGCGTGTCGGTCGCGGTATGGGCTCGGGCATGGGCAAGACTTCCACCCGTGGCCACAAGGGTCAGGGCTCGCGCTCCGGCTCGTCTCTGATGCGCGGCTTTGAGGGCGGCCAGATGCCGCTGCATCGCCGTTTGCCCAAGCGCGGCTTTAACAATATCTTCCGCACCGAGTACACGGTCCTCGGCCTGGATCGGGTGGCCGAGATTCTTGCCGCCCTCCCCGGCACCGAGTTCACCCTCGAGAAGATCGTCGAGCTTGGCTTGCTGCGCAAGAAGGGTGGGCTGATCAAGGTGCTGAACAATGGCAAACTAGCCGGCGCGGTCACCATTCACGCGCACAAGTTTTCGAAGACGGCGCAGGAAGCTATTGAAAAGGCTGGCGGCAAGGCGATTCTAATCGGCTAGCGACTTTGCCAGTGCATCCGTCGAGTCGTTTCGACTACGATAGAGATTCAGCCCAGTGAAGCACAGCCCGTAAGGGCCGGCTTCCGAGCAAGACCAGAGGTTTTGATGTTCGAGAAAATCGCTAACATCTTCCGCATCCCCGACCTGCGCAAGCGCGTGCTGTTTACGCTTGGCATGCTGGCCGTGTATCGCCTGGGAGCGTTCATTCCGACGCCCGGCATCAACGCCGATGCGCTGGCGCAATACTTCAATGCCAACTCGGGTTCGGCACTCGGCCTCGCCGACCTCTTCACCGGCGGCAACCTGCGGAAACTGACTGTCTTCGCTCTCGGCATTATGCCGTACATCACCGCGTCGATCATCTTCCAGTTGCTCACCGTCATCTATGAGCCGCTGGCCAAGCTACAGAAGGAAGGCGAGCTCGGCCGCCGCAAGATCACCCAGTGGACTCGCTACGTAACCGTGCTGCTGGGCGTCATCCAGTCGTTCGCAATCGCGTTGACGTTGACCAGTTCCGGCTCGAACATGGTCACCATCTCACGTGGCGCCTTCATCCCCTTGTGCATCATTACGCTGACGGCGGGCACGGCCTTCATCATGTGGCTGGGTGAGCAGATCACAGAGCGGGGCATCGGCAATGGTATGTCGCTGCTCATTTTTACCGGCATCGTGGTCGGCCTGCCGCGCGGCATTATGAACCTCTACGAGAAGGCCAGGGACATGGCATGGGGACCTTTGACGCCAGTCGCCATCGTCATTCTCATCGTAGCAATGGCCGCGGTGGTCGCGTTCATCGTGTTTGTCGAGCGCTCTGAGCGCCGCATTCCGGTGCAGTATGCAAAACGCATCGTGGGCCGCAAGATGATGGGCGGCCAGTCCACCCATCTGCCGCTGAGGGTGAACTCCGGCGGCGTTATGCCGATCATCTTCGCCAGCTCCATCCTCTCGGCGCCGCTTCTGTTCTCGCAGATGACCTTCTTCGGCAGCAAGCTCCAGGACAATTCTTTTCTAGGACCGATCTTCCGCAATATTGCGCCGGGCGAACCGTGGTACGTGATCCTGAATACGGTAGCGATTATTTTCTTCGCCTATTTCTACATTTCCATCGTCTTCCGCCCAGATGACATCGCCGACAACATGCGCAAGTACGGCGGATTCATTCCCGGCATTCGCCCCGGCCGCCGCACGTCGGACTTCATCAACGACGTGCTGACGCGGATCACACTGGTGGGTGCCGTCTATCTCGTCATCGTGCAACTGATCCCCACAATTCTGATCAGCGGCATCCATTTCAACCATCTGTGGCTGGTCGGGCGTGCTTTCGATTCTTTGCCCACCTGGATGACCAACGGGCTTGGGGTAAACTTTTATTTCGGCGGCACTTCTCTGCTGATTGTCGTCGGCGTAGCCATGGATACTGTCCAGCAGATTGAATCGCAGCTCATTATGCGCCACTATGACGGTTTCTCTCCCAAGAGCGGCCGGATTCGCGGGCGACGAAGTTGGTAGGCACGATACGTTGAACTCAAATTCAGCAACACCCACGACGGCCCCCGCAGACAGTTCTTTCCTGCCCGGGCCGGTTCTGCTTTTAGGCGCGCCCGGAGTTGGTAAGGGCACGCAGGCCCAGTTGCTCGTCTCACGATTTGCCATTCCGCAGATCTCCACCGGAGACCTGCTGCGGCAGCATCGCCGCAATCATACGGAACTTGGGATGATCGCCGACGATCTGATGCGGCAGGGGCAGCTCGTGCCCGACGATCTTGTGAATAAGATGGTCGCGGTGCGGCTGTGCGAGCCCGACACCACGGCGGGATACATCCTGGATGGCTTTCCCCGCACGCTTGCGCAAGCGGAGTGGCTGGACACGTTTACTCCGGACTGTGGACCTCTGCCGCAGACGGTCGCCGTCGAGATTCGTGTGGATGAAACTCTGTTGCTGCGCCGGATCACCGGCCGGCGCACCTGCTCTGCCTGCAATCACATCTACAACATCTACTTTAATCCCCCAAAGCAGGATGGGCTCTGCGACAAGGACGGAACCAGCCTCGCCCAGCGCGTAGACGACACCGAAGAGGCGTTCCTTAAACGGATGGAGGTTTACCGGGCTCAGACAATGCCGGTCATCCCGCATTATCAGAATACGGGCCGATTCCGTTCAGTTGAGGGAGATGGAAGCGTCGACGCTGTTGCGGCCGCTATCTTCGCTGCGCTGTGCGAACTCCGCGCCGAGTTCCCCGTCGGGAACCTGACCTCACCCAGCGGGGTGCGCTGACCATGGCGATCCTGATCAAGACGACTGCGGAGATCGAGAAGATGCGGCGCTCCGGCCAGGCCTTGCGCCAGGTTCACGAGGCTGTCCGCCCGTTGGTGGTCGCGGGCGCCTCGACAATGGACCTGGAGCGTGCGGCTGCGGCGAAGATGGATGAACTGAAAGCCGTCTCCGCCTTCAAGGGCTACCACGGATTTCCGGCAGTTCTTTGCACCTCGGTCAACAGTGAGGTGGTGCATGGCATTCCATCCAGCAAGCGGGTCCTTGCCGACGGAGACATCGTCTCGGTAGATTGCGGGGTCATCGTGGACGGGTTCTACTCCGACTCCGCAGTCACCTATGCCGTCGGTACGCCTTCGGCGGCTACGCTAAAACTGCTGACCGTGACCCAGGCGTCGCTCGAGAAGGCCATTCAGCAGGCCCAGGTTGGAGGTCGGCTAGGCGACATATCATTCGCCGTGCAGGAGATGTGCGAGGCGGAAGGTTTCGGTGTGGTGAGGGAGTTTGTCGGACACGGGATCGGTCGTTCGATGCACGAAGACCCCCAAGTGCCCAACTTTGGCACGCGGGGGAAGGGCCCCCGACTGAAGGCCGGAATGGTGATTGCGATTGAGCCCATGATCAACGCTGGCGGCCCGGAGGTGAAGGTGCTACAGGACGGGTGGACCACAATCACGCTGGACGGCGGCTACAGCGCCCATTTTGAGCATACCGTGGCCATTACAAAAGACGGCCCCCAGGTGCTGACGCGGTAGAATTTAGATCCCATTCTGGGGTATACTCAAAGATGCTGTGTGCGCAGGCGCACGGAGACATGGCATTTAGGTCAAGTAGAGACCGTCCCTGTCGGTAATAAAAGGAGAGCGTTTGTCGAAGGAAGATGCGATTGAAGTAATGGCAGTTGTGGTTGAAACGCTGCCCAATGCGATGTTCAAGGTCGAGCTTGAAAATAAGCATCAGGCCTTGGCGCACGTCTCCGGACGGATGCGCAAGAACTTCATTCGTATTCTCCCCGGCGACCGCGTCGCGATTGAGCTCAGCCCTTACGATCTCAACCGAGGCCGCATCGTCTACCGCTACAAGTAGACGGAAATCAGCCACTAGCTTTTAGCTATTAGCTGCAACAAAAGATTATTGCTGCCCAGGCTCGCCTTTGGCCAAAAGCCAACGGCTAAAAGCTAATGGCTGCTTTTAGGAGTTCTTATGAAGGTTCGTGCCTCAGTCAAGAAGATTTGCGATAAATGTCAAGTCATTCACCGTCGCGGCGTCGTTCGCGTTATCTGCGAGAACGCCAAGCACAAACAGCGTCAAGGCTAGTCGTTGTTGGTGCTTTCAACTACCAACTAGTAACCTGCAACTGCTTTACCCGGCCACGCTAGGCTAGTTAGCCGAAATCAAGGCTTGCGTTGAACCTGGCGGACTCTGCCGCAAACCTATAACCCGGCTTCCGTGGACGTCAGCTCCACGAGCCCAAACGAAAAGGAATCCCATGGCACGTATTGCCGGAATCGATGTCCCTAACAACAAACAGGTCCGCATCGGCCTCACGTACATCTTCGGAATCGGCGACTCGCGCGCGGCAAAGATCCTCACCGCCGCAGACGTCGATCCCTTCGCAAAAGTTGGCACCCTCGATGAGGACCAACTCAACCGCATCCGTCAGGTTATTGAAGCGCAAGGCCAGATCGAAGGCGATCTCCGCAAGGACGTCTCGCTCAACATCAAGCGGCTGATCGAAATTCAGTCCTACCGTGGCCTTCGCCACCGTCGTTCGCTGCCGGTCCGCGGCCAGCGCACCCACACTAATGCTCGTACGCGCAAAGGCCCTCGCAAGGGCACGGTTGCCGGCAAGAAGAAAGTGACGAAATAAGCCATGGCGAAGACACAGAACAAGGCAGCCGGCGTCAAGACCGCAGGCAAGAACAAGAAGTTCAAGAAGCGGGAACGGAAGAATGTTCCATTCGGGCTGGTTTTCATCCAGGCGACCTTCAACAACACCATCGTTACCATCACCGACCAACAAGGCAATACGCTCAGTTGGAAGTCGTCCGGCTCGCTCGGCTTCCGCGGTTCCCGCAAGGGTACCCCGTTTGCGGCGCAGCAGGCCGCCGTCGGTGCAGCCAACGCAGCGCGCGACCACGGTCTCCGCTCAGTGGATGTGCGCGTCGCAGGCCCCGGCTCCGGCCGCGAGTCCGCGATCCGCGCTCTCGCGACCGCCGGGATCGAAGTCCGCAGCATCCGCGACGTTACACCCATGCCGCACAACGGCTGCCGTCCGCCCAAGCGCCGCAGAGTGTGAGAAATAGTCGTTCGATATACGTTCTCCGTTGTACGCATTTGTGTCGTGTTCGCGGAGAACGTGGCGCGGACAACATACAACGAAACCCGGATCGGGATGAAGCGCATCGCGCGTAAACCGATCGTCACCTGAAGTAAAGGAGCAATAAATGGCACGTTATACAGGACCCGTCTGCCGCCTCTGCCGCCGCGACGGAACTAAGCTCTTCCTCAAGGGAGCAAAATGCTTCTCCGACAAATGTCCGATTGAGAAGCGCAACTTCCCCCCCGGCCAGCATGGCCAGTCGCGCAAAGTGAAGAAGGTTGTCGGCTACGGCCTGCAGCTTCGTGAGAAGCAGAAGGCGAAGCGCATCTACTTCACCCTTGAGACACAGTTCCGCGCTTACTACCAGAAGGCTGCGAACCGGACCGGCGTCACCGGCGAACTCCTGCTCCAGCAGCTGGAGACGCGCCTGGATAACGTCTGCTACCGGCTCGGCTTCGCGATGTCGCGGCGCCAGGCCCGCCAGATTGTTCGTCACGGACATCTCCAGGTGAACGGACGCAAGGTGAACATCCCATCCTTCCAATGCAAAGTCGGCGATGAGATCGCGATTCGCGAGGGTTCCAAGAAGCTTGTGGTTCTCGAAGAGGCGGGTAACTTCGCCAGCGGCCAGCGCGCCGTGCAGTGGCTCGACATCAACCGCGAGAATCTGTCAGGCAAGGTCATCGCTCTGCCGAAGCGCGAAGACGTCAACCTGCCAGTCAACGAGCAGCTGATCGTCGAACTGTATAGCAAGTAGCTTTTAGCGGTTAGCTATTAGCCTCTAGCTAAGAGCTAACGGCTGCTTCATACAACTTAACCTGCAACTGAACCACCCGCCAGTCCGCAGAATGCATCGCGGCTAGGACGGAAAGGAGAAACACCCATGCTTTGGAGAGGCTTTCAAAAACCCAAGCGTCTTGCTGTCGACACCGAAACGATCACCGAGAAGTACGGCAAATTTTCTGCCCAGCCGTTTGAGCGTGGCTTTGGTACCACGATCGGCAACGCGCTCCGCCGGACGCTTCTATCCTCGATCGAAGGCGCAGCCGTAACTGCCGTCCGCATCGAGGGCGTGCTGCATGAATTCCAGTCCATCAGTGGAGTTGTCGAGGACGCAACTGACATCGTCCTGAACCTGAAGCAAATTCCCTTCAAGCTCGCAGGCGAAGGCCCCAAGGCGATGTACCTCCGCGCCGATACGGCCGGCATTGTCACCTCGGGCATGATCGAGGCCGACGGTGACGTCGAGATCCTGGACAAGGACGTCTACATCTGCACCGTCAGTGAAGGCGGCAAGATCGACATGGAGATGCGGCTGAAGCGTGGCCGCGGATACATCTCCGCCGACAAGAACTTCGACGCCGACCTCGGCCTGGGATTCATCCCGGTGGACAGTGTCCACTCGCCAGTCCGCAAGGTCAACTACCTGGTGGAAGCCGCGCGTCTCGGGCAGATCACCGATTACGACAAGCTTACCCTCGAGATTTGGACCAACGGCACCGTATTCCCCGCGGACGCGCTGGGTCTTTCCGCCAAGCTGCTGAAGGACCACATGAGCATCTTCATCAACTTTGAGGAAGAGGTTGAAGCGGGTCACGATTTGGTCGATGGTCAGCCGTTGCGCAACGAGAACCTCAACCGCTCAGTCGAAGAGCTTGAACTCTCTGTGCGCAGTTACAACTGCCTGAAGAATGCCAACATTGCCACCATCGGTGAACTCATTCAGAAGACCGAAGCCGAGATGCTCAAGACCAAGAACTTCGGCCGCAAGTCGCTGAACGAGATCAAGGAGATCCTGGCTCAGATGGGCTTGTCGCTGGGCATGAAGATCGACGAGCAGGGCAACCCGGTTCCCGGACCCACGTCGGTTCTGCCAGCCGCCACACTCGCCGCCAGCTTCGGCAATTTCGACGACGATGAGGATGACGACGACGAGGACCTCGATCTACCGAGCGAGCCGGAAAACTTCTAGTTCATGTGCATCAATCCATACGGGCCGCGTCCTTCAAGACGCGGCCCGTTCCTTTTCTGCCCCCTCTTCTGCAGGTTCCTCTCTCGTCAACAGGCTAGTCGCGCGCTGTGGTACACTAGGGTTGCGCTCGATGAAACGGGTGCGGGCATTGCAGGCAAGGACTTCGGGGAGATTCGAGGTCTCTGGCCAGAGACTGCGATTGCCTTCTCCACCGCAGAACTTTGCAATTGGCTGTAGGCCCAAGACGGCCCCCCGCCCCGCAAGAAGACGCGCTGGTTGCTCTGGCTGGAAGACACGTCAAATGGACGCGTCTCGCCGTGCAGCAGCAGCTCATCGAACCCGATAGCCATGCTGACTACTCACTTTATGGTGCCAACGGCACCGCTGCATCTATTTGCGCTTCATCTAACACCGATTCGATAAGGAATATTTTGACTACCGCAACTCTTGAGCCCGAGGCTATTACTGCAACCCCTATGAACAATGCATCTTACGGCAATATCGCAGCTTCCGCGTCCGCCGCAACGAATTCCGAACCCCTCACAACCCACGTCGACGCATCCGAGATCCAGATTGATCCGACGACGCACCTGCCCTTCTTGAAGAACGTCCACTTCAATGATTTCGACATCTCAAATGGCCTGAAAAATCGTCTCAGCGCCGCCGGCTTTCAGATTCCCACCCCCGTCCAGGCGAAGGCGATTCCGCCGGCCCTTGAAGGCGCAGATATCCTTGCTACTGCCTCGACTGGAACGGGCAAGACGCTGAGCTTCCTCATTCCCATGATCGAGCACATGGACCGCAATCCCATCCCCTCGGTCAAAGGCAAGCGCGGTCCTATCCGTGCGCTGATTCTGCTGCCGACACGCGAACTCGCCATGCAAGTGCTGGAGGCGTACCACAAGCTGGTGCCGAGCGCGAAGAACGACGCCGTGCTGGTCTGCGGCGGCCTATCTGAAGGTACCCAACTCGATCAGCTCAGCCGCGGCCCGCGCCTGGTAGTTGCAACGCCGGGACGGCTGGAAGACTATCTACGCCGGCGGGCCGTCAACATCAACACGGTTGAAATGTTGGTACTGGACGAAGTGGACCGCATGCTGGACATGGGCTTTCTGCCCGCGATCCGGCGCATCGTCGGCGCTTTGCCCCGCACCCGCCAGACGATGTGCTACTCGGCGACTCTGGATGCGAACGTACGCGAGATTGTGCGCGACTACGTGCGCAACCCGGTGCGCGTGGAGATCGGCCAGACATCGCATCCGTGCGAACAGGTCGAGCTGCGCGCTTGCACCGTCATGGCGGACCAGAAGCTTGGTCTGCTAGACCAGATGCTGCGCGAAGAGACTGGCACCTTCCTCGTCTTCTCGCGCACCAAACACGGCGCGGACCGCATCTCGAAGAAGCTGGAGCGGCTGGGCCACGACGTGGACGTGATCCACGGCGATCGTTCGCAGTCGCAGCGGACTGCCGCGTTGAAGGGATTCTCTTCAGGCAAGCACCGCGTACTGGTAGCAACCGACGTCGCCGCCCGGGGAATCGATGTGCAGGACATCGCGCACGTGGTGAATTACGACCTGCCCAATGGCTCGGACGATTTTGTCCATCGCATTGGACGTACTGGCCGCGCTGGCGCCACTGGCATCGCGACCACCTTTGTGATGCCGCAGGAGCGCTCGGACGCCCGCAAGATGGAGCGTGAGCTCAAGGTAAAGTTCGACTGGCGTGAGGCCGATAAGAATCTCGAGAAAGAGGAGCGCAACAAGCCCCTCGATCTCACCAAGCCTGCTAACGACCTGTTGGCGATGGAGACACGTACCTGGAGAGCCGGGGATGGATCGGTGCAGGCACCGGCAGGGAACGCCGGGCCCAGCTCCAACCGGCCCAGTGCAAATAGCTTTCGTGGCCGCCCCGCCGGACGCAATTCGGGCGGACGTGGTCCAGGTGGTCCGGGTCGCTTCAGCAAGAGCCGTCCCGGGGCCAGCCGCTCGGGTCCCGCACGCCGCGGTCAATAGCGCCGGGTACCTGCAGCGCTGAATGAAATCCAGCTCCGTTCCGCATGCCGAATCAGCTGCGGAGCGGAGCTCTTCTGTGCCCCGCACGCTCAGCCTTTAGTCAACTACGAATTTGCCAGATGCGGCCCATCTGCGCGCGACAATTCACTCAGGTTTTGCGAAAGAACCTGTAAAATTGAAGGAATACCATGATCTCAGTTTCCAATGTAACCATGCGATACGGGCAGAAGCTGCTCTTTGAGGACGTCTCGGTCACCTTCACGAGCGGTCGGCGTTACGGCCTGACTGGACCGAACGGAGCCGGTAAGTCCACTTTTATGAAGGTGTTGACCGGCGAGATCGACGCGCAGAAGGGCGATGTCGTGCGCCCGAAGAAGATTGGCGTGCTCTCACAGAATCAGTACGCGTTCGATGCGTACCGCGTCATCGATACCGTCATCATGGGCAACAAGCCCCTGTGGGCGGCCCTGGAAGAGCGCGAGCGCATCTACGAGAAGCCGGAGATGACCGACGAGGATGGCAGCCGCCTGGGCGAACTGGAGGGCATCGTCGGCGAAGAGGATGGCTACGAGGCCGAGGCAAATGCTGCCATCCTCCTGCAGGGCCTCGATATCGCAGACGAACTCCACGATCGCAAGATGAGCGAGCTGCAGGGCGGGCAGAAGGTGCGCGTGCTGGTGGCGCAGGCGCTGTTCGGCGAGCCCCAGGCGTTGCTGTTGGATGAGCCGACCAACTACCTGGATCTCGAATCTATCTTGTGGCTACAGGACTTTCTCGTCCGCTACAACGGGACGCTGATCACCATCTCGCACGACCGCCATTTTCTAAATTCGGTCTGCACGCATATCGCCGACATCGACTACGAGACCATCATCCTCTACAACGGCGGCTACGACGATATGGTCGAGCAGAAGACCGCCATCCGTTCGCGCATCGAGAGCCAGAACGAGCAACGCGAGAAGAAGATTGCGCAGCTCAACGATTTTATTGCCCGCTTCTCCGCAGGCACACGCTCCAGCCAGGTGAACTCGCGCAAAAAGGAAGTGGAGCGGCTCGCGACGACGGAGCTGGCACGGTCGAACATCCAGCGGCCGTATATCCGGTTCGAGCAGAAACGCCCGAGCGGCAGGCACATCCTGGAGATCGAGCAGGTGTCGAAGGCGTATGAGCAGAAAGACGGCTCGCCGCTGCGGGTGATCGATAAGTTCTCAACCTCATGTCTGCGTGGCGACAAAATCGTGCTGATGGGGCGGAACGGGCAAGGGAAGACCACCATGCTGAAGGCGTTGCTGGCCAATGCTCCGGGCGTGGATGAGAAAGATGTTTCGGTCGATTCCGGCGTCGTCAAATGGGGGCACGAAGCGCAGATCGGGTACTTCCCCCAGGACCTGAAAGCGTCCATTGAACTGGGGATGACGGTGAACGACTGGCTGCATCAGTTTGACGAGGACGCGACCAAGGAAGACATCCGCGGCATCCTCGGCCAGATGCTATTCAAGGGCGAGGAGGGCCTCAAAATGACCGACGCGCTCTCCGGCGGCGAGGCGGCGCGGTTGCTCTTCTGCAAGCTGATGCTGCAAAGGCCCAATGTGCTGGTGCTGGACGAACCCTCGAACCATCTGGACCTGGAGGCTATCAACGCACTGAATCTGTCGCTGCAGAAGTACGAGGGCACGGTATTTCTGGTAACGCACGATTTGGACCTGATTGAGGAAGTGGCGACGCGGATATGGCACTTTGAGGGCGGGCCGGAGGATTTCCGGATTGAGGATTTCAAAGGGCCGTATGCGGAGTATCAGCAGCAGATGGCGGCGGCCAAGTAGGAACCAGGGATTGAGGCCGGGTCGCTCTATTGCTTAGCGCTGACAATTTCGATCTTCAGGTCAAGCGCGGCCAGCACACCAGTCAAGGTATCCAGCGTTGGGTTCCCTTTTTCAGAGAGGGACCGGTACAACGTCTCCCGCTGCAGCCCGGACTCCTTCGCGACCTTCGACATGCGATTTGCCTGCGCGACCTTGCCCAGCGCCGACAGAAAGACATCGGGCGCCTCCTGGAGAGATGCGTTTAGAAAGGCCGCGGCGATCTCGGGGTCGGTCAGCTTCTCGAGTTGCCACTCGCGATAGGGCCGCGTCCGCTTAGGCATGGTAGTCCCTCCAGTACTGCTTGGCCGTTTCAATGTCGCGCCTTTGTGTCTTCTTCGTGCCGGCAATCAGCAAAATCACCAGTCGTTCGCCGTCTTTGCCGAAATACACCCGATACCCCGGGCCTACATCGATCCTCAATTCAAGAACGCCGTCGCCCACGCCGCGATGGTCGCCCAGATTGCCCATCTCGACCCGCTCCAATCGGGTCATGACGGTCCCATAAACCTGCTTACTCTGCTTCTCCATCCACTCGCTGAAGGGAGCGCGGCCATCTTCGGTTTCGTAAATCAGAATTTCTTTGGGCGTAACCTGCACGGCGGCCCTCGTGTAGCTTATAAATTACAACTCCGTCTGAGACGTGTCAAGCGGCTTCGCCAGGGATATCATCAGCAGATGGCGGCGGCGAAATAGGGGCGTTGGACGGTCAGCAAATGAGTGCGGCGATCAAGGGCGAGGCGCGAGACGAGAAAGAGACTTTTGAGTTCTCAATTGAACCTTTTGTGACAGGAGGGTTCAAGCTGAGCATTCGATACAGTGGCGATTGTCATCGCAACATCACCGGCGCCGGCGTTTGGCCCACTGTCGAAAAGGCCAAGGAGATCGCCGAGACGGCGGCGGCAAAATTGCTTCATGGCGCAGTCGTGGCTTGGGCTGATAGTGCTGCCTAACATATGTCGCGCCTTCAGCGCTCTGACTTATTCCGCAACTTTACCTAGGCCTCCGGCCTAGGCTGGTATGTATCGCGCCTTTGGCGCTTGGCCCGGTGGCGGGTTGACGGTGACGGCGAGGGCAGAACCCACATCTCAGAAGCGAGATGTGTAGCACCCGGCGGAGTATCAGCAGCAGATGGCGGCGGCGAAGTAGGAGCGCTCGGGTGAGTGGAAGAGAGCTAGAGCAACCCACCCTTTGCGGTGAAGCTGCAAAGGATGGGCCACCCGTCCTGTAGCCCCATGGTCGACAGCGCGAATATGGGCACCCGGGTGGTGGCGGGTCGGAAACCTTGAAATGCTATACTTCGGGGTATACGCAACCTTGAGTCGAGGCATGCAATCCAATCACTTTGAGACATGGCGGCCTGAGAGGCACGCCGTGGAGGCAACCTATCCCACCGATCGATAAACGTTCCGCCAAGTCCTTCATCCGCACCAACGAACGCATTCGCGCCCGCGAGATCCGCGTCATTGACGAGAACGGTGAGCAGCTTGGAATTATGCCTCCTTTTGAGGCACTGAAGATGGCCCGCGAGCGTTCGCTCGACCTGGTCGAAATCTCACCCAACGCAGTTCCGCCCGTCTGCCGCATCCAGGACTATGGCAAGTTTCTGTACGAGAAGGACAAGAGCGAACGGGCCGCGCGCAAGAAGCAGAAGATTATCACCATAAAGGAAGTTAAGTTCTCGGTCACGGTAGACGAGCACGACTATCAGACCAAAAAGAACATGGCCGTCCGTTTCCTGGGTGATGGCGACAAGGTGAAGGCCTCGCTGCGCTTCAAAGGCCGCCAGATGGCCCACCGTGACCTCGGCTACAAGATCATCAACCGCTTGATTCTGGATGTCGGCGAAGCCGGCATTGTGGAGTTCATGCCGCGCATGGAAGGCACCACGCTGCATGCGATCATTGCCCCGTCCAGGAAGGAAGCGCCCGCGCCCAAGAAGCCTGCAGCACCGGTGACCGCGAAGCCGGCCGACACTGCTGGCGCTCCGCCTGCAGGAAATCCCGCACCCGTTCAGGCCTGATCGGCGAAGTCACTCCCAGGGCCCACTTCCCGGCCCTGACTCCTCATCCCCGCCGAGCTGATGTTCCCCGCCCTCGCCAAGGGGCATACCCGGTCCCGTCGAAGCCGTCATTACAATTACCCCCTCGGAGCCGTCATTCTGCGCCACGCGCGGAATCTACGTCGTTGCCTTATTCGAGCGTGAGCCGCAAACCGCGATCCGGACATTGTCAAGCCCCCAAAACTACTATCTCCCACAAAACAAGCCAAATAGAGCTGAATTTAGATGGCAGATGAGTTATGGTCAATCTGCTACCATTAAGGTAGTTAGATTGAAAACCATAAACCTCTCGGAGCTCTCCTCTAGCGGTGTTCGGGTCCTAGACCAAAAGGGGAAGGCCAGACGCGGTGGGCGCTTTTACAAATCGAGCACCAAACCGTCATCCCATCTACCCAACGCGTCGCCGATTACCATCCAAGCAGGGGATAAAATCACCTCTAAGTTTGTGATTCCGGATATTTTGTAAGCAACCCCAATGGAATGAGGATCTTGCAGCAATAAGCCACCTGTAAGTAATTGATTCTGGATATTTTACGTATAAGATACCGGGGGAGGGGGCCTGGCACACTCTGCTGGGAGGCGCGAGAGCGAGCCTCAGTGCTTGATCAGCCACATCACCCAACTCGCCGCGATAGTTCCGCCGACGAACAAGACAAAGCAATACGCCCCAAAGCGCATCATCATCTTTGGCTCCGCGCGCTGCGTGATGCCGAAGACGACGGAGGTGAAGAGCGAAAACAGGAGGACAGCCGAGAAGTGAGAGATGGTCATGTGCGCTTCCTCCCGCTGGCGAGGGAATGCGCGTCGACGGCGGCCACGATGTTCAACAACCCGGCCACCACGATGAACTTGGTGCCATAATCTGCCACCGCGACCAGCACAGGGGCCTGTCCCCAGCCCAGAAAGCGCGCCAGACCGTAGAGGATGCCAGACCCGAGATCACCTGCGAATCCGAGCATGTCGAGCGGTTCGCCTGTGTTGGCCGAGTAGATTTTGCCCTGCAGCGCAATTCCGATGGCGAACATGCCAACGATGGAGGCCATCAGCAGGGCCGCACGAATCCACTTACCCAGCAGCAGGTGTCCCGCACCCGGAATCAGCCAGCCAGCGATAAATGCGATCGCCGGAGACACCCGACTCGTCGAATCATCGACCAAACCTTTGTCGCCAGCTACCAGAGGATACTGTACTTTCGTCGGCATTCACTTCCCATCATACCAGCCTGCGGGCCGCCGGAAGGCAGGGACTAGATTCGCACCAACTCCGTCTGCACGCGGCCAGTAACGTCGGCTTGGCCGGGCCGGGTGATCATATTGACTTCGCTGCGAACGCCGAATTCGCCGGGAAAGTAGATGCCAGGCTCGACGGAGAAGCACGTGTTGGGCAGGATGAGGCGCACGTCGTGCGTCTCGAGGTTGTCGAGATTAGCGCCGCTGCCGTGAATCTCGCTCCCGATGTTGTGTCCGGTCCGGTGGGTGAACCAATCACCGTAACCGGCGGCGTGAATCACCGCGCGCGCGGCATCGTCCGCTTCCCATCCGGCGATTGGTGTTCGTTCTGCAAATGCCGACTGTACCTTGGTTATGGCTGCGTCGCGAGCAGCGCGGACGGTGGCAAAGATCGTCTGCTCGCGTTCAGTGGGTTGGCGGTCCACCACGCCAGTCCATGTGATGTCGTAGTAGCACGCCCCGGGCTGGTTCAGCTTGGCCCAGATGTCGATCAGGACAAAGTCGCCGCGGAGGATGGCGCGAGAGTCCTCGGCGTTTGGCTCGTAGTGCGAGTCGGCGGAGTTGCCCGCGCAGCTCACATTCGGTCCATGCTCCCAGATCAGGCCTTCGCGGAGCATGGCTTCGCTGAGCCATTGGACCATCGCGAACTCGTCGGTACCTGTGGTGCGGGCGAGGAACCCCATATGCTTCCAGCCTTCGGCGAGGATGCGGTCGAGCTTCTCCTGCGCAACGTAGTGAGTGCGAATCTGTTCCTCGCTGAGCACGGCTTCGAACTGGCTGACGAGGTCGGCGGAGCTGACGACGTCCCTGCCCATTCCACGGATCAATTCCACGGTTCCGGCGTCGACCATGGACACATACATGATCGCGTTGCGTGGGGAATACTGCATGGCCACCCGCGTTATACCGGAGAGCATGGCCTGTAGGTGTGCCTCAAGTTCTTGCCACGAAGAGTACTCGGTTCTTGTTCCCGGCAGCAGATCGAGCCGGCCCGCCTCGATTCTATGCACCAGCTTGCGCGGCTCGCCAACGGCTGGAACTAGGTAAAGCCACCGCCTCGTGACATGCATCCCCGGATCGAGCCCCAGAATGCTGTACGCCAACGGATCGCGGTGGTGATGATCGTAAAACAGCCAGCCGTCGAGCTTGGCGTCGCGCAATGCGGTTTGAATTGCGGGGATGTCCATAGGGGAATTCTAGTGCGGCGGAGAGGTGAGAGCGAATCACGGAGGACACGGAGGAAAAGAGAGGACGCAGAGGTAAGGTCAAAATACAGGGGTCCTTCGCTGCGCTCAGAATGACGACGTGATGGGTGGCGTGGAATAGGCTGGAGGGGCCCGAAACGTGCCAAGGAGTAGCACCGGTGAATGTTCGAGTAAGTCTTGCAGTGATGTTTGGTGGTTGGATTTGTGCGCAAGGGATGGGATAAGCGCAGAGGCCGGCGACTCCGGTGGCGGTGAAGACGGCGGAGGCGTCGATTGATGCGGGGCGGATTCGTGCGCATGTGAAGTTTCTGTCGGAGGATTTGTTGGAGGGGTGCGTGCTGGGGTGCGCGGCGGGCGAGCTGGCGGCGAAGTATATTGCCACGCAGTTTGCGCTGGATAGGCTGAAGTCGGGTGGGGATAACGGGACGTATTTTCAGTAGATCGACTTTTTCGGGGTGACTGTGAAGCACGATTCGACGGCGGTTTCGATTGTGTCGAAGGGTTGCGGTTGCCGCTGGAACTTGCGCATGCGTGGACGTCAATGGAGATTGCACCGCCGCACTGGGTGAACTTCGCGTCAGTGACGGCAGAGGAGCAGGGTCTGCTGGGGATCGGAATATTTTGGGGCAGCATCTGCCGATTCCTGTGGGGCAGTGCGCTGGATTTGAACTACGACGCGATTCAGCCGTTCGGCGAGCCGATGCATGCGAGCGTTGGCCGGGGCGGAGCGAACGAGCTTCAACCAGTGGTGGAGGCGACGGCGAGGCCGTGAGCTGGAGATTTTGGCGGACGAGCATCCGAGGCGGGACATTATTACAGCTCGGACCATTTTTCGATAGCGCGGGCGGGGGTGCCGGCGTTCTCGATCGGGTCGGGGACATTGTATAAGGGGCACGATGCGGCGTGGGGACTGGCGAAGTCGGATGACTATACGGCGCACCGGTATCACAATTTCAGCGACAACTTCGCGGAGGATATGGACTTTACCGCGAATGCGAAGCTGGCGAAGTTCGGGTTCGAACTGGGGTGGGAGGTGCTGACGGCTCCAGAGACGGTGAGTCGGCGGCCGGGGGATGAGTCTGAAGCGGCGAGGAAGAAGTCGGTGGGGAAATAGGGATTGGGGACAGTGATCTCGAATCGGTAAGCGCAATAGGATGCGGGGAGGTGGGTTTAGTTACCAAGGGACTCAACGCGAGCCTCCGAGAGGCGGGCTCTACTGCAGCGAACTTCCGTATAATAGGGTCAACGGCGGCGTTTCGATACATATTAGCGATTTCTGCTGTAGTAAGTGGACGCCAGGCCCGCTACCTGCGCGTTTCTTGATGGAAGGGAATGCGAGAGGCTGCGTGCATGACTCGACGCGACTGTTACATATATTCCAAGAACGGAGTTGGGCCGTGGCAACAATAGCAGAGACGTTCATCCACGAAGATCGAGTAATCGAGCGATCGCACGTCGCGGTTGTGATTCCGACGCTAAATGCTCATAAGTGCTGGACTGCGTTCCGAGATGGATTGCGCTCGCAAGGGCTGCCTGCGGGCCAAGTGTTGATTATCGATTCCAGTTCTGGTGACGGGACGCGAGAACTTGCGCTAACCGAAGGTTATCAAGTCTATCGAATTGAACGACGGGATTTCGATCATGGCGGGACGCGAAAGCTTGCGCTGGAGATGGTGCCATGGGCAGACGTTGTTGTGTATCTGACCCAGGACGCGGTTCTGGCAACTCCTGATTCGGTTGATCTTCTGCTGTCGGCTTTTGAGGATAGAACAGTCGCTGCGGCTTATGGAAGGCAGTTGCCAAGGCTGGGCGCTGGCCCCATTGAGGCACATGCCAGGCTCTTCAACTATCCGGCGCAGAGCGATGTCCGCGATTTTGAGAGCCGGCACACTCTTGGAATCAAGGCAGCGTTTCTGTCGAACAGCTTCTCCGCTTATCGGGTGAGCGCTCTGCGGGAAGTGGGGGGATTTCCTACAGACGTCATTATGGCTGAGGATGCCATCGTGGCGGCCAAGTTATTGCTTGCGGGTTGGAAGACGGCCTACGTTGCGGAGGCTCAGGTATACCACTCGCATGCTTACACCATTTCACAGGAATTTCGACGTTATTTCGACACAGGCGTGTATCACAACCAGGTCGGATGGCTCAGAGAAAAGTTTGGTGACCCTGTGGGTGAAGGGAAACGATTTATATTGTCTGAGCTTGCCTTTCTAGCTCCCCGACATCTTCATCTAGTCCTCCTTGCCATGGTCAGAAGTATTGCCAAGGCGATCGGATATTCGCTTGGTCTCCGCGAAGCTGCACTTGGACGGGGACTATCCCGAAGGCTCTCCTTCCATAAGGGCTATTGGGACAGCCACTCGTCGGCTAAGGCTACGAAAACGTTGAAGATGGAAGATCGGGAACGGGGAGCGACGTTTTGGGGTGGGTAGCTGCGAAGCGCCGGGAATTGATGCCATCTTCGCTATCGAGAAGTTATGGGTTGATCAGCGGGTGAAGTCTTTCGGTAGGTCTTGTTTCCAGTCGAGGAACGCGGACTCCAACGTGTAGCTATATTCGTATCCAAGAGATTTCAACTGCTCGGGCCAAATGTTATTCGAGTGAATCAATTTTTGGATCCGTACCGGATTGATCGGCAACTTGGCTCTAAGTATTCGGTCCATCGCAAGCAGAGGATAATACATGGCTCGCAAGAGGCCCGGTGGCAGACTGAGCGGATTGCGAGTCTTGCCGATGCACTTCAGGATGGCATTAACCATCTGCTCGATAGTAGGCGGAGGGTCCATCGTAAAATTGATGAGTAAGCTGTGTGATCCGGTATTGCGAAGAGATGTCAAACCGAAGATTGCCACGAGGCAAAGCTCCTTTACGTAACCAGCCGCCTTGATGGTTTTTCGGTTGCCGAGATAGACAAAATAACCTTTCACCAAACTGCGCACCAGCCTGGTGACATTACCGCCCTCTCCCGGACCAAACACAACGCCTGGACGCAGGATCAGAAGCTTTCTTTGGGGGTGCGCGGTCTGCCAGCCCAAATGAATTTTTTCAGCCACGAGCTTTGAATTGCCATAGGGTGTTTCCGGAACAGGAAGCGACCTTTCCGTTTTTCTTTCTTCAGATGGGCCATAAGGTGAAATGCTACTGGTGAAGACGATTGTCTGGCACCCGACTCCGCTAGCCCATGTGCATACGTTTTCGGCACCCAGCAGGTTGGTTTCAAAATATTCGGGTGGAGAATGACCCGGCTCTCGATGGACTGCGGCCAGATTGAAGATGAGATCTACTTGTTCCGGGAGAAGGCCGGCTGGAATGGGTCTTCGCAGGTCGTGCTTAACATAGGAGACTTTGCCGGCCTTCAGTCCAGATTGGAGTAGTTGGGTGTACGGAAGGTAGCGAGGCGGATTGAAATCGACGAGAACGACATTTTCAGCGAGATTGTGGGCCAACAAATGTTGCGTCAGATGAGTTCCTATGAATCCCGTGCCGCCGAAGAGAACAACTGATTTCATCAAGAGAATGATTTCCTAAGCGCTCGCGCAGGTTCTACAAGAGATGGTTGGGAATTAGAAGGCACTTAAAACTTACTATTGGACGGAATATTGAGTGGTAACAGTTAGTGGCTGTAGGGCCGGGTGAGGTCGTCAAGTTTGACGTGGGCAAGGAAATCTCTCATTTGCCGGGTCAATTGCTGACGTGCGGCATCGTTTGGAACTGTCATGTCCATTGTTTCGGCACGGACCAAAACACGGACCGGAAACTGGCTATTCTGGCTAAACAGCGAACTTGGATCGGGACGGCTGTAGACGAACCCGAAATGAGTACGTTCGCTGGTAAATTCGCCGCAAGTTTTTGCTTGGCACATAGTCGACGCTTCGATATGCCGGGTTACGCCATCGTTATAGAATGCCGAGCTAAAGTTGATCGGCACCGCGTCAGCAGTCGCAACCGTCAGTTGCCCTTGCCACAGCGGATCCTGTCCGCGAGCAGTATGGCACACGACGGGATCATGCCAGTCGGAGATAGGCGAGATTCCAATCGCAATTGAAGCGCCACCGTCCGCGGGTGCATACTGACCCCAGACGTAGACGACGGGTCCGGTGACGCCGGCCTCATTCCACGAGCGGGCCAAGGTATAGTTCCCGAGACGTTCAGGAAACTGCGCGGTTGCAACATTTGCAGCACGCACTCCAGATGCATGGATCATCGCGCTGGCTCGTCCCAGGCCCGTGCATCCGACGAGCACGATCACCGCGGTCGCCGCGAGTTGAACGTACTGTGCGCGACCTGGCCGCTCATGAAACACCCCTTGCTCCGGATGGGCTACTGTTGCCGACATCGTCGAATTCCGGGCATCGCGGAGGTGAGCGATGACGGTAAGCAGCAAAATCGTTGCGACAAGAAACAGAAACGCTCCGATCAGATAATCTGCATTTTCCGCTTTATCCTGAAGCGAAGGAAAGTGCAACGCAACCGCGTAATACAGAACAAGCACGCAAAGTCGTGCCAAATTGAAGACGTAGCCGAGCAAAATCGCCGCAATGACCACCAAGGCATTCGAGTACGAGCGAAATCGATAGACATAGCCGGCGATCAGCGCGATGAAGCCCATTGTGATGGAGCCGCGGATGCCATCACATCCGGGAGCGATGAACATTCCGAAGTCAGGAGTGAACATCAAGCGAAGGTGGTCCGGGGTTAAAGTGTGGCCCAGATGCATCGCAAAGGCCCTGGCTACGTGCGCCGATGCGTGCTGTAACGGGAGGTCTATCAGAGAACTGAATACGTGTGGAATGGGGTTTGCAAAATAGAGAAGGAGGATTGGAAACAATGCTGCCCGATAGAGTCGCACACCGCCCAGAATCAGAACTACCCCGGAACCGTAAGCCAAGAGCATGAGTGAGGGCGGGGGTATAACAGTCGACCAGTGTGGTGAGACCACCAGAATAAGCATTGCCTGTTCCTGTGCACGGTCGATTAACAGGGTGAGTACCAAGATGACCAGGCCCCACCAAGTCCCTTCTGCCCGCCAATCAAGTGTTCTCCACACTCGGAGAATGAGGATTAAGCTTACGAGCGGAATAACCATGCCGATGGACTTAAGTGCATCGTTTGTCCACAAAGACCAAAGGGAGAACCCTGTGAACCATATTGTCGATAACCCTAATACCGCAAGTGCGGTAGCAAGCGCAGCGAACTGAACCGGAGAAAGTCCTGTTGCGCGTATGATCGGCATACTAGCTTCGGAATCCGGAAAAGCGGACATAGGTTTCAGCTCGCTGCATAGCGAGAAGTCAATGTGTCCAGTGTATCGCGAGAATGATTCAAGAAGCGACTGCACCTGAAAGGGCTTCGTTTTCGATGAGGAATGCGCAAGGTGACCCGTCTCTTGAACCCAAGCCGCCATACTCATCTGCCTCTGCAATGTGGGTATCTGCGAGGGAAGATTGATCGGCTAGCTCTTTCCCATTAGCCTTTTCGCTATAATGGCGTAATGTCAGCACTCCGGTTGCGGAAATTGGGGTGAACATTTATTCCGCTGGGCGGTATTGCGCGCTGGAGATTTGATCAGAATGTCAGTCGCTAAGGTAGCCAGATTCTATAAAGAATATGGTCTCGCCCGCACGGTAACCAAGACGGCCCGCGAAGCATGGCGTGCGATATCCAATCTGTCAAAGTTGAAGATACGCACCTGTATGGTGTGCGAACGCAGGGCAGTTTTTTTCAGGACCTATGACACTCAAGAGGCAGAGTGCTGCGTGAGATGCGGGGCAAATCTGCGTTATGAAATGTTGGCGCAGTGGATACGGTCGGAATATGGGGATAGGTTGAAATCCATGAACGTCATGGAACTGGATCCCAGTTCTCCGCTCCAATCGGTTCTAAGAACCTCCGCGTTGTACATTCGTACGTATTACAGACCAGGAGTCGAGGGAGGATCAGTTCGCGCGATTGACGGTGCTCAGGCTGAAGACATTACCCACTTGACACTTGGGGACGCATCCCTGGACCTGATCGTTTCATCGGATGTTCTTGAGCATGTCTCGGACCTGCATCGGGCTTTTGAGGAGTCTTCTCGTGTGTTAAGGCCTGGTGGCATGCATCTGTTTACTGTTCCGGTTTGCCCTCTCACCGAGAGGCGCGCAATACTGGTCGAAGGTGGCATTCAACATCTACTTCCCGCCGAGTATCATTTGGATCCGCTAGATCCGAAAGGCGTCCTGGCTTTTTGGAATATAGGTTTAGATCTACCAGAAGTCATGGCGGATGCTGGCCTTGACATATCGATCGCGATGGGTCCGCAAGGAGAAAGCGGGCGGATAGTCTGGAAGGCCGCTCGGATATAGGATCGGCGTTCGTTCGCTGTAGCGGTGACGCGGCGTCGGAACGTTTTGCTGCTCGGCGGAGGTCGTGCGGAGCCGATTGATGAGATAAGGCGAGACTGTTTTCATTGGCTCACCTTCTACACTGAACGGCGCAGCGTGGCCGCAACTACGCGATCGTTGGCCTTGGATGATATGCAACTTGCGGCTTCAGCGCTTACGGGCGGTCAGGCGCTCATAAATGGCCATGTGCTCTGCCGCGATCGAATCCCAGGAGAACTTCACGGCATATTCGGCGGCGCTCAGTTGCCGGGCTACTAGATAATCGGGGTTGTCGAACATGCCTTCCGCAAGCGTAACGGCCTCCAGCGGAGAGTTCGCAAACTGAACGGCCGCCTCCATGGCGGGGGGCGTATGCGGACCACGCGTCGTAATGATGGCAGCCTTGTTGGCTAGCATGGCAATCAGACTACTCCGCCGTTCGGAAGTTCCATCCGGATAAGGCAGATAAGCCACCTCGGTCTCAGCCAAGGCACTTGAGAGCGATGCACCGTTCAGCCCCGTTACCCATTCCACGGGAAGCCCATCTGCCTCTCTCCGGAGCCGGGCAAAGTAGTCCTCATACCCTGGCAGGACGGTACCTACAATGCGAACCCTCAACCCATTGGCCCGCTCATTGAAAAGGCGTGCCATCTCCATCATCTGCTCGAGCCCCTTCTGGGGGCGGATCAATCCAAAATTGGTTACCGCATTAGGTCGGCGGCTTATCGTGTCCGGTCCGGGCGGTACGTTGGATCCGATTGGGATCACAGTGCTGCGGCCCTTGATCCACGGTGCAAAACGCTGGCAATACTCCTGCTCGTACTGGTTGGTGAAAATGACTTGGGGTGCGCGTACAGCGAAAGGATATAGCGACAGACGCCGCAAAAAGTGTGCCTGACTGCATTCGTGGATGGTCATTACAATTGGCCGCAAGAGGCTCAGAATTTGTGGTCCCAGGTGCCACCCGTAACCTGTCGCCGGATATTGCATATGAAGGACATCTGCACGAATGCCCCCAATCTCCCGATTCAACAGGGCCGCATTCGCCAGATTCCATTGTTTTCCGGTGAAGACCGCGACCTCCGCGCCCGCCCCCTCAAGGGCTTCGGCTAGCCGTTCTGTGTAGTCTGCCACCCCGCAGATATCAGGAGGATAAGAGCCTGTTATGAGCACAATCTTCATATCGATTCACATTAACACTAGGTCAGGACTGAGTGGCATGTCCGGCGCCGACAGCACCGTCATTTTCCGGGGAGTTTTGAATGTATCAACTTCTGTGATCAGTTGCCGTCGCGGGTCACGAAACCACTGCGCACTTTCAGACCCACGATGCAGGAGAAAAGCTTTTTCATCGAATCTCCTGATTCGCCAATTTAGGAACCGCAGGTGAACGACTCAGAAACAGTTTCTCGTAGATGAAGAGATAGATGGAGTATTTCAAGAACGGTATGAGCGATGAGTCGAGGAGCAGATTGGTGCCAAACCAGAACAGAATGCAGAAGCTGAAAAAGGGGTAGCAAACGACACCGACGACCGACGAGCGCCGCATCGCGCGCCATAAGAGTCCATAGGCCAGCCCATATAGTAAGAGCAAAAGGGGTGAGAACCAGCCAAGGTCACAAAAGATGAATCCGAACGCGCTGACGAAGACCAAGGAACCGCTGAGGCCGGCTCGTTCAACTGCGCCAAACTCAGATGTCCATTCCGCGAAAAAGTCGGGCCAGTGGAAGATTCTATTCAGCGGAATAAGGCGATGAAACGCCTCGTTAAAGCTTGCAAAACTGCTGAGATAGACTCCACTCCCTGCGAACGGGTAGTGCAGCGCGCCAACCACCAGGGCCGCGAGCCTGTTGTAGGAAGCGGAGGAGTATCCGAGCAAGAGATAAAGTTGGGCGTTTAGAGAATTTGTACCGCGAAGGAAGGAGAAAATTCCGAACAGCATGACGATGCAGAGAACGAAAATGGCGGCGATGCGGGTCGCAAAGGCCAAAGAAAGACGACCCTCTGCCTGTCGATGCAGGATGTAGAGCAACGCCATTCCGGCAACCGCTTCCATAATCAGATTTCGGCTGATGAGAATGACGGACGATCCGATGATCGTCAGGACTGCGAGAATCACTACAAATCGCACGATGAATGCACGCCATCCCGTCATCCTGAACTGCCAAAAACGCCAGAGCGCCCACCAACTGAGGGCCACAAGAGTCGGGGCGGTGGAGGCTAGCTGTCCTTGCGTTACCAGAGGTGTGGCACCCTTCAAGTCTGTGGCCTGCTGTGCCGCAAGCATTAGAAGCAGATTGGGCGTTTCCCTGAGCGTCTGTAACATATCGCGGGCTGCTATCAGCATCACTACCAACAGTGGTAGAAGGAGAAATATGACCGCTGGGACGCGTGCCGAGAGTTTCGGTATAGAGAGAGGAACCTGCTGTGGGTAGCTGATCCAGACGCCGACCGCGAAGCTGGCGACACAGAGTACATAGAAAATGAAGGTGGGTGGGTTGAGGAATAATATGTCCCTCTCCCCCATGACCCAGGTGTAGATGGAAGGTGGGAACAGCCATGAGAATAGAAAAACGAGGAAGGAGATTGACGCAAGGCCGTAGGGAGATACGAGATTGCTGATGATGCGAGTCCGGAGACTGTTTTGCATGGCACCTCGTTACCGATGCACTGTCTCAGAGCGCAATTCGCGGAAACGCGCTGCATACGGTGAATTGCGCCAGCGGTCCTGAATTATGAGCCATGCGCAGGCCGCTACGAAGGCGATTAGAGCGGCCAATAGAACGATAAAAGCGCGATACTGGGGCATCTTCTTGTCGGGCGGCAGCGCTCTGTCAACGATCTGCACTGATGCACCTTGACGCGCCTCGTCTAACTGTGCGGATTCGAACTCACGCGCGAGCAGATCAAACATGGTCTCGTAATACTTGACATCGCGCAAGCGGCGAATGTAATCGACACTGCCTTCAGACATGTTCCCTTTCGACAGGATTAAATCCTGCGAACTACCTACCTGACTGGCATCCAGAAGAGACAACTGAGATCGCAAAGCGGCGAGTTCGCGCTTTGCAGTCTCCAGCGCCGGATTGCTTTCGGTCGCATACATCCCCATAGACTCAATCTGAACTTCCTTGGAGGCGATCTCGGCTCGCAGGGCGGCTGCGGACTCAATGAGCGCCTTGGCTTGCGTATCGGTATTGAGGATGCCGGTTCGCTCCTCGGAAATTTTTAGCTGCTCCTCGGCGTCGGCCAGTTTATCTTTGGTGCTACTCAACTCCTGCTGGTAAAATTGCCTGCGCCTGGAAGCTTCCGTTACGGCGAGAGTCGCGGAGAATACCCGAAACTCGTCGATATAGCCGTTCGCTAACTCGGCCGCTCGATTCGGATCGTGTGCTTCGACCGATAGTCGGATCAATCCATCACGCGGTCCGTAGAAGATGATGACTCGACTTTCGAGGATCTTACGCGTATCCGACATGCGTTTGGTCTTGAATTCTCCCATAAGATTGAACCGGCGAATGAGAGCGTCTTCGACAGTCTGACTGCCGAGAAGGGCGACGTACGATTCGCCTGTGTTTTTGATTCCCAACGCACCATCTGCCACGAGGGGAACTGCGCCGCCGGCCAGCGCCCCACCTATTGCTGCGTTAAGCCCCATAGCGGGGGATGCAGGGGGCATAATGATGGTGGTTGCCTGAAAGTACGGCTTCATGAATAGCGAAGCCACCGCGGCGAGCACCGCCGCGATGACTGTCACTCTACGGATCGTCCAGCGGCGGCGAAAAAGCATCGAAAAGATTGGCATCACTTCGCCGATCTGATTTTCGGGCAACGCCTCGGTGGCAACGTGGGGTAATTCGGTGGGGGACATCTTGGCTACCACGACCATTTTCTCATGTCACTTGACATCGTGCACTTCCGATATTATGGGGTAGATGTCACCCTTTCAGTCAAAGACCAATGAAGTTGGTGCACCGCGTCGCTTGGTTACCAACGTAGTGGCACTCTACTTCCTCCAGGGTCTCAACTACATCATACCAATGGCTACGTTGCCATACTTGGTCCGCGTGCTTGGGATTCAGACGTTTGGGATGATCGCGTTTACGCAATCGTTCGCTGGATATTTTGTAGTGCTGACGGACTATGGATTTAATTTTTCCGCGACGCGCTATACCGCTCAGAACCGGTTGGATCTGCGCAAGATCTCGGATATGTTCTGGAGAGTACTGATAATCAAGAGTTTGCTGATGCTTGCTGGGGTGATTCTTCTTGCGCTAATACTGTTCACCATTCCGCGCTTTCGCTCCCAGACCCCGTATTTCATTATTGCCTACATCGCAGTTATCGGCGGTGTGCTTTTTCCCCAATGGTATTTTCAGGGTTTGGAGAAGATGACGCATATCTCCGTGATGACAGGGGCAGCTCGTCTCATCACTTCGGTGCTTCTCTTCGTGTTCGTGCACTCTCCCGATGATGCTCTTCGAGCCCTCGCACTTTTGTCGGGCGGGCCCTTGATTGCGGGGATGATCGGAATGTTTGTCGCGGTTCGAGAACTGCATCCTGGTTTTGTCTGGCCCTCCAACTCTGAACTCTGGGAGACGACGGTGGATGGGTGGCACCTATTCATTTCGACTGCAGCAATCAGTCTTTATACGAATACGAATGTGTTTCTTGTGGGACTCATCGCAGGTGAAGCGCAGGCGGGCTACTTTAGCGCAGCAGAGAAATTGATTCGGGCAATCTCGGGTCTCATCGGTCCCATCTCGCAGGCCTTTTTCCCCCATGTTAACTTTCTCGCACGCGAGAGCAAGCAATTGGCCCTGCGCTTCATCTCGAAAACGCTGCGGCTGACTTCTCTGGTTACGCTCGTGCCATCGCTCATCATGCTTTTTTTCGCGGCACCTCTCGCGCACATTATCTTCGGGCACGCGGCTTCCGGAAGCCCGCCGATTATCCGCTGGATTGCACTGCTGCCTTTTCTAATCGCGGTTAGCAATGCGCTCGGGATTCAGACCATGCTGTGCTTCGGGCTTGACAAGCAGTTCAGCAGGATCCTTATTGGCGCAGGCTTGCTAAACGTTGTGTTGGCTGTTCCGCTCATTCATCTATTTGCTGCACGCGGTGCTGCGATGTCAGTTCTACTAGTGGAGGTCGGAGTCAACATCGCAATGATCTGGGAGTTGGAGCGCCGAGGTATCCATGTCTTTCGGAAGGCGAGCCTAGTATGAGAACCGATGTCTTAGTCGTAGGAGCCGGGTTCGCCGGGGCAGTTATGGCGGAGCGGTTCGCTTCGGCTGGGAGGTCAGTTCTCGTGATTGACCGTCGCTCCCATATCGCCGGAAACGCTTATGATCGATTGGACAAGGCCGGTATACTTGTCCATCAGTACGGGCCACACATCTTCCATACAAACGCGCCTGTGGTTGTGGAATATCTTTCGCGATTCACTGAATGGCTTCCCTACGAGCATAAGGTTCTGGCGTCTGTAGAGGGTGGCTTATATCCGATCCCAATCAATCGCACTACGATCAATCGACTTTACGGACTGCACCTGGACGAAGCTGGAGTGGCGGAGTTCTTAGAGAGGGTGCGCGAGAGACGTGACCAAATTCTCACCAGTGAAGATGTTGTATTGAGCACCGTCGGTCGGGATCTGTGCGACAAGTTTTTCCGCAATTACACGCAGAAGCAGTGGAATCTGGACCTCTCAGAGTTGAGTTCGGCGGTTGCTGGCCGCATCCCCGTTCGAACAAACGACGATGATCGCTACTTCACAGACTCGTTCCAAAAGATGCCCCGCGACGGGTACACAGCTATGTTTGGCCGTCTGCTTGATCATCCCAACATTCGGGTCGAATTAGAGACGACCTACCAACAGGTTCGCAATAAGGTGCAGGCCGATGTAACGGTTTTCTGCGGCCCTATCGACGAATTTTATGATTATCAGCACGGCAAACTTCCCTACAGATCGCTTCGGTTTGAACACGAGCACATGCCCTCTAAGCAGAGGTTCCAGTCTGTAGGCACGGTGAACTATCCGAACGATTTCGACTACACACGAATCACAGAATTTAAGCATCTGACCGGGCAAATTCATTCCGGCACCTCGATTGTGCGGGAATATCCAGTCGGCGAAGGCGATCCGTACTACCCCATTCCAACCCCTGAGACTGCGGATCGTTTTGCGCTATACAAGCAACTGGCTCTGACGGAAAGACGGGCACTTTTTGTCGGACGCCTGGCGGAGTACAAGTACTACAACATGGATCAAGTGGTGGCTGCGGCACTCAAGACAGCCCGGGAGCGAATCGATGGCTGAAACAGTTGCCGCGGTCGTTGTTGCCTTCAATCGTAAAGAGTTGCTTGCCGAATGTCTGCGTCGACTTCTTTCGCAAACGCATCCGGTGAATGCAGTCTTTGTTATTGATAATGCGAGTAAGGACGGAACAGAAAGATATCTTCGCGAAGCTGGACTACTAGCCGAGCCGAAGGTCCACTACACATTGCTATCTGAGAATCTAGGCGGCGCGGGCGGATTTGCTTCAGGCATGCAAGCGGCCTATTCGGCAGGGCATACGTGGATTTGGCTCATGGACGACGACGCAGAGCCTTTCCCTGACGCGCTCGAAGAGTTTCAACCCTTTATGAAGGAAGTGGGAACGGCAGCGCTTGCAAATCTCAAGCTAGACAGCAACGGAAACGCACTGAGATACCATCTTGGCTCCATTCAGTGGCGGTCCAGCTTAGATCTGGTCCGTCCTTTGCCGGACCAACTCCTGACTGCCCCCGGCAAAGTCCCGGTACAGTTTTCTTCCTTTATCGGGTTGCTGGTACATCGGGATGCGGTGGCAAAAATTGGCTTGCCTCGCCGGGAGTTTTTCATTCACTGCGATGATTTTGAATATTCCGCACGGCTCCTCTCTGCAGGGAGTATTTATCTTGTTCCATCAAGCAAGGTTTTGCATAAGGAAAAGATAATTGCTCCCTCCGTCGAAAAGCATTGGGGTAGTTCCGCATATCGTTCGGTTCCGATAGAGAAGTATGCGTTCGAGTTCTTCGGGATTCGAAATCGCATCTGGACGCTACTGAAGCTGTCTTCGGAGTCGAAGGCGTCGCGGCATTTGCGAATTGTTCGCGATGTAGTGGGCATGGCCGTTAAAATAATCTTGTACGAGCGGGACTATCGGATTTTGCGGCTGCGTCTCCTCTCGCGCGGCGCCGTCGATGCATTTCGCGGTAGTTTTGAAAATTCGATCCCATTTGAAACGCGTGAGTGGTTAGCCGCCCGCCGGGGGAAGACCTAATCTATGCGCACATTTGTCCGTCACAACGGCCTATTGCTTTACTTCGCCGCCGGTCTCGAGCAGGTCCTCGACTATGTGGCGAATTTATATTGGGCTCGGCACTTTGGCGTCAATCACATCCATATACGCAAAGGCGCGTATCTCCGCGGGACGGTGCACGTGCGGATGGGTGAGAGGTTCGATTGCGGGCGAGGTCTTTGGCTTGAAGCGGTCGCATCGTCGCAAGGACAAGATACTAAGCCCGTGCCAGAGATTATCATCGGCAATAACGTTAGCATCAGTTTTTGGGGTCACATTGCTGCCTTATCGTCCATTCGTGTTGGCAATGGGGTGATGATGGGCAGCAAGGTGACTCTCATCGATCACGATCACGGTTCGTATTCGGGGCCGACCGGAAGCGACCCAACCGTGCCGCCGGCCGAACGGCAGCTAAGTGGCCAGCCTATTGTGATCGAGGATAATGTCTGGTTGGGCGACGGTGTTGTCGTCACGGGCGGCAGCACGATCGGCGAAGGAAGCGTTATTGGAGCGAATGCCGTTGTGAGAGGCTCTATTCCCGCATACTGCATCGCGGTAGGTGTGCCCGCACGACCGATCAAGCTGTTTGATAGAGCCACGGGGCGGTGGGAGCCTTACGAATGACAGCGGCTAGTTTCCAAAGCACAGATGGCTTACCCGACCTGCTCAATCCGCGGTTGTGCGCCATTATAGTTACCTATAATCCAACCCAAAGCCTGTGCGGCAATGTTGCCCGATTAGCGGCGGAAGTGGCGCACATATTCGTGATTGACAATGGATCGCGTGGTGAATCTCTTAGATATTTGACCGAGGTTGGATCTTCGGTTAATTGCAGCTGTTCGTATAATGAAAAAAATCGGGGCATCGCCGCCGCCTTGAATCAGGGAGTTGCGCTTGCGATCAAGCATGGTTTTACTTGGGTTATAACGTTTGATCAAGATTCAACGGTTACTGGTAACTTTGTCTCGTCTATGTTTGAATGCCTGGCCGCAACGCAGAACGCAGATATGGTGGGAGTTGTGGGCCCGCGGTATGTGGATCAGGCGCTGGGAGTCAATTGTGACCTGAACATCTTGCCCAATGGAGAGCTGGCAGGCATGATGACATCCGGAAGTCTGATGCCGATCAGGCTCTTCAACGATGTTGGCCTCTTCGATGAGAGGCTTTTCATGGATTATGTCGATACCGAGTTCTGCAATCGTATTCGAAGCCGTGGATGGCGCATTTTACAATCGCAGCAGACGGTGTTGCTGCATTCACTGGGCAAACTGACCCTGCATCAAATATTCGGACTGAAATGTAGCACTACCAATCACAAGCCGGGGCGTGTTTACTACATTGCTAGAAATCGCTTGTGGATATTGGGTAGGCCGTCTCTAAGCAAGTCGTGGCTTATTTCCATAAAAAAAGAACTTACGAATATCTTCAAAGAAGCATCGAAAACAATCCTATTCGAACACGATCGCTTGCAGAAACTTTATTACATGGTCCTTGGGACGGTTGATGCGCTTCTTGGCAGGATGGGGAAGCGTATAGAGTTGTAGCGAGGCTGCGTGCCTTGTATCAAATATTGGTTTGCCCTAACATCGAGGGATTGCGCAGGTAGCATGTACGATTTAGCCGTTGCATACAGAATTTACCCTAAAGTATCGGGTGCCGGACAGGGCATGCCTTACGGCGACAATAAGCTCGTGCAGGCAGAAGTATGTCTCTGCTCGTTCGTCGAGTCTTTAGGCAAGTTGCGCGCCAAAATCTTTGTCCTTTTAGATGGATGCCCGGAGGACTATGAGCCAATGGTACGTCGTCATATTGCTGCGGAAGATCTTGAGGTATTGCACTTAGACGGAATTGGAAATCACGGAACGTTTGGCCTGCAGATCGATCTCCTCTTGAGGCAGGGTGATTCGGATATAGTTTACTTCGCGGAAGACGATTATTTTTATATCGCAAATCAGTTTGAGAAGATGGTGAAGTTCTTGTCAGGCGGAGAAGGTGTGGATTTTATTTCACCATTTGACCATCTAGATTGTTATGGGTTGAGTTTGCATCGGTATCCCAGCTGGATTAGGGTTTCACAGGATCATCACTGGAGAACCGCTGCGTCGACCTGCCTGACGTTTTTGACGACAAAGAAGACATTGAGAGAATGTGAGCAAGTATTTCGAACCTACTGCCGAAAGAATATGGATGCCAGCCTATGGTTAAGTATGACGAAAATAATAGTTAGAAACCCGTTATGGGGTATTCGCTATGCCACTAAAGATCAACTCTTGTTCAAGATTGTCGTGAAGAGTTGGCTCTACGGCGCGCGGCAAATTCTGTTTGGCCGAAGACGAATTCTGTGGACACCTATTCCTGGCATTGCTACGCATCTGGATCCTAACGCTCTTTCACCGACGATTAGTTGGAAGATGTTGATGCAAACGACGAAGCAAAGGCTCTAGATTCCTTGAGGCCTGTGTGTGCTGGGATAGGCATGCGAGTTAAAAGGGCGGTAGCACCAAGGCGAGGATCGGAGCCTTGGGCGTGCCGAAGTTCTTGAAAGGGAATGCGAGGGGACGTGATGTTCGATAGACCTACCGTTAAGGATAAGAGGGGAAGCAGGAAGAGGCCTGGATGCGGTCCGGCGGGAAGGATGAAGAAGTGTGGCGAATCGTAGCGCTCGGATACCGTACGTCTGTATTCTTCTCTTGAATTGGAACGGATGGAAGGACACCGTTGAGTGCCTTGAATCGGTTTTCCGGATTGAGGGGACGGACTTCGAAGTGGTTGTCTGTGACAATGCGTCTCAGGATGGCTCAGTTGAGAAAATTGAAGAGTGGGCACGAGGTGATTTGGAGGTTTCGGCCGCAAACCCCGAACTGTCGAAGCTTGTAGTTCCCGGGACGCCCAGGCCGATCCCGATTACAAAGTTTGCCAATCCGGCTGCTGCGATCTCTTCTGCAGCGGGTGGCGGCGATGTCTCTCTGAAGCTTATTGAAACGGGAGCTAATCTCGGGTTTGCCGGCGGCAACAACTGCGGCCTCCGGTATTGCCTCGCGCGCCGGGATTTCGATTACGTATGGATTCTAAACAACGACACGGTTGTTTCTCCCGACGCGCTATCTTTTCTAGTTGCAATGATGGAGGAAGATAGCTCGATTGGAATTTGCGGATCGGTACTACATGACTATTGGGAACCAGCTCGCATCAACGTTATAGGCGGCAAGTTCTACTCTCGTTGGAGCGCTCGTTTTCTCGCGAGTCATGAAGCATCGCGGGTAGCTCTCGATTACGTTGACGGCGCGTCGATGCTTGTGAGCGAGCAGTTTCTTCGGGTAGTCGGAGTGATGGATGAAACCTATTTTCTTTACTTTGAGGAACTGGATTGGGCGCGCCGGGCAGCCCAGAACGGCTTCCGGCTGAGCTTTTCGACTCGGAGTGTGGTGTACCACAAGGAGGGAGCGAGCGTCGGCACTCACCGCAACGCCTCCTCGCGCAGCCTGGTTTCAGAGCGTTTTCTGGCGAGAAACCGAGTTTACTTTACTCGCCGTTTCCATGCGTGGGCACTGTTTACGGTGATATGCTCGATAGCATTGGTGGCGCTCCGCGCCGCCTACAGACGCGACTTGAAGAGAGCACGAGTGGTTCTCGCTGCGATACTCGAAGGTCTACGGGCTCGGCTTCCATAACTCCGCTAGCGAACTCTCAGGTAGAAGGAGCCAGGTTCGCATTCCGTAGTCAAATATGGACAGGCCTGTTTCAGTTGGTCAAAGTGCTTATGCTTCAAGTAATTCAGCGTTCCAATAACCTCATATCGTTCGGTGTTCGATAGCAGAGCCTCGAGAAGATATTGCTCGTTCCAGAACCGAACTTGCTTGATTACCCACTCGTATGGGTAGTCTTTCGGGGTAAAAATATCGTGAATGTGTATATATACGCCGGACGCGAGTTGCGGAAATATTTCCAGATATTCCTTTAGAACATCGCCTTGGGGTCTTATCATGTGGGATGAATCGACAAATAGGAGGTCCCCGGCGCTTAGTTCTTTACTCCAATCAAAGGTGCATTCCTCTACCCGCTTTCGGATGACTGTAATCTCCGCTAGTTTATCCAGCCAATCCATTTCATACGGCTCTATGCAAATGTGGGCCGACGCAGAGTGTGATTCTCCGAGATTCTTCAGCAAAGCTATTCTCGCGAGTTTTGTTGAATACCCGCTGCCGATTTCGACAATTTTACTTGGCCTGATTGCCCTAATGAACTGATATAGGAATTCCGCATCGCCCGCTTCAAAAGTCCCGTTTTGGATGTGGAAAGTATGAAGGTGGGAAGGTCTTTTGTTTAGCTTTAATTCAAGGAGTTCAGAGGCGAAGTCGAGCTTGCTCAAGAAGTCTAGTTGTCCGGCAACATTTAGGTCGACTCCGGGCAAGTCTCTGTCATTTGATAACGGCTTGGCTAAGCTTGAGCTGTCAAATAGAGGTTCGTAATAATGTTTCCTTATTGGGAATAGTCCAAGTTTTTGCAAGACCAGAGTTGTAAAGGGTAACCTTGCGCTGCCGAGTCTTCTATATCCGAGAAGTGGCAAAGCAGCGAGAAGTGCAATCGCTGCAAATAGTATGTCGATCGGCAACCTTAGCATCGAGAAGATTTTCTTGGCAATTGCGTTCATATATATATGAATATATATGCGCTTCGATGGTCGGGGCTCGCGCTGTGGAGTGTGCCCTGCAACCTGCCGGCAGATTTCATGGTGTCTCTCGATGGGCAGCGATCATACCCCCGGTCGATTGAGGTAGGATAAGGCGACATATGCCATTGAATCGTGACGTGCACGATCGGTCGTTAATGCCCATTGGGAAGCGGCACGTATCTTTCCTATCGCTCCTACGCTTGCTGATTGTCCTGACGCTGATGTGTGGGGCCGAAGCGGCGAAAGGTGCTGGGGAACTACCGCAATGCAAGACTGGCCCGGGTTTCGTTGGTCCTGCCGATGTGTATGTTCCGCTGGATAGCTGGGTATATCCGGCGCTTGACCGTCTGCGCGGACTTGGGCATCTTGACACTGCTTTCCTTGGACTTCGCCCGTGGACGAAGCGAAGTATCCAGCGGATGCTGGACGAAACGGCGCAGGCGGAGGGGATCAATGACAACTCCCAAGCGGTTGAGATTCTGGCCGCGCTACAGCGCGAATTCGGGGTCGAAGACGATGATGATCGCGCAGATTTTCTGTATGGGTGTGAGAGCCTTTACACACGGCTTCAGGGCATTTCGGGGTTAACGTTGCGGGACAGCTTTCACCTGGGACAAACGCTTGTGAACGACTACGGTCGTCTCTACGAGCCAGGTTTCAACACAGTTGATGGCGCGAGCGGGAGTGCGCAGTTCGGGCGCTTTAGTTTGTATGCGCGTGGGGAATACCAACATGCTCCAAGTGCGGCCGGCTATTCTCCGAGTCTGGCCCTAACACTATGGAACATCGATTCGTTACCGGGCTACTTTACGGGTCTATCCCTTCCCGATAACCCAGAGCAGGCGGCCATCCCGGCCGGCCCGATCGCAACGACCGATGTTTTCCGAATTCTTGAAGCGAATGTTTCCTATCGCGTTCTTAACCACGAGATATCGTTTGGAAAGAGCGACCACTGGCTGGCCCCGACTGTGGGCGGCGCATTTATGTACAGTAACAATGCCGAGAACATTTACGCGTTTCAGATTGACCGGACGGAGCCACTTTACATTCCGTTGTTGTCGCGGCTTACCGGACTGTTCCGCTACGATTTTCTTGTTGGCAGCCTGAAGGGTCACTCTAATCCAAACGATCCGTGGATACACATTGAGAAGATCAATTTCAAGCCCACTCCGAATGTGGAGTTTGGGTTTGAGCGTTCGGTGATCTGGGGCGGGAAGGGGCATGAACCGATCACCATTCACACGTTTTTCAGGAGCTTCTTCAGCACGACGAATGAAAGTTCGAAGGTGAAGGAGTCATCCGACGACCCTGGTGCGCGGTTCGCCTCGTTCGATTTCAGTTGGCGGCTGCCGTGGCTGAACCACTGGATGACGCTGTATTCGGATTCGATGATCCACGATGATGTGAGTCCGGTGGATGCTCCGCGTCATGCGGGGGTGCGTCCAGGGATTTATCTTTCTCGGGTTCCCGGAATTCCAAGGCTCGATTTCCGGGTGGAAGGGGTGAATACCGATCCTGAGACATCTCGCAGCAACGGGGGCACCTACCTTTATTGGGAAGGAATTCAGGTACAGGGATACACCAACAAGGGATTCATCGTGGGAGACGCGATCGGACGTGAAGGGAAGGGTGGGCAGGCTTGGCTGACCTACCACACGTCTCCGCGTGGGTTGGTTCAGATATCGTTCCAACACAAGAAGGATGCGAAGGATTTTATTCCCTCGGGCACTACGCAGAACAGCTTTGACATTCGCGCGGTCAAGCGCTTCCACCACGATTTGGAGGTCTCGGCCGAACTTCAGCACGAGTGGTGGAAGGCGCCCATATACCAACCGGGGGAACAAACGGACACCGTGGCCACGTTCCAATTCACTCTCTATCCGGAACGCAAGGCCGGGCCGTGAGAGGCGGGGCTGGCGGTTGGTCTGGCGTAACGCTTCTTCTATTTGAGCACTTCGATTGCTGCCGCTCCGAGACCGAATCCTTCGAAGATGTTTGCGATATTGACCAGGTTTCGAAGGAAGGAACCCTTCTCGACGGTGGGTGGCACTACGATGGTGTCTCCGGGCAGGACGGGAATGTCGTCAAAGCCGCGATCGGCGAAGAGGACGCGCTGGCCGAAGCTTTCGTATTGGTGACTTACGACTGATCCATCGGCTCTCAGAATGAACTCGCGGCCCTGGTCAGCGATTCTGTCAGGACCACCAGCGAGGTGCAGATAATCCCTCACTCGCTTGCCTTTCTTGTAGATGAATGCGTTGGCGTAGTACACCTGGCCCTGGACGGAGACGGTCGCAGGCTCCTTAGGCACCACGAATCTGTCGCCGTCTTCCAATGGGATGTCGGGAAGTGCGGCGATGTCTTTGGAATCGGGCTTGAGTTGGAAGACGACGCGCCCGGTAGGCTGAGCCTGACGGAGCCGGGCCAAAGTAGCGCGGGCCTCTGCTCCTGACGACTGGGCTGCAGCGGCATCTCTGTCCGTTAAGGCCGAAGAAGCCAAGGACGCCGAACGCGCGTTGATCTCGCCCTCCAGCGCATCTGCATACTCAACAATTCTCTGGCGTTCGACGCGGCGTACGGAATCCCGGGTAAATTCGGAGGCATAGAGGTAGGCATCGGGAGTCACGCCCCCAGTTCGCACCAGGAGTTCGCGCAGGGTTTCGCCCGGCTGGACTCGGTATAAACCGGAGGCCACGAACTCGCCTTCGAGCTTCACAAACTTCGATTGTCGAGCGTTGGGAACACGGATGTCCGACTGCGAGAAGATGGTTACGACGTCGCCAGAGAGGAGTTCGATGTCCTGCGACGGGTCCTTGTCGAGTACGGCCTTCGATAGGTTGAACGGCACTAGAGAGGTGGACAGATCGCTTACGTTTTGTCTCTCTATGACGGCATAGTCCCAATCGATGTCTGGAGCGAGGAGAATGACATCGGTTGTCGCGCCAAATGTGTTGTTGCCTGCGGTGAGAGTAGCCCCTACCGCATTGCCTCCGCCGTTGGCGCCCACGATGCCGCGGTCTATTGCCGCGTCCGCCACGGCTCCCTTCTGTATACCCAGCGAACCTTCTCGTAGCGGGGACTGCTGGATTCCAGCAGATGCCTGTGGTCCGATCGCAGTTCGTCCCGCATAGTCGGAGTTGCTCTGCCCAAGCAGGTCTTTCTTCTGGTAGTAATTCCGGGTTACCAAGGCTTCGCGATTGGGGATGAGGTTGGAGACATGCATGCCGGGGTACCAGACGTAGCGGCCAGGATTTGCGACATTCCCGCGCAAGGTGACGGCATTCTGGAATTTATCGAGGATGGAATTGACGGTAACGATGTCGCCATCCTGGATGGGGGGGGAATCATCCTTGGCTAGATCGACGTCCAGTTCACTACGCTGGGCATGGTTGAATATTCTCTCCACGCGCACCTGCGAGCCGGATGCTACGTTGGTGAGTCCGCCGGCCAAGGCGATGATCTGGTTGAAGCTATTTTCACCGCGCAACTCATAGACGGCTGGTGTGGTTACACTCCCGAGGACCGCGACCTGTGGTCCGACATCGGGGATGAAGATGACGTCGCCGGGCTCGAGGCGGACGTCCTTGGTTTTGTCTCCGTGCAGGAGCAGGTCATACAGGTCGAAGTGGGTGATGGTGTTGCCGCCGCGTTTCACCTGGATATCGCGTAGGGTGCCCTGAGGGAGTGGTCCGCCGGAGGCGAATAAAGCATTCAGAAGCGTGCTGAGGGATCCGAGGGTAAAGCTCCCCGGTTGCCTCGCCTGTCCGGCGACGAAGACCTGGATGGATCGCAGCTGTCCGAGGTTTACGTTGAGATCGAAGTTGCGATAGACACGTCCGAGTTGCGCCTTGAGGAAGTCGCTCAACTGGGAAAACTGCAGGCCGGCTACGTGAATGGTGCCTACCTCGGGCAAGGCGATGGAGCCGGTGCGGTCCACGACAAAGTTGCCGCGCTGACTTACCTGACCCCAGATCTGTATACGGAGTTCGTCGCCTGGACCGATAAGGTAGTCCGGCGTGACCGGAATATTGTCGACCGGCGCAAATGTGGATGGAGTTAAGTTGAACAGGCTAGCCCCGAAGATAGGCAACACGCGACCGGTGCTGCCAGCTACGACTTGCTGGAACTCACTCAGGGTCGGAGCGGCTACGGCCTGGGGCGAGATTTTCTCCTGAATCTGCTCCCTGATGCGATCCGGCGTGATGTCGGTCTCGCCCGCTGCTGTGGTCGTGACGTTCGGCGATCCCGTAGAAGTATTCTGGGTTCCGGTTACGGAGGTGCCGAGTCCTCCCAGTCCCGTGGGTGACGTACCGGCTGAGGCCGGAGCTGCTTGTCCGTCCAACTTGCCGACGGTCAGGAGGGCGAGACAACATATCCAAAGCGCTATTCGAGCCAGGCAGTTGTTTTTTCGGAATGAATCCCCGGTCAATAAATCCACGAAATCGACATCCTGTCTTGAAATCCTGCCACGGCGGCGTGCCGTGCTGCGACCAAGGTCATGCCCAATCGCCAATTCAGTTTACCCGATCTGTAAGCAAGAGGTGGCGCTCTCACTCCTGGCGCGATGTGGTTTTAGTTGGCTCGATTGGACCAACCATTCCATTTGTTTGAACTGCCCAGCTAGTCCGTCGGAAGTGAGGGGTCGTCTATACTGGCTGGGTTTGGTGCTCCTGCTATTGGGGAGTTGCAGAGGAAGAAGGGAATTGATGAGAGCGCTTGTGATCGAGCGGCCGGGCGAGGCGCGGGTTGTCGATATTGAGGATCGTGCCGCGAAGCCGCTGGAAGCAACGATGCGGATTCGGCGGATTGGTTTGTGCGGGACGGACCTAAGTACATATTTGGGAAAGAATCCGCTGGTGACTTATCCGCGGATTCCGGGCCACGAGGTTGCGGCGACTTTGGAGCGGGTTCCGAAGAACGATCTGGGGCTGGTTGAGGGCATGGACGTGACCATGTCTCCCTATACGAGCTGCGGGAAGTGCTCGGCGTGCAGGCAGGGCAGGGTGAATGCTTGCCGCTTCAACGAGACGCTAGGGGTTCAACGCGATGGTGCTCTGATGGACCACTTCAGCATGCCGCTGGGTAAGCTATACGCAGCGCCGCTGCCAATTGAGGAACTGTGCCTGGTGGAGCCGTTGACGGTGGGTTGCCATGCGGTAGCGCGGGGGCGTGTTACTTCGGCGGACACGGTGGCGATTTATGGATGCGGCGGAGTCGGGCTGGGAGCGGTTTCTGCGGCGGCGTTTCGCGGGGCCAACGTGATTGCGATCGACCTGGATGACAAGAAGCTGGCGATTGCGGTGGCTGCGGGTGCACGGCATGTGGTCCACTCCGGCCGCGACGACGTTCATGCGAGGTTGCAGGAGATTACGGGCGGGCATGGGCCGGATGTGGTGATTGAGGCGATTGGCAGGCCGGATACGTATCGTGCGGCGATCGAAGAGGTCGCGTTCACGGGGCGGGTTGTTTACATCGGATACGCCAAGGAGCACGTGAGTTTTGAGACACGGCTGTTTGTTCAGAAAGAGCTGGATATTCTGGGATCGAGGAACGCGCTGCCGCAGGACTTCAAGGAAGTGATCCGTATGTTCGAGCAGAAGCGATTTCCGACGGCGGAGGCAATCAGCGCGACGGTGCCGCTGAAGGATGCACCCGGGATTCTGCGGGACTGGAGCGAGAACCCGGCAGCCTATACAAAGATTATGATCAGCTTCGACTAGGGCGGTGGGGCAACCTGCTGCCCGTCCGGGTATCTTGGCGCCGCTTGGAATTCAACCTGGAACGATTGACCCTGGAGGGTTGCATTGGAATTGATTCCAACCACATTGAAGGATGTAGTGATTTTGCAGCCCAAAGTTTTTGGGGATGAGAGAGGTTTTTTCTTCGAGGCCTACAACGAGTCGACGTTCCGATCGCTGGGTTTGCCGGCCATGTTTATGCAGGATAATCATTCCGGCTCACGCAAGGGTGTTCTGCGCGGGCTGCATTACCAGTTGCGGCGGCCCCAGGGGAAGCTGGTGCGGGCACTTCGCGGGGAGATCTACGACGTAGCTGTGGATCTGCGCCGCGATTCTCCGCAATTCGGCCAGTGGTTTGGGACGGAGTTGAGCGCGGAGAACAGGCGAATGCTCTGGGTTCCGCCTGGCTTCGGTCATGGGTTTCTAGTGAAGAGCGAGTTCGCGGAGGTCTCCTACAAGGCGACCGAGTTGTACGCGCCCGCGTTTGAACGCTCTATCCTGTGGAATGATCCAGTGGTCGGAATCGAATGGCCTCTGGATGGGGAGCCGACGCTCTCGGACAAGGATCGGGCTGGGTTGCTACTCGCGGCCGCGGAGACATATGCTGATTCCAGTGGCCTTTAAGTCCAACTTTGGGGCCATAGCCTATTTGGGTTCCGGTGGGTGACTATGATGTTTGCGAACTAAAGATTCAGAATCAATAGCGAGTAGATCAAAGAGGGTAGATGCAACCGAAAGTCTTGCTGGTGACCGGGGGCGCGGGCTTCATTGGTTCCAACTTTGTCCTTGAAGCAGTACATCGCGGCCACACGGTCGTGAACCTCGATGCCCTGACCTACGCGGGCAATATCGATAATCTTGCCGCGCTGAAGGACAATCCCGCTCACACGTTCGTCCACGGCTCGATCCTGGATGGGCCGCTGGTGGCGCGTTTGCTGACTGACCATCGGCCTGACGCGCTGGTGCATTTTGCAGCGGAGAGTCACGTGGACCGTTCGATACTGGGACCGACCGCGTTTGTCGAGACGAACATCAACGGGACATTCACTTTGCTGGAGGCGGCGCTGAAGCATGTGCGCTCGCTGGCAGAGGAAGAACGAGGCAACTTCAGATTCCTGCACGTGTCCACGGACGAAGTTTACGGCTCGTTGGAACCGGATGAGGCTGCGTTTCACGAGGAGACGCCGTATCGGCCCAACAGTCCATATTCCGCGTCGAAGGCCGCATCCGATCACTTGGTTCGCGCCTATTTCCACACCTATGGCCTGCCGGTGCTTACAACGAATTGCTCTAATAATTACGGCCCATATCAGTTTCCGGAGAAGCTGATTCCCTTGATCATTCACAACGCAATCAGCGGAAAGCCTCTGCCAGTCTACGGGGACGGTCAGAATGTGCGCGACTGGCTCTACGTAACGGACCACTGCGACGCTATCCTGATGGTGCTGGAAAAAGGCACGCTCGGCGAGACGTATAACGTCGGTGGCTTGAACGAGCAGAAGAACCTCGACGTAGTGAAGACACTTTGCACGATCCTGGATGAATTGCATCCAGCGGGCGCTCCGCATGAGCAACTGATCAAGTATGTGAAGGATCGGCCGGGCCACGATAAGCGCTACGCGATCGACTGCCGCAAGCTGCAAAAGGAGCTTGGCTGGGCGCCGCGCGAGTCGTTCAAGACGGGCATTCGCAAAACTGTTGACTGGTATCTGAACCATGCCGTGTGGGTGGAAAAGGTCGTCAGCGGCGAGTATCGAGAATGGATCAAAGGAAACTATTCTTCGCGGACTTAGTGCTGGTAACAAAGACGCAGAGCAGTGGGAGCATACGATGAAGGGCATCATACTTGCAGGTGGATCTGGAACGCGCCTACATCCTGTAACCGAAGCGGTGTCAAAGCAACTGCTTCCGATTTACGACAAGCCGATGATCTACTACCCGCTGTCCGCGCTGATGTTGGCTGGCATTCGGGATGTGCTGGTGATCTCTACTCCCGCGGACACGCCGCGGTTTGAGCAACTGCTGGGCGATGGTACACGCTGGGGCATCAAGCTACAGTATGCGGTGCAGCCCTCGCCGGACGGACTGGCGCAGGCGTTCCTGATTGGCAAGGAGTTTCTTGCGGGCGAGGGATGCTGCTTGGTGCTGGGAGACAATCTCTTCTTCGGGCACGATTTTGCGAAGCAATTGCGCGACGCTGCGGAACGGACGGATGGGGCAACCGTGTTCGCGTATGCGGTGCAGGACCCTGAACGCTACGGCGTTGTCGAGTTCGATGAGAATCGCAAGGCTATTTCTCTGGAAGAGAAGCCGGCGAACCCTAAATCGCGTTATGCGGTAACGGGAATATATTTTTATGACAACCAGATCGTGAGTGTGGCGGAGGCGATGAAGCCGTCCCCGCGCGGCGAACTGGAAATCACGGATGTGAACCGCTGGTATCTGGAGCGCGGGCAATTGACGACGGAGTTGATGGGCCGCGGCATGGCGTGGCTCGATACCGGAACCCACGATTCGCTGCTGGAGGCGTCTATGTTCATCCAGACAATTGAGAAACGGCAAGGGCTCAAGGTGGCTTGTCTCGAGGAGATTGCCTATCGCCAGGGGTACATCGATGCGGCACAGCTTCAGGTGCTAGCAGTGAGGATGGCCAAGAGTACTTATGGCGAATACCTCGGCCGGATCATTGAGGAGAAGGTGTACTGATGGCCGGAGCATCGCAATTCCGGTTCCTGGTAACGGGTGAGGGCGGGCAAGTCGGCGAGGCGCTGCGGCGGACCCTTGCGCCGCTGGGCGACATTGTGATTCCGACCCTGGCGGAACTGGACCTTACCGATACAGAAGCAATTCGCAGGGTGATGCGTGAAGTGCGTCCGCGATGGGTTGTGAATGCGGCCGCGCATACCGCGGTGGATAAGGCAGAGAGTGAGCCCGAACTTGCCTTCGCAATCAATGCGATTGCTCCTGAAATACTTGCTGAAGAGGCCCGGAGTATTGGGGCGGTCATGGTTCATTACTCGACCGACTACATCTTCGACGGCTCCAAAGTGACTCCGTATGTCGAGTCCGACTCGCCCGGGCCGTTGAATGTGTATGGCAAGAGCAAGCTGGCTGGCGAGTTGGCTGTGAGAGAGAGCGGCGCTGCATATTTTACCTTTCGGACAAGCTGGGTCTATGGCGCTACCGGCAACAACTTTGTTCGTTCCATCCTTCGGCTTGCTCGCGAGCGGGAGCATCTGAGGATGGTCGCGGATCAGCATGGCGCTCCGACGTGGAGCTTCGAGCTTGCCCGCCTGACGGCGGAGGTCATCGGCCAGACGGAACGGCTCGCCGAACGGGATAAGTGCTCGGTCAGCGAGGCGGCATTGACGTTGAGCGGCGTTTACCATGCAACGGGGTCCGGCGAGACGACCTGGTACGGCTTTGCTGCGCGGGCGATCGCTGAATGGCAGAAGCGGGAGCCGAATGCGACGCTGGCAACCGTGGAGCCGATTCCGACTTCGGAGTATCCGACTCCGGCTAAACGGCCAATGAATTCGCGGTTGGACTGCTCGAAGCTGGAGCGGACCTTTGGCTGGCGGATGCCGGAATGGAGCGATTCACTGGCGACTGTGGTTGGCCTTCTGTGAGGGGCACTCCCCTCTCTTATCGTAAGATATATGGAATGAGCTACTTGCCGAGTTTGTCGCGTAACTGTATGATTCGGGGATAGTTGCGGGTATGAATAAGAAAATAAATGGGTTGCACCGGGGACGTTTCGCGGCGGCGGCGCGGGCGTAATCGGCCTGAGCAGTGAGGCGGGAGGCAGTTCGCACACGATTCCCCATACTTTAAGTCTACTCGTTTGACCATAACTCATCTGCTATGTTTCTTTCGCTCTTTTCCGTTTGGTTTCAGCGAGATAGGGACTTTGGGGGCTTGACACGTGAGTTTGGCCGGAAATCCGCAAATCTTTTTTCTTTGGGCAGATTTTCCGGATCATTTTTGCATTCGGCGGGTGGTGAGTGTGTGTACACTGCTGTCGTGAATAAAGCCAAACTGAACCCACGCGTCGATGACTACCTTGCGAAGTCCGCGGCCTTCGCGCAGCCGATCCTGCGTCACCTCAGGGAACTCGTCCATAAGGCATGTCCGGACGTGGTGGAGGAGATGAAGTGGAGCCGGCCGTTCTTCGAGCATGGCGGGACGATCCTGTGCAACATCTCGGCGTTCAAGGCGCACTGCAGCTTTGGCTTCTGGGGCGCGGAGATGGGCAAGGTGCTGCGGGCGGACGGGGTGGTGCAGGAGGGAGGGATGGGGTCGCTGGGGAAGATCACCAGCGTCAAGGACCTGCCGTCGGATAAGGTGATGCTGGGGTATCTTCGGCAAGCGGCGAAGTTGATCGATGAGGGTAAAGGCGAGACAGTGATGGCTGTGAATCGCCGGGTGGTGAAGGCGCCAAAGCCTCCGGTTGAGGTTCCGGCAGAGTTCACGGCGGCACTGAAGAAGAGCAAAGCTGCGAGCAAGGCGTTTGAAGCGTTCAGCCCGAGTTGCAAGCGGGAGTATGCGGAGTGGATCGCGGATGCGAAGCGGGCGGAGACTCGGGAGAAACGGATTGCGCAGGCGGTGGAGTGGATCGGGGAAGGGAAGCAGCGGAACTGGAAGTATCAGGAGTGCTGAAAGCAGTTGTTAGTTCTCAGTTGGCAGTTGCTGGCAGTTGCTGGCAGTTTTTGTCAGCAATGACTTCCGCTCCCTAGACCGGATCTGCGCTTTGCTGCGTTGGCATATACTTCGCATGGATGTACTGCAAGAGCCATGTCGGTAAGCAAGTCTACGGTCTTGCTACAGCCATTCTTGTCGTGAACTGTGCGATTGCGATCACCGCTGCCGGCCAGGCCAAACCAGCCGACCTTCCCACGGACTGCTCCGTGTACGCGACCGTTCCGCTACCCGTAGAGGCGGACAATGTTCCGGTTCCCAAAGCATCCCCGGCCTGCGCTTCTTACCGCTCCTATCGCGGCATTGACCGCCCGATAAATTATCCCGAGGCCCGTGCCTGTGCGTGGCAGGAGCGGCTTGCGCATAAGGCTAAGCTTGAACAAAACCAGAAGGAGCCCACCGCGTGGTTCGTTGGCGGTTCGCTAATCCTCGCCGACATTTATCTCAACGGTGCCGGAGTCAAGCGCAACATCCCGCTTGCCCTGCGCTTTGCCTGCGAGTCCGAAGAAGAGATGGCAAAGCTTGCCTTGCCGGACATTGCGAAGCTCAACGGTTCCCGTACTGCGCACGGCCCTTTCGAATTCTGCGACTATGCAGCGACAACCATCACGATGACATTCTGCGATAGTTACGGGTCCCAAATCGGGGATGACCGTCGAACCCGTTACTACAACTCACTGAAACCTTCCATGACTCCGGAGCAAAGGGCAGCTTTCGAAAAGCTGCTTGCTGCCGAGAAGGCATATGTCAGGGAACATGCCTTCGAGGTAGACCAAGGAGGCACCATCCGCGGGATGCGAACCCTTGGTTCGGAGAGCATCCTCGACAATCTTTTCCATACGGAAGTAGTTCATTTCGAGCGCAAGGAATGGCCCGCGCTTTCTGGCGACCAAGTGACGACGACCGATGCTTTGCTCCAGCGTGAATACAAGAAGAAGCTACAGCAACTACGAACGCGGCCAAAGCGAGATAGCTATGAGGGCGCAGTCACGGCCGGCCATCTTTCGAGTGTTGAAGGAACCTGGGAGACCTACCGCGACGCCTGGGTCGCATTTGCGCATCTGCGCTATCCTTCCGCCGTTGAGGCTATTCGTGCCGAAATCACGCTCCGCCGATACGGTCTTTTGAAAACCATTTCGTGACTTCTGGTAAGTGCGTTGGTGGGCGCCAAAAATACGGAGACTTTGGCTGCAAGAGCGCAGTCCAGAATGACGGCGCGGGGAGGGGTGGTGGGAGGTGAGAGGGACCTAGGCCTGCGGCCTAGACTGGTATGTGGTGCGCCTTCGGGGCTTGGAGGCAAAAAGCAGATTCCCTTCGGGAATGACAAGCAAAAAAGAGGCAACGGCAAATGCCTAACACGGAGATTCTGGACTGCGGGAGCGCAGTCCAGAATGGCGGCGCGGGGAGGGATGGCCGCAGGGGGAATGACGGCACGGGAGGACGGTGGCGGCACAAATACGGGGATTCTTCGCTGCGCTCAGAATGACAAGGAGCAATATGGAACCGCAGATTCCCTTCGGGAATGACAAACAAAGGTTCTATAAGTTTGTTTTGGACGTTGGGCGGGGGGGGTTGGGGCGGGTGGGGGGGATGTAGTGAAAGCGGATGAGGTAGATGTTTTCCCCGCTGCCGTGCTTGGCTACTTTGAGCAGATCGATGAGGCCGAGGAAGCCGGAGGCGCGGGCGAGTTGCGGGGTGATGTCGGGAAAGCCAATGGGCTCGATGGAGTCGATCTCGATCTCGCCTTCTTCCATACGGTAGCGGTTGCCGACGATGACGTGGGGACGCGTCCAGATGCGGATGCTGCAGGTGATTTCGCCGCGGCGGACGCCCTCGCGGAGGCGTTTGGTGAAGACCATGGGGAAAGTTTAGCGCGGGTTCCGGGGTATGAGTCGGGGCTCAAGACACCCGGGTGTCTTGGGGCAGCCTGCCCAGGCCTTTGGCTTAGACTGGTATGTAGCGCACTTTCAGCGCTCAGAAGCAGATTCCCTTCGGGAATGACAACAAAGAGCAGGCAGCAGCACGGCCAATGCGGAGATTCTGGACTGCAAGAACGCAATCCAGATTGACGCCGCGAGAGGCTGATGGCTTCGCGGGTCGGGGCGCAGGGGAGAGTGGTGGCCCACTCCGCTAAACTAGAGACTCCCACGTATGGGAAGCCGCATGCCAGCCGAAATCATTCTCCAGCAAAGCCCGGAAGCCGCCGCCCTGCTCGACAGGCGCGAGCAACTTGTTACCATCCGCGCCACTCTTGCGGAGCACGAATCCGAACTCGTGCAGGTCCGGGCGCAGCTCAAGACCTTCGAAGGCAGTTACCTTCGCCAGGTTGGGGTGCTCTACGCGGAACTCGACGACATCGAAGCGCGCATCGCGGAACGCGAAGTCGATCTTTACGATTCGGATTCCGCCCGCCGCCGCGCCGAGGAAGCTCGCCAGCGGGCGCAGGAGACCTATGATGTCGCATTCGGCGATGCCCACGAAGCGGAAGAGTTCGACCCGCCACCCGCGCTCAAGACGCTTTTCCGCGACCTCGCTAAGCAGATCCATCCCGATTTCGCGCGCGACGACGCCGAGCAGAAATACTTCACGCTGCTGATGGCCCGCGCCAATCAGGCTTACAGCCGCGGCGACACCGAAACCCTGCAGCGGTTGCTGGACGATCACCTCGAAATCAATGCGGCTGGCGCGGGTGAAAGCGCAGCCGCCGAGCTGCTTCGCGTTACGCGTCAGATCCAGCACGCCGAGCGCGACATCGCTGCCCTCGAAGCCGAGCGGCAGACGCTGTTCGGCAGCGAACTTGCCCAACTGCATCTCGACGCCGAAGCCGCCGCGCGCGAACACCGCGACCTCCTTGCCGAGCTTGCCAGCGGACTTCGCGAGCAGATCGCCGATGCTCAGCGCCGCTTCGAACTCGTCAACCGCCAGATCAGCGGGCTTGGACGATAAAAGTGGAAGATAAAGCCAAGGGCGGTCTGCGGCACATCCCGACTGGCGCCGCGTTGTCGCTCAGTTCCATGGGCTCCAGCATCATCGCCCGGGGACGACGCGATGCCGCCAATGCAGCCTCCAACCCGCACTACCGGCAGGCCGTCACTGATTACAACGCAGGCAACTTCACTGAAGCCTCAGCCAACTTCCGGCTTGCCGCCGAGCAAGGGCACGCCGAGTCACAATACCTGCTGAGCACGATGTACGACGCGGGGCAGGGCCTGCCGCAAAACGACGGCGAGGCCACGTACTGGGAACGCAAGGCGGCTGAGCAAGGTCATGCCTACGCGCAGGCAAATCTCAGCTTCCGCTACTACTCAGACAAGAACTTCGCGGAGGCATTCACATGGTGCCAGCGGGCTGCGCACAGTAACCTGGCGTGGGCGCAATACAACCTCGGCCTGATGTATCGCAAAGGGGAAGGGGTCGAGCAAAGCAACACCGAAGCTGCCCACTGGTATCGCCTGGCCGCCACCCAGAGCTTCCCTGAAGCCCAGCAGAAGCTGGCTGACCTCTACTACTTCGGCCAGGGTGTACCGCGCAGCTACACGCAGGCCGCCGCGTGGTATCGGAAGGCCGCGGAGCACGGCAACGCGGAGGCCCAGTTCCAGCTCGGCTACCTCTACGCAATCGGCCAGGGGGTCGAGCACGACTATACGCAGTCTCGTTATTGGACTCGGAAGGCCGCGCTGCAAGGGCACGAAGAGGCGCTGCGCGAGGTCAAGCGGCGCGAGTATCGCGACCCGTAATGACTGCGGCGTCAGGCGTGGCTGAGGCGGCGGGCAAAGTCGAGGAAGGTGAGGGCGCAGGGGGAGTAGCCTCCGGGATCCTGCGGGCCTCCAGGCGGCGCGTTCGGCGGCGCATAGCCGGTGAATTCGCCGGTGAGCGGATCCATCTGCTGACGGAATAACTTCGTCAACTCGTCGCTGCTTTTTGCCTCCTCGGCGTGGCGCATGATGGCGGAGCACCACTGTTGCATCATGTGGGTCAGCTCGACCTGCTTCCCGTAGTGCGGCATCCAGCGGGGGGCGCGGAGGGCGGTGAGGGCCTGACTGGCTCCGCCCCAGGAGTTGCGGGGGATGGGGCGGACGAAGGTGGGGTCGTCCATCGCGATGGAGGCGAGGGGGTAGGGTGCCCAGAAGGCTTTGGGGTTATGAATTTGGCGGGTCCAGACTGCTTCGAAAATGTGTTTGTCCTTGTGGGGGTCGACGACGTGCTCGCCGAGGACTCGGGTGATGACGTCGCCGCGGACACGGACGAATTTGTTGTCGGTGTCGAGGTCGTAGAAGGCGGCGTCTTCGGGGCTGTAGAGCTTGGTGAGGATGAGGTGGCGGATGTGTTCGGCGTCGGCCAGCCAGCGGGCTTCGTCGTCGTGCTTGCCGAGGGTGCGGGCCATGGCGGCGAGGGCGATGCGACCGCCGTAGACGGTGGCGGAGAGATCGGGGCAGAGGCGCGGTACACCGGGGTCGGCGGGGCAAACGCGGGCGTCCGCTCCGGGGCATTGATTGCGGACACCTTTCCAGCGTGGGGAGTTGTCATGGCCGGTGTCGTAGACGCAGAAGCCTTCGCAGAGGCCGGTCCTGCGGGTGTCGCGATACTGGCGGAGCCACTGGTCCCAGCGCGAGCAGGATTTGTATGCGGTTTCGAGGAGCTCCTGGTCGTGTGTTAGTTGGAAGATGTCCCAGGCGGTGGCGGCGATGGGGACGACCATCTGGATTTGGCCGTAGCCGGCTCCGGTGCCGACCTTGTCGGCGAGCTTGATCGATGCCGGGAGCTGGCCGTCTTCCTTCTGCTGCGCAAAAAAAGCCATGTGATTGGCGCGGGCGGTTTCGAGCGGCGTGGGTGTTCCGGGCGGCGTCGCTACGTATTTCTGAAGCGTGCCGTAGACCTGACCCTCCTGCGGGGCGCACTCCTGCCAGATGCCGGCGTAGGTGCTGCCCTCGACCAGTACGGGATGGTCGTAGCGTGGCATGGAGCGGACATTGCCTGCGCAGACGGCGAGCGCGGCGTCCCAGGTGGTGGCCCAAGCGGCGTCGGCGGTGGGGAAGTGCGGCCTGGACGCTGTGTTCTGCTGTGCGCTGGCGACGGGGCTGGTGCCGGCGAACGGGAGAGCAGCGGCGCCTGCGGCGAGTGCGGTTTGCTTCAGGAAATCCCGGCGGAGCATGCTCTTCTTCATGCGCACCAGTGTAAAGCCTTCTGGGGCGAGTGGCGGCGCGGAAGAAAGCAACCGACCCTTTCACGACGCGACTGTGAAAGGATGGGCTACCGGGCGTCGGGCGGCAGCCACGGGATAGACTGGCAGGATGAAGCGTACGGCCCGGGGCGGACATTCCGTGGACACGGCGGTTGCGCCGGAACCGGCAGAGGCAGCCGGCGCGCCTGGAGCCGCATGCGAGCTGGATGCGGTTGATTTCCGGCAGCGGCTGATGGCGTGGTATCGCGCGCAGGCTCGCACGCTGCCGTGGCGGGGAGCGACCGACCCATACCACATCTGGGTCTCGGAAATTATGCTGCAGCAGACGCGCGTCGCCACAGTGGTCCAGCACTACAACGAGTTCGTACGCCGTTTCCCGACGCTGGTTTCGCTGGCGCTGGCGACAGAGCCTGACGTTCTCGCCGCGTGGTCCGGGCTGGGCTACTACCGTCGCGCGCGAATGCTGCATAAAGCTGCGCAGTTCATCCTGCTGGAGCGAGACGGCCGCTTGCCGGATAGCTCGATCGAGCTGCGGACGCTGCCGGGAATCGGCGAATACACTGCGGCAGCGGTTGCCAGCATTGCCTTTGGCGAGCCCGTGGCTGTGGTGGATGGCAACGTCGAGCGCGTGATCCTACGCTTAACCGGACGGCCTAGTGAGGCGACCGCCTCCGATCACGCATTCGTCCGGGCCCAGGCCCAGGCGCTGATGCCACAGGCTCCTCTGCCGAACTCCGCGTTGGGCTCACAGTTTGTCGAGCCCCCCTCCCGACCGCGCGGCGGCGGAGCATGGGATGCGAGCGAGCGCATCGCACTCGCCGCCAGTGCGAACCCAACGAAGCCTGCGGGGGGAGACGGCGCGTATCCGCACCTCGTCACCAATCCTGCAGGAGACCATAACCAGGCGATGATGGAATTGGGTGCGACGCTTTGCCTGCCGCGGGCTCCGCTATGCCTACAGTGCCCAGTGCATGCGCTATGCCGCACTCGGGGTGAACATGATACGCCGGCGCGGGCGCCGCAACGCAGCATGCCTGTGGCGTACTTGCTGGATATGCGCAAGCGCGGTCCGGCGACTGAGGTGCTGCTCTCTCTTCGCCCGGCCAAGGCCTCCATCATGCCGGCGATGTTCGAGCTGCCCGCGCTGCCGCTGGATGCGGTCGGAGGCCGCGAACCTGTTCTTCGTGTCCGGCACGCCATCACTAACACCAACTATTATGTGCAGGTATTTTCTTCGCAGCGGCATGAGGGTCTGCGGTCCGAGGAGCAGCCGTTGCGCCGTGCGATTCCCAAAGGCGACGGTGAACTGCACTGGGCAAGCGTCACGCGGTTGGCCGGCCTGCCGCTCACCGGGCTGGCGCGCAAGATTCTACAGCGTCTCCACGTGATGGAAAACCCGCGCATTAATTTGCTGGAACAATGATCTCGGTCCGGCTCCCAAGAATAAGGGGCGTCCGGCCCCCTGCATGTCAGTGTCTCCAGAGTTTCCTTCTGACATGCAATTCGCCGGACGCCCCAACCGACTGCTGCTTATTGGGTCACTAAGTGGTGAGCCAATCTCCGTTCCGCAGCAGATCATGCAGGTCTGGCCCCGCTTGTTTTTCCTGGAGTGCCGCCTGCGCAGCTGCCAACCGCGCCGTCAGGAGACGGAACGGCGAGCAGGAGACGTAATTTAGTCCGATCTTGTGGCAGAACTTGACCGACTCTGGATCGCCGCCATGTTCGCCGCACATGCCCACCTTCAGGTCCGGCCGGGTCTTGCGGCCCTTGATTGTGGCCATCTCTACGAGCACTCCCACGCCTTTCTGGTCCAGCGTGGCGAATGGATCCTCTTTGAAGATGTTGTTCTTGATATAGGCCGGGAGGAACTTGTTGATGTCATCCCGGGATATGCCAAAGGTGGTCTGGGTTAGATCGTTGGTGCCGAAGCTGAAGAATTCTGCTTCTTCGGCGATTTGGTCGGCTGTTATGGCGGCGCGTGGAAGTTCGATCATCGTGCCGACCATGTAGTTGACCGTGGTGCCCTTCTCCTTGAAGACCAACTCGGCGACGTGGCGGATGATGGTGGCCTGGTTGCGCATCTCTTCGACAGAAGTGATGAGCGGCACCATGATTTCGAGATGTGGATCTCCGCCCTTGTTCTTGACGGCGACCGCGGCCTCGAAAATTGCTCGCGCCTGCATCTCGGTGATCTCGGGGAACGCGATGCCGAGACGGCAGCCGCGCAGGCCGAGCATTGGGTTGGTCTCATGAAGCTCCTGGACTCGCGCCAGCAGCGGGCGCAGCTCTTTCAGCTTGGCCGAGTGCGGCTTGGTGTCTTCCAGGCGAGTGATCTCGACCAGCAGCTCTTCGCGCTGGGGCAGGAACTCATGCAGCGGGGGATCCAGCAGACGGATCGTGACCGGCAGCGACTCCATTGCTTTGAACAGGCCAACGAAGTCGGCACGCTGCATGGGCAGTAGTTTCTTCAGGGCATCGCGGCGGTCCTTCTCGTTGTCTGAGAGGATCATTGCGCGCACGTGTTCGATGCGGTCCTCTGCGAAGAACATATGTTCGGTGCGGCAAAGGCCGATGCCTTCTGCGCCGAAGGCTCGTGCCTGCCGGGCGTCGCGGGGGATGTCGGCGTTGGCGCGGATCTTCAGCTTGCGCAACGGGTCGACCCAGCTCATGAACTTCACGAGGTCTGAATCGTCGGGCTGCACGGGCAGCGTCTTCAGTCTGCCCAGGATCACGCGGCCGGTGGTGCCGTCCAGCGAGAGCCAGTCTCCCTGGCGTAGCGTGTGGCCCATGATGCGCAGTTCCTTGCGGGCCTCGTCGACCGTACAATCGCCCGCGCCGGCCACGCAGCACTTGCCCATGCCGCGGGTAACGACAGCCGCGTGCGAGGTCATCCCGCCGCGGGAGGTGAGGATGCCTGAGGCGACTTCCATGCCCGCGATATCTTCCGGTGTGGTTTCGGCGCGGACCAGTATGATGTCTCGGTAGATGCCATCGTTGTAGAACTTGACCGCATCTTCCGCGCTGAAGACGATCTGGCCGACAGCCGCGCCGGGCGAAGCCGGCAGACCGATGGCAAGCACTTCAATCTTCTCGTCCTTCTCTACCAGGCGTGGAACCAGGAAGTCGTAGAGTTGATTCGGCTCGACGCGCATGACAGCTTCTTCCTGGGTGATGAGGCCCTCCCGGACCATGTCGATGGCGATGCGGACAGCTGCCAGGCCAGTGCGTTTTCCATTACGGGTCTGCAGCATATAGAGCTTGCCATCCTGGATGGTGAACTCGAAGTCCTGCAGGTCGCGGTAATGTTTTTCCAGCTTCCACGTGATCGTGCGTAACTGCTGGTACGCCTTCGGCATGGTGCGCTCGAGCTCGCTGATGTGCAGTGGAGTGCGAATGCCGGAGACTACGTCTTCGCCTTGAGCATTCATCAGGTACTCGCCGAAGAAGACCTTCTCGCCGGTAGCTGGATTGCGGGTGAAGCCGACGCCGGTGCCTGAGCTCTCGCCCATGTTGCCGAAGACCATGCACTGTATGTTGACCGCCGTGCCCAGCCAGTCGTCGATCTTGTTGATGCGGCGATAGGTCTTGGCGCGCTCGCCGTTCCAGCTCCGGAACACGGCGTCGCGGGTCATTACGAGTTGATCGATGGGATCCTGGGGGAAGTCTTTGCCGGTCTCCTTCTTGATGAGCTTCTTGTACTCGACGACGATCTCCTTCAAGGCGTCGGCCTTCAACTCGTAGTCGAACTTTGCGTGCTCGCGCTGCTTAACTCCCTCGAAAATGAGTTCAAACTTCTTCTTATTGATATTGAGTACAACGCTGCCGAACATCTGGATGAGGCGGCGATACGAGTCGTACGCAAAGCGGGGATCGTCGCTGCGGCGGCACAGGCCTTCGACAGAGCGGTCGTTGAGGCCGAGATTCAGAATTGTGTCCATCATTCCGGGCATGGAGAATTTGGCGCCGGACCGGACCGAGACCAGCATGGGGTTCTCAGCAGAGCCGAGCCTCTGCCCCTGCAAGACTTCCAGGTGGGAGAGGGCGGCATGCATCTCAGTGTCGATCTCCGGGCTGAACGTGCCGAGCATGTACTCGCGGCAAGCTTCCGTCTGGATCGTGAATCCTGGGGGCACGGGCAATCCAGCATTGGTCATCTCGGCCAGGCCGGCGCCCTTTCCGCCAAGCACGTCCTTCATACGGCCGTGACCCTCGGCGGTGCCGCCGCCGAAGAAATATACATACTTGGTTGGGGGGATTGTTGAACCTTGATTCTTAGCCTGAGCCTTTTGCGCCACGCTCTGCGTCATGAGACCACTCCTCCGTAGGACAGATTCCGCGGAGGCGGTTCCATTTTCGGGTGGCTGTACGTTGGCCCAGTCCATCAAGCAAATCAGCAACTTCACTCAACAGACTGAGGGCGTGCGGGTCATCCATATCACGGAATGCGCCTCGCGACAATTCCTAATCGCCTCTACAATCGGCGTCGGAGGGCTATGGTTGTCTGTGTTCGTTGTCACAGACGATCTTGCCGATGCAGTAGGAAAATTTCCGGCAGCACGGAATATTTCCTCAACTAAAGTTGAATGCCGCGCTGAGTGTTGGATGGAACACTCAGCGGTGTGCGGGTCGTGGCCAAATCCTGGACTGAAGGACGTCTTGGCCCACCAGAGTAAGGCCCACTTATCAACAAAGGGCCACTGACTGCTTCAAGAATCCTTTGGCTATTTCAGATCCAAGAACTGTTGTAAATTGTCAGCGGCGCTGGCGGTCGATCGAGCCAGGCTGAGCTTCGCTACGTTGTGCGCGAAGACGCTGTTGATCTGGTCGAGTTCGGCAGAGGTGAGAGACTCCTGCGCTTGCACCACTTCGACGTTGTCGGTCACCCCTGCGTCGAAGCGCTGCCGCGTCAGGTCGAGCGTCTCTTTGTTTACCTGTAGGTTCCGCTGCGCCAGCTTCACCTGAGTGGTTGCAGCCTGTAGATCGAGGTAGGCATTGCGCACATCGCTCTCCACCTGCCCTTTCAGGTCTTCGAGTTCGGCCTGTCGCTGCGCGAGCGAAGCTTCGGCCTGATGGATGTCTCCTTCCGTGCGGCCTCCCTGCCAGATGGGAATGCTCAGCGTGGCTGCGGCACTGAACGTCGCACTCGCCTGCGCCGGATTGGTTCCAATTGCCCCGTAGTTGCCATTCACTGATAGCGAGGGAAGGCGCTCATCGCGGGCGGCGGATAGCGTGTGTCCGGCGGCGCGGACCTGCGCTTCTGCGGCCTTGATGTCGGCGCGGTGGTCGAGCGCTTGGTGGATCGCGTCGTCGAGTGTGAGGGTGGGAGCGGTGGGAGCGGCAGCAAACGGGGCGACGTCGGTCAGGTCGTAGTCCCCGCCGATCGGCAGCCCGGTCATGCGCGCCAGACTGATCTTTTCCTTTGCTAGTTCGGTTTCCAGCGAAATGACGCGCTGCTGCTGGGTAAGCTGCTCGACGTCGCTGCGATCCACGTCAATCTGTGGTGCGAGACCCACTTGGCGTTTCTGCTGAGTCTGGTTGTAGAGCGCGGTTGCTGTGTCCAGTTGCGCGTGCGCCGACTTGACCCTCTCCACGGTCGCGAGCACCTGCAGATATGCGCCGCAGACCGCTAGCACGACCGCGTCGCGCGCATCCCGCGCGGAGAATTGAGCGGCATGATAGAGATCGTTGGAGGACCGATAGTTGTTGATGGCGGTCAGATCGACGATTGATTGCGAGACACTTCCGCGCAGATCGATGTTGTTGTATGGCCCGACGATGGTGGGAAAGCTGAAGCCGGGGATGGGAATGTGAATGCGCAACCCCTGCGCGGCCAAATTCACCTGAGTCAAGGTTTCCGCGAGATAGCCGCTGACGTTGGGAAGGAGCGCGCTGCGCGCAATCTGCGTCTGACCCTGCGCCTGGCGAACAGCACGGTTCAGTCCCGTCGCGCCGAGGTTGTAGTCGAGCCCCCGCCGGATCGCGTCGCGCAAGGAGAGCTTGCCGGTGAACGGCAGATTCGCGGTGCTCGAAGTGCTTCCCGTGTAGGGCCCCTGTACCTGGACGGAGGGGTTAATTGTGGTCACGCTGTTGGTTGTCCCGGCAATGGGTGCTTCCACCGCAGTCACCGAGCCGTTCTGTCCGCCGCGTCCGGAAAGTGGAAGCGGGGTCGCCAGCGTATGCGATTGGCTTGACGGAGCCTGGGCAATCGCGCAGGCTCCCAGCCAGACGATGAGTGCAGCGGAAAGGATCGGGACGACTTTGAGCTTTGAGCGGTTCATGGCAAGAGTCCTTTATGCCTAACTAAGTTGTTTACGGAAACGCCAGATGCTGAGCGAGACCAGGACGATTGTGAATAGGAGCAAGCCCAGGAAGTTTTGCCATACATCCCTGAATCCGCCTCCCTTGAGCATGGTTCCGCGAACGATGGCTGCGAAGTGGTGGACCGGATTGAGCACGGTAAGAGGTTGCAGCCACTTTGGCATAGCCTCGACAGGATTGAGTGCTCCAGACAACGAGGAAAGGGGCGGATTGACGAAGAAGCTGGTAAGCTGCGCCTGCTGCGCGGATTTACTGAATGTGGCGATGACCGTGCCGATACTGATACCGGAGAGGATACAAAGGCAGCCGGCGACAAGCAGCAAGGGAAGGCTGCCGTGGAATGGAACTCCAAAGACGACCTTGATGACGGTGATGGCGGCGATCATCATGAGCGAGAGCAGCAGGAACAGCGGCGCAATTTTCGCGATGATGATTTCGGTGGTGCTTGCGGGAGACATGAGCAACTGTTCGATGGTGCCGGCTTCGCGCTCGCGAACCATGGCCGCGGAGGCGACGATGGAGCTGTTGAGGATGAGCAGCAGACCGAGGACGCCTGTGACGATGAACCACGAGTCGACCAAGCCGGGGTTGAAAATGAAGGCAGGTTGCAGCTGGACTTGTCCGGTCCGAGCGAGGTCGGACTGAGGGTTGGGCTGGGCACGAACGCGGATGCCTTGTTGCACCAGGCCGGCGTTGTAGGTCTGGATGACGCCTTCGGCATAGGCTCGGCTGATTTCGGCGGTATTGGCATTGGTAGCGTTCAGCAGGAACTGGACGGTAGTCGGACGTTCGCGTGCGAGATCGCGGGCGTAGTCGTAAGGGACAACTACGCCAGCATCGGCATTGCCGCGGCTGACTGCATCGCCAAGCTGATCGACTGAGGAATAGTAGCCCGCAAGCTGGAAGCTCTTGCTTTCGGTGAGGGTTGAGATCAACTCGCGGCTCTCTGGGGAATGGCTGTCATCGACGACGGCGAGGCGAACGTCGGATACGGAGGCGCTGAGGGCAAAGCCGAAGAGCGTTAGTTGGAGGACAGGTGGGAGGATGAGTGAGATCTGCAGCCGGCGGTCGCGGCCGATCTGATTGAACTCCTTCCGGATGAGGGAGCGGAGGCGATAGTTGAGCAGGCGATTGAGGATGGTCTGCAAGTTCATGCCTTCACCTGCATCCTTCTCATGCCACGCCAGGCAAGCGTGTAAAAGACGACTCCGATGATTCCGATGAAGATGACCTTGTACCAGACGGCGGGCCAGCCCCCGCCCTGTAGGAGCGCGTCGCGAACGATCTCGATGTAGTAACGGCCCCAAACAAAGTTGGAGATCCAACGCAGGGCGATGGGAATGTTCTGGATAGGGAACATCAAGCCGGAGAGCAGAAAGACGAGAAGGAACCCGCCGAGGGCTACAGCCTGCATGGCCGCGACCTGATTGGGGATGTTGACGCCGATCATGGTGCCGAAGGAAGCTACGCAGAAGGTATAGAGGATGGTGGCGATGATGACGGGTGTCGGGTCTCCCGCAAATGAGAGGCCGAAGTACGTGAAGAGGAGCGTGGACATGACTAAGGCCTCTGCAATTGCAACGGCCATGAAGGCGATGATCTTTCCTAGCAGAAACTCGTGCGCGGAGATGCTGGAGACGTAGACCTGGAGGATGGTCTTCTGCTCCCCTTCCTTGGCCATGGCAAGTCCGGCGAGCAGCGGCGGGAACATGGAGATGGCAAGCACAAAGACTCCGGGGCCGTAGAACTTCTTCGAGGAGAGGCCCGGGTTGAACCACAGGCGCATGCTGGTCTGGACGGGCGCGGCCTGGGCAGCGCTCGACATCTGCCGGTTGTACGCGGCCGCTATCTCGGTTGCGTCTCCGGAGACCAGCTTGGCGGTGTTGGCGTCGGAGCCGTCGACCATAAGCTGGGCGGGCGAATTCACTCCGCGCGCCAGATCGCGGCCAAAATGTGGCGGGATGATAAGAACAGCCCGTGCGGCATTCGACGCGAGCGCTTCCTCGGCGGACTTGTTTATTGGCCACGCAACGACGTGGAAGGTAATAGAAGCACGGAAGGCGTCGATGAAGTTGTTGGAGGCAGAGGAGCCGTCGAAGTCCTGCACGGCGATGGGGAGCTCGTTGACGGTGAGCGAAAGGCCAGCGCTTAGGAGCATGAGCATCACCACGGGGAGGATGAGAGCTAGCGCCAGCGTTCGCCAGTCCCGCACAATCTGGGTGAGCTCTTTTCGCGATTGGGCGATGATGCGCCTCATGGCCGACTCCTACGATTCAATGGACACCTTGCCTTCGAGGCGCGCTTTTTCGACGATGGAGATGAAGACGTCTTCGAGCGAGAACCGATCTTCGCGGGCGCTGAGGACGTGGAGACCGTTCGCTTCGAGGCGTTGCGTGGTCTGGCGGATGGCGATGTCGGGCGCTTGATCGGTGATAAGGTGCAGCCGCTCGCCGAAGAGCGAGACGCGCCAGCTTTCATTCCCGCTCTTTAGCAGGTCCGCGGCGCGCTGAGGCTGGTCGACGGTGAATTGTAGAAGGTGGCCGGATTGCTGGGCCTTGATGCCACTGGGCGTGCCTTCAGCGACGAGCTCGCCGGCGACCATCATGCCGAGGCGGTTGCACTGCTCTGCCTCTTCAAGATAGTGGGTAGTGACGAGGATAGCGGCGCCGGTGTCGGCCAGGCGGTTGATCATGGTCCAGAAGGCGCGGCGGGCGAGAGGGTCGACGCCGGAGGTGGGCTCGTCGAGGAAAAGGATGTCGGGCTCGTGCATGATGGCCGCGCCAAAGGCCACGCGCTGTTTCCAGCCGCCGGGGAGACTGCCTGTGATCTGGTTCTCTCGCCCTTCGAGGCCGGAAAAGGAGATCACCCAACGGATTTTTTCCTCGCGCTGGCGGTCGGCGACTCCATAAACGCCGGCGAAGAAATCCAGGTTCTGGCGAATCGTCAGGTCGTCGTACAACGAGAACTTCTGCGACATGTAACCAATGCGGTTGCGTACCGCTTCAGTGCGGAGATTGCCTTGTACGCCGGCGAGCTCCATGGCACCGCTGGAGGGTTCGAGCAGGCCGCAGAGCATCCGAATGGTGGTCGTCTTTCCCGCACCGTTGGCTCCGAGCAGCCCATAGACTTCGCCGTTGCGAATCTGGAGGCTGACGTTGTGCACCGCGGTGAAATCGCCAAATTGCCTGGTCAGGTTGGTGGCACCGATTGCGATTTGCCCGCGCAGATTGGAGTGGTCGTGCTCCCTGGGGAATTCGACCGTGTTCGTCCCTTGTCCTAATGCGCGCAGTTTCGCCACGAATACATTTTCGAGTGTTGGGTCGTCGACCCGCATCTCGTCGAGAGCAACTCCGGCGCTCTCCATCCCTGCGCGGACGGCGGGCTCCACTTGCTCGGGATCGTGAACCAGCAGGTCAAGCCGGTCACCGAACCGTTGCACGTCCAGAATGTCTACATGCGATGCGGCCAGACCGGAAAGAACTGTCTCCGTCCTGCGCAAGTCCCGGGCGTGTAGCTCGATCCGCTTCGCACCCAGGCTCGCGCACAGTTCCCTTGGGGTGCCGATCTCAAGGAAGCGGCCTTGGTGCATGAATGCGATCCGATGGCACCGCTCCGCCTCATCCAGATACGGTGTTGCCACCAGGATGGTCAGGCCGTCGGCGGACAAGTGTGCCAGCGCGTCCCAGAACTCCCGCCGCGAGACCGGATCGACGCCGGTGGTTGGCTCATCCAGCAGCAAGACCCGCGGCTGCGGCACCAGTGCGCAGATCAGCGATAGCTTCTGCCTCATACCACCGCTCAACTTCCCGGCGAGCCGGTTCGCGAACCGGTCCATATCGAACATGCGCAGATAGCGGTTGCCGCGGTCCACAATCTCCTGCGGCCGGATACGGCGCAGATCGCCGCAATACCGGATGTTTTCCCTCACGGTCAGATCTGGATACAAACTGAACATCTGGGTGAGGTATCCGGTTTGTGACCGCATATCGCGCGCTGGCTGGCCGAAGATGTTGGCTGTGCCCGAGGTCGCTTCCATCACTCCGGCAAGGATCTGAAACGTCGTTGTCTTTCCCGCTCCGTCCGGCCCAATCAGACCGAAGATTTCGCACTCACGAATCTCTAAATCAATTCCGCGGACCGCTTCGAGCTGGCCATAGTGCTTGGTCAGTCCGCGAACTTCGATGGCCCACGGCGCGGCGATTGCCTTTGGGGGACCGTGCTCGGTATCTCGGCTTGGGTTCGCGGTAATCACTAGTGACTGACCTTCGGCCACGCGTCGCCCTTTACCAGCACATCGCCATCGGAGGGCATGCCCGGCTTGGCGAACCCGAATCCTGCCTTCAACTGCAGCTTGATCCCCACCACCTGCTTGATGCGATCGTCTTTGAAGTAGGTGTTCTCCGGCGTGAAGGTCGCCTGCGGATCGATTCTTGAGACATACGCGTCTATCGGTGTATGCGGGTCCGAGTCGAGATAGATGTGTGCCGCCTGGCCCACCTTCACTTCGCCGATCTGTCCTTCGGGGACAAATCCGCGCAGATACACCTTGGTCAGATCCAGCAGCGTGACGATCGCCGTACCTGCGGCGATCATCTCGCCCGGCTCAGCGGCGCGCGTCACCACAGTTCCGGCGAACGGCGCGCGGATCGTCAGGTCGTTGCGATTGTCCTCCGCTTCGGCCAGTTGCGCTTGTGCCTGTTGCGTCTGGGCCGCTGCGCTGGCGACTTCGGCTTGTTGCTGCGCGATCTGGCTGCGCACCAGCGCGACCTGCGACTCGTGAATGTCCGGGTTGGACAAGGTCCCCTGGGCTGTCGTGACGGCAGCCTGGGCGGCTTCCACACGGCGCTTCGCGGCAGCAACTGCGGCAGCCTGTTGATCGGCCGTAGCCGCCGCCTGCAGTCCTTGGCGCTCCGACACCGCCCCGGATTTTGCCAGTCGCGTGTAGGCGTCTTTGTCGAATGCGGCGATTGAATACGACGCCTGTTGCTGCGCGAGGTCAGACTGTGCGGCGGCGAGTTCGGCCTCGGCCTGCTTTACATGACCCTGGGTGTCGAGCTTGGACTGGCCCACCTGCAGGCGGCTCTGCAAGAGTTGCTGCTGGAGCACACCAATCTGCTGCTGCGCGGCCGCGCCCTTGGCTTCAGCCTCCGACAATGCGGCGCGCGCCTGGTCTTCACGTGCTCGTATCTGCGCGTCATCGAGGAGGGCGATCACGTCGCCGGCGTTGAGGGTATCGCCTTCGCGTACGCGCACCTCGAGGATGCGCCCGGTCGTCTTCGAGGCAACGGCAGAGTCGTCCCCTTCGATCCGACCGCTGACAGCGACGATGCTGTCCGGCAGTGCGGGGGTGGTGAAGAAGACCCGCCAGACAACAAATCCCACAATCACGAGAGCCGCGACCGCTGCGATTCGAATACTGCGCCGCCGTCGTGTGGTGGAAGACGTCGAGGCCTCGGTCGCATCTGGAGTTGTGCTGCTGACGGCGCTGGGTTGCGTGCCTGGCTCGGCCGATCGCGGCGCGTTCAGGGGTGCAGATGTGCTCATTTGCGTAGCCTCAATTTAATTGCCTGTTGGGTGGGTCCGCGCCTGGGACGGAACTGCCGGAGCGATAACTCTGGATGTAGGAAAGGGAAAAGTCAGCGATGTGGTCGGCGATCCGGTCCACCTGTTCCGGAGTCATCTTCAGATCGGGCCACACGCCGGTTAGGAGGGGAAGCGAGAAGACGTAGACCAGGATTTGCCCCATCACGCTGATCGCGCACAGCCGCGTCTTGTCATCGTTCGCGGGCAGGCCGATCATTCCGCCAATCAGCTCCAGCATGCGTCCGAAGATCGGGCGGCCAACTTTGTTGATCAGTTGCCGCAGCGCGGGTGTAGGTTCCGCCAGTTCGTGGACGAGGATCTGGAAATACCAGTCTGGCCTGTCTTTCCGGCAGATGCCGCGCAGACGCACCCGAATCACCGCCCGCAGAATGACTTCCGGCAATGCCGGCTGGTCAAGTGCGTTCTGCATGGCCTCGAGTTCGGCCATACGCATCGATTGATGGATAACCTCGGTGTACAGCCCCAGTTTGTCGCCGAAGTGATAGTTCACCGCAGCGATGTTGGCTCCGGCAGCAACGCAAATCTCGCGAATCGTGGCGGCACGGTAGCCGCGATCGGCAAAAATTCGCCCAGCGACGTCGAGTAGTTTCTCGCGTGTCGGGTCCGAGCTAACCGGGCGCCGCCTGCGCGTTGCTGCTTTCGTCAAGGATTGAACCCGTGTAGTACTCATTCAAACATGAGTATAAAACACGTGTTTGAATTAAGCAAACATGCTCAGGGACTTCGATTAGGAGCTTGAAATGACGAGAATGGCGGGGCACCGGCCACTCTGGAAGCAGTGGGCCGCCAATGCAGGACTACTCGTGGAAGTGGAACGCGACGCCGATGGTAACGACACTTGGGTGCAGCGTCCCCAACGGAAATCCAATCCAGTTTTGATATTCGTAGTCGCCGCGCACGTTGATGGAGCGCCTGACCGGTATATCGATCCCGCCGCCAAAGGTGTACATGTTGTAGGCCACATTGGCGACGTTGTTGGAAAAGTTGTACACGCCGCGACCGTACAGGACCTTGGCATAGGGGATGAAGGGACCGCGGGCAATGAAGATGCGCGGGCCGATCTCATAGGTCGTTTCGTGGACGGTTGAGTCCAGGGTCGACTGGCTATGGCGAAAGTTGAACTCGCCTCCCCAGTGGTTTCTGTTGTCGAACGTGGCGTAGAGCGCACCGCCGAGCAGATGAATCGGGGTGAAGTTGTAGTCGGACGAGGCGAAGACGAAGCCCCCGCCAATCTGCAGGTCGCCCAGGCGAGTCGCGGTCGGCATCGATTGTGCCCGCGCCGGAACCGGGGCGAAGCACGCGATCGCAATGGCCAACATCGCCAGGATAGCTGTCGCAACACCGCGCACGCGCAGCCCGACCGCGTTCCAGAGTTCATTCCTAACTAGATTGTGGCGATGAGGGAGGCTTTCTCCCCGAGGCGACCGGTCGTTCATCCCTCACTCCTGCCTGGCATAGACGATCCCTGTAACATGGCGATTACCGGGCTGCGCCAGAGTATCACCGGAGGCGGCAAGATTTGCCCCAAGATGCGATTTTCGGGATGAAAATGGTCGCTCCAGGCGTATTCTCGGAACCAGTTGCAAACACAGCGTATCCGAGCCTGCGCCAAGATATCGCGCCGATTATGGTCTGCCAGGTAAACTCTTGCGCATGGTAACGGGTCTCATGTATCACTTGGCTGGCACTACTATGCGTTCTCGCTCTACTCTCCTGATTGTTCTGTTTATCGTCCTGCTCGGGTTCGGCGCTCATGCCGCGGGCCAAACCTGCACAGGTCTCTGCCTGCAGCAAGTCACCTGCCCCAACGGGACCACCTCGGTCACGGGCACGGTCTACGCGCCAAACGGCACGGATCCCCTGCCAAATGTCACCGTCTACATTCCGAATGCGCCGGTAGATCCGTTCACCCCAGGCGTGAGTTGTCCCATCGCAGGGACGCCGCCGTCGGGTTCGCCGCTGGTTGGCACCGAAACGGATGTCAACGGCAAATTCACGTTGGTCGATGTGCCTGTAGGGGCCAACATCCCGCTGGTGATTGTGTCCGGCCGGTGGCGCCGCCAGTTGACCATCCCCAGCACGACGGCCTGCCAGAGCACCGCATTGCCTGCATCCTTTGCCGCCATGCCCCAGAACCAGAGCCAGGGCGACATTCCCAAAATCGCCATCGCCACTGGCGCGGTAGACCAGGTGGAGTGCGTGCTGCGCAAGGTGGGTATCAACGATTCTGAGTTCACTGACCCGACCGGCAACGGTCGGATCAACTTCTACACAGGAAGTGGCTCACCGGGGTCCGTCATCGACTCTTCCACGCCCACCCAGGCTTCCTTAATGGAGAATTACTCGACCCTGAGCCAATACGACGTGTTGATGCTCCCGTGCCAGGGCACTCCCACCGGGAACTATGTTTCGGGCGCACTGGGAACGCAGGAACTCGCTAACTTCATAAACTTCGCAAATAACGGTGGCCGCGTCTATTCCAGCCATTACAGCTATGTGTGGATGTACCTGAACGGGGCCTTCAACGGCGTCGCCAACTGGTCCCCGGGCATTGCTTCGATCAACTCCGGCACCGCAACGGTCGACACCAGCTTCACGGGAGGGCAGACTCTCCAGACCTGGTTGCAAGACCTCAACGTCACCACCACCCCAGGGCAGATGGCCCTGGACACACTCAGAGTAGACACCAAAGGTGTGATTGCACCAACGCAGTCGTGGCTGGCGCTAAACGATCCTGCCCTGGGCAACCCGGTGATGCAGTTTGTCTTCGATACCCCCATCGTACCCACGGGCACGACCGGCGTGAATCAATGCGGCCGCGTCCTCTTCAACGAGTACCACGTGGAGGGCGGCAGCAGTTCGCCCGCGGCGTCCTTCCCTACCGAGTGCGCCGCGGGCGCTATCACCCCGCAGGAGAAGCTGCTCGAGTACATGTTGTTCGAGTTGACGGACGAAGGCGGTCAGCCGACCATGTCGCCCACTTCACAGGACTTCGGCTCCGTGGCTGTTACCTTCACCAGCGCGCCGCAGACTTTTACCTGGACCAACAACTCCAGCTTCGTCTCACAGGTCTCATCGGTCCTTACCACGGGGGACTTTCAGGTTACGTCCAACACGTGTGTTGGGTCGATTGCCGGCGGGGCAAGTTGCCAGATCACGGTCGTTTTCAAACCGACTGTCCTTGGCGCGGAGTCGGGAACGCTCAATGTACTCTCCGGCGGAGGGAATACGCTTACCTCTACGCTGACCGGCACTAGCACGCCCGGCTACTCCCTCTCCGCGACATCGCTCGCCTTTGGCAACCTCGATGTCGGCAACTCTGCTTCGCAGACGCTGACCCTGACGAGCCTGGCCTCCAGCGCGCTCCCGATCCCAGTCTTTGTCACCACCGGCCAGTACGCCGTCAGCACCGCTGCCTGCGGATCTTCGCTCCAGGCGGGCGGCAACTGCCCCGTCAAAATCACTTTTCTGCCCACGTCCACCGGACCCCAGAACGGCACGGTCGGCGTCAACTCGACCAGCTTGCTTTACAACGGCCTAAGCGCGAGCTTTACCGGCAACGGTGTCGACTTTACTCTCACCCTCAGTCCCACCTCGGGGGGCGTGGTTGCCGGCGATGGCACCACGACCACCGCGACCCTCACCCCGCTGGCCGGCTTCGCTTCGCCGCTTACGATCACCTGCACGGTCAACGGTGCGGCCGCCTCAGCTTGCGCGCTGGCAACGGCCTCGGTGACGCCCACCACCACAACCACCGTAGTAGCCAGCCTGACCACAACCTCGCAATACACGGTCATTGGCTATGGTGGTTTTGGCGGCTCGCGTATGCTGTTGCTGGTTGCGGTCTTCAGCGGCTGGTTGCTGTGGCGAACACGCTGCAAGGCCCGCATCATCCTGCGTTCCAGCTTGATGATCGTGCTGCTGGCCGTGATCGGTCTGTCGATGACGGGATGCTCGGGCAAACTTCCCGCCCAGAACTCTGCCTACACTACACCCGGAAGCTACACCATCACCATTTCGGCGACCGACGGCTTTCTTGTGCACTCCGCGACCTATACCCTGACGGTGCGCGCGAACTAGCCTTCGCCGGCTCACCCGCCGACTCGCTTCCTTGATTGCCTATTGAAATTGGTCGGCCCTAGTGGACGATTTTCGAACTTTTCACCCTTCAGAAGTCGTATTCGAGGGTGTCTTAGTGGGAACCCAACCAATCGAGCCAACTTCGATAAGCTGAAACCTTAACTTGCAATGCTCCGCGACAGTGTGAGATAAGGTTTCATCGCTCCCATATAAGTGCCCTTTGCAGGTTTACCCGCCTTACGAAGCCGCAGTGCCGGGCCAGAGTTTTACACCTGTATCGCAGATGCTTCCCTGTTTCGGCCACATTTTGTTTAGCAGAAACTTTTCGATATAGACCACTTCAGAGAAGTGGTGGACGGGCTTTTGCCTTCAGGGCGGCCAGCGTTTGACCGGGGCTGGTCTGTGATGGCTGAGGTCTAACCAAAACGCGTCACATAGTGAGGGTCGTTCGATGAGCTTTCAATCACATCGGTGGACTTCTGTCCTCCTTGTCCTCTGCGTTATTGGTATCTGCGCTGCCCCAGCAGCACCCCAAGTCGCGAGCACGTCGGCACGACAGCCGTCTCTGCCACTTGTCGTACGCGACCCTGGCGCAATCACCCTATTGCAGGGAAGCATCGTAGCCCTCGGCGGGTTGGCGGCTCTACGGGCTGTCTCGGCATGGACAATCGACTCTACAGTCACCTCGACTCGGGACAGCACCAGTCATGCAGTGCGCTACGAGGTGTCCGGAGACGAATTCCGCATCGAGCACAAAGCTCCTGGCGCGTCTGCACCCATGGTGACCTTTACCAGCGGCCACGGCAGGGCATCGATAAAAGGTCAGGGTGGGGCAACCAGGATTCCTCCCCATGTCACACATGCGTGGATTGTCTCGCCAATGATTGCGCAGATGTTACAGCGGCAGCTAGACAGTGCGCACTTCTCCATATCCGACAAGGGGCCTTCCCCCGACGGCACTCAGGAAATCATCCAGACAGTGAATGAGGCGTCAACGCTCGATCACATGGTAACGCCACAGACCTGGTATATCGACAAGACGACGTTGCTTCCTGCGAAGATCATCGTTCACGAATACGGACCTAACTCAACTCGCATCTTCGCCCAAATCGGTTGGACGTTCGCGGACTATCGTCCGGTTAGTGGCGTCATGGTTCCGTTCACGACGGCCAGACTTCTCGGAGACACCGTTGCTGAAACGACCGTTGTCAATCGAATCGAGTTCAAAGCAATCTCAGACGATCATTTTGCGCCGCAGCAATAGGAGAACGAAAAATGCGACGAACTTTGCTGACGCTTGCGCTATTGCTGTCTATGCTCCCATCCTGCCTAGCGCAAGATGCGACTGCAACAGCTTTTGCCTCTCAGGGCTATATCCCCTATGGTTCTTATCACAGCGGCGACATCGATTCGGTCAATCTTCAAAGTCTCAATCTAATCCTCGATATTCCCATCGTCTCTTATAAGCAAAAAGGGGCTCTACCGAACTTCTCCCTGCATCTCATGTACAACTCACCGATTTGGACGCCCCTCACCGATTGGTACTACTGCGACATGTCATGGCAGAGTCTCCCCGTCTACTGCAATAACGTCTATTGGACACTGGCCGGAGGCCCTCCGAACTGTGTTCAAGGCTACGGAATTGGTTTTGCACCAGTCGCTTCGGACAGCTACACAGTCGGGTTCTGTCAAGACACGCAACCCGACATAAATGATGATGGAGGAGTCGATGTCTATGCCGAGCAGTTTGTGGTTGCAGATGAGAGCGAAGCTACTCATGGAACGGGCTCTCCGCCAGGTATTGCCATAGGGATCTATCCGCTCGGTTCGGGTTCTACGGCTGGCCTCGAAACAGCCGATGGGACCGGCCTGAGGGTTACAGCACAAACGTATAGTAACGGCAATATTCAAGTTTACGGCAACAAAATAATCGACAAATACGGGATAACTTACAGCCCCGTTTCTTATGGATACCAGCGTTCTGACCCCGATGGAAACACCATTACCCCTTCTCAGAGTGGGTGGATTGATTCGGTAGGCCGTTCTATTCCGTACCCGAGCCCCGAGCTCGGGTGCCACCAGTATCAATTTCCGGGAATTGATGGAGCTGGCTCGTCAACAATCAGCGGCACGAGCGGGGGCGGTACAACTGTCCCCATCCAACTCTGTTCTTCGATCCATACGATCAGCGCCTCTGAATTTGCTGCCTGCCAGTCCAATGTATGGGCTGGATGGAGCACAACCGTGGGATTGCTTGATCGCATGATTCTTCCAAATGGCCAGTCCTACACCTTTACGTACGGGACCGCGGGAGAGATAACGAACATAGGATTGCCCACAGGAGGATCGATCTCCTATAGCTACGAGGGTTCTATTGTATTGTGTCAAGGCATTTTTGCGGTTCAGACCCGCACTCTTAATGATGGCAGCGGGCATTCATATACATGGCAATACAGTGGAGGTTTTGGATTCACCGTAGTCACTGATCCGGCGGGTAACGACACCGCTCATACTTTTGTTGGAAGTATGGAAACTGAGACAGACTACTTTCAAGGTGCTTACTCAGCCCCAAGTGTAAGTGGCTCATGTCCGGGCCTGCCTTCCGGGAGCAATCTCCTCAAGAGCGTTTTGAAAGACTACATGGACATAGGTGAGTCGCTTGATTCTGGCTATTCGATTCCGGTGCGGACTCGAACAGTTCTTCAGGGTGGACTGGTGTCGCAAACCACGTACCAATACGACGGGACCGTCTCGATCATTAATAGCCCCGTTAACACGGTTCCATTTGGAAATCGAACGCAGGAGCAGAATTACGATTACGGTCAATGCTCCCCTGGACCGCTATTAAGAACGATAAATACGGGCTATCAGTGGCAGGGAAATAACCAAACGAACCAAAACTATCTGAACGCCAATCTGGTCGCAATACCTTCGTCAGTGCAGACATTTGATGGATCGGGCAATAAGAAGGCCGAGACCGACTACACCTACGACGAGACTAGCTACCTCGACTCTCCGACCGTTCTCGGGGGGCATGTCACCACCGCCACTAGCTGGCTCAATACTGGAACTTCGCCGGAATCGCATACGCACTACAACAGCAACGGTATGCCGAGCGAAAACTGGGACCCCAAAGGAAACCCCACCACAATTTCATATCAGTGTGCGGGGAGTCTTCCCTATCAGATGACGAATGCGCTGAGTCAGACCACCACGTACGGCTATGATTGCAATACAAGCCTGCCCATCAGCGTCAAAGACCCCAACAACGCTCAAACCACATATCAGTACGATGCAATGCGAGACCTTACATTGGTTTCGAGCCCTGACGGCGGCAGTGCCTCGGTCAATTACAACGGATACAGCACGCCGCTCAATGTTACGGTCACCAGGACAGCGACACCCGACCCGTCAATCGTCAGCAGCACTCTTTACGATGGTCTCGCCCGCCCTGTAAAGACAACCACTCCCAATGGAGCGACAAGCGAAACGGTCTATGACGGCTTAGGGCGCGTACTCTCCGTGACTAACCCGCATTATTCAATTTCAGGCTCGACGGATGGCACAAGCTCGTACACTTACGACGCGCTCGGGAGAACGCTGCTGCAGTGTCAGCCAGATAATACTACCGGAAATAATGTTCCTTGCGTGGCGGGCAGCAGCTACTTGCAGTGGTCCTATTCCGGCCCTCTGACGGAATTTACCGATGAGGCAGGCAACGCGTGGTTGCGTGGGACGGATGGTTTGGGCCGCTTGACAAATGTTACGGAACCGGGCGGTCAACTAACAGATTATGGCTATGACGCTCTCGGGAATCTGTTGAGCGTTAATCAACTCGGTGTATCTGGCGATGCACCCCGTACTCGCAACTTCTATTATGATTCCTTGTCGCGATTAATCTCGGCGCGGAATCCGGAGACTGGCAATGGACTTGCTTGTTCCGACGCGCCGACCGGAATGACTTGGGGTTTGTGCTACGGGTACGATCCTAATGGCAACGTTGTCGCCAAGACAGACGCGCGTGGAACAACAGCCTCATACAACTATGATGCGCTTAACCGGTTGACTTCGAAGACCTATTCAGATGGCACACCATCGTCTTCTTTCCACTACGATGAGACCGGAGACTGGGGCGCGCTCGGCTGCTCTGCGGGTGGTGTGCTCAGCGGGTTTCAGCAATGTAATACGATTGGTCGATTGAGTCAGATGTTCAACGGAGACTGGTCGAGTGGATCGATTTACGGCTATGACGCGATGGGTAGAATGACGATGAATTCGACCTGCACACTCACCCAATGCTGGGCTACGCACACAGATCGGAACTTTGCGTACGACCTTGCGGGGAATGTTACGGACATTTGGTACCCTCGCAATGCCGGAACAACCCAGCCCCACGTACAGCAGACCTGGGACGCGGCAGGGCGTCTTTCGAAGGCCTATACCCTCGATGGAGGAACCGAAACCGACTACTTGCAGTCCGCGACTTATTATCCTGGCGGACAGGCGTCTTCTCTCTCCTACGGAAACGGAGCTGCTGAGTTTACCGGCCTGAACAATCGTCTTCAGACGACGAGCATAATGGCGACGAATCTTCTGTCGTCATTGAGTAACCCGACTGCAACGGCAATTTCCGGTTTCGCTCTCATGTCAAGAAACTATAGTTATAGCCCATCAGCCGGGTTGACCGGGTGTGCCACCACGGGAAACAACGGCAACATCTATCAGATAGCCGACGCTCTGAACCCGTCGTTCTGGACACGCAAGTTTGGATATGATTGCCTCAATCGGTTGAGCGCCGCCCAGATTGGCTCCAGCGCCGTCAACTACTCGATCGATTCATTCGGAAACATGAGTCCGATGTCTGGCGGGACGGTGATATCCACGTTTGATCCTGCCACCAACCGCATCAATCTTCCGTGCGCAAGTGTGCTCACGCCATATGACGCTGCTGGAAATCAAATATGCGACACCAATCAGCAGGGTGCTGACCACAGCTACGCGATCGATGCGGAAAATCGAACCACCGGAATTACAGTGCTTGGCTCAGGCACACCATTCGTTAACTACACATATGGTCCCGATGGCAACCGCGTGCAAAAGACTCTCGCGAATGGAACCTCCACCCGGTATCAATGGGGCAACGGTAAGGTGCTGTCCGAAGAAGACCAAAATGGCAACTTGACCGATTACATCTATGCCAACGGACAAAAGATAGCGGATCACTACAGCGCCGATGTTGCGATTCACATTCACGGCACAGCGACCGCAAGTGGCGATTGGACCCTGTGGACCTTCTGTTGCGGACTGGCTCCTGGCCCGACTGGTTACACTATCAAGACGGGAGATAAGCTCACCTGGAGGCAATATACGACTGCCAACACTTGGGCGGGTGTTACCCAGGGATGGCTCTGGAATATGGGCGGGTTCGATCTGAGTAGCGGGGATTTTGAGCCTACAATCGGGTTACCGGGCGGTTGGCAATATATGACGGCAGATCTCTCCCGTTACGCGGGCGGAGTATTCCAGAACTTTGGCGTGAACGCTGGATCGAACTCAGGTTCCGGTGATGTGGATGCATGGTTCGCGGACATGGCGATCGTCAGCAGCGACGGCACGGTGGTCCCCATTTCGACACGCTCCAACCCTGCCGCGCCAGCCTTGCAGTACGCCCCTTACAATGAGACAAACGTCAGCTTCACGCTGGACACGACGACGGTGCCGCCAGCCAGTCCTGGCATGAACCTGGCGACAACCTACTTCCTGAACGATCATTTGGGGACGACGCAGTTCGAGCTGGCTTCTAGCGGCTGGCCCATGTACGCCGGGCAGTTCGATCCCTATGGACAGGAACTGCCCGAACCTATTATCAATAGTTCGTCCTGGCCATTTTCGTATATTCCCGCACCTCAGATTGCGATAGATAGCTACAAGTTTACCGGCAAAGAACGGGACGCAGAAAGCGGCTTGGATAACTTCGGTGCGCGCTACATGGCGAGTACGATGGGCCGCTTCATGAGTCCTGATCCGATCAATCTCACAGAAGAGCGATTGCTCAATCCGTCGAACACGCTCAACAAGTATGCTTACGCGGCAAACAACCCGCTGAAGTATGTGGATGACGACGGTAAAGACATCACGATCTTCTATGAGAGACCGTCACTGTTTCCCCCGAGTGCTGGACACATCCTCATGACGGCAGAGAATCAGCAAACTGGAGCTGCGGCAGTAATGAGCTTTGGGCCGATCAGAGAAGGTATCGGCGATACTGAACGAACGCTGGCGGGCATGTCCCAGGTCAGCACAAGTGAGTTCGGTCTTGCTGGAGCAACTGCTGATTCACTGAGACAGCAATATGCTTCGCTGACCATCCAAACCACGCCAGAAGAGGCGCAGCAGGTAATCGACTGGATCGGTCAACATGGGGGCGTGGAGGCTCTCGCGGGCGGCTACATGCTCTATGACCAGAACTGTACAACTGTCTGTCGGGATGCCTTGAAGATGGTCAACAAGATCGCTCAGGGGAATCAGGACTGGTCGCCTAGTGGCTTCTGGAAAACCGCCTTCTCGCAATACGCGCATCCCTACTTCCAGAACACCTTCGGATGGACTGGAAGCCAGCCAGGAGTGAACTACGGGCAGCCACGCGGGGGGTACGATTCCTTCCGGCTCTTGGAGCTTCTCTCAAAGCAATGCACGGATAGCTGGGACGACAAGAGCAACACTCTGACGAGCAGTTGCCACTGAGCGGAAGCCCGAACTGGAGGAGCGAATGCACACGAACACGCTATCGGAAGATATGAGAGAAGCTCGAACGAGACGAGTGCGTTTTTGGACGTACTGGATCACAGCTGTAGCTTCGACACTTCTCTTCCTCCTCTTCGTCGTCTCCATGCTCATGGTGCCGGGTGTCCTGCCATCTGCCAAAATCTGGATGTTGACGGTTGCGGGTATCGGTGTAGGGATCTCCTTGGGGGTGGGAATGTGGCGGTTCGGCAGCACTGAAGCCCCAGCTACGCACTGGCCCCTTGGCCCTGTTGCTGGCGTCGTGTTGCTGCTGGAACTGGCATACTGCGCGATCAATGTCCTCTTGCTGGCTGCCCATCCCTGATGCGTCCGGGAGGCCCGTAGGCGCGTCGGTGGTAGTAGGGCGGGCGATATGCGTTGCGGTGGCGTGGCGGGGCTGCTACGGGCCGGAAATGCAATCTCTGCGCTCCGATGTGCAGTTGGGAGGCGCAATCGGTGGCGAATCGAATGCAGTTCCCGCCGCCGAATATCTCGCCGCAACGGGGGCCATGCTGCGCATGGGATGAAAGTTGACACGTCACCCCCAAATGGGAGCTGTAGAGCAACCTGAAGTTCCTCTGCGGGAACCGCAATGGAATGAGCGGCCTACAGCCGGAAGCCGCGAAAAGACTGGCGTTTACAGGTTGCTGTGGGTGAACGTGAATGGAATCAGTCAGTTGGCGGCGAATCGGTGTGTTCTCGGTTCCGTCGCGTAAACGTGGCGGTTACTGCGCGTGAACTTGTTGAAAATACAGGCCATCGGCATCGGTGGCCGAATACCCTCCGCTCCGTCGTCCGTCAAGGCTCTGCGCTGCGCTCCGACCGCTGGCGCGGCGCGCTGAAGGACGCGCGGCCCTGACCGACGCCTCCGCTGCGGGTGTTCCCAGTCATGAGGAGCATGTCTGCTCCTCCGTTCTCAAGAGAACCGGAGTGCGACTGCGGAGCCACCGGGCGGCATGGGCGGGGCCAGCGGCGGCGCGGTGAGGGGGTAGACACCATCCCTAAGCCTGACGGCTTAGCAGAGGCCGCGACCACTCCAGAAACCGAACGGAGATCGAACAGGGCCGGACGTTATCCGGCCTCATCCGTGTGCCGTTCGAGGTTAGCTGGCGACGCCTTTTAGGAATCCGTCGATGGTCTTGAGGAGGGTGTTCTGCTGATGGGCGGGCAGCTTCTCGATCCTCTCCAGGCGGCGGAGGACGCGGAGGCTGGGCTTGCGGCGGAGGGCACTCGGCTCGGCCTTGGGCTGGAGCAGTTCGTCGGTGGTGACATCGAGAGCCTGGGCGAAACGGACGATCATGTCGGCGTTGAGCCGGAGCTTGCCGCGTTCGTAATCGGAGAGAACGGTCTGGACGATACCGGTGCGTTCGGCGAGTTCAACCTGAGTCCAACTGCGTTCCTTGCGGAGCCGCGCGAGGCGCTGCCCCATCGTCTCGGAGTCGGAAGTCGGGCGTTCGCTGGCAGGGCTTTTACGAGGCATGGCGGAGTCAGTGTAAGGGCGGGTGGCGCAGAACATGGTGGAACTCTCCTTGACCAATACGGTGTTTTACCGTATTACTGGACTCGGTTGCTGATCTGTATTTTTCCACGAAAAAGCACTTGACAGGGTTTTAAGCGGAGGGCTGGAAATGGCGTATATGCCGGAGGACGAGAAAGAGCGGATCAAGCGGGAGGTGTCGATCCAACGTCTCGCGGAGGCGCGTGGGATCAAACTCCGGCGCAGCGGCAAGGAGCTGATCGGGCTATGCCCGTTCCACGACGACCGGAATCCGAGCCTGAACATCGACCCGGCGAAGAACGTGTGGAGTTGCAAGGGCGCGTGCGGGGAGGGCGGCGACGTGTTCCTGTGGGTGATGCGGGCCGAGGGCGTGAGCTTCAACCATGCGAAGGAACTGCTGCGGAAGAACTACTCTCCGTCGTCCGGGCCGGTGGTGAAACAGAGCACGGTGCCGAAGCTGCCCTGCCCGGTGACGCTGGGCGCGGAGGACCGGGCGGTGATGCTGGAGGTGGTGCGGTACTACAGCCAAACCTTGCGGGACACGGTGGAGGTGAAACGGTATCTCGAAAAGCGCGGCTTGAAGTCGTCGGAGATGGTGGAGCGGTTCCAGCTTGGGTTCAGCGACCGGATGCTGGGGCCGGCGTTGCCGGACCGGAACCGTCTCGCCGGCGCGGAGGTGCGGGGCCAGTTGGAGCGGCTGGGCATCATCCGCAAGGAGAGCGGACACGAGCATCTGCGGGGTTCGCTGATCGTGCCGATCATCAATCTGGACGGCGATGTGGTGCAGCTCTACGGTCGCAAGATCACGCCGAACCTTCGTGCGGGAACGCCGGATCATCTCTATCTTCCGGGGCCGATGCGGGGCGTGTGGAACGAGGAAGCGTTCCTCGCGTCGAAGGAAATCATCCTCTGCGAAGCCCTCATCGACGCGCTGACGTTCTGGTGCGCGGGGTTCCGTCATGTGACGGCCAGCTACGGAACCAACGGCTTCACCGACGACCACAGAGCGGCCTTCCAGAAGCACGGCACCGAGCGCGTGTACATCGCGTATGACGGCGACGATGCGGGCAACAAGGCGGCGGTGAAGCTAGCGGCGGAGCTGATGGAAATGGGCATCGACTGCTACCGGGTGGAGTTCCCGAAGGGCATGGACGCGAACGCCTACGCGCTCAAGGTGCAGCCCGCTTCGATGAGTCTTGGAGTGCTGTTGAACGGCGCGGCTTGGATAGGAAAGGGGCTGGGCAAAGGGCAGCGGCCAGGTGTAAGCGTGGCCGTGCCGGAGATCGCGGCGGCGGAGCCGGAGAGCATCGCCGCTCCAGAAAAAGAGCGAGCAGCTAAGGAAAAAATGATCGAGGAAGAATCCATCATGGCGGAGATAGCCGAGGAGATCGAGGCGGCGGCTGTCGCTGTCGAAGAGACACCGGAGCCGTCGCCCGCCGCAGTCCCAAACCATGTTCTTCCCTTAGCTGCTGTCGTTGCGGTTGAAGAGCCGCAGCCGCGTCCGATGCCTCTGTCGTCGCCCTTGGTTCCACAGGTGACGGTGGACGGCGAAGAGGTGACGGTGACGATAGGGCCGCGTGTGTACCGGGTGCTGGGTCTCGAAAAGAACACGAGCCGTGGAACGATGCGGGTCAATGTCCGCGTCTCCGGCGTGAACGCGCGGGGCGAGCTGCTGTATCACGGAGACACGCTGGACATGGAGACGGCGCGGCAGCGTTCGGTGTTCACCAAGCAGACGGCGCACGAGCTGGGCGTGAAGGAAGACGCGATCCATCGGGAGGTTGGGCTGCTGTGGACGTCGCTGGGCGACGTGCAGCGCGACCAGATGAAGAAGCTGCTCGACGCTCCGCCGGACGAGGCGTTGATGACGGCCGAGGAGCAAGCGGCCGCGATGGAGCTGCTGCGCGATCCGCGCCTCATCGAGCGCGTGTTGGCCGACTTCGAGCTATGCGGCGTGGTGGGCGAGGAGACGAACAAGAAGATGAGCTATCTGGCCGCCGTCTCGCGGCTGCTGGCGAAGCCGCTGGCCGTGGTGGTGCAGTCGTCATCGGCAGCGGGCAAATCGTCGTTGATGGAGGCGGTGTTGGACTTCATGCCGGAGGAGCAGCGCGAGGAATACTCCGCCATGACCGGGCAAGCTCTCTACTACATGGGGCAAAAGAACCTGAAACACAAAATCCTCGCGGTTGCCGAAGAGGAAGGGGACAGCCGCGCGGC
>Ga0302278_10000079_pt1 | contig 109769 bp, 106 predicted proteins | sample III_Bog_N3_2_FD_194543 | JGI IMG/M metagenome (GOLD analysis project Ga0302278, IMG submission 194543) | Peat permafrost microbial communities from Stordalen Mire near Abisko, Sweden - III_Bog_N3_2 | ecosystem: Environmental > Terrestrial > Soil > Wetlands > Peat | place: Sweden: Abisko...
CTTGCTTCACCGGGGAAGGCGTTGTACAAAAGAAGTGGCACTGGCATCGGGAATCTTTCCAACCATGCACACAGAGTTCCGGTTGGGTGGACTAGACTTGAACGACATCCGCTTTGCCCGTCCATTCCAGTAATTCTGTCTTTTAAACTTGGAATGACTATCTTGATGCCGTGAACCAATTGACCATTGGACTTTTGAGCGCTCTGCTGGCCACCAACCAGCCGCAAGCCGTCAGCAATGTCATCCAGCAGCAGACCGGTGTCGCGGTGGATATTGCCGTCGATCCGGCCGAACGCGAGTTGCGTGAGGTGATGATGGCTGATGACGCGGCCCAGGATGACGTGAATGGCTGGATCCATGACCTCGACTCTTCGTCCACCACCAACCGGGCGCCGGCTTCGGCGGCCTTGAACGTGCGGATCAAGGCGCGCTTCGACCAGGTGCGCGCGGCCTATGAAAATTTTCAGCGGCGTCATCCTGACAGTGCGCATGGCTATCTCGCCTACGGCAGTTTCCTGAATGACATCGGCGATGAGGAGGGCGCGCATATTCAATACGAAAATTCGATGCAGTTGGATCCGAAAAATCCCGCGGTCTGGAATAACCTGGCGAACTACTACGGCGAGCACAGCCCGGTGACCAAGTCCTTTGAGTATTACGCGCAGGCGATCAAGCTCAAGCCGGACGAGCCATTGTATTACGAAAACTTTGCCACGACGGTGTATCTCTTCCGCAAAGATGCGCGCGAGTATTTCCACCTCGACGAACAGCAGGTCTTTGACAAGGCGCTCGACCTCTACCGGCAGGCGATGCAGCTCGCCCCGAATAATTTCCCGCTGGCGACGGATTACGCCGAAACCTATTACGGCATCAAGCCGCTGCGCACGAATGACGCGCTGGCCGCTTGGACGAACGCGCTGGTCATCGCCCACACGGATGCCGAGCGGCAGGGCGTGGAGTTGCATCTGGCGCGGTTAAATACCTATGCCGGCCGGTTCGCCGAGGCAAAGGCACATTTGGACACGGTTACAAACGAGGCGTTTCTGCAATTAAAACAAGTGCTCACCCGTTCGCTGGCGGATCATCAGCGGCGCGCGACCAACGCCGCACCCGAAATTTCTCCGAACTCCCTTGTCCTGACTAACCTGCCCGCTACGGTCAAACCAGGGATTAACGCTCCCTGATCCCCAACGGCGTTGCGCATGGTTTAGGCTCGTAAACCGTAAATCGCATAGCGTAAATTTTGTTCATGAGTTTCTATGACCAATTGAAATTTGACGCGAACGGCTTGATTCCCGCCATCGTGCAGGAGCAGAAGACCGGTCGCGTGGTGATGATGGCCTGGATGAACCGCGCCTCCCTCGAAAGCACCGTCGCCACCGGCAAGACCCATTTCTGGAGCCGTTCACGCCAGAAATTTTGGATGAAAGGCGAGGAAAGCGGTAATACGCAAATCGTGAAGGATATCGCTTTCGATTGCGACGGGGACACGCTGCTGATCCAAGTAGAGCAAAATGGCCCGGCATGCCACGAGGGTTATAATTCCTGCTTCTTCCGCTCCATCGCAGGCCAGGGTGAGACTATCAAGGTTACTGAAGCGCAAATCCTCCAGCCGGAGCAGATGTACAAAAAGAAGGGGTGAACTTTCCCGTGCCGAGCCGTCAAGCCGGGTGCGGAATTACCGGCGCCGTCCGCCGGGCGCGAAGTGATAACCGCCGTGGACACGTCCGCCGCGAACTTTGCCGGGGAAACCGGCCGCCGCTCCGGGCTTGGCCTCTTCAAACAACGCGGTGTAGCGGTAATCAAAATTCTCCAGCTTGACCCGCGGGATTTTCTGGCTGATGAAACGTTCGATGGCGAAGACGTGCGGCGCATCCTCGGCCACCATGATGGTGAAGGCGTCGCCCGTACTCTCGGCGCGGCCGGTGCGGCCGATGCGGTGGATGTAATCTTCCGGATGTTGCGGCACGTCGTAGTTCACCACGTGGCTGACGTCAGCAATGTCCAGGCCGCGCGCCGCGATGTCCGTGGCGACGAGGACTTCGTATTTGCCCTCGCGAAAACCGGCCAGGGCGAGCTCGCGTTCCTTCTGGGTGCGGTTGGAATGCAGCACGGCCACGGCGTGGTTCGCGCGCTTGAGCGTGGTGGCCACGCGGTCGGCCCCGTGCTTGGTGCGGCAGAAAACGATGACCGAATCGTAGTTCACGCGGTTTAGCAATTCGAGCAGCAGGTCAGTCTTCTGCATGTCGGAAACCGGGTAGATGACGTGTTTGACCGTTTCCGCCGGCGTGCGGCGTGCGCCGATCTCGATGGTCTCCGGCGCGTGCATGGCCCACTGGATGAGCGTTTCAATCTGCGGTGGAATCGTCGCGGAAAACAGTGCCGTGTGGCGGTGCTTCGGACATTTCTCGACCAGTCGGCGCACGTCGGGCAGGAAACCCATGTCGAGCATGCGGTCGGCTTCGTCCAGAACCAGAAATTCCACTTTATCGAGCTTAAGCGTGCCTTGCTCAAGGTGATCAAGCAGGCGGCCGGGTGTGGCCACTACGATGTCCGCCCCGGCGCGAAGCTCGTCGTTTTGCTTGCCGTAACCCACCCCGCCGAAGACTACGGTGATTTTCAAATCCATGAACCGCGCGTAATCGCGGAAGGCGGTTTCGACCTGCGCGGCGAGTTCCCGCGTTGGTTCGAGAATGAGCACACGCGGTCCGCCTGGCTGGTGCTGGCCCAGCTTGGAGAGAATGGGCAGTGCAAAAGCCGCCGTCTTGCCGGTGCCGGTCTGCGCGCTGCCGATGACGTCCTTGCCGGACAACACCAGCGGGATGGAGCGCAGTTGAATGGGCGTCGGCTCGGTATAGCCCACGGCGCGGACGCCTTCGAGCACCTTGTCACTCAATCCCAACGCGGCGAATTTCATGAGGGGCTTCCTTCAGTCGCGGCCGATGGTAACGATTCCGGCTGAACCGGAATTCGAACCACCGGCGCGGGGACTGTTTCCGGCGGTGTGGGAACTTCGGCGGCCAATTCGCCGGCGACCGCTTCGGGCGTCACCGTTTCCACGGTGCTGACGCTTTCGCTGGAGGCGGCCGGTTTCTCGGCAACCGTTTTCTTTTCCGGCTTCGGTGGCTTGGGCGCGGGTTTCTTCGCGGTTTCCATCCGGCCATCGGCAAATTCTAAAACGGCACCCTGATGAATCAGCCAATGCAGATCCACAATGACCGCCGTTTGTTCCGGCGTGGCTTCGGCCGTGGCGGCTGGCTTGGGTCCCGGGGCGGTCGCTTCGCCCTCGGCAACGGGCGCGGGTGTCACGGGAATTTCCGCGACCGGCGTTTTTGCGATTTTGGGCGACGGCGCGAGCGCCTCGATCAATTTCTTCCGCGTGCACTTCGCGTTGCTGTTGATATATTCGATTATGCGCCGGATGTTTTCCGAAACCGGCGTGGTTTCGAGGTCGAGGAAGGTCGGCCGCGCGACGCTGACGTGGGTGACGGTCTTGTTGACTTTGAAAAATTGCAGGCCGTGCTGCGCGAACTGCTGGCTCAGCTTCGTTGCGATGGGCAGCGGGAAGAATTTCTGCTGCTCCCATTCCTGGCGAATGAGCCGCTGCAGGCCGCTGCTGCGCAGACTGCGGCTGGCCAGCCCGGCAACCGTGAGCGTTTCCACCGGCTTGATGATCGCATCCTTGTGCGTGGCGCGGAAATGTTTCTCAACCTCTTCGAGCGTCGCCAGCTTGAGCGGCTCTGGCACGTTGAGGCAGACGTATTCCGTCTTGAAGCTTTGTTCTTCGATCCATTTCTTCACGACGGCCTCGTCCTTCACGATCTTTACGCGCGCCTTGAACATGTCGAACGGCATCCGCGAAAACTTTTCCGTGTGGAGCTTGCGCAACTGGTTCTGGTAATCGTGATAATTCGGCGGCCCGAGAATCGCCCCGCTCAAGCCGCACTGCGCCACGAACGTGTAAACGCCCTTGGGCGGTTCGGTCGCCGTGCGTTCCGCCTGGTAAAACGTGGCGAAATGATTTTTGAGCACGTGCGCGACGGCCTCGTCCTCGCTTGTCCAGGGCGAATCGTCGAGCGCGCAGACGAACAGCGGCTGAACTGCGCCCTCGGACTTTTTCTTGGTGAGCTGAACGGAATAACGTTCCCCTTTTTGCAAGATCAGCAGGGCGATCTGGAACAGCGGATAAGCCCGGCCCGTCATCTTGATCTGCTTGGACAGCTGCTCAACCCCGCGCTCCTCCGGGATGAACGCGACGTTCAGCTCTGGCAACGGTGCGGGCGGCGCGGGCCGTTCCTCGCGTCGATCTTCTCGCCGGTCGCCGCCCCGGAAACCGCCGCCCTTGCGTTCGCCACCGCCAAATTTGGAACCGCCCCGCGACGGGCCGCCAAAGCCGCCGCCGGCACCATCGCGCCGCGGCGCGCGGCGTTCGCCGGGCTTGCCGCTGAAGCTGCGTTCCGGCTTGACCCCTTCGTTGCCGGTGAATTTTGCAAATTTGTTGGACTCAGTATTCCCTTGCGCCCAAGAAGGCTGGAAGAGGTTTTCCAAGTTAAGGTCGAGTTCGGCGATGTTACTCATGTAAAAATGCCCCGACACACGGGGTTGATATTCCAGCATAGCATGGATTGGCCCGGCAGGGAAAGCAAGGCTGCAAAAGGAAAGAGGCAACCGATGAACGGCTGCACCCGGAGCCGGGGGGAAGAATTAATTGGTGACGATCGGGGCGGCCGCGCGCTTGGCCATGATGGCCGCGATAATCTTTTGAGCCAGTTCGGGCTTTTCTTCCAAGTGCTTTTTCGCAGCCTCGCGGCCCTGGCCGACCAGGCCGCCTTCAAATTGCAACCATGCGCCTTTTTTATCCACCACCCCACAATCGACACCCACGTCGAGAATGCTGCCTTCTTTATCAATGCCGTGATTGTAGATGATGTCGAACTCCGCCTCCGCGAACGGCGGCGCAACCTTGTTCTTTACAATCTTGACCCGCGTGTGGTTGCCGTAAACATTTCCGGCGGCGTCTTTGAGCTGGTCTTTGCGGCGGATGTCCATGCGGACACTGGCGTAAAATTTGAGCGCCTTGCCGCCGGGCGTGGTTTCCGGGCTGCCGAACATGACACCGACTTTTTCGCGGAGCTGATTCGTAAAAATGCAAGTCGTCTTGGATTTCGCAAGGATGGCCGTGAGTTTGCGTAACGCCTGGCTCATCAAACGCGCCTGCATGCCCATCGTGGCCATGCCCATTTCGCCGTCGAGTTCCGCTTTCGGCACCAGCGCGGCGACGGAATCAATGACGATTACGTCCAGCGCGTTCGAGCGGGCGAGCGTTTCGCAAATGGTTAACGCTTCTTCGCCGGAATCCGGCTGGGAGACGAGCAAATCATCCAGATTAACGCCGAGTTTTTTTGCGTAGCCGGGATCGAGCGCATGCTCCGCGTCAATAAACGCCGCCAGGCCGCCGGCTTTTTGCGCATTGGCAATGACGTGGAGCATCAGCGTGGTCTTGCCGGAAGATTCCGGCCCGTAAATTTCCACGACGCGCCCGCGCGGAATGCCGCCAACGCCCAGCGCGAGGTCAATCGCCAGCCCGCCGGTCGGGATGACTTCGATTTTCACCTGCGCCCGCGCGTCGCCGAGACGCATGATGGCACCTTCACCGTAGGCTTTGGTGATCGAAGAAATTGCGGAATCGAGTTCGCGATCGCGCGTCGCGGTGGCTTTTGGATCAACTGCACTAGGGGCGGATTTCTCGCTGGCTTTCGGTGGCATAAAAAGAAGATTTCGATTTTATTTGAAAACGAACACTAGTCAAACGGCGATGAATAGTCAAATGCCTAACGTTGCGTCCTAGTTTGATATTTGGTGCGGACTATCAGGCGAGGTGCAAACGCAATTTAATTTTCCCTCGGCCGTTTGATGACGACTTCAATCTCCCCTTTATTCTTGGCAATCATGTTTGCGGGTAGGGTGCCACGCCAGAAAACGTTCGGGTAAACCACCGCCCCGCGCCCAAGGATGCTGCCGGGATTCAGCACCGCGTTGCAGCCGGCTTCCGCACCGTCGCCCACCAGCGCGCCGAACTTTCGCAGCCCGGTATCGCGCGGCACGCCGTCCACTTCTACCTCGATGTTTCCGGGGAAGAGTCTGACGTTGGAAACTTTCACGCCCGCGCCGAGGTGCGCCTGATGGCCGAGAATGGAGTCGCCCACATAATTGTAATGCGGCACCTGCGCGTGGTTGAAGAGTAGGACGTTTTTCAGTTCGGAGGCATTCCCCACCACGCAGCCATCGCCTAGCAGGACGTTCTCGCGCAGATAGGCGTTGTGCCGGATCTGGCAGTTCTTCCCAATCATGGCCGGCCCTTTTATCATTGCGCCGGGTTCCACAACGGTGCCTTCGCCGATGATGACGCGGTCGCCAATGCTCGCGCCGGGAAAACGACGCGGCGGATTTTGGCGCGCTACCTGGGCCAGGTAAGGCGCGATCTTTTGGAGCACTTCCCAGGCAAATTCGCAGTCGTTGAACAGCGCGGCGTGATCGGTCTGGGCGAGGTCAAACAGGTCGTCGGCTTTGAACATGGTGAAAAACTAATGCAAATCTCGGTGCCGGCAAAGGGAAATGGCGCGCGTCCATTTGCTGGACAGTGGTGAATACATTTTGAGACACAGAATGCGGCGAGGGCGAAAGGTAGATGGCGATTGTTTGGTCAAATTGATTTTCAATCGGAAGACACCCCTTGGCTTGGAATGTGCTTAAAATATCGAGCCGAAGGTTATCGGCAAGCACCACCACCAAACGCATGGCCGTCAAATTCCAGTTTCAATTCGCCGGAGTCGATTTCAGCCGGCCCAGTTCGCCGTATCGGAAGTGGCTGCGCATCCTGTCGTGGACCTTGGGCATCACGGTCTTGCTACTGGCCTATTGGGCTTATTTGCATCATTTGATGCCCGGTGGCACCCGTCCGTCCGGGCATTTCTCGCCGCCAGCGCCCGCCTCCGCCGCTGCCGCTAAACCCACCGCGTCGGCACCACCAGCGACCAAGCTGCCGCCCATGCTGAAAAAGATCACAGATGACGGCATCCTTGCGCTCGGAAAATATTTGCTGCCGGCGATCAGAACTTCCCCAGTGAGTCCGAGTCCAACCACTTCACCGAGCGTGCCGGAAGCCAAGCCGGTGACGGTGGCCGTGGCGGCACCGAGCGTGGCCATTGATACTACGCCGGCGGCGCCCCGGCCTTACCGCGTTCATACCGATCAGGAACGGCTGTTAATGGCCGGTCAGACGGCTTTTGCTAATGTGATCGCCGAGGCGGGCAAATATCCCGACGCCTATGGATTTGAGGCGGGCGATTTTCTGTCAGATGCGAAGCTGGGTGAACCCATGCCGATCTACACAGTGGAGGCAACGGCTCGGGCGAATTACAAGCTCGGGCAGCCCGTAAAACCTCTGCTCAAAACCGCCAAACAATGGATGTTTCCTGTGATGATGGGCGAGCGCATCTGCTGCATGGTTTCGGTGATGCAAACTGGTCGCGATTATGTTCCCGGTCCCGGCTCCCGGTCGCTGGCCATGGCGTGGAGCCGCATCCTTGAGAAATGGCCGGCGGAACAAGGGTACCATCCGCTGCTGCTGATCAATCCGGACATTCCCGGCTACTATTTCACAGTGCCGGAACTATCGGTCCAGAATATCACGGATACGATTGAAATGTTTTACATCCATCCGGGTCTATCGCCGGCGGATGTTATTTTGGCCAGTTGGCGCTGACGCTTGAGTTGGCTGGCGCTCCCGCCCGGAATTGAACCGGGATACGCGGATTAGAAATCCGCTGCTCTATCCATTTGAGCTACGGGAGCAGCACCGCTTCAAAATAACAATGTTTCCCGACGCTTACAAGATTACCGGAATAGTTGTCGAACCACGTCCCATGTTGAATGCGCTGTCGGCAATCTTGTCAGCGGTTTGAGAAACGGCTAGTTTGCTTCGCGCAGGTTGCTCCCGTAGCTCAAATGGATAGAGCTGCCGTTTCCTAAATGGCTGATCCCCGTTCAATTCGGGGCGGGAGCACCACCGGGCTTACCCATTCCCAAGCCTTCAGTAACGGGCCAGCAGGTAGCTGCGGAATTTATCATAATCCGCGCCCATGCGGTCGAACTCTTCCGGCAACTGGATCGCGGCGGTCATCGCCGGCGGCACATCCGGCGCGAAGCCGATAGTTTTTTCGATTTCTTCCGGGAATTTCGCCGGATTCGCGGTCTCAAGAATGACGGCGGGCAGACCATTCAGCGGTTCGTGTTCCTGCCAATCCAGAAAGCCGCGCCACGCCACCGCGCCGTGGGCTTCGAGCAGCAATTGATATTTGTTCCAGACCTCGCGGATGGTTTCACGCGTGCGGTCGTCGGAAACCGAACTCGAAAACAAATCGCGGCGCATCGCGGTTAGGTCAGGCTGCCGGTGAATCCGGCCGGTTTCGTCCATTCGCCCGCCATACAATGCCACGAGCCGTGCGAGATTGCTCGGATGGCCGACGTTCATCGCATTGGAAACCGAGTTGCGCGACGGCACGATTTTTTCGTAATGGCCGGTGGCCAGAAATTTTGGAAACGCGTCGTTGTCATTCACGGATGCCACGATTTTTTTCACCGGCAAGCCCATCTGCCGCGCGACGATCGCCCCCATCATGTCGCCGAAATTCCCGCTCGGCACAGAAAAAACCATTGGCTCGCCGGGCTGCGCCAGCCGGGACGCGGCATAAAAATAATAAACGCTCTGCGGCAGCAGCCGGCCGATGTTGATGGAATTCGCGGACGAGAGCGGCAGATGTTTCAATGCCGGATCGGCAAAGGCCTGCTTCACCATCGCCTGACAGTCGTCGAACTTGCCGTCAATCGCCACGGTGCGGACGTTGCCGGTCAGCGTGGTCATCAGCTTACGCTGGCTCAGGCTGACTTCTTCAATCGGGAACAACACGATGACGTGGATGCCGGGAACACCATGAAACGCATGCGCCACCGCCGCACCGGTGTCACCGCTGGTCGCGGTGAGAATGGTAAGCTCCTGGCCGTCCTCCTGCAGAAACCGGCCCATCAGCCGCGCCATCATGCGTGCGGCAAAGTCTTTGAACGACGCCGTCGGACCCTGGTCCAGCCGCATCACGACCACGCGGTCATAAACCTTCTCCAGCGGAATGTCGAAGTTGTAAGCTTCGCGGCAAATTGTCGCAAACGCATCGGCAGGTATGATTCCATCGGTGTACTTTGACAGGACCCGGAACGCGATTTCGTGATACGGCAGTTTGGCAAAGGCGGCGATTTCTTCCGGTGCGAGCGTGGGAAATTTTTCGGGAAAATACAGTCCGCGGTCCGGTGCCTGTCCGCGCAGGAACGCCTCGCGCAGGTTCACTGCGGGCGACTGGCCGTTGGTGCTGACAAATTTGAGCGGCATGGACTAATTCCGCAGCGATTGGAAATTCGGATTGTCCACGATGATCTTGATGCCCTCCTGCCGGATGTTGGTCTGGAATGCCTCGTGGATGCGGTCGAGCGAAAAGTGATGCGTGATGAGTTTTTCGACCGGCAGGCCGATGCGCTCGGCACGTTGCAGGAAATGGTAGGCGTTCGGATATTCCCAACTGTTGTAGGCCCAGCTGCCGACGAGCATGATCTCCTTTTTGCAGATGTCCTCGTGCGGATTGATGGTGCAGTCGCCGCCGTCCACAAAAAAGCCGACTTCGCAGATGCCGCCGCCGCGCCGGACGAGTTTCCAGATGGTCGAGGCCGCCGCCGGCACGCCGGTGACTTGAAACGCAAAATGCGCGCCAAGTCCCTTGGTCAATTTTCCCACGGCCTCGATCAAGCCCTGCCGGTCGGGATAATCCCGGATATTAATGGCGTGATCTGCGCCCATCCGCTTGGCGGTTTCGAGCCGCGAGGCGTTGCCGTCAATGGCGATGATGTTGTTCACGCCGGCGGTGCGGACGATTGCGATCATCATCAGCCCGATCGGGCCGCAGCCCTGGACGATGATGCGACTGCGGAAATTGATGAGCCCGGTCTTCTTGGCGCGCTCCAGCGCGTGGGCGGCGACCGCGGCCGGTTCGATCAGGACGCGAAGGTCGAGGTTCATATCGTTTACGACAAAAAACGAGGAACCCGGGCGGATGATAAGGTATTCGCCGAAGTAACCGTTGAAATGGTTGTTCGGCTCGTCGGGCAGCAGTCCGTAAATCTGAAGGTCATCGCACAGGTTCGCCTTGGCCGGATTGTATTTGGCGATCATGCACGCCGTGGAAGTCTCCAAAGTGCTGGTCACGATCTTGTCACCGGGACGGACGGGTTTGCCGACGCTGTCCATGCGTACTTCGCTGCCGACCGCCACCACCTCGCCGGTGCCTTCATGGCCAAGCACCACGGGACAAAGGTTGAACGGGTCGTTTTTGAAACAATGGATGTCCGTCCCGCAAATACCGCAGGATTCGACGCGCACAAGAATTTCGTCGTTGCGGATTTGGCGTAGCGGAAATTCCCGGAACTCCAGTTTTTCCTTTGCCACCAGCACGGCCGCCCGGGCACGGTCGGGAATTGACGTGGCGTCAACGATGGCCGGTGCCGCCGGAATTTTCGTCGGCTCGGCGACCACCAACGGGGCCGGCGTCAGGGTTTCCGCCGCCTGGCTCAATTGCGTCTTTTTGAAAACTTCTCGGACGATTTTTTCGACTTCCGCGGGATTGAGGTTCATGGTTTTTGGCTCCTAAGAGAAATTTTCCACGCGGATCATGACCGGCTTGCCTTTGATAGCGGGCAGTTTCGCGATTTGGGCAAGCGCTTTTAACGCCGCGCCATTGGGTGCGTAGTGGAGCATGAAAATCAACGGCACACTCTCGCCTTCGTGGCCTTCGGGCTGGATGACCGAGGAAATGCCGATGTTAGACCGGCCGAAAATCGTCGCAATTTTCGCCAGCACGCCGGGCCGGTCCACGACGTTGAGCCGGACGAAATACTGGGATACCACTTCTTCAATCGGTGCGACGGCACCAGAACATTCGTGCGGCACAAACGGCGGCAGGCGGTGCTTGGTGCCAAATTTTAAGTCGAGCGCGGCGTCCGCCAGATCGCTCAAAACGGCGCTGGCGGTGGCCTCCCGACCAGCACCGCGACCGTAAAATAGCGAGTCGCCCACGATGTCGCCGCGCACGAACACAGCGTTAAATGCATAGTTCACGCTGGCGAGCACATGGGTGTTCGGAATCAGCGTCGGGTAAACGGAAACCTGCACGCGGCAGCCGGCACCAGTTTTTTTGACGATGCCCAGCAGTTTTATGGTGTAACCCAGTTCGCCGGCAAATTTGATGTCCAGCGCGCTGATGTGCCGAATGCCTTCAACATGGATTTGTTTCGGGTTCACCCAGAAACCGTGCGCCAGCGACGCGAGAATGCCCGTCTTGTGCGCGGCGTCGTGACCGTCAATGTCCAAGTCAGGTGGCGTCTCGGCGTAACCCAGACGCTGCGCGTCGGCGAGAACTGCGCTGAACTCAGCGCCTTTGAGTTTCATGCGCGTGAGGATGTAATTGCAGGTGCCGTTGACGATGCCGTACAGCGCGGTGATGCGGTTGCCGACAAACCCTTCGCGCAATGATTTGATGATGGGAATGCCGCCCGCGACGCTCGCCTCGTAATAAAGGTTCGTACCGTATTTTTTGGCTGCCGCGAACAGCTCTTCGCCGTGCGCGGAAAGCAGCGCCTTGTTCGCGGTGACGACGGGCTTGCCGAGCTTGAGCGACGTGAGAACAACTTCGCGCGCCACCGTCGTACCGCCGATGAGTTCCGCGACCAGGTGTACCTCGGGATCGCAGCACACTTCACGCCAGTCGGCCGTCAGCCAGGCGCGGGGGATTTTGACGGCGCGCTTTTTCTTGAGGTTGCGCACGGCGACGCGGACGACTTTCAACCCGACACCAAGGCGCGAGGCCATGAGCGCGCCATTGCGCTGGAGCGCGTCAATGACGCCGCTGGCGACAGTGCCGCCGCCGATGATGCCGAGGTTGACCTGCTGCATAAATGAATACACAGCTTGCCGCGAAATACTTCGGGGGACAAATCAATTTTGGCTGCGAACTGGTTCCCTTCAAGCCGGCAGAGGAATCTGCGCGAGAATTTCCGCCACCACTTCGGCCACGTTGACGGCGCGCTGATCTTGATCGGGCCGGAGAATGAGCCGGTGCGCTAAAACATTTTGTGCAATCGCCTGCACCAGCCCGGCGGAAACAAACTCGTTTCCGGCAATCACGCACATGGCCTGCGCGGCGCGAAATAATCCGAGCGAACCGCGCGGGCTTGATCCCAGCCGCAGCGCCGGATGTTCCCGGGTCGCCCGCACAATCTTCAAGATATAATCGCACGCTTCCGGTGTAACCTGGACAGCCCGCACGGCTTCCTGGGATTTCAAAATCGCGTCCGGCGTCGTCACCGGCGGCAATGTTTCGATCGGATGCCGCAGTTGAAAGCGTTCGACCATTTGCTTTTCGTCGGCGAACGAGGGATAGCCAAGATTCATCCGCATCAGAAACCGGTCTTTCTGTGCCTCGGGCAGCCGAAAGGTTCCTTCCTGCTCGATCGGATTTTGCGTGGCGACCACCATGAACGGTTTTTGCAGGCGGTAGGTGACGTTGCCGGCCGTGACCATCGATTCGCCCATTGCCTCAAGGAGGGCCGATTGGGTGCGCGGGCTGGCACGGTTGATTTCGTCCACGAGCACAAACTGGGAGAACAGCGGGCCAAACCGGAATTCTGTGCGGCCGGTTTGCGGCTCGAGGCGTGCCTCGCCCAAGACATCCGACGGTTGCAAATCCGGCGTGCATTGTATGCGTTTGAACGTGCAGCCGGCGCTTAGCGCAATCGCCCGTGCCAGCATCGTTTTCGCCACGCCCGGAACGTCCTCAATCAGCAAATGACCTTCGGCCAGAAAGGCGGCGATGGCCAACACCACTTGCTCGTGTTTGCCGACGACAACTTTTTCGACGTTGTCGATGACCAGCCGCGCGATAGCCGAGGCTTCCGCCGAGGTGAACCTTTTGGGTTCTTCGATCGCCGTCAGAATGATCTTCGGTCTTTTCTCAACTGGAGATTCGGGGCCGACCATGGCTTTACCCTTGCAAACAAAGGCCGATGTGCTGGCCGACATCCTCCAACCGGCGCGTTTCTTCCGGCGTGTAGGCGTAGGCGCGGAGCGTGCCGATGCCGAGGGTGCCCACCATGTTGTCGCCCACCCGGACCGGCACGCACAACGCGCCGCCGACGCCGGTTTGCTTCGCACCCGGCTGGGCTACGCCGTCTGTGTCGGTCTGCAAATTGCAAATCGTCACCGGCCGGTTTTGTGCGACAACTTGGCCGGCGATGCCTTTGCCGACGGGAATAGTTTTGATGATTTCAAGCAGCTGCGGTGGCAGGCCAACTTGCGTCGCGAGTTGGAGGGTTTGCGTCTGTGGTTCGAGCCGGTGAATCGTGCCGGATTCGGAGGAGAAATCCTTCAGCACCTCACGCAAGATCTCTTCTAAAACAACTTCTCGCGGCCGGCCAGCTTGCAGCAGCGCTTCAATTGTCAGGAGCAGCTTGTTCATGACTTGATATCACCAGAACGGTAATGCAGTACTTTGACTTTTTCGAGTGTCACCAGTCCGCCCCCCATCATGGTTTCCAAGGTCGGCAGGAAGGAATTAATTTTTTCCTCGCTGTCTACAATTTCGATGACCAATGGCAGATCAATCGAAAGCCGTAGAATTTTCGCTGTATGCAGCCGGCTTGACTTGCCGAAACCCATCGGCCCGCGCAATACCGTCGCACCCGCGAGGTGCAGTTCGCGCGCTTTGAGCACGATTGCTTCATATAGCGGCTGGTGTTCCCAGCGGTCGCTTTCGCCGAGAAAAATCCGCAATAGCATGGCTTCGGTGGGAATTTGCATTTTAGTTTCCTTTCATCGAATTGAAGGTTGTGCCGAGCAAATAGCCGAGCCAGACGGCAATTAGACACAGCACGACGGATAAAACAATGTTGCAGCCGGCGTAAAGCCAGTCGCGATCTTGCAGCCGCTGCAAAGTTTGCCAACTGAACGAGGAAAACGTCGTGTAGCCGCCGCAAATACCAATCATCAGAAATTGGGTGGCGAAAGCGCGCGATTGGGAATCCATCCGGCCTTCGGGACTGGCGACCGCGCCGATGACACCGATGACCAACGAGCCGGTGACGTTGATGATGAGCGTGCCCCACGGAAACGTCTCGCCAAAGCGCGCCGAGATCAGGCCGTTCAGCCCGAATCTTGCCACGCTGCCGAGAGCGCCGCCAAGGGCCACCCAAAGATAGGCTAGCATAAATCTGGCAAATCTTGTCTGCCCCGACGGGCTAGCGCAACCGAAATGCGCTAGCTAAGGAAAAGACAACCATAGTCAAGAATTCTAACGGCTATGGCACTGAAGAAAACAGTTAGGCGTGCAAAATAAGTTATTATGGTCGAATATGTTATGATTTCATCATGAACGGTTAGGGCAACTTACGCGTCTGACAGGTGTTACATATCATCGGTCAAGCGCAGCGAACCACCTTTTATGAAAAATCGTTTTTCCTCCAGAACCTTTGGCATTTTGTTGCTAGCCATCGCCATGGTAGCCACCCGCGAGCATGCGGCCCATGGTCAAACCGCACCATCATCCGCCAACATCGGAGTGTTGCCGTCCGGCATCACGGCGGGAACCCCGGTGGCGGAAGTTGTTAAACTGGTTCAGGCTGGCGTGGGTGTCGGTGTCATTCAGTCTTACATATCTGGTTGTCCCGACGCCTTCAATCTGGACGCCGACCAAATCATCGCTCTGACCGACGCCGGAGTTTCGTCCGATTTGGTGAACTCCATGATGGCGCACGACAAAAATCTATCTGCTTCCGGCGCACCGCCGCTGACCACACCCGCTCCGGCTCCGGTGGACGAAGTCAACGCTACCCCCCAACTACGGACATGACCTTGAATGATTTCAATAATGCCTTGGCACCGTATGGCCAGTGGGTTCAGGTGGATGGCTATGGTAGATGCTGGCGACCTACGGTGGTGATTTATGATTCGGCGTGGCAGCCATATTGCGACCGCGGCCGCTGGGTCTATACTGATTGCGGCTGGTATTGGGATTCGAATTATTCCTGGGGTGTGACGTTTCACTACGGCCGCTGGTTCAACCATCCGCACTATGGCTGGTGCTGGTGGCCGGAAACGGTGTGGGCGCCGTCATGGGTGACTTGGCGTTCGAGCAGCGATTATTGTGGCTGGGCCCCGCTGCCGCCGTTCACCGCCTACCAGCCGGGCATCGGCTTCACCTATCGCGGTGCCAATGTTTCGGTTGGCTTTGACTTCGGATTGGCCGCCGGTTGCTTCACCTTCGTGTCCGCCGATCATTTCTGCGATCCGCATCCGCGCAATTTCCGTGTCCCGCATCAGCATATGTCGCAGATTTATAACCAATGTACGGTCGTCAATAATTACAACTTCAACCACCATACCATTGTCAACAATGGCATTTCCGTCACCTTGATCGGTTCGGCATATCATCATGATATCCCGGCGGTATCGGTCACCACGCTGTCCCATCCAAGCCGCTACGGCTCGCAAAGCCAGGGCATGAATCATTCGGCGCATTCCTATGGTTCCGGTGCCACCGATTCCTCCTTCACCCGGCCACCGGCAAATACGGGGTTCCAGCATGAGGGATCCACTCAGCACGGCTCCGGCAACGGCGCAAACTTAGCCCATTCAACTTCTTACGACCATTCAGGTCAAAACCAGTCGGCATCCGCCAATAACCCCGTGCCGGCCCACAACCAGATTTCCAATGGCTCATTCCCACATGATTCCCATCAACCCGTACACGTTAATCCTCCGCCCGATGCCAGTGCTACCGCGCCCAATGCCTGGGCACCCGCTGGCACCCGGCCACCGTCGAATACGAGGTTCCAGCATGAGGGATCCACTCCGAATGGCTCCGGCAATGGCGCAACCATCAACCATCCGCCTTCCTACGATCGTTCGGGGCAAAGCCAGCCGGCACCCGCCAATAACCCAGCGCCGGCCCACAACCAGATTTCCAATGGCTCATTCCCAGGTGAATCCCATCAACCTGTGCACGTTTATCCTTCGCCCGATGCCAGTGCTGCCGCGCCCAATGCCTGGGCGCCTGCCGGCAACTCGCATCCTGCGTTGCCTTCTGAAACCCACCGGCAACCGGAGCCGGCGAACCCTCCAACTTCGTTCGCCAGTCCTTCGGGAGCGCCATCGCACTCGCCGCGTGAGGAATCGCACCAAGATGGTGTCCAATCGGCTCCACATCCTGTCCAGTCTGCCGCTCCGGAGAGGCCGGCCCCGGCACAAAATCAAAATCCATCGGCGAACGCTGGCGGCAAGCCGCCGGGCTGGGGCGGACAAAACCATTAAACTGCCGATTCAAGAAGCCGGCTTGGCAATCGCCCGGCGTTTTTGCTTTTGCCGCCGCGCTGTCGCTGGCAATCTTCTGCCGTGGGAATTTCCCGGCAGCAATTTGAACAAATGCAGCAACGCCTTGGCGGAAAGCAGCCGCGCCTGGGGAGTTCGCTGGCGGTCACGCACCGGCCGCCGCGGGACGCACGCCAGGTCATTCTAGGCATTGATCCATCGTTGCGAGGCACCGGCTATGGAGTCATCCAGACAGAAAAAACCAGTCCGGTGGTCCTCGCTCACGGAACAATTTCCTGCCCGAAAGATTGGGAACGCTCCCGCTGTCTCGCAAGGATTTCCCGGACGCTCCGCGCTGTCTTAACGGAGTTCAAACCGGATGTTTGCGTTATCGAAGGCCTGTTTTTCGCGCAGAATTTAAAGACCGCCATCATGATGGGCGAGGCGCGTGGCGCCGCCATGGCGACCGTGGGCGAAGCCGGAATTGATGTTTTTGAAATCGCCACGCGCAAGGTGAAACAGGCCATCGTCGGCTACGGCGCAGCGCAAAAAATCGCCGTCGCTAAGATGGTGCAGCGGAGGCTGAACCTCGCCGAACTGCCCGCGCCCGATGCGGCGGACGCGCTGGCGTTGGCGCTGACTCATGCGCAGGGAGACGCGCGGTACGGATTGACGCCGCTCAAGAAAATATGATCGCTTTTCTCCAAGGCAAACTTGTCGAAGCCCTGCCCACGCAAGTAATCGTGGACGTAAATGGCGTCGGTTACGAGGCGCTCATTCCGCTGTCTTCCTTTGACAAATTGCCACCGCCCGGCGGGGCGGTAAAGCTGCTCACCCAGCTCATCGTCCGGGAGGATGCGCACATACTTTACGGTTTCATGACGGCGGCGGAACGCGACTTGTTCCGCCTGCTGATCCACAACGTCAGTGGCATCGGCCCGAAAACTGCGCTGAACATTTTGAGCGGCATGAATGTGGTTGCGTTTCGGGGTGCCGTGGCGACCGGCGATGTGAAATCCCTTTCCCAGATTTCCGGGGTCGGTAAAAAAATGGCCGAGCGCATCGTGGTGGAACTGCGCGACAAAATCGGCGCGGCGGGTGCGCTCGAAGCCGCCAGCGCCAAACATCTGCTTTCACCCGGGGATCAGCAGACCAATGATGCCACCCTGGCGCTCATGGCTCTGGGCTTCAAACAGCTTGAGGCGCATGACGCCGTCCGCGCCGCGCAGACGATGCTTGGACCGGCGACGACGGTGGAGCAACTCGTGCGCGCGTGCCTGAAGAAGGGAGCATGAAGGCTGAAACCCGTCCGCTAGCTGCGCGCCAAAAACGTCAGTCTGGCTTGATCATTCCGCATGCGCCGAAATGGCACCAGCGATTCATGGCGGCCGGGCTTTACGCCGTGGCCCAAGTTCTGACTGCAACGCTGCGGTTCAAACTGGAAGACCCGTCGGGCTATTTTTCCGACACCCCGCAGGGAAAAATAATTTTTGCCATCTGGCACAACCGGCTGGCACTCGCGCTGATCCTTTACCGTCGTTACGTCGCGCGCCGCGACCGCCAGCACCGGCTCGTGGCGCTGGTGAGTGCGAGCAAAGACGGTGGCTTTCTGACCGCCATTCTCGAACTGTTCCAGATGCAGCCGGTGCGCGGTTCGTCCTCGCGGCGCGGCGCCCAGGCCTTACGCGAAATGGTGGCGTGGGGCCGGCGCGGTCACGATCTGGCCCTCACCCCTGACGGCCCGCGTGGCCCTTGTTACGTCGTGCAGGAAGGCGTCATTTCCACCGCCCAAATGACCGGCCTGCCCATCGTGCCCATTACGTATCATCTCAATTGGAAAATCCGCGTCAAAAGCTGGGATCGCTTTCAAATTCCGTTGCCGTTCGCGGTCTGCACCGTGACCCTGGGCAAGGCGTTGCGGGTGCCACGCGCCACGGATGCCGCCGGCCGCGAGCAGCTGCGCTTGCAACTGGAAGCGGATCTCCGCGCCATCACCCGCGATTGATCAATGATCGCCCGTGTCAGTCTGGAAATCGCCTTGCGCAAGGAATTTGACTATCAGATTCCCGCCGAACTGGCTGGCCAGATTGACGTCGGCAGCCGCGTCCAAGTGCCGTTCGGTCCACGCAAACTACTTGGCGTGGTAACCGCCGTAGCCGAGGAATCCGGCCACCTCAACCTCAAGCCCATACTCAAAATCATCGGCGGCCAAACGCTGGTCACGCCGAAGGTGCTGAAGCTGGCTCGGTGGATCGGCGAATACTACTGCTGCGCGCCGGAAACCGCCTTGAAAGCCGTGCTGCCCGAAGCCGTGCGCAAGGAAGCTGCTGGCTGGCGCGAACGTTTGTTTGTCCGGCCGCTGCCGGTCAGCGGCGAATTTCCGACCTTGCCGAAGCGCCAGCTGGAAGTCTGGAACCTCCTGCAGGAACGCCGGGAAATTTTACTGTCTGATCTGGTCAAACTGGTCGGGACAACGGCCGCCACCGTTCGCAAACTCGAAGACCGCGGTTTGCTGGAAATCACCTCGGAAGTTTCGGCGCGCGATCCTTACGCCTGCGAAACCATTCTGGCGACCCAGCCGATCATACTCAATTCTGCCCAAGCCGTCGCGCTCGAAAAAATCAAATCGGTCATGGGCCCCTGCGCTTCCCCCAATGCCATCGCCCCGCTCCCATCGGCCACGTTTCTGCTTCACGGCGTCACCGGCTCCGGGAAAACCGAAATATATCTGCAAGCCATCGCCCATGCGCTGGAGCAAGGCAAAGGCGCGATCGTGCTTGTGCCGGAAATTGCGCTGACGCCGCAGACGGTCGAGCGGTTCAAGGCGCGGTTCAGCTCCGGGAAATGGCAGACGTTAGTCGCAGTGCTGCATTCCCATTTGAGCGGCGGTGAACGGCACGACGAGTGGCACAAGATTCGCCAGGGCCGGGCCCGAATTGTCATCGGTGCCCGTTCGGCGATTTTTGCGCCGGTGGACCCGCTCGGCCTCATCATCGTGGACGAGGAGCATGAGCAGACTTACAAGCAGGAGGAGGCGCCGCGCTATCACGCGCGCGATGTCGCCGTCATGCGCGGCCAGATGGAAAACGCCGTTGTCGTGCTGGGCTCGGCCACGCCTTCGATGGAAAGTTTTTACAACTGCAAACGCGGCAAGTTCACGCTGCTGGAACTGCCCGAGCGCGTGGATGACCAGAAGATGCCGCAAGTCCGCGTCGTGGACATGCGGCAGGCGATGCGCGACGGCAAAGGGCCGCCGCTGTTTTCGCCGCAGCTCAAGGAGGCCATCACGCAGCGGCTGGAGCGCGGGGAGCAGACGATTTTGTTTTTGAACCGGCGCGGCTACTCGACTTCGCTGCTGTGCCCGAAGTGCGGCTATGTGGCGGAATGCCCCAATTGCAGCGTATCGCTCACCTACCATCGGACGGATCAAAAACTTTCCTGCCACATTTGCGGCCACAACGAAGCGGCTCCCGCTGTCTGCCCGGAACCGAAGTGCCGGAATCCGGCCATCCGCTTTGCCGGCACCGGCACGCAAAAAGTCGAGGAGGTGCTGGCAAAACTCTTTCCGCAAGCGCGCGTCAAGCGCATGGACGCCGACACAATGAAGCGCAAGGACGACTACCGCCATGTCCTCGGCGATTTTCGCGCGGGCAAAATTGATATTCTGGTCGGGACGCAGATGATCGCGAAAGGCCTGCATTTTCCGAACGTCACGCTAGTTGGTATCATCTACGCAGACTCCGCGCTGCACCAGCCGGATTTCCGCGCGGGCGAACGCACCTTTCAATTGCTCACCCAGGTCGCCGGTCGCGCGGGCCGCGGCGATGTGGAGGGCGCGGTTTTTGTGCAGGCGTTCACACCGTTTCATCCGGCCATTCAATATGCGCGCCGTCACGACTTCGTGGGTTTTTACGAACAGGAAATCGAGTTTCGCGAACAATTAAAATATCCGCCGGCCAGCCGCGTCGCGCTGCTCACGCTGAAAGGCCGCAATGAGGAAAAAGTAAAATTCTCCGCCGAGCATTTGAAACGCGAGCTGGAGAAAAAGCTAACGTCGCTTAAAGATTTGGTCATTGCCGGCCCGGCGCCGGCGCCGCTGCTGCGCGCGGAAAATTACTACCGCTACCAAATCATGCTGCGGACGCGGGCGATGAGCGCTTTGAGCCGTGAACTCGCCGCCATTGTCCAGGCGCTGACATTGCCCGATGACGTGACGCTGGCGGTGGACATTGATCCGGTGAGTTTAAGTTGAGCCAACGATGGGCCAAAATCAACCCAGCCGAGGGCTTCATTTTGCGAAGCCTTCTTATCTGTTTTTATTTGTGGCTACCTTTCGATTTTATCAAGTCGATGCGCCGCTCGTATTCCGCCTCGGTGACTTCGCGCGGAAAGGCTTTGCAGGTTTGCTGAAAGCCGGGAAAATTCCAGAGATTTGGAAAGTCGCGGCATTGTTGCGGCTTGACGGGTTGCACGGAGCAGTCGTCGCCGTCCAGAAAAACGCACCCGCCGTCCGGTTTTTCTTGCAAAGCCAGCCCGCCGCGATCCCAGCGCAGCCGCGTGAACTGCTGGATGAAATCCGCTTCGCCCAAGCCTTTGAACGCGGCAAGCCGGGTAATTTCCGCGTTCGTCAATCGCACCTGCCCTGGCCAGCGGCAGCAGGCCGTGCAACGTTGACATTCGAAGAAAATCGGCATGGGCGGGTCCGCTTCCCGATCAGGCCTTTTTGATTCCCCGCTGCCACAAATCAAAAAAATACAGCGCGACGACGACGAGCGAGTGGCCGATTTTTTCGTCCGCGACCAGTTGCGGGATTTCCGCCACCGGCACAAGGAGCGTGTTCAAATCCTCGCCGCTGTCGAATTCCACGCCGTGTTGCAGGCGGCAGTTTTCAATCAGCACGGTAAAGGTTTGGTTGCTCAAGATGGCCGGGTTCGACCAGATTTTTCCCAGCAGCCGCGCGTGCTCGCCCGCGTAGCCAGTCTCCTCGCGCAGTTCGCGCACGGCGGTCGCCACCGGGTCGGTCTCGAGCGGATCCATCATGCCGCCGGGAATCTCCAGCTCCACCGTGCCGGAGCCGTGGCGGTATTGCTGCACCATGACCAGCTGCCGGTCCGGCGTGACGGCGATGACGTTGACCCAGTTGACGCTGTCGAGGACGTAGAAATCATGCGGCTGGCCGGTGCGCGGATTGACGCAGGTATCGGAGCGGATTTTGAAGATCCGAAAATCGCCGGCGGGTTTGGAGCTGATTTTTTTCCAAGGCTTAATCATAAAATCAAATACCCTTCGCCTTGGCCGACCAGCCTTGGCGCATCAATCCGATCAGATGCTGCAAAGCCTCGTCGTAACTGCGGCCATTCTCGGCGGCGAGCTGGCGGGCGCGCTTGTCGAGCTGCGCCGCCATCTCGGCGGATTTTCCGGCGGGACAGCCGAGCGCGGCGAGCACTTGGGCGAGTTGGGCAATTTCCATGGATCCATCTTAGCCGCAGATTTTCATCGGCGAAACCCAGAAAAAAGGCGCAGAAAAATCTGCGCCTTGAATTCTAAGTTTGTTGGAAAATTTATTTCACCGAGTCTCGCGGTACGATGGTGATGCTGATGATGCCCATGCGCTTGTCGGGGCGGTCCTGCGGATGCGTGGGCGTGGTGCCGATCTTTTCGAGCACGTCGTCGCCTTTGATTAATTTACCAAACGTGGTGTATTGATGATCCAAGAACGTGGGGTCGCCGTGACAGATAAAAAATTGTGAGCCCGCGGAATCTGGATCGTTCGAGCGCGCCATGGAGATGACCCCGCGCTTGTGGGAATGATCGTTGAACTCTGCCTTGATCTGGTAGCCGGGGCCGCCCGTGCCCCACATGGCTTCCTTGCTCGGATCCTTGGTAAGCGGGTCGCCGCCTTGAATCATGAAACCTTTGATGACGCGGTGAAAACAGGTGCCGTCATAAAAGCCCTTGCGGGCGAGGGTCTTGAAATTTTCGATGGTTTTAGGCGCGGCGTCAGCCCAAAATTCGACGACCATGTCGCCTTCGGTGGTTTTGATTAACGCGACTTCGTTGGTGGCAGGTGTGCTCATGACAGGTGCAGTAGGAGGGTTGGTTGAGGTTTCTTCGGCTTGGATGGCGACGGCCGCAAACAGGCCGAACGCGCAGAGTAAATTGATCGCTTTCATGACCGCAAAATTATCCAGAAATGCAGCCAAAGTCACGCGCCGAGTGCGATCATTTGCGGCGAGGATCATCCTCCATTGAACGGCTGATGAGACTGCTTTGCGGCCGCCGGCCCTGTCGGACAACCGACAGGATCACCAATCCGATGACCGCCGCGAGCAAGCTAATGCCCGCGAGTATGAGCAGGTTCGTGTGCCGGTCAGTTGTAACCTCCCCCGGGACGGGTGCGACCTGGGTCGCGGGCGTGGCCTGGGGCGATTCAATTTTTGCCGGTGGCGTCACCACCAATAAATTTGTCGCCTGCGGACTCACGGGTTCGGTTCCATTCGCGACCACCGTAAAATTTGATCCGGACGGCCTGTTGGTGGTGATAACTACCGGCGCCGGCGGCAATGATCCGATGTTGGTCGCCGCCAACTGCACCGTATGTACGGGATTCGTTGATTCCGGTGTCGGCGCCGGTTGAACGGCCGGCGCGGCGAGAATTTTGGGGGCTTCAACTGGAACCGATTTGATAGCGGGCAACGGTAGATTCGTCAACTCACTGGTTGAGGTGCTGACATTGGTGCCGATGATGATCAAATCCTGAATCACCGGCGGCTTCACTGGTGCGGAGAGGGGAACCGGCGGCGGCAAATTCGTGGGCGCTGCCGGTGCCAGAAACAGCGGAATATTGATCGCTCCCGGCGGATAATTAACCGTGCAACCGATGGATTTTCCCGACAAGGTTCGCATCAGCACCACAAACGGCTGCCGGGATTTTTTGCGTTCAGCCCGGCCCGCCAGAAAATTCTGATTGATGCCGTGATCGTAGGGCGTCGAACTGATTTCGCTCTGCCCATCGCAAAAGATAATGATTGTAAGCCGTTCCGAACTGGAAACCACCTCGCTCAAGGCCGGCTGCAACGTGGCCAAACGGGAACTGCCGGAGAATTTTCGCGAGCGGAGAAAACTGACCAGATTCGTCCGGTCCAGTGCCGCCTCCATTGGATCCCATTCGATCAGCGGACACTGGCCGGTGTGCAGCTTTTTGTCGTAGGTCCAGACGCCGATGTAGTCACCGGCCTGGAGCCGTCCCCCGGCGCTGGTCGCCAGGAAATTTTTCAACACTGCTTCGGTCGCCGGCAGGCGTTGCTTCATCGCCGACGAAAGGTCAAACACCAGCAGCCAGCGTTGCGGCTGGGTCGGCTGGGCGGGTGCGTGCACCGGCAGCAGCACCACCAGCAGCGCCCCCAGCCACCGGAGGCCGGCGGCAAATATTTTGCGGCGAGGTGAATTATTCATGGGTCAACGCGAGCGGAAAAACCGGTTGTGTTCGGAACGGTTGTGATTGTTCAGGTTTTCCGCCAGGTTCGCCAGCGCATTCTGAATCATCGCAATAAAATTACCGCAGCTCGCCACCGAGCCGCCGAAACCGCTCACCGTGTCGCGTTCCGCGAAATCGTCGGTCACCACCAGCACCTCGCCGTAGGGCTGGAACCGGTGCGCCGCCCGCTCGATCAAATCATCCGCCGTCTGGCCGGCCCGGGAAAAGAGCACTTCCACCGATTTGCCCGCTTCTTTTTTTGGCTTGCCGTGCCGCGCGCTGCGCCCGTCAAAAAAAATCGTCACCGGCGTGCCGCACGCGTCCTGATACTGCGTCAGGATTTCCACCAGCGCATCGCGCGCCGGCTCGGAATGACGCGGCGCACCCTCCGCCAACTCCGGCCAGTTGTGCAGCAGGCTGTAACCGTCCACCAGGATTCGCACCAGTGCCATGTGCGCAACGGTAGCGGTTTACCGGCCGGGGGAAAACGCAATTTTCCGCCCCGGAAAACCTGAAACCGTGAATTTTCATGGTTTATTTCAACCTTTCGGTTAGATTGACGGCCATTAAAATACATGGCTGAAACCGGTTCCATCTTTCAAAAATCCAACCGAACCATCGTCATCATCGCGGCGGCGATTTTTCTTCTTGATCAGTTCACCAAATGGCTCGTGTTGAACCTGCTCGAGACGGGCGATGAGAAAATCGTCATCAACGGCTTCTTCAAGTTCGTCCACTGGGGCAATACCGGCGCGGCGTGGAGCCTGTTTCGCGGCAATAACGGCGCGCTCGCCCTCGTCGCCCTGCTGGCGTTTGTCGCGTTGTTTCTCACGCGGCACCATTTTAATTCCCACACCCTGCCCGGCCAGATTGCCTTTGGCCTGATCTTTGGCGGCATCGCCGGCAATCTGACCGACCGGCTTCTCCCGGGCCGGCACGCGGTCATCGACTTCATTTATTTTTACCTGCAGCAACGCGGCGGCGGCGAAATCGGCTTTCCCGCGTTCAATATCGCCGACTCCGCCATCTGCACCGGCGTGGTCCTGATTTTCCTCGTCACGTGGCACAACGAGCATGCGCCAAAAGATCTGTGACCGGGGACCAGCAAAATGAAAAACCTTGCGACGGCCTGTGTCGTTGGCTTCTCGCCGCCCGATGGTGGGTACCCATCAGCTTGAAATGACCGTGCGGCAGGAAAAATTCACCATCGAACAGTCGCTACCCAGCGAACGGCTCGATGTTTTCCTGCGGACCAGATTCCCCGCCGTCTCGCGCGGCGCGATGCAGCGCCTCATCGAGCAGGGCCATATCCTAGTTAACGGCCAGAGCGTCAAGCCCACACATAAGCCGCGCGCCGGCGAAGCGGTCGAAGTCACCTGGCCCGAAGCCCGGGCCGCCGAGGCGCAGCCCGAGGACATCCCCCTGGATATTTTGTTCGAGGACGAATCGCTGCTCGTCATCAACAAGGCCGCCGGTCTGGTCGTGCATCCCGCCGCCGGCCACGAGGAACACACGCTCGTCAACGCGCTGCTGCATCATTGCCAGGGATCGTTGAGCGGCATTGGCGGCGTGGCGCGGCCGGGTATTGTTCACCGGCTCGACAAGGAAACCAGCGGCTGCCTCGTCGTCGCTAAAAATGACGAGACGCACATTGCGCTCTCGGAACAATTCGCCGGCCGCGTCGTGAAGAAGGTTTACCACGCCATTGTCTGTGGCGAAGTCCCGCGCGAAGCTGGCGAAATCCACGCCGCCATCGCCCGGCACCCTACGCACCGCAAGCGCATGGCTGTGGACGACGGTGATGGTCGCGCCGCCCACACCAGCTACCGCGTGCTGGAGAAATTGAAATGCGCGACGCTCATCGCGGCCCAGATTCACACCGGTCGCACCCACCAGATCCGCGTGCATTTCCAGCACCTCGGCCATCCGGTGGTCGGCGACGATACTTATGGCGCGCAGAAGAACAAGCGGCTGAAAGAACTGGCGAACTACGCCGCCCCGCGCGTGCTGCTGCATGCCAAGGAACTCACCTTCCGCCATCCGCGCACGCAAAAGACGATGAAATTTTCCGCGCCGCTGCCGCCTGACTTCAAGCAGGCGCTCAAATTGTTAGAGCTTAAATGATCGGGAGCTTTGCGACCGCTCCGGCGGGTATTCGCAAATTTAATCCACTGCTAACCTCCGGTTAAAACGGCGCACCAGGCAACGCCTTTCTTGACTCGCCGCCCTTGGATTCTATGATTCTGGCTGGTTGATCTGCCGTTTATACAAACAAATTTATCTATGACACAAATTCAAAACATTGAGGCGCGCGAAGTTCTCGACTCGCGCGGAAATCCCACCGTGGAAGTTGACGTGACACTCGATTGCGGTGCAGCCGGCCGCGCGGCCGTGCCCAGTGGTGCCAGCACCGGCGAACACGAAGCCATCGAACTCCGAGACGGCGATAAGAAACGTTACCTCGGCAAAGGCGTCAGCAAGGCCGTTAAGCACGTCACCGACAAAATCCTGCCGGCGCTCGTCGGCGTGGACGCGCTCGACCAGCTCACCGTGGATGCCACGATGATCAAGCTCGATGGCACGGAAACCAAATCCAAGCTCGGCGCGAACGCCATTCTCGCCGTCTCGCTCGCGAACGCCAAGGCCGCCGCCGCTGCCCTCGGTCAGCCGCTATTCAAATATCTTGGCGGACCCAACGCCAAAGTCCTGCCGGTGCCGATGGCCAACGTTATCAACGGCGGCGCGCACTCCGACGCGCCGATTGATTTCCAGGAATTCATGATCCAGCCGCACGGTTTCGACACCTTCAGCGAAGGCTTGCAGGCGATCACGGAAACCTTCCATGCGCTGAAGGCGGTTTTGAAGAAGCGCGGTTTGTCCACCGCCGTCGGTGACGAAGGTGGTTTCGCACCCAAGCTCGACAGCGTCGAAGATGCGATTGAATCCATCCTTGAAGCCATCAAGAACGCGGGCTACAAAGCCGGCAAGCAAATTAATCTAGCACTCGACGTGGCCGCATCCGAATTTTACAACCACGATGGCACTTACACGTTCAAGAAATCCACCGGCAAAACCGTCTCCGGCGTGGAACTCGTGGACTTCTATGCGAAGCTCGTGGCGAAATATCCGATTGTCTCCATCGAAGACGGCTGTGCCGAAGGCGATTGGACGCACTGGAAGCTGCTCACCGACAAGCTCGGCAATAAAATCCAGCTCGTCGGCGACGATCTCTTTGTCACCAACGTCAAGTTCCTCCAAAAAGGCATTGATACCGGCACCGCGAATTCAATTCTCGTCAAGGTCAACCAGATCGGTTCCCTCACCGAAACGCTCGACGCCGTGCAGCTCGCCCAGTTCCATGCCTACACCGCCGTCCTCTCGCATCGCTCGGGTGAAACCGAGGACGCCACCATCGCCGACATCGCCGTGGCCACGAACTGCGGCCAGATCAAGACCGGTTCGCTCAGCCGCTCGGATCGTCTGGCAAAATACAATCAGCTCCTGCGCATCGAACAATTGCTCGGTAAAAACGCCGTATATGCCGGTTTGAGCGCGCTCAAGAAAAGCAAGTAAGCTGCCCTGAAATTCCCAACTGGAAGCCTTCACTGGCTTCCAGTTTTTTTGCCGATGGATTTTCCCTGGGCGGGGTCAGGTATTCACCTGATTGTTCGAACCAGAGGATGTGGTAAATTCTTTTTTCAAATATCATCTATGAAAAAACTTATTGTCATTACTGCGGTTGTTCTCAGTTCGGCCAGTTTATGGGCTGACGAGGTCCGTGGCTTTCAGGCGTCGCTAATGCCAGACATCGCCCTCCAGTCGAAAACGACCGAGATCAGCGGCCTTTCGCTGAACATTTGGGGCGAAAACCCGCAGCACGGCGTTGCCCTCGGTTTTGTCAATGGCAGCACCGGCGATAGCAGCGGCTTCACTTGGGGCCTGTTCAATTATGCGGACTCGTACACCGGTGTCGCTTGGGGCCTGGCCAATTTCAGCCGGAATGATTTTGTCGGCTGGCAGGGCGGCGTGTTCTTTTGTCCCTGCCTGGTAAACGTCTCGCAGGGAACGTTCACCGGCTTTCAGGAAGCGCTGGTCAATTGCGCCCAGGATTTTCAGGGCTTCCAATTGGCCCTGGTGAACTATACGGAAAACCTGCACGGCGTGCAGGTCGGTTTCGTCAACATCGCGCTGAACAATCCCTGGTTCACTGAATTCCCGGACAAGCTCGCCACCGGCTTTCCCATTGTGAACTGGTCGTTCTAACCTTCCCAGTGCCTTTTCAAACCCGGAGGCCGCGCGCGGTTTCCGGGTTTTTCTTTCAATAGCCTTGCCGGCACAGCCACCAAACTGCGAACATGATTGCCACGCTCGCGAGCGACATCCACAGCGCCGGCAGGAAACACGCCAGCGACATCGCCACGCCGCCCGCAAAGGGGATGCCAGATTTCTGCCGCCAGCCGTAAATGATATAACCACCGCCAATCCCGCCCCACAGCACGGAGGCCCAGAGCTGGTTTGAATCCAGATGCATTAAATCCATGCCTTAATTTGCCGCAAATTCGCGCCGCTTGCTACGCAAAATCCCTGTGCTAAATTGCCCGTGTGAGCAATTTCTTCCGCCCCAACCTGAAGCGCCCGGGCCGCATCGCCCGCGGCGTCATCGGCACGGTCTGTCTCATGGCCGGAATTATCACGGTGGATTTTGTATTGTGGTTGGGATTGATTTTCGTGGCCGCCGGCCTCTTTGCCATCTACGAAGCCTTGAGCGGTTGGTGCCTCGCCCGCGCCTGCGGCATCCGGACGAAAATATGAATTTCAAGTCCTACCTGCGTGTTAACGAACGGGACGCGGTAAAACAAATAAACTGCTGACCGCACCCGGCCCTAATTTACAAGCCGATACCAGTTGTCGCGCTGATGGGGTTCGTAACCCAGTTGGCTGATGAGCCGGTGCATGTCTGCAACGGTCATGCGGAAGGTCGTGCCGGCCTGCGAGACGACATTTTCCTCGATCATGATGCTGCCGAGGTCGTTCGCGCCATACTTCAACGCAATCTGGCCGATCTCCAGACCCTGTGTGACCCATGAGCTTTGGATATTCTCAAAATTATCCAGGTAGATGCGGCTCAACGCCTGCGTCCGCAGATACTCATTCGCACCCACGGTCGGCGCTTTCAATTTTGTGTGCTCGGCCTGGAACGTCCAGCCGATGAACGCGGTGAAATGGCCGGGCTTGGTGCCGCTGCCGTTGAACTCCGCCACGCGTTTCAGGGAGATTTCCTGCTGGGTCCGCAGCCGTTCCAAATGCTCAATGCGGTCCTCAATCGTCTCGACGTGGCCGAACATCATCGTCGCGCTGGAGTAAAGCCCCTGCCGGTGCGCCACGTCCATCACTTCCAGCCAGTCATTGCTCATGGCCTTGAGTGGGGCAATGCGCTGGCGAACGCGATCCACCAGAATTTCCCCGCCGCCGCCGGGAATTGAGCCGAGGCCGGCTGCCTGGAAATCGCCGATGATTTTCTCCAGCGGCTCGTTGAACACTTCGCGGAAATGCACGAATTCGCTCGGGCTGAAACCGTGGATGTTGAAACCGGGGAATTTATCTTTGACGTGGGCCAGCAAGTCGAGATACCACTGCTTGGTGAGCTTGGGATGGTGTCCGCCCTGCATCAGCATCTGGGTGCCGCCGAGCGCGATGGTTTCCTCGATCTTTTTGTCCATTTCGGCGAAGGTGATGACATAGGCGTCGTCGTCCTTTTCCGTGCGGTAAAACGCGCAGAACTTGCAGTAGACATTGCAGACGTTGGTGTAGTTGACGTTGCGATCGACGTTGTAGGAAACGATCGCGTTGCCACGGCCGTTGTAAGCCGTAGCCTTTGCCAGCTGCCGGCGACGGTCGGCCAGCGCGCCAAGTTCCTCCAGCGGCAAACGGTAAAGCCGCAACGCTTCGGTGGGGTTGATGCGTTTGCCGTCCCAAACTTTTTGGAGCAGCTCGTCCAATGACGCGTCATAAATCACGCCGTTAAACTACCAGAATAATTTCCCGCGACAAGCCGTGTCCGCGCCCTCGGCCGAAGGGTTCCGGCCGCGGCGAGAATCGGTGCATCCAGCAGCCCGCAGCAATTTAAGGGTTGGAATTGGCAAGATTCGGGCTATACCAATCCTAAAGTCTGGTAACATCCTGGAAGATCCAACATGAAGATTTCAGTACCAAGCGAAACGCATCCGGGCGAAAGCCGCGCGCCCCTCACGCCGGACGGCACGGCCAAACTCCTCAAGCTCGGCGCGCTGGTGGCAATCCAGGCCGGCCTCGGGGCCGCCGCCGGTTTTCCCGATGAAGCCTATGCCAAGGCCGGCGCGACGATCACCGCCGATCGCAAGGCGTTGGTCGCTGCCGGCGACATCGTGCTGCGGCTGCGCAAACCGCCGGTGGAAGAAATCGCCTGGCTCAAGCCCGGGGCCATTCACGCGAGCCTCCTTGATCCGTTCAATGAAAAGGAGCTGGTCAATGAATTTGCCCGGTGCGGCGTCAGCGCCATCAGCATGGAATTTATCCCGCGCACGACGCGCGCACAAAAGATGGACGTGCTGTCTTCGCAGGCGAATCTCGGCGGCTATGAAGCGGTCATTCTGGCCGCGCGCTATTCCAACAAAATATTTCCGATGATGACCACGGCGGCGGGGACTATTCTGCCGTCCAAAGTTTTCATCATCGGCGTCGGCGTAGCTGGTCTGCAAGCCATCGCCACCGCCAAACGGCTTGGTGCAAAAGTGACGGCTTACGACACGCGGCCCGTCGTCGAGGAGCAGGTCAAGTCGCTCGGCGCGCAATTTCTCAAGATTGATATCGGTGAAACCGGTCAGACCAAGGACGGCTACGCGCAGGCGCTGACCGGGGAGCAAATTCAAAAGCAACGCGACGCGATGAAGAAAACCTGCGGTGATTCTGACGTGGTGATTTCCGCTGCGCAGGTCTTCGGCCGCAAGGCGCCGATTCTCGTGACTGTCGAAATGCTCAATGCCATGCGGCCCGGCAGCGTCGTGGTGGACCTTGCCGTGGAAACCGGCGGCAACGTTGAAGGCGTCATTTATGACCAAGTCACCGACCGCCACGGCGTGAAAATCATTGGCATTGCCAATCTGCCCGGGCGCGTGCCGCTTCATGCGAGCCAAGTCTACGCGGCGAACCTCGTCGCGCTCGTCGAGGAATTTTGGGACAAGCAGGAAAAGACGTTTGTGCTCAAACTCGACGACGAAATCATTAAAGGCTGCCTCGTGACCCACGGCGGCAGGATTGTGAACGAAAAACTTCTCCCCAAATCCAGCTAAAGCTTATGGATACCAACATCCTTTTCATTTTCATCCTCGCCGTCTTTGTCGGCTTCGAGGTGATTTCCAAAGTACCGTCGATGCTGCACACGCCGCTGATGTCCGGCACGAACGCCATTCACGGCATCATTTTATTCGGTGGCATTCTAGTTTTGGCGGATGCGGACAGCGTGCTCACGCAGGCGCTTGGTTTTGTCGCGGTGATTTTCGGGTCGGCCAACGTGTTCGGCGGCTTCATGGTCACGGACCGGATGCTGCAGATGTTCAAGAAAAAGAAATAACATGAGTTCCCCCATCGCTCTCCTCATCATCGGCGTCGCGGTCCTGTTCATCATCGGCATCAAGCTGTTGAGTTCGCCCAAGACCGCGCGGGTCGGCAACCTCGTGGCGGCGGCGGGCATGCTTATCGCGCTGGTGGTGCTGCACAAGCCGGACGGCACCTCCGTCTGGACGCAGGGCTGGAGTTCCAATTACACGCTCATCGTCATCGGCACGCTGACCGGCCTGGTCATCGGCGCGGTCGGGGCGTATTCGGTGAAGATGACGGCGATGCCGCAGATGGTCGCGCTCTTCAACGGTCTGGGCGGCGGGGCTGCGGCGCTGGTCGCGAGCCTGGAATTTCAGCGCGGCGCCCACAGCTTCGCCGGCATCACGGCGTTTATTGCCGGCGCGATGCTCTTCGCCACGCTCATCGGCTCGCTGTCGTTCTCCGGCAGCATCATCGCGTATCTGAAACTGGAGGGAAAATTCGAAAAGCCGATGACATTCCCCGGCCAGAACATTCTGAACGGCCTCGTCCTGCTCGTCATCCTCGGCTTGGGTGGCTGGCTGACGCTGAACGCCCCGAACGAGCATGCCACCTTCGCCTTCATGGTGATGTTCTCCCTCGCCCTGTTTTTCGGCATCGCCATGGTGATGCCCATCGGCGGTGCGGACATGCCGGTGGTGATTTCGCTGCTGAACTCCTTCACCGGCCTCGCGGTGGCCGCCGACGGTTTCGCCATCAACAATCTCGCGATGGTCGTCGCCGGCACGCTCGTTGGTTCCTCCGGCACGCTGCTCACACTCTTAATGTGCAAGGCCATGAACCGTCCGGTCACGAATGTTTTGTTCGGCGCGTTCGGTTCGAGCGGCGGCAGCCACGCGGCGGCCGGCGGGATCGCTGGCACGGTCAAACCCATTCAGGCGGACGAAGTGGCGTTGCTGCTGGCCTACGCTCAGCGCGTCGTGGTCGTGCCCGGCTACGGTATGGCGGTGGCGCAGGCGCAGCATTCCGTCCGCGAACTTTCCGACGAACTCGGCAAACGCGGCGTTGAAGTGCAGTTTGCGATCCATCCGGTGGCCGGTCGCATGCCTGGCCACATGAACGTCCTGCTCGCCGAGGCCAACGTGCCTTACGACCAGCTGGTGGAAATGGAAGCGATCAATCCTTCGATGGACCGGGTGGACGTTTGCCTGGTCATCGGCGCGAACGATGTGGTGAACCCCGCCGCGCGCGAGGAGAAGACCAGCCCGATCTACGGCATGCCCATCATCGAGGCCGACCGTTGCAAAACCGTCATCGTGATGAAGCGTTCCATGGCCGCCGGTTTCGCCGGGATTGAAAACCATCTGTTTTACAAGGACAACACCCGGATGCTATTCGGCGACGCCAAGGCTTCGTTGAACGCCCTCGTCGCGCAGGTCAAGGCCGGTTGAACAGCTGGCTTGCCGGCGGCACCAGTGTTTAGCGGAATGCTTCCAGCGCATCCGCGACCGCGGCTCCGATTTTGCGCGGGCCGTTGCCGCCGAGTTTTTGATCCACGGCTTCCAGCCGGCGGATGAGGTCAAGGACGTCCTTGCGGGCATAAGGTCCGCCCGCCGCAGCGCAAAAATGTGTGCGGCAGCCGAACGGCCGGTCGGCGTAAATGAGGCAGCGACTGGTCGCGGTTTTGAGGAGCGGGCAGGTGCCGTCCGCCGGGGCGGGGAGTTCCTTGCGGCCGGTGGCACGGAAGGCTTGGGCGGCGACGAGGGCCTCGCCTAGGGTGAGTTGCGGGGTCAGGCCGGTGAGCCGGAACTGGCAGCATTCAGTGCGCGCCACGCAGTGGCGGGCCACCGGGCGCTGGGCCAGGTCCGCATACACCGCCCGGACTTCACCGAGGGCGCGCTGGATTGCTTCGGACCGCATGTCGGGTCAAATAATTCCGCTGATTGAATGCCAAAATGCATCGCTTGAATCCAGTCGGAAAATGAACCTGCCAGCGTCCGTGACGGAGCGTCCTCGCTCCGTTGCGAGATTTCCTTTGCGTCCGGTCGGGTTTGCGTGAAATTCTCCGTGTGCAAAAGCTTGGCAAAAACCTCGGCGGCTATCACGGCGAGCTGATTGACATCCGGGCCGTGTTGCGCGAGACCGAAACGGCAGCACGGCAACACGGCTGGTCGACGGAAATATTTCACGAGCAGGACGGGTTCCCATGGCTCGCGCTGCATCGCCCGCCGCTTTCAATCCGCCCGCTGGACTCCGCCAACCGCGTTTACCTCTCGGCCGGCATTCACGGTGACGAGCCCGCCGGACCGCTCGCGGCGCGGCGGTTGATCCAGGAGAATCGCTGGCCGGCGGGCGCGGAAATCTTTCTGCTGCCGTGCCTGAATCCGGTCGGCTTCACGCTCAACCGGCGCGAAAATGCCGACGGCATCGACCTGAACCGCGATTATCGGAACCCCAAAGCCGCCGGGACGCGCGCACACATCGCCTGGCTGGAACGGCAGCCGGAATTCGACCTTTATCTTTGTCTGCATGAGGACTGGGAATCGCACGGGTTTTATCTGTATGAACAAAACCCCGACGCAAAGTTGTCCCTCGCGGAAAAAATGATCGCGGCCGTGCAGCCGCTTTGTCCGGTGGATGGGTCCGCAATCATCGAAGGCCGGCCGGCCCAGGGCGGCATCATCCGGCCGAATATTTCGCCGGCGGAACGGCCCGACTGGCCGGAGGCGCTGCATCTCATCAGCCACAAATCCCGGCAGGGCTATACGCTCGAAGCGCCGTCGGATTTTCCGCTCGCCGTGCGAGTCAACGCGCTCGTCGCGGCGGCGGGGGCGGCAATGAACTTTTGACCGCGCGCCGGCCGCCGGTTATTTTGTCGCGCCAATGCCGCCGAAACCAAAATTCTCCGCCCGCGCCCGGGCGCTGGCGCAATGGCGCGGCGTGGATTACGCGCCGCTGGAGGCCGCGCGCGCCACGCCCGCGCGCCGGCCCGGCGAAATCCTACCCTCGCTGCTGAAGGACCTGCGGCTCGACGCGCGCCAGGCCGAGGCCGAGGTCGTCAAGGTTTGGAACGACTTGATCGACCCGGTCGTGACCGCGCACGCTCAGCCGGCCAACCTGCACAAGGGCACGCTCTTCGTGAACGTGGATAGCAGCGTGTGGTTGACGGAGATCGTCCGCTATCGCCGCAAGGAAATCATCGAGCGGATGCAAAACAGCTTCGGCAAATCGGTCGTGCAGAAAATTTCCTTCCGCATCGGCTGAAATTGGCCGTCACCTCATCCGCTTGAGCAGCGCCGGCGTGAGCAGCCAGCGGAGCGTCGCACATTTTCCGGCGCGGAGTTTTTCCAGCTCCAGTTTCGCCAGGCCGCCTTTTTTGAGCGCCAAACCCGCGCCGCGGTTGCCGGTGACGAGCAGCGAAATCAGTTCGTTGAGATCCGGTTCATGGCCGACCAGCAGTATGTTTTCCACCGCCGGCTTCAACTGGACCATGCGCCGGATGAGGCCGTTAAAATCGCCGCCAGGTTTCAGCTCATCCGCAAATGCGAGGTGCCGCTTCAATTTCAAATCCGCCGCCATGATTTCCGCCGTCTGCCGGGCGCGCACGAGCGGGCTGGATAAAATCAGTTCACAGTTTAGTTCCAGCACCCGCATCGCCGCCGCGACCTGGCGCAGTTGTTTTTTGCCTTGGACCGTAAGCGGGCGGAGGTCGTCGCGGGCAAAATCAAATTCCTCGCGTTCCACCGCGACACCGTGGCGCAGCAAAAACAGGTTCATGGCGGAAGCATACACCGCCCCGTGACGTTCGCAATGTCCGCGAAATGTCACAATTTATCTTTAGGTTTGCTCGGCGGATTTTTTTATCCTGTACCCGATGCAAACTGCGCGCCGCGCCGTCATTGACGTCGGCACCAACTCCGTCAAGCTGCTCATCGCCGACGTGGCGGGCGGCGACGTGCGTCCGGTTCATGAGGAGAGCCGCCAGACGCGGCTCGGCCGCGGCTTCTACGAAACGCACCGGCTCCAGCCCGAACCCATCGCCCGCACCGCCGAGGCCGTCTGGGAATTTGCCGGCACGGCCCGCGAACGCAGCGCGGACTCCATCCGCGTCATTGCCACCAGCGCCGCCCGCGACGCCATGAACCCGCGCGATCTGACGGATGCCATCGAGCGTGCCTGTGGCTTGAAGACCGAGATCATCACGGGGGCGCGCGAGGCCGAGTGGGCGTTTCGCGGCGTGACAACCGATCCAGAGCTGACGAAAGCGCCCTTGTTGTTGCTCGATGTCGGCGGTGGCAGCACGGAATTCATCCTGGGTCACGGCGCCAAAAAAAGTTTTGCCCAGAGCTTTCCGCTCGGCACGGTGCGACTGATGGAAAAATTTCCCATCAGCGATCCACCGACCGTCGCCGAGTTCAAGGCCAGCCGTGACTGGGTGAAAAATTTGTTTCACGCGGAAATCTGGCCATTGCTCGAGCCGGCGTTGTTATATGAGAAGCGGGCCGGCGAAATCCGGCTGGTCGGCACCGGCGGCACGACCAGCATCCTGGCGCGCCTGGAGAAAAAACTCGACCGGTTTGACCGGGACAAGATTGAAGGCACCGTCGTGACCTATGAACAAGTCGTGGCGCTGCGGAAAAAGCTCTGGCGGTTGCCGTTGGCCGGTCGCAAGGAAATCCCTGGCCTGCCCAAGCTGCGGGCGGACGTGATCCTCACCGGTGTGCTGATCTATGAGTTGGTGATGGAGGAGTTCGGCTTCCTCGAGTTGCGCGCCAGCACGCGCGGCCTGCGCTTTGCGGCGGTGATGGACTGAACGGTTTGCGGAATTCGTTTTACGCGAGCAAATTGAGCGGCGAGTCTATCCTCAATCGCCTATCATAAATTGTTATGCGAATTTTGATTGTTGGTTGCGGTTACGTCGGCCTGCCACTTGGCCGGGAACTTGCACGGCTCGGCCACGAAGTATTTGGATTGCGCCGTAGCAAGCTCGCGGCGGAAGAATTGACCGCCGCCGGCATCATGCCTCTCCACGCCGACGTCACCCAACCGGAAACCCTCGCCCAACTTCCCCGCAATTTTGACTGGGTGGTGAACTGTACCGCGTCCGGCGGCGGTGGTGCGGAGGATTACCGGAAAATATATCTGGAAGGCAATCGCAACCTCGTCGCGTGGCTGGCGGATTCGCCGCCGGAAAAATTTGTCTATACCAGCAGCACCAGCGTTTACGGGCAGAATGACGGTTCCGTGGTCACGGAAAAAAGTCTGGTCGAACCGGACGCCGCGACTTCAACCGTGTTGGTCGATACGGAAAAATATCTGCTGGCGGCGGTCGCGCAACGCCGGTTTCCGGCGGTGATTTTGCGCGTGGCAGGCATCTACGGACCCGGGCGCGGCCACGGGTTCAAGGCGTTTCTGCGTGGCGAGGCGCGGATCGAAGGCGATGGGGGGCGCTGGTTGAACATGATTCACCGCGACGATTTGATCGGTGTCATCATCGCCGCGCTCCGCGATGCCCAGCCCGGGGAGGTTTTTAACGTTGCCGACCACGAACCGGTGAGCCAGCGAACATTTTTTGAGTGGCTGGCGGCGAAATTGAACCGGCCCCTGCCGGCAGTGGTTGCGAACGATGCGGAATCTTGGCGACGGCGGGGCGTCACGAACAAGCGCGTGAGCAACGCCAAGCTGCACGCGACCTTGAAATACGCCTTTAAGTTCCCCGATTTCCGCGCGGGTTACGCGGCGGAAATCGCCCGGTTGAACCGGGACGGCGCGCTGGATTTTTAAACCGCGCTTTCGCCCTTCTCGTCGGTGCGGATGCGGGTGGCCTCCTCGATGGCGGTCACGAAAATCTTGCCGTCGCCGATCTTGCCGGTTTTGGCGGCCTTGATGATGGCGGCCACGGCGGCGTCTTTGACGGTGTCGGCCACGACGGTTTCGATTTTGATTTTCGGCAGGAAATCCACGGCGTATTCGCTGCCGCGGTAGATCTCCATGTGGCCCTTCTGCCGGCCAAAGCCTTTGACCTCGCTGACGGTCATGCCTTGGATCCCGAGTTCGTTAAGCGCGTCCTTCACGTCGGTAAGCTTGAAGGGCTTGATGATTGCTTCGATTTTTTTCATAGGTCCGAAGTATTGTAGGCCCGTTTGCAGTTTTGTCCATCCGCGTTGAACGCAGAAAAATTTCGCCTTCCCCGGCAAACCCGTTTAGCCTGCCCGCCGTGTCCGCCGAAGCGCAACTCACTCCCATGATGGCGCAGTATCGCCGCATCAAAGGCGAACTGCCGAAGGACGCGCTTTTACTGTTTCGCCTCGGCGATTTCTACGAGATGTTTTTCGAGGACGCCCAGACGGGCGCGCAACTGCTCAACCTCTCGCTCACCGCGCGTAACGGCGTGCCCATGTGCGGCCTGCCGCATCACGCCGCCAACGGCTACCTCGCCCGCATCCTCAAGGCCGGCCGCAAGGTCGCCATCTGCGATCAAACCGAGGAGGCACGCCCCGGCAAGCTGGTGGCGCGCGAGGTCACCCAAATCCTCTCGCCGGGCACGCATTTTGACGAACGGATGCTGGTGGCGGAGCGAAATAATTTTCTCGCGGCCATCTGCCCGGCCGGCCGGCGCTTCGGCCTGGCGCTCGTGGATCTGACCACCGGTGATTTTTTGACGACCGAACTGGAAAACGAATCCGCTTTGCTTGCCGAACTGGAACGGTTGCGGCCGGCGGAAATCATTTTCCCCGCCGCAGCCGTTTCACTGAGCGATTTACTGCGCGGCGCATTTAAAATTCTGAGCGGCTACGACGACTGGACCTTCGCGCCGGAAACGGCGTTTTACACGGTGAAGGAACAGTTCAAGGTCGCCTCGCTCGATGGCTTCGGCCTTAGGGATAAAACCGCCGCCATCGGCGCGGCGGGCGGCGCGCTGCATTATCTCACGCAAAACCTGCGGCGTGACGTGAAACATCTCACGCGGATTTCGTTTTACCAGTGCAGCGATTTTCTCACGCTGGATCACACGACGCTGCGGCACCTGGAAATTCTCGAACCGCAGCATCACGACGCCCCGCGCAACGCTTCGCTTTATGGCGCGCTTAACCAAACCGTCACGCCGATGGGCGCGCGACTCCTGCGCAACTGGCTCTCGCAACCGCTCGCCAAAGTGGCGCCGATCCGGCAGCGGCAGGATGCGGTGCAAACGTTCGTCGAAAACACCTTCGGCCTCGACGCCTTTCGCCAGCAATTGGCTCAGGTTCGCGACCTTGAACGCACCTTGGGCCGCTTGAGTTCCGGTTCCGGAAACGCACGCGATTTGGTGGCGCTGCGCCTGGCGCTTGGGCAGATTCCGGCCTTGAAGCAGATTCTTTCGTCGGTAGGGCCGAGCTGCCGCTCGGCCTTGCTCAAAGAAGATGCCGAGGCCGCGCAGCAGCTCGGCCCTACCTTGATTTCAGAACTGGATTCGCAAATCTCCGAATCGCCCGACCTCGTCGAAATTATTTCCCGCGCCATCGTGGACGAGCCGCCGCTGCCCATCAAGGAAGGCGGCATGATCCGCGACGGCTTTGATGCCGCGCTTGATGAACTGCGCACCGCCCAGCGCGGCGGCAAGGATTGGATTGCCAAATTGCAGGCCGATGAAATTGCGGCAACGGGAATTTCGTCGCTCAAGGTGCGGTTCAATTCGGTTTTCGGTTATTACCTCGAAGTCACCAAGTCCAATCTCGATAAAGTTCCGCCGCATTATCATCGCAAGCAGACGGTTGCGAACGGCGAGCGCTTCATCACGCCGGAGCTAAAAGAGATGGAGGGCAAAATTCTCGGCGCGGAAGAACGCAGCGTGAAACTGGAATACGAAATTTTCCAGCGCGTGCGCGAAGAGGTTCTGGGCCAGTTGTCAAAAATCCAATCGACCGCGAGCGCACTCGCACAATTAGACGTCCTCGCTTCTTTTGCCGAGACAGCGCGGCTGCACAATTATTGCCGTCCGCAAATTTCCGACGAAGGCATTTTGCAAATTCGCGATGGCCGGCATCCCGTTTTGGAACAGCAGCTAGTCGAAGAACGCTTCGTGCCGAATGATACCGGACTCGCAAGCAGCACGGTTTCTTCTCCCTCGCCGCCGCAAAGCGGGGGAGAGGGCCGGGGTGAGGTGGCGCAATTCAATTCCCCTCACCCGGCCTCCGGCCACCCTCTCCCCGCTGTGCGGGGCGAGGGAAAAAATGTTGCGTTCGCGCAAATCGCTTTGATCACCGGGCCGAACATGGCCGGCAAATCCACTTACATCCGCCAGGTGGCGCTGCTCGCGCTGCTCGCGCATACGGGCAGTTTTGTGCCCGCCGCCGAGGCGCGCATTGATCTCGTGGACCGTATTTTTACCCGCATTGGGGCGAGCGACGATTTGTCGCGTGGGCAGTCCACCTTCATGGTGGAGATGACCGAGACGGCGAACATCCTGAACAACGCCACCTTGCGCAGCCTCATCGTGTTGGACGAAATCGGCCGCGGCACCAGCACGTTCGATGGCTTGAGCCTCGCGTGGAGCATCGTGGAATTTCTGCACAACCAAGTCGGGGCAAAAACGCTGTTCGCCACGCATTATCACGAGCTGACCGAGCTGGCCACGCGCTTGCCGCGCATCAAGAATTTCAACGTCGCCGTGCGCGAGTGGCACGACCAGATTGTGTTCCTCCGCAAAATTGTCGAGGGCGGTACGGACAAAAGCTACGGCATCCAGGTCGCGCGGCTCGCCGGTGTGCCGAAGGAAGTGCTGGAACGCGCCAAGCAGATTCTTGGCAACTTGGAAGAATCTGAACTCACCCCGGAAGGCAACGTGCGCCCGCCGCGCCGACAGCAGGACCGCGAGAAATTAATATCGCTCGCGCCCGCGCCGCAGATGGATTTGTTTTCGCGTTGAATTTTTTTGATGAACCCGCCGCCGAATAAGTTCAGCCGATTTCTTAAGAAATTCACTGTGCTGCGCGGTGCGCCGCGCGAGCTGTGGATCATTTACGCGGCCTACATCCTCGAAAATCTCGCCTACAAGGTCGGTGCGGCAAGCGTGCTGACGCTTTGGCTTTCTTCCGACCTAGGTTTCAACGACATCACGGCCGGCGCAACCATTGCGACTTGGTCGGCCATCATGACCCTCATCACGGTCTTGGTCGGCTCATTGACAGACGCGCTGGGCATCCGCCGGACGTTTCTTCTGGGCTTTGCCGTGTGTCTTGTATCACGGACGGTCATGGCGATGACGGTCGAGAAGTGGATTGTCCTGCCCCTGGGCCTATATCTGCAAGCGCTCGGCATCGCCCTGATGGTGCCGGTGATGATCGCGGCGGTTAAAAAATATTCCAACGCGGCGCAGCGGTCGCTGGCGTTTTCCCTGTATTATGCGCTGATGAACCTGGGTTATGCCGTCGGCGACTGGATGTTTGACCGTTTGCGGGGTGTGCACGGCCTGGGTGAGCACGGTTCTTGGGCGCTGCCGCTGCTGGGAACGGAATTGAGCACTTATCGGGTGCTGATCTTGCTCGGCGCGGTGTTCACGGTGCCGGGCATGATTCTCGTCTGGCTGTTCTTGCGCGATGGTGTGGAGATGACGGAGCAAGGCGTGCGAATCACTCCGCGCGCGCCCCGGGCCGCTGGGAAAAATTTCCTGACCTCACTTATGGCCGGCTGCCGTGAGACGACAGCCAAAACCATCGAAATCTTTGCCGGGCTTTGGCAGCAGAAGTCATTCTATCGGTTTCTTGCGTTCATGACCCTCGTGGTGGGCGTGCGGATGATTTATTACCACCTCTTCTACACCTTTCCGAAATACGGCATCCGCGAGCTGGGTGCCGGCGCGCCGGTGGGCCGCTTGAGTGGCGTGTTGAATGAGGTGCTGATTTTAGTGCTCGTGCCAGTTTGCGGCGTGCTAACTCAAAAAATCTCGGCTTACCGCATGGTCACGGTGGGCAGTTTGATTTCCGCGCTGTCGGTGTTTTTCATCGCGCTGCCGCCCGCGTGGTTCAAGCCGCTGGCCGACGGCTGGCTCGGCAATTTGGTCGGGCACCAATGGCTCGGCGTGGCCGGCGCGGTGAACCCGCTCTACATTTCCATCTTCTTTTTCATCGTGCTGCTTTCAGTTGGCGAAGCAGTCTGGTCGCCCCGGCTCTATGAATATTCCGCCGCCATCGCGCCCAAGGGACAGGAGGCTTCCTACATGGCGCTTTCCATGCTGCCGTATTTCGGTGCGAAATTTTTTGTGGGGGGCAGCTCTGGCTGGTTGCTATCCAAATATTGCCCCGAAACCGGTCCGCGCCATCCTGAAATGATGTGGTTCGTTATCGGCTGCATGGCGCTGGTGACGCCGGTCGGAGCTTTTGTGTTCCGCAAATATATCCAGGTGCAGGAATCCGGTCGTGAGCCGGTCATTAGCCAATCCGAAGCCGCTGTGACCGGAGAAGAAACCACTCGCGAATAAAAAATATGCAAATCAATCTCATTCCCGAAAAACTCCGACGGCTTGAAATCCCTGGCCGCGTGGAAATCGTCAAGGGCCAAGGCGGTTTGCCGCTTGTCAAAATCCGCACGCCGTGGAGTACCGCGGAAATTTATCTGCAGGGCGCGCAGGTCACCGGCTTCCAGAAAAACGGCGAGCCGCCGCTGATTTTCCTGAGCGCAAAAAGTTATTTTGCGCCCGGCAAGGCGATTCGCGGCGGCGTGCCGATTTGTTTTCCGTGGTTCGGCAACCGCGATGGCGAACCGTCCCACGGCTTCGCCCGCCTAACCGAGTGGCAGCTCGTCAACGCTGTCGCCGCGCCGGACGGCAAGGTTACGGTGAAACTGGCGCTCCCGGGCATTTCGGGAAACTCAAACTGGAATTCATTGCGCACCGAGTTTGTAGTCACCGTGGCGGACCAACTGACGATGGAGCTGACCACGACCAGTGAATCCTGCGATGGGCCGTTGGACATCGAGAACTGCCTGCACACTTATTTTCACGTCGGCGATATTAGCGCCGTTTCCATCACCGGATTGCAGATGGCACCGTTTGATGATTTCGCGTTTGGCGCGAATGGCGCGCGTCGAAGTGGCGACGCAGCGGCATTGCGCATCACGCAGGAAACGAACCGGGTTTATCCCGATCACACTGCCGCAGTGGAAATCCACGACGAACGCTGGCAGCGCACCATCCGCGTCGAGAAATTTAATTCCAATTCCACCGTCGTCTGGAATCCGTGGACGACGCAGAATATGCCGGCCGATTGGGGCCCGAATGAACATTTGAACATGGTCTGCGTGGAATCCGGCAACGTGAAGCAGAACCAGCTTTCGCTGACGTCCGGAAAAGTCGCGGCGCTGAAAGTCGTGTTTAGCAGTGGGCCGTTGACATGATTTCGCTCGCGGAAAACTCGTCGGTTGGACCGGACTTGGTCGCCCAGGTGGCCGAGATTTTTTCACCAACGGGCATCTTGTCGCGCGCGAATAATTTCGAATTCCGCCCGCAACAGCAGGCGATGGCCGTGGCGGTGGCGCGAGCGCTGCAGAACCGCGAGCATCTCGCGGCCGAGGCCGGCACCGGCGTCGGCAAATCGCTGGCGTATCTGATCCCGGCCATCCTCTTCGCCGTCGCCCAGAAAAAAAAGGCCGTCGTCTCGACGCATACGATCAATTTGCAGGAGCAGCTCACGGAAAAAGACCTGCCGATGCTCGCGAATGTGCTCGGGGCGCTGCCGGAACCGGTGAAGTTCAGCTACGCAATGCTGAAAGGCCGCGCCAATTATCTCTGCACGCGCCGGCTGCAAAAGGCGATGCAGCAGAGCGGCAATCTGTTTACGTCGTCGGAGGCCGAGGAACTGCAGCGCATTTACGCATGGTCAAAGGAAACCAAGGACGGCAGCTTGTCCGATTTTTCCCTCGAGCCGGATCCGAAAGTCTGGGCGCAGGTTTGTTCCGAGCGCGGGCTGTGCTCGCCGAAAACGTGCGGACACCAGTCCGATTTCGCGCGCGATCACGCCGTCTGTTTTTTTCAGCGCGTGCGGAACCGCATCCTGTCCGCCGACGTTGTGATCCTGAACCACACGCTCTTTTTTACGTTGCTCGGCGGGGTGGACGAGGAAATGGCCGGCGGCATTCTGTTCAAAAACGATTTCGTCATTTTTGATGAGGCGCACACGATGGAGAGCGTGGCGTCGCGGCACATTGGCTTGAGCGTGTCGAGCGGGCAGGTGCGCTACTCGCTGAACCGGCTGTGGAACCCGCGCACGGAAAAAGGGCTGCTGGGCACGTTGCGCCAGGGCAAAGCGGTGAAGCTCGTCGCGGAAATCCTGAGCGAGTCGGACAAATTCTTTGAGAATGTCGAGGCGGCCTGCGAGGAAATCCAGGCGGCGGCAAAGCCGAAATTTTCTGGCGGCGAAAGCAGTTCTCGCCGGCGGCGCGAATGGAAGGAACTGCGGATCCGCCGCGCGGAACTGGTGCAGGATAATGTCACGCTGCCGATTCAACGATTGCGCGAGGCGGTGAGCGAGTTGGTCAAGGCGAGCGACGACCAGGACATCGGGCAGGAATTGATCGAGTGCAACCGGCGGCTGGGTGAGCTCAAGGTGGAAGTCGCGGAGTTTCTGAGCCAACCGGCGGACGACCACGTTTACTGGGTGGAACGCGCCGGCAAGACGCAGCGGAATTTATCGCTCAATGCCGCGCCGGTGGACGTGGCGGAATTTTTGCGGCAACGCCTCTTTGAAAGCGATACCAGCGTCATCATGACCAGCGCGACGCTGGCGACCAATACCAAGACCCAAAGTGGTTTGAGCTATTTTTCCCGGCGCGTCGGTTGCGAATCCGCGACGATGCTGCAAGTCGACACCCCGTTCAACTACGAACGGCAGATGAAATTGTTTACCGTAAAAAAAATGCCCGACCCGCGCGAGCCCGGTTATGCCGGGGCGTTGGAACATTGGATCGGGCATTTTGTGCAGCAGACGCATGGCAAAGCCTTCGTCCTGTTCACCAGCTATAAGCTCATGCAGGAAGTCGCGGAGCGGATGCAGCCATTTTTTGCGAAGCTGAAACTGGCGCTGTTCGTACAGGGCACCGGCATCCCGCGCTCGACGATGCTGGAGAAATTCAAGGACGACGTGGACTCGGTGCTGTTCGGCACGGACAGCTTCTGGCAGGGCGTGGACGTGCCGGGCGAGGCCTTGAGCAATGTCATCATCACGCGGCTGCCGTTCGCCGTGCCGGACCATCCGCTCATCGAGGCGCGGCTCGAGGCGATCACGGCGCGCGGCGGCAATGCCTTCGCCGAATTCTCCCTGCCGGAAGCCATTTTAAAATTCCGCCAGGGCGTGGGGCGGCTGATCCGCACGAAGACGGACACCGGCATCGTGGTGATTTTGGACAACCGGGTTTTGACCAAGCAATACGGCCAGGCCTTTCTCGACGCGCTGCCGGAATGCCCGGTGGAGATCGTCTGAAACGGTTTCTTAACTTGTGCGGGCCGCCGCCGATTGGTAAATTGCCCTGTCTGTTCTCCGCCGCCCCGCCTGTCCGATGGTGTAATGGTAGCACAGAGCCCTTTGGAGGCTTTAGTCATGGTTCGAATCCATGTCGGACAACCACTTCCCTGCCCTTCCCGAATCCGGCACCCCGCCGCCGCCCTCCCGGCCCCATCATTTTTCCCTAGACAAATCTCGCCGCCGGGCGCGTCATTATGAAAATGCCCGCCGGACTGGACATCGCACGGCTTTATGATGAGCACGCCCAGTCACTTTATGCCCTGCTCCTGAACTTCACCCGTAACGAGGCGGACACGCGCGACGTGCTCCAGGAAATGTTCGTCAAGCTGGCGCGTGAACCAAATCTGCTCACCGGCATCCGGGCGGAACGCGCCTTTCTCATCCGGCTTGCGCACAATGCGGCGATTGATCTGATGCGCCGGCGCGGTACGCGCGAGCGGACCAAGGAAAACTATGCGGCGGAAATCATTTCCCCCTTCGCGCCCGCGAACGATCCGGATGAAAAAGTTTTCTGCGATGAACTGGCGTTGGCGCTCGGCGAGTTGCCGGCCGAACAGCGCGCCGTTGTCCATTTGAAACTGTGGAGCGAGCTGACGTTTGAGGAAATCGCCGCCGCGCTGGACATTCCGCCGAACACCGCCGCCAGCCGTTACCGTTACGCATTAGACAAATTGCGTGACCGGCTGCGTCCACTCTATGAAGAAATGAAAAAGGCCGAATGATGAATGACGAAACCGGACAATTTGAGCAACGCTTGAGCCGCCGGCCGCTGCGGCAAATTCCCGCCGGGTGGCGCACAGAACTTTTGACGGCAGCGCGTGAAGCGTCAGCCCCTTGTCCCGCGTCACCCGTCGGGCGTCACGGCTGGCTGACAACTTTTAACCGGCAACTTGCAACCATCTTCTGGCCGCATCCGACGGCGTGGGCCGGCCTCGCGGTGGTTTGGGGTTTCATTCTTGCGATGAATGTTTCGCTGCGCGAGCCGTCTCCGCGCCTGGCAGAAATATCCGCGCCGCCCTCGCCGGAGATGATGGTGGAATTGCGGAAGCAGCAGTTGCTGCTGGCCGAACTCATCGGTCCCCGCGAGCCGTGCGACGCCGAACGATCCAGAAATGTTGCGCCCAGGCCGCGCGGCGTGCGGGCGGAGTTGGTGGCGGTGTGACTCGACCGCTAATTTGCGCTAATGATCGCTAATCAAATCAGCGAAGATAAGCGTCAATAAGCGTTTAAAAATATGGACGAAAAACCGATCAGCATCTGGAAAAAACCGTTGCATGGCTTACGTAGTTTGTTTCTGTCCTGGCTGGGTTTGATGATTGCGACCTGGATCATTTTTGAGGTTATTATGCTGGCAGTTGGAGCGCGCGTTGCTGGCGAAGATATAAAACTTTGGGCGGTGTTCGCGGTTTGCGCGACGATCGCAGTTTTTTTGGTGCTTTTCATCCACTGGCTGTTTTGCTGGAGCAATTTCAAGCGGTTCCTTTTTAGTCTCGCGTGTCTAGTCACCTTGATTGCACTGGGCTATGTGGAGGAAGATTGGCGCGGCAAGCATGACTGGGAAAAATTCACACGCGAATGGGAGGCCAGGGGCGAAAAATTTGATTTCAAGGATTTCGTTCCTCCGGCAGTGCCGGACGACCAAAACTTTGCAGTGACGCCGGTGGTGGCGAGTTGCTACGACTACATTTTGACACGCGACGGTAAAAAAATCCCTTCGGAACAGCGCGATACAAATTTGGTGAACCGATTGGCCTTTGATCCCGGCGAAATAACTAGGAAAATCAATACCGTTGGTAATTGGGCGAAACAAACCACTAGCAATCTGAAGTTGTGGCAGGCTTTTTACCGTGACCTTGCGACGAAGACAAATTTATTTCCCGTTTCCCCGCAACCCCAATCGCCCGCTGCTGACGTGCTCCTCGCCTTAAGCAAATATGATGCTACAGTCGAGGAACTGCGTCAGGCCAGCCAGCTTCCAGCATCTCGTTTCCCGCTCAATTATGACACAGAATGTCCGGCGGATATTTTGCTGCCACATTTAGCGGCGATGAAAGAGTCGGCTCAATTATTGCGAATGCGCGCCATCGCTGAATTACCAAATGGTCAAAGTGACAAGGCGCTAGCGGACGTGCAACTGTCAATGCGTCTGGTGGGAGCGATCCGCACGGAACCGTTTTTAATTTCACATTTGGTTCGCATTGCCATGACAGAGATGGCGTTGCAACCAGTCTATGAAGGCCTGGCTAATCGTCAATGGACAGACGCGCAACTGGTTGCACTCAACGCCGAACTGGCAAAGCTGGATTTTCTGGCGGACTACCAATTTTCCATGCGCGGGGAACGCGCGATGACGTGTGCAATCATTGATTTTATCAGTAAAAGGCAAAGCTATAAACAATACGAAGCGGTATTGGGCGAAATATCTGATAACGACGGTGCGACTACTACCAGCCAACTAAAAAACACCGTGCTAGCAGTTGGGCTTTATTTGATGCCAGTCGGCTGGTTCGCCCAGAATAAACTTTTTATTGCACGGAATGAACAAGACTGGATAACGGGTGTGGTTTTTCCCGAAGCACATCTTGTATCGCCACAAAAATACCGCGAAGTGGGTCATGCCCAAGATAATATTTATAGCCGCCCGGTGAAACCGTGGAATTTTTTGGCCAAAGAATTTTCCCCGGCGCTGGGAGCAGCCGGACGGAAATCGAGCCGCGAACAAATCTCCGTGGACTTGGCGTGCACAGCTATTGCACTCGAGCGTTACCGGCTGGCGCACGGGGAATTTCCTGAATTGCTCGACGTGCTCCCGCCGCAGTTTATCGCCCAGGTACCACACGATGTTATCAACGGCCAATCGCTGAAATACCGGCGCACGTTGGACGGACAATTTGTTTTGTATTCCGTCGGGTGGAATGAAAAGGACGATGGTGGTGTGATGTTCACCTCCGAAGGCGGCACTCAGCCAATATTCGACAAAGGCGACTGGGTGTGGCGATATCCAAAACGGGAATGAAGAAGCAAGGATTCAGAATGAAGGAATTTTTGCGGGAGACATTCGCCGTTTTCCCCTTTCTGCCTTCTTCATTCTGCCTTGAGCATTTTTTTAACGGTGTCCTTCCGCGTGCATCTGTGGTTCAATTAGCTTGTGAACATCACGAATTTGAATCCGGACACGGATATCGGTGCAAGCGCTTGGCTGGTGGAACTGGACGAGCACCGCATTTTGCTCGACGCGGGCATGCACCCGAAGCGCGAGGGTCGCGACGCGTTGCCGCGCTTCGGCAAGTCGGGCACGCACGACGTGGACGCCATCGCTATCTCGCACTGCCACCATGACCATGTCGGCGGCCTGCCGCTGGCGTGCCGGCAGTTTCCCAAGGCGCACGTGCTGATGACAGAGCTGAGCTATCTGCTGGTGGAACGCGTGCTGCACAATTCGGTGAATGTGATGACGCGCCAGCGCGACGAACTGGGCATCCGCGAATATCCGCTCTACACGCACGACGAGTTGGACGAGATCACGCCGCACTTCCAGGGTTTCAAATACAACCGCGAGGTGGAATGGCAGGCCTATCACAAGGCGCGGGCGGGGTTTCCGTCGCCGACCTTGGAGTTTTTTGACGCGGGCCATACCTTGGGTTCGGCGGGCATTCTCCTGCGCGGAAAACAGGAGACGTTATTTTACACGGGCGACGTTTGCTTCCACGACCAGACGATTTTGAAAAGCGCGCGGTTCGAGGACGTGAAGGCGGACGTCCTCATCATGGAGACGACGCGCGGCAATCGCGGGGTGCCGGAGGATTTTACGCGCGCAAAGGAAATCGAGCGGCTGGTGGCGGCGATCCAGGCGGGGCAGAAGAAAAAGGGCTGCGTGATGATCCCGGCGTTTGCGCTGGGGCGGACGCAGGAAATCCTGGCGCTGCTGGCGCTGCTCATGCGCGAGGGCCGGCTCGCGAAACAGCCGGTGTACATCGGCGGCCTGGGGCGCGTGTTCACGGAGATTTATGACATCGAGGCGCACCGGATGCACCGGCAGCACACGAACCTGCAATTGAACGCCGCACTACAGCTGATTGTGCTGGAAAAGGGCATGGCGGACGACATGAAGTTGACGGGCGGGAAGATTTTTGTGATCACCGCCGGCATGATGAGCGAGAACACGGCGGCGCACACACTGGCGTCGCGGATGATCGGCGATGAGCAGCAGAGCATCTTTTTTGTGGGTTACGCGGACCCGGATTCGCCGGCGGGACACTTGAAAGCGGCGAAGCCGGGCGAGACGTTTGTGTTTAGTCCGAGCGCGGGCCAGGTGACGAAGCGGTGCGACGTGCAGGATTTCGATCTGACGGCGCACGCCAACCGGGAGGACCTGCTGGAGTTCGTCGGGCGGGTGTCGCCGCGCGCGATCCTGCTCGGCCACGGTGATGATGCGGCGCGGCAATGGTTTGAGACGCAAATCCGCCAGCGCTGGCCGAAGATCCAGGTGTTCCAGCCGCAGCCGGCCAAGCCGGTCACCGTTTAAGATTGAAAGAAAAACAACCGCCGGAAGAAAAATTTCTTCCGGCGGTTTTGCTTTTCCGAAGCTTAGTGCCCGCCGTTGACGATGTTGGCGAGGTTGAAAATGGGCAGGAACATACAGATGACCATGCCGCCGATGACGATGCCGAGGAACACGATCAGGAGCGGCTCGATCAGCGACATCAGGCCGGAAAGCGTGGTCTCGATTTCCTCGTCGAGGAAGTCAGCGACGCGTTCGAGCATGTTGTCGATGTTGCCGGTTTGTTCGCCGGCGCTCAACATGCGGATGATCATGCTGGGGAAGACCGGATGTTTGCCGAGCGCGGCGGAGATGCCCTCGCCGCGTTCAATGTCGGTGGCCGAGACTTTGATGGCCTTTTCCATGACGGTATTGCCAACGGTCGAAGAGACGATTTGCAGGACCTCGAGGATTGGCACGCCGCTGCGGACGAGCGAAGCGAGCGTGCGGGTGAAGCGGGCCAGGCAGATCTTGTGCGCGATGGCGCCGAAGACGGGCAGCTTGATGCGTTGCTTGTCCCAGAACTCGCGGCCCGGTTTGGTTTTGATATAATAAAGCCAGCCCCAAATCGCCGCCGCCGCCAGGACCAGCAGATAGATCAGGTCGTGTTGGACGATTTCGCTGATGTCGATCAAAACCTGCGTCGGGCCCGGCAGCTTGGCCCCGAAGCCGGAATACACTTCCTTGAACGTGGGGATGACGCGAACCAGCAAGAAGATGGTGATGCCGATCGCCACCACGGTCACAACTGTGGGGTACATCAGGGCGGTCTTGACCTTTTTGCGGAGACGCTCGGTGTTTTCCAAGTAGGTCGCCAGACGGGCAAGAATTTCCGCCAGCAGACCGCCCTTTTCGCCCGCGGAGACCATGGAAACATACAGGCGGTTGAAGGCCTTGGGATGGCGGGTCAGGGCTTCGGAAAAACTTTCACCGCTTTCCACCCGCGTGCAGACATCGCGGATGACGTCGCGCATGATCTTGTTCGGCGTTTGGTCGGCGAGCGCCTGAAGCGACTGGACGATGGCGATACCCGCGTCAATCATGGTGGCCAGCTGGCGGGTGAAGACAACGAGGTCGGCGAGCGCCACCCGGCCGCCCTTGGTCTGGCCGCGTTTGATGGTCTTCTCGCGGATTTCCACCACCAGCATATTGCGGTTGAGCAACGCTGCGATCGCGGCCTGCTCGGTGGCGGCCTCGACGCTGTTGCGGATCTCGCGGCCGGTGGCTGTTTCTCTGGCGGTGTAGGCGAATAATGGCATACTTATGTTCGTGAATAGTTCAAAGCAGCCGGATTGCAAGCGCAATCCTTGCCGTTGCCCTTCGTATCAGCACGTTTTGTTCCAGTAACGGCCGATGGTCAAACAAACGGTTTTTTGCCCGCGCCGCTCCCCGATCGGCCTTTGGGCGTCTTGAAATGAGCGGGAAAAAGGCGTTTTTTGGGACATGTCGTTGGGAAGCTGGCGAATTGCTGAGTTGCGCTGGTTATGGTATGAAATTTCCACCATATTTCAGGCAAATTATGTATACGCGAGTATTCAGCCAATCCCAGTTTGTAGATCGGAACCATCACCCGTGAATCAAAAATTTGAAATTGACCGGTTGCGACGGAAGTCCGAGGCGGCTTGGGAGCGTTTTGATTACGAAAAAAGCAAAGCTTTATTGGTCCAGGCCCACCACTTGTCGCCCCGGGACCCGCGGCTGCTGCTGGATCTTGGGTTTCAAAGCGGCCTGCGTTACGATTACGCCCAAGCGGCGGAATATTTTGAAAAAGCCATCCGCTTGGCCGGCTGGCAGACGGCGGCGTTCACCGCCGCAGGCCTCCAGTGTCTTAAATTTTCCCAGCCGATCATGGCCCGCGGTTATTTCACCCGCGCCTTGAAAAATCATCCTGATGCGGTGGACATTCTCGTGCCGCTGGCCCGCGTGTACGAACGGCTGGGGCAGTTGGACGAGGCTGAGGAATTCGCAACCCGGGCGGCGAACCTCGCCCCCGCCAGCAAACCCGCCCGGCGGATCCAAGCGATGATCCTGCGCCGGCGCAACTGTTTAGCCGAGGCCGAGGTGATTTTGCGCTCGGTGGCTGAACCGCCCGATGCCGATTTCTGGGCCACCGCGCAAATCTGGTATGAACTGGGCCTTAATCTTGATCTTCAGGCCCGTTATGACGAGGCTATGGCGGCTTTTGCCGAGGCGAAAAAATTCCTGCTGCCGGCGACGGAAGCGGAATATACCCTTAATCAGGGCCGGCAAGCCCAGATGCTTAACGACGCCCAAACCGTTACGGCCGCAATGCTGCAGCGTTTCCATGCAGGGTCTGGCCAGTTGCCACCGCCCCGTCGGATTGCCTTTTTAAGCGGTCATCCGCGCTGCGGTACCACGCTTTTGGAACAGGTCTTGGATGCCCACCCCGAAGTGGTGTCTCTGAGTGAAACCATGATTTTCAACTCCGACGTCTATGGGCCGCTTACCGGGGGTATTCCCGGTCATGATAACCTGGCTTGGTTTCAACAAATCCCACCCGCGCAGCTACTTCCCGCCCGAAAAAATTATTTTGCCCAAGCGGAAAAATTTCTTGGTCAGCCTGTCGGCCATCGGCTTCTGATTGATAAAAACCCCTCGCTGACCAACCGGTTCCCCGCCATCGGCAAAGTTTTCCCTGAGGCAAGATTTATGGTGGCATTGCGCGATCCTCGGGATGTGTGTCTCAGTTGCTTCATGCAGGCTCAGCGGCCGGGGGTCGTTACCTCCGCGTATCTCGATCTCGGGCGTACGGTGCACGAATATTCCGTGGTGATGGGGTTCTGGCTCACCCTCCGTGACCAGATGGCTGCGCCTTGGCTGGAAATCCGCTACGAGAATATGGTGGTCGGTTTGGAATCCGTCGCGCGCCGCACCTTGGCATTTCTCGGTCTGCCGTGGGACGAACGCGTGCTGGCCTTTAACCAGCATGCCCAGGGCAAAATCGTTCGCTCACCCACCTACGCTGACGTCGGCCGGCCGATCTACAAAACGTCCCAGGGCCGGTGGCATAATTACCAAAAACACCTCGAACCGCATCTGGCCAAGCTGGAACCGTTCGCCAAGGCCTTCGGTTACGAGTAAAAAATGTCCATTTTTTTGTTGTCATTTGTCCCGCGGTTCCTTAATTTTGACACCAATGGCACCCCTACAGGTGCAGGAGCAAACTGTTTTTGCTCTTTTAAACACAAGTAAAACAACAAACAAACAACATCGGAGGAACAGATGAAGTTTAATCAATGGACACTGGGTCTCGCCGCCGTCGGAGCCGTCAGCATGGCTTCCGCCGTCCGCGCAGACGACGCACCGAAACCGAGCGCTCTTAACACGGCACTCTCCAACACCACCATCAGCGGCTATATTAGCACGTCGATGAACTGGGAAATGACTCCCAGTGGTAATGTTGCCAATCTTGGCAACTCACCTGCTGGTAACATTCCCTTCCAATCAGCCAAGGCCAACGGCTTTAATTTGGATGTTGTGAAAATCTCCATAGCCAAGCCGGAAGATGCAACGCCCTACGCCTCCGGTTATGAGGCTGACTTGCTCTTCGGCCCGGATGCAGTCGGTTGGAATCCGTCACCTCATTCTTCCGGCACATTTGGTGGTGCCACCTATGGCGCGGACTTCTCCATCCAACAGGCATTCATCACGCTAAATACGCCGGTGGGCAACGGCATTGACTGGAAATTCGGTGTTTTCAACACCGTTATCGGCTACGAATCTACCGATTCCGGCAGCAATCCGAACTACACCCGTTCTTGGGGTTGGGCCGTTGAGCCCACGGAAAATACAGGTGTGCTGGCCTCCTACAAGGTCAATGACGAATGGTCATTGTCCGCTGGTGTGGCCAACACCCTTACGGCTGGCATCAATGCCCGCAACACCTATATGCCAACCACCGGCAGCGAATGGCACAAGACCGTCATGGGTTCTGTGACCTTCAATGCTCCCAGCAACTGGGGTTGGGCCTCCGGTTCCGCCTTATACGCGGGCATCGTTTATGGTTTCTACAATGGTGCCACAGCCGGTACTGGCGACCAAGGCGGCAATCAAGTCAATTATTATGCCGGTGCCACTCTGAACAGCCCTTGGAAGAATGTCACCTTTGGCGCGTCACTTGATTATGTCCAAAACGTGGGTGGCGTAATTACGCCAATTGGTGATTTTACTGGCCATATTAATAACACTGTTTTTGGTCTATATAACACCATCAAAGCTACCGACAAGCTGAGCTTCAACACCCGTGGTGAGTATTGGGAAGTTGATGGCTTTGGCGGAACAGGCGGCCACTATCAAGGTGGTGATGGCGGCATTGAGCTTACCGAAGACGTTGAATACGACCTCTGGGCCAATGTCATGACCCGGTTGGAATTGCGTTATGACAAGTGCACTAGTGGCGTTGGTAACAACTCGTATGTATTGCCGGGTAGCGTTACAGCTATCGGTGGTGTTAATACTGGCTACTCTGCTTCCGTCGGACTTTATGCCAACATCATTTACAAGTTCTGATTAAATTTAGAACCTTTGGCCCCTTCCGGTTCGCCGGAAGGGGCTTTTCGTTTATTCTCGTAGCAGCGGATGTGAATCCGCTCATTCTTTTCGCCTCAGACCTCAGAACCGGCTCACGCCGGTTGCCCCAGTCAATTTGAACAACACACTTGGCTTATCGCGCGCCACCTTTCATAATTCGTATCCCGATGAAATTCATCCGCGACATTTATGCTGCCAAGCACGCAACCGGGCAACCGGTCATCTCCCTGGAATTTTTCCCGCCCAAAACCGACGAGGGGGAGCGCAGCCTGTTTGAAAGGCAGATTCCCGCCTTGCTGGCGGCGCAGCCGGATTACTGTTCCGTGACCTACGGCGCTGGCGGCAGCACCCGGGACAAGACGCTTATGATCGTGGATCGCATCCAGCGCCAGCATGGCCTGACCGCGCTGGCGCACCTTACCTGCGTCAACCATACGCGGGAGGAAGTCCGGGTCCTGCTGGAGAAAATCCGCGCGCTAAACTGCAAAAACATCCTCGCCCTGCGCGGCGATCCACCCGGCGGCGGCGAATTCCAGCCCACGCCCGGCGGCTTTGAATTTTCGTCGCAACTCGTCGAATTCATCCGGAATCAGGGCGATTTTTCCGTGGGTGTCGCCGGGTTTCCCGAAGGCCACGTCGCCTGCCCGGCCGGCAAACAGGCCGACTGGCTGCACCTCAAGGAAAAGGTCGAAGCCGGCGCGGACTTCATCGTCACCCAATTATTTTTCGACAACACGGATTATTTTGAGTTTCGCGATCATCTCACGCAGAAACTCGGTGTGAATGTACCCATTGTGCCGGGCCTCATCGCCATCGTCAGCGCGACGCAGATCAAGAAGTTCACCCAGCTCTGCGGCGCAAAAATTCCGCCGGCGTTGCGGATGAAACTGGATGCGATCGGGACCGACGATGACGCGGCCTTAAAATTCGGAATCGAATATGCCACGCGCCAGGGCGAAGCCTTGCTGAAGGCCGGCGCGCCCGGCCTGCATTTTTATACGCTCAACAAAGCCTACTCCACCGTGGAGGTCGTGAAGAATCTTGGCTTGGCCTGACCCCATCGGCTTGGCATTCCGCGAGCGGTTGGCAAAGCCAACGGACTCATTATGGTCGGCTTTACAAACCGACTTGGTTCGCCATGATGCCAATGACGCTCAACGGCCCGGTGTCTTCCAGCCCGTCCGCTGCCTTGTCGAGCTTCTGGAGTGAGAGTTTGGCGTTTTTATAGAAATCCTGGTCGTTCACCAGTTTGCCCACCGTGCCCTGGCCCTGGTTGACCTTGATTAGGATGGAATTGAGATTGGTCATGGAGGACGTCGTCGCGTGATAAAGGGTTTCGTCGGTCAGCAATTTGCCGATGGTGCCCTGGCCGGCGCTCACGTTGCTCACCACGGATTGAATCGAGGTGGCCGTGTCCTGCAGGTTGCTGACCGTGGAAAGCGCGGTGGTATACAGCGCGTCGTCATAAATCATTTTGCCGATGGTGCCTTGCCCGGCGGCGATCTGGCTGGAGACATTTTTCACGTTCGCGATCGTCGCGGTGATGGGCGCGCTGTTCTGCTTGATGAAGTCGGTGAGCGGCCCAAGCAGGTTGTCGATCTTGTCGCCGGTGAAACTCTTGGTCAGGTTCTGGATCCCGCCGGCGGCGCTGTCCAGCTTGGCCATGATGGCGCTCAAGTCCGGCTGCTCTTCCGTTTGCAGCACCGCGCCTTCATCCGCCGCGGGTGAACCGGGCGCGCCAAACGAAACGGCAACGAAATTCTGTCCCATCAGGCCGGTGAACTTGATGACAGCCTTGCTGTCGGTTTTCACGTTGGCATCCAGCTTGAGCTTCATGGTGACGCTGACTTTTTCGTCGGCGATCTCGATTTTGTCCACCCGGCCGATTTCCACGCCGGCCATCTTCACGCGGTCGCCCACCTTCAAGTCCTGTACGGTGTCAAAGAGCGCGCTGACGTGCTTCCCGCGGCTGAACAAGTCGGCGCTGCCGAGCGTTTCAATGATGAGCACGGCGGCGCACACGGTGATGGCCACAAAAAAGCCGAGCTTGGTTTCCAGGGAGTTTTTCATAGGCAGAATCGTTTATTTTTCACGTTTGAAATCGGCGTGCAAAAATTCTTTGACGCGTGGGTCGTTGAAATTCTTCACCTCGTCCGGCGTGCCGACCGTGACAATCCGGCCGTCGATGATGACGGCGATGCGGTCGGCCACGCCGAAGGCCAGGTCGCGGTCATGCGATACCACGAGCGACGTGACCTGGATGCGGCGGTTGAGGTCGAGAATTTCGTTGCCGATGACCACGGCGGACATGGGATCCAGCTCGCTCGTCGGTTCATCGTAGAGGATCAGCTGCGGCTCGATGACGAGCGCGCGGGCGATGGCAGCGCGTTTTTTCATGCCGCCGGAAAGCTCGCCGGGCATTTTGTTCACGGCGTCTTTCAAGCCGACGTCATCCAGCTTCTCGCTGACGATTTTTGCGATCTCCGCCGGCGTTTTGAGGCGGTGTTCGGTGAGATACAAGCCGACATTTTCGCCGACCGTGAGGGAATTCAGCAGTGCGCCGGACTGGAAAACGAGCGCCATGCGGTATTTTGCCGCGATTTCCGGGGTGGCCAGCGGTTCGTCGTTGATGAGAATTTCGCCGGCGTCCGGCGCTTCCAGGCCGATGAGGTGTTTCAGCAGCACGCTCTTGCCGCTGCCGCTCGGACCCATGATGACAAAAATTTCGCCGGGCTGGACTTCGAGGTCCACGCCCTTGAGCACTTCCTGGTTGCCAAAACTCTTGCGCAGGCCGCGCACGACCAGGCCGACGCCGGAATGATTGTGGTCTGGTTGTTCGCTCATTTCAGCAGGAAGCGCGTCAGGATATAATCAAAAATCACGATGAGCACGATGGAGTTCACCACCGCCTTCGTGACGGATCGGCCGATGCCGCGCGGGCCGTCGATGGTCACCAGCCCCTGATGGCAGGACACCACGCCGATGATGATGGCGAAGCAAAAGCTTTTGAACACGCCGTTGGCCACGTCCTTCAAATCCACGATGTCGCGCAGGTCGGCAAAGAAGACGCGGAACGGAATTTCCATGCGGTGGTTCATGTCCGCCACCACGGCGCCCCCGAACCAGCCGACGAGCACGGAAAAGACCACCAGCATGGGCAGCGCGACGGCGATGGCCAGCAGGCGCGGCAGGACGAGGTAATGGATCGGGTTGATGTTCATCGTCCGCAGGGCGTCAATTTCCTGATACACGCGCATGGAGCCGATTTCCGCCGCCATGGCGGAGCCGATGCGGCCGGCGATCAGGATGGCCATCATCACCGGCGCAAGTTCCTTGGCGATGGCGATGCCAACCACGCCGCCGACGGCGCTGGGCAGGCTCCGTTCCACCAACACCGGGCCGGTCTGCAAGGCGATGACCGCGCCGATGAAAAATGAGAGGACGCAGACCATCAATAGGCTGGCGTTGCCAATTTCAAAAAATTGGTCAAACACCTTGTCGCGCTGCCGCCACGTCTGCGGCAGGGCCAGCAGCGTGCGCCAGAATAACAGGACGATTTCTCCGATGTTCTCAAACATGATTCAAGGGCGTTTCATTGGGTGGTGGCGGCGGTCTTGGCCACGGTGAGATAAAACAGCTTCAACCGCTTGTTTTCGCCGTCATATTGATACTGGAAAAGGCCGAACAGGAGCGAGACTTTTTTGTGGGCCGGCGCGGTCTCGCCGCGGTACAAATTCCAGAGCAACGACTGGCTCGTGGCGCCGGCGGTGGGGTTGGCCTCCGCGCGCCAGAGCGACCAAAGCGGCGACCAGTTGCGTTCGATGCCGGGATTTTCCGGCACGGCGGGCTCGATCGGCGCCAGCACTTGCAGGCGTTCGTTGCCGTTGAAGTCGCGGTGCCAGGTGAAGAACGGCCACATGTCCACGCGCCGCTCGTATGACCCGGTCTGCGTGTTTCGCTCCACCGTGTTCTCGTAAAGGTAAAAGGCCACGCGCGTCCGTCGCAGGTCCAGCGGATCGGAATGCGTGCGCCGGTAAGTATAAACCGGCCAGAGATAGGCATCGCTTTCCAAACTGGCGTTGTGCGACTGGCTGAACAGCGGGAAGATGCGCGAGGTCGTCTTGCCGTCGCCGCGCGCGAAAATCACGATGGGCCACGGCATCTGCCATTCGCGGTAATTTTTTGCGCGGTTGTCCAGCCAGGTGAAGAACGGCCACACCACGGTGGTGGAATCCAATTGCGGCGAGCGGGTGTAGGTGTAAAGCGGGATGCTGGCGCGGAATTTCTCCGGGTTTTCCGTGCCGATGCCATTGTCCTGCTTGAGATGCAGCGGCCAGAGCCAGAACGAGCGGTTGTACCCGCCTACGGTCTCGACCTCGCCAAAGCCGTTCGTATGGAGCGTGACGATTTTATGCTCGGTGCCGACCAGCGGCCAGACATGCCAGCCGTGCATTCCGTCGCCGTGGCGGACGTCGCCAAACGGATAAAGATAATTGTCGGTGACGACATCCTTCTTCCGCGTCTCGCTGTAAATCGGGAACAGCACAAAGTGGATCTCGTCGCGCGACAGCCGGTTTTTCAGCGTGCCATAAAACGGAAAGAACGCGGTGTAGTTCAGGTCGGCATTGGTAACGGAGCGTTGTGAAAAATAAATCGGGAACAGCGTGTGGCGGGTTTTATCGGCCTCGCTTGGCTCCTTTCCGCCAGCCAAGCTGATCAGTTGAAAGAATTGCCAGCGCCATTCCTGCCCGTACTGAACCCGCGTCAGGAGCGGATACAAGAAGTCGTAGCCAGTATATTCCACTGCAGGATTGGCGATCTCGGAAAAAAACGGTGGCAACGCAACCGTGCTTTCTGCCTCGGTTTGCTGGGAATAATAAAAAGGTCCCGCCGCCTCCGTGCGATAACCGGCTTCCAAGGTGAGATTGAAGTGATCAAAAATCAGGCCGAAATCGTTGGATTCAGCCGCGCCCGATGGTTTGCACAGGGACACGAACAACAGCGCCAATCCCAGCCTCCACCGTAAATGGCGGAAGCTCGGCGCGTTTACAATATCTGACGTTATCGTTATTATTATCTTAAACATCTGCATTAAAGCTCGGAACTGGCGGTATTTAACATAGAGATTGACATTGGCGGTTTATCACTTAAACTGGCTTTGATTGAGGTTTTTGCCTCGGTTCCTCCTGACCCGGTGTTGGCGATGCGTTGCCAGCATCGGGTTTTTTATCCACCAGCGGCTGCCAGCGACCAATCAGATTTAATAACGCCGGCAAAAACGTCAGCGCGGCAATCATACACATCGCAATGCCCACGGCCATGATGAAGCCCAGGCTGTGAATGCCCCGGTGCTGCGCGAGCATCAGACTGCCGAATCCGGCGATGGCCGTCAATCCCGACACCAGCACCGCCTTCCCTGTGCTGCGCGCCAAAATCCCGGGCGTGCGCTCCTCGGCGTAGCGGTTCAGGATGTGAATCCCGTTCGTTACGCCGATGCCGATGACCAGCGGCAGCGTCATGATGTTCGCCGGATTGAAAGGCACCCCGTGCCAGCCCATCAAGCCGACCAGCCACAGCGTGCCGAGGCCGACCGGAATCAATGCCAGCCCCACCGCGGTCAGACTGCGGAAATGAATAAACACCATCACCGCGATCGCCGCCAGTGAATACCACGCTGCCGTGATGTAGCTGTCCTTGAGCAGCGTCGTATATTCCAGCAACTGGACGGGGGTGCCGGTGATGTTGGGACGGTTGCTGTCCTGCGGATCCAGTTCGCGGCGCAAGGTCTCGACAAATTCTTTTTGATGGTCGTGCTGCCAGACATTTTTCTTCGGATAAACCTGCAGCAGAAATTTCCCCGTGACCCCCACGAATCGGTCGCGCAGGGCCGTCGGCAGATCTTCGATCCGCAGGGCCGCGCGGTCATCCTGGTGTTGCAGCGTCTGGAACGTCACGCGTAAATCTTCAAACAGCGCCTGCTGATATTCGCCGAGTTTGTCGCCGTGTTCGGCGAGTGCCAAACTGTCGCCGGCCAGCATCGTGCGCCGCAGCTCCAACACCGTTTTTTGCAATGCGGCGAGTTGACGTGCCAGCGGCTCGTCTGTCCTCCGGACTTCCTCCAACGCAGAACCCAGATAGCCGGAGAAAGAATACAGCGTCCGGCTCAATTCATTGATGTCCACCGGCTGCAGATCGGGCGGGCTGAAATCCAAAGGTGCGACGGCAGCCTTGATGTCGGAAATTACCCTCAATTTCGCACCCTGATCCTGATGCAGATAGCCGGCAATGGATTCTACATCCGCCACCACGTTGGTCAGCGCGGTGATTTTTTTCTCCAGCTGCACCGCCTCGTCCAAATTGTTCGCCACCACGGCGGCGAACAGCACGGATTTGTCCGCCGAATCAATCAGCTTCTGTTCATAGACCACCGCCGGCAGCCCGGCGCTTTGCATGTTCAGCAAGTTGTAATCAAAAAAAACTTTCCGCGCTTCAATGGCCGCCGCCACGCTGACCACGACGATCACCAGCGTCACCCACACGGGTCGATCCAACCAGAAGCTTTCGATGCGCGCGCGCCGTTCGTCTTCCTTAATCTCATGGTCGATCACGTTTTGCGTCCCGCGCAGCAACATCACTGGCAGCAGCGTCAGCATCGGCACCAGGCAGATCATCAGGCCCCCGCCGCAGATGATGCCCATTTCCTGGATGCCCTTGAAATTGGTGAACGCCATCGCCGCGAACGCGCCCGCCGTTGTCAGCGCGCCCGTGAAAATGCCCTGGCCCGTGAACACCATGGCTTTGGTCAGCGCCTCTGCTTCCGTTTTGCCATGGCGCAGTTCCTCCTCATAGCGCGTGATGAGATGCACGCCAAAATCAATCGCCAGCCCGATCAGCATTGGCAGAAATGTGATCGTCAAAATGTTCAGGTGCCCGACTGTCAACGTCGCAAACGCGAACGTGTAGGCCAGCCCGAACAGCAGGCAGATGATTGCCTTGATCGGCCGCCCGGTTTCGTTGTAGCCGTAGATGAAAATGATCGCGCACAAAATCAGCGACACCACTCCCGCCACTAGCGTGTCCTTTTGCGACTGCGCCATCTCGTCGTGTTCCAGAACCGGTTCCCCCGTCAGGCCCGCGTTCACGCCCGGAACCTCCGCCCGCGTTTCCTGCACCAGCTGGCGGATGCGCCCAACCGCCTCGTCGCTTTTCTCGTCGCTGGGCGCGTGCGCTGTGACGAGGAAAATATTCCCGTGGTTGAACGTGATGTAGGTTCCCGCCGTGGCCTCATCCCCGGCGCTGAACAAGGCCGTCACGCCGGGCGAGGGCGGCGTGCCGGGGCGGGTCAGGCTGTCCCGCGCCTGGTCCAGGATGCGCTCCAGCGCCGGCAAAGATTTCACCAGCGAATCGTTCTGCGCATTGGCTTCCCGCCGGGCCGTGCGGAACTGGGTGTTGATCAGGTCAAAAAAGGAGACCAGGTTCGTGGTCTGGGAAAATTTCTGGATGAACGGCAGATCGTCCTGCAGCGTGTCGCGCAAGCCGGTCAGATCTTTTTCCGGCACGAAAAGGAGCGCCTTGTTGCCCATCATCGGCAGGTCGCCCTTGTAAAAAACGTCCTTGAACAGGTTCGTCTCCGCCTCCAGCCGCGCGCCGAGCCGTTCCACGAACTGCCGGTTTTTTTCCACGTCCTCGCTTTCCACCACCACCACCAGGTCATCCTGCTGCGGGAACTCCTTTTCGAATTCCAGAAAGTTGTGGTGGTAGCGCTGGTTGCCGCCCACCAGGTCGTTCCGGTCGGTGTCAAACTGCAGATATTTCACCGTGACCGCGATGCTCAAGCCAAACAGCACCAGCTGCGGCCAGAAAAACCAGTGCGGCCGCCGGAGGATGGCGGTCGTCAGTTTGCCCAGCAGCCGCGCCAGAAAACTGTCTGGACTCAACGCCTTCATTGCGCGTCAGGCCGCCGGCTCCACCGACACCGCCGTGCCGTAGCACAGCACCTCGGTGATGCCCGGCGCGATCTCCGTGGCGTCGTAGCGCACCCCGATCACCGCGTTGGCGCCGAGCTTGCCGGCGTGTTCGAGCATCAGGTTGAACGTATCCTCTCGGGCGCGTTCGCAAAGGTTCGTATAAAGCGTGATGTTGCCGCCGACCAGCGCCTGGAGACTCGCGCCGAAATTGCCGATGACCGAGCGCGACCGCACAATGATGCCGCGCACCACGCCAAACGACTTGGTCACGCGAAAACCGGGCAGCTCGAACGCCGTCGTCGTCAGTGGATGTGTCAGATTCATAATGCCGTGATTGAACACGACCCGCCGTGACCGCAAAAGCTAAAACTAACGGCAATTTTTCTGTCCCCTCGGCCAAAGTATTTTCCGCGACGCGCGGCCATTTCATTTTCTTTTCCTTCCGCCGGATTCGGTTTAGCTTCCCGGCGTATGGCTTTTGATTCCTTCCGCGATTTCGTCAACGCGCTCGACCGCGCGGGCGAGCTGAAACGCATTACCCAGCCCGTCGCCACCGAACTCGAAATCACCGAGATCGCCGACCGCGAAATGAAATTGCCCGGCGGCGGCCAGGCGTTGCTGTTCGAGCAGCCCACCGTCAACGGCGTCGTCTCGCCGTTTCCCGTGGCCATCAACACGCTCGGCTCGCACCAGCGCATGGCCCTGAGCATGGGCGCGGAATCCGTGGACGAAGTCGCGAACGAACTCGGCGCGCTGATGAAAGCCAAGCCGCCGACGAGTTTCAAGGAAGCCATCAAGCTGCTCTCGCTCGCTCTGGATTTGCGGCATGCCAAACCAAAGACCGTGAAGAGCGGTTCGTGCAAAGATGTCATCCACAAATACGATGCGCCGGCATTGGTGAAGAGTTGGCCGAAAGCGCCGGACGTTAACCATCTCAATTCCTTTAATACGCATCCGCCCACGCTCGCGAACCTTCCCATTCTCCGCTGCTGGCCGCTCGACGGCGGACGTTTCATCACGCTGCCGTGCGTCGTCACGCGTGACCCGGACACGGGCGAGCGCAATCTCGGCATGTATCGCATCCAGATTTACGACGAGCAAACCACCGGCATGCACTGGCAATTGCAGAAAGTCGCCGCGCGCCATGGCCGCCGCTATTACGAAAAGGGCGAGCGCATGCCCGTGGCCATTTTCATCGGCGGCGACCCGATGTTTCCGTTCGCCGCCACCGCGCCGCTGCCCGATGGGCTGGATGAATTTCTCCTTGCCGGTTATCTCCGCAAAAAATCCGTCGAGCTGATCAAGTGTGAGACGAACGACCTGGAAGTTCCCGCCAATGCCGATTTCGTCATCGAAGGTTACATCGACCCGACCGAACCGTTGCGCGACGAAGGGCCGTTCGGCGATCACACCGGCTATTACACCTTGCCCGAGCCATATCCGGTGTTTCACATCACCGCCATCACGTATCGCCAAGACGCGGTGTATCCGGCGACAATTGTCGGCATTCCGCCGATGGAAGATTTTTACATCGGCGTCGCGAGCGTGAAATTGTTTCTGCCCATCTTCAAGATGAACTTCCCCGAGATCGTGGACATCGCGCTGCCGGCGGAAGGCGTGTTCCACAACCTCGTGTTCGTCAGCATCAAGAAGACCTACCCCATGCAGGCTTACAAGATCATGCATGGCCTCTGGGGCATGGGGCAGATGATGTTTACGAAATTCATCGTGGTCGTGGACGCCGGCGTGAACGTTCACAATACCAGCGAAGTGCTGTTCCATCTCACCGCCAACACCGATCCGCAGCGCGACAGCATCTTCACCAAAGGGCCGTCCGACGTGCTCGACCACGCGACGAGCGAAATCGCCAGCGGCAGCAAAATGGGCATCGACGCGACCAAGAAAATTCCTGGCGAAGGTTTCAAACGCGCCTGGCCGCCGCTCATCAAGATGGATGAAGCAGTGAAGGCGAAGGTGGAAAACATTTTGAAAACGAAACTGTGAGAATTACAAAGTGAATCGACATGGACGCGAAGACTCCCGCAACCGTCCATTCGGACACCTTCTCCCCCTCAGGGGAGAAGGTGTCTGGGCTCGCCTCAAAAAGGCGGACACTTGTGAAAGAGGATTCATGGTTTAGTTGTTTTGGTTTTCAAAGTCAACGGGGCAGCGATAATTGAGTGAGCTATGCTGGCGTTGGCGGTTATAGAAAGTTTCAATAAAATCAAAGATGGCCAGGCGCGCCCCGGCCCGAATCTATTTCGCCCCGGCGGGGGTGGCGGCGGCCGGAAAACACCGCTTGATGTGAGGGGCCGGCCATGTGAATCTGGGCCGCCAGTTTATGAAGCCGACCATTGAAATTGCCGCCGACCTTTTCTGGCCCGCCCAGCGCCTGGCGCGGAAGGGGAAAATAACTTTCTGCTCGTTGGCCGAGCCGGGACGGATATGACGGCGGAGTCAACCTCACCCGGCGGCGTTTCGTTTTTCCGGCGTCTCTCGCCGGGCGGGGCGTTCACGATCCTCGCTTTATTGGTTTGGCTTTTTGTCCATGGCGATTTCGGAATCACGTGGGATGAAGAGGTTCAATCCCGCTATGCTGAAGCGCTGTGGCAAGTGTTTTCCGGTGGTCAAAGTTTTGGGGAATTCAGCCATGCGCCGAATCTGCCGGCCAATATTTATTACTACGGACCGGCGCTGGAGTTGGCGTGTGCGGTGATTTCGCATTTGTTTAAAGCGGATATTTTTTCGGTGCGGCACGCCGCGCAAGGGTTGTATTGGGTGGCCATGTTTTATCCGGTGTGCGCCTTGGGCTGGCGGCTGGCCGGTTCGGCCGGGGGCTGGCTTTCCGGCGCGGCCCTGCTGGGTTTGCCGGGCTTGTTCGGCCACGCGTTCAATAATCCCAAGGACACCCCGCTGGCGTGTGCGGCCATCTGGCTGCTGCACGCGTGTGCGGCGGCGGCGGCCGCGCCGCGATTGGGCTGGCGTCAGGTTTTGAGTTTGGGCGGTGCGTTGGGCTTTGTGGTAATGGTGCGTCCCGGGGCCTGGTTTTTGTGGGTGCTGCTGGGTTTGGTGCCGCTGGCGGCTGCTTGGCGCGTCCGCTGGCAGGTGGACCGGCCAGCGCTGGCGGTTCTGGGCCGGACGGTTGGGGTGTTATTTGCGGCGGTGGGGTTGGGCTGGATTTTGATGATTCTGCCGTGGCCCAACGCCTGGCACTCGCCGTTCCTACATCCGTTCAAAGCCGCCACCTACGCCATGCATTTCGACGCGGTTTACGCCGTGTTGTTCCGTGGAACTTTTCAAGGCAGCAACCAGCTGCCTTGGGATTATCTGGTGACGTACCTGGCGCTGACCCTGCCGATTCCGCTGCTCATTTTGGCGGTCTGGGGGCATTTGGTGCTGTGGCGCCGGGCCAAAGGCTCGATTCCGGCGAGCATGACCGGCTTGGGCCTGATGTTTCTGTTGTGGTTTCCGCTGGTATATTTCGCCTTGGCCCGGCCGCACATCTATGACGGTATGCGGCATTTTCTATTCATGCTGCCGGCCGTGGCCGTGCTGGCGGGCATTGCCGCTGCCGATTGCGTCGAGCGCCTGCCGACGGCTCCCCGCTGGCTGGTTCTCCCGGGCGTGGTGGTCCTGCTGCTGTCCGCCGTGCCGGCGATGGTCCGGCTGCATCCGTACCAAAGCTCCTATTATAACTGGCTGGCCGGATCGCGAACCACCTTGCCCGAACGTTACGAAACGGACTACTGGCTCTCCAGCTACCGCGAAGCCGCCGGCTGGATCAAGGAGGTCCAGTCGCATTCCGACCGGCCCTTGTGCGTGGCGCTGGCCGGCAATGATTCCTGTGTCACCGTCTTCGACCATTTTCTGGATTCCAAAACCAAAGTGGTGATGATCCCCTTCGGCAACTGGACCCAATCCAGCCTGCCGCCGGAAATGGATTACTATGTGGCCACGGTGCGCATGTGCCAATGGCGAAATTTCCCCGGCCTGCCGGTCGCACATCGGATTGAACGGGACGGCATCCTGTTCAGCATCATCCTGGCGAACCCGGTGGCAAAACATTGATTCATTGGCGAACGGATCTGGCTCCTGAACCAAATGCTTCAACCTCCGGGCACGTCGCTTCCATCTACCCGGGTCGTCCCGGGGCTCTTCGGCGACTCCGTCCCTGGGGTGGCGTCGGCGGCGGAATCCGTCGGGATGGGTTGGTCCGGAATCGGTTTCCCCTCGCCCGCCCGTTCGGCCGCGCGCAGCGCCTTCTGGCTGGCGTTTAAACGCTGGTTTCGTCTCGCCACGACCGCCCGGATGGCCAGCTGATTCTTTTCAACGTCGTTCCGATACTCCGGCGGCTTGCGGATTTTGCGAGGGCGAATGGACATGCTCCACTGTGCGCCCGATCCCGCCGCATTCCAAGTCTCAACTTGGCGGATGAATTTCCCGCGGAGCATCTCGCGCGGCGGGTGAGGCTTGACTTCAAAACCGGAAATCCGGCATAAAGGTGCAGCAACAAGTCTGGCGAAACCATCAACCTCAACCCATCCCGGAGGTGTCCATGAGTACCATTCGAGTCCTGGTCGGCACAAAAAAAGGCGCGTTCATCCTGACCGCCGACGGCCTGCGAAAAAACTGGTCGGTCACCGGCCCGCACTTCGCCGGCTGGGAAATTTATCACGTCAAAGGCTCGCCGGTGGATCCCCATCGCCTTTATGCGTCGCAGTCGAGCGGCTGGTTCGGCCAGATCATCCAGCGTTCGGATGACGGTGGCCGGACGTGGAACACGCCGGGCAGCAGCGCGGAGGAATTGAAAGGGCCGGGGGAATTTCCCAAAGGCGAGAGCAACAAGTTTGTTTACTCCGGCGCGGCCGGCACACACAAATGGTATGACGGCTCGCAGCATCCCTGGGAATTCAAGCGCGTCTGGCATATTGAGCCGTCGCTCACGGATCCGGACACGGCCTACGCGGGCGTGGAGGATGCGGCGATTTTCAAAACCACCGACGGTGGTAAAACGTGGCAGGAACTTTCCGGCCTGCGGCAGGCCAAGGGCCATCTCTGGCAGCCGGGCGCGGGCGGCATGGCGGTGCACACGATTCTGCTCGACCCCCAAAATGAGCGGCGGATTTACGTCGCCATCTCCGCCGGCGGCGCCTTCCGCACCGACGACGGCGGCCAGACGTGGAAGCCGATCAATCGCGGCTTGCAGTCCCCCTACGAATTGCCCGACCCCGATGCGGAAGTCGGCCATTGCGTCCATCGTATCGCGTTGCATCCGTCGCGGCCGGAGGTGCTCTACATGCAGAAGCACTGGGACGTATTGCGCACGGACAACGCCGGTGACCAATGGACGGAGGTCAGCGGCAATCTGCCGAGCGACTTCGGCTTTCCCATCGATGTTCACGCGCACGAGCCGGAGACGATTTACGTCGTGCCCATCAAGAGCGACGCGGAACATTATCCGCCGGACGGCAAGCTGCGCGTCTATCGCAGCCGTACCGGCGGCCACGACTGGGAGGCGTTGACGAACGGCTTGCCGCAGAAAGATTGCTACGTGAACGTCCTGCGCGACGCCATGGCCGTGGATCAGCTGGATCCGTGCGGGATTTATTTTGGCACGACCGGCGGCCAGGTCTATGGCTCGGCCGACGGCGGCAATTCGTGGAACCCGATTGTCCGCGATCTGCCGGCGGTCTATTCCGTCGAAGTCCAGACGCTGCCATGATCCGCGTGGTCCTGCCCTATCATCTGCGCAATCTCGCTCGCGTGGACGGCGAGGTGCCGCTGGACGTGGCTGGGCCGGCCACCGTGAGTGCCGTGCTGGAGGCGCTGGAGGCGCGGCATCCGGTTTTGCGCGGGACGATCCGCGACCACGGCACATTGAAGCGCCGGCCGTTCATCCGTTTTTTTGCGTGCAAAGAAGACTGGTCCAGCGAAGCGCCGGAGACGCCGCTGCCTGACACGGTGGTGAACGGCGCCGAACCGTTCCTCATCGTCGGGGCGATGGCCGGCGGCTAAACCTTTTAATTTAACAACCCAACCCAACCCACCCATGAAAAAATATCTGCCCACCCTCGCCGGCATTCTGCTGGGACTGTGCTTCCTCGCGGCGAGCATTCCGGTCCTGTTCAACCTGATCTCCATTCCGAAGCTGCCCGAGGGCACGCCGGCCGCGCATTTCATGGCGGCGTTCGTCCCGACTGGCTATCTGAAATTTGTAAAAATGTTCGAGTTCGTCGGCGGCCTGCTGGTGCTGATACCGCGCCTGCGCAACCTCGGCCTGCTGCTGCTCGGTCCGGTCATCGTGAACATCATCGCGTTCCACGCGCTGGTGGATGACCCGCGCCATTTAATTAATCCGATGCTGGACCTCATCATCGTGTGCGCGCTCTTCCTGCTCTGGGATGCGCGCCGGAAATTTGCCGGCTTGCTGAACTCAAATTAAAACTGAAACATAATATGATTCCCATTTTTCTCGCCCTTACGTTCATCGTCTTGTTGCTGATCGTCGTCGTGGCCGGGCAGCCGGATGAATTCACCGTCACCCGTTCGGCCACCATCGCCGCGCCGCCGGAAAGAATTTTTCCCCACGTCAACGATCTGCACGCGTGGAAAACCTGGTCGCCGTGGGCCAAAAAGGATCCGGATACGAAGACTGTGTTTGCCGGTCCCCCGTCTGGCCCCGGCGCGTCCATGAAGTGGGAAGGCAATTCCAAGGTGGGCGTCGGCCGCATGTCCATCACCGAGAGCCGGCCGGGTCAGTTGATCCGCCTTCGCCTCGATTTCGAAAAACCGATGAAGGCCACCAACACGGCGGAGTTTGTCTTCGGGTCTGCGGACGCCCAGACGGTGGTGACCTGGCGAATGGTTGGGACAAACAACATTTTTGGCAAGCTCTTCGGCCTTTTTGTGAATTGCGAAAAAATGGTCGGCGGCGATTTTGCGAACGGGCTGGCGGCCATGAAGTTATTGGCGGAAGCCGCCCCCGAACCGTCGCCGGCCGCTTTAAACAAAGGGCCAAATTAACTTCAAACGCTTTTAGACGGCGTTGACTTTGGGTTGGGTTTGGGGATAGCCTGCCAAGAATCAGTAAGGCTGAGGAGGCCCGTGATGAACGCCCGACTAACTTTATCCGAACGTATGCCATTGTCTCTTGGCGCGGACGCGCAGGCGTCTGTGCCGGAGACGCTTGCGGCTGACCACGCGGTCCCGGCCGAATGGCTTGGCCAGACGGTTCCGTTCCCCGGCAAAAAATCCGTGGTGGATTTCGTCCGCGAACACGCCCGGCTTCAACCCGAGGCGGCCGCCGTGCAAGACAGCGAGGGCACGATGAGTTACGGTGAGTTGAACCGCCAATCCAGCTTGGTGGCGAAAACGCTTCACGAATATGGATTGCGGCCCGATGAGCCGGTGGTCATCACGGTGCCGGCCTCAGGCGGCTTTGTGGCGGGGATTCTGGGCATTCTCAAGGCGGGGGGCTGTTATTTGCCGATCGACTTGGACACGCCACCCAAACGGATCGAATTTATCCTGGCCGACTGCCAGGCCCGGCTCGTTTTGTCCGATCCGGCCACCCGGAACCGGTTCAACGGCTGGCCGGGTGTGGTGCTGGACCTGGCCCAAATTATTGGCCAGCCCGGGGAGGTGGCGGAGGAATCTGCCGTGTCATCCGATGCGCATCGTTTGGCGTATGTGCTTTATACTTCTGGTTCCACGGGCCAGCCCAAAGGCGTCGAGATCGAGCATCATTCACTGACCAACTTGGTCTGCCACTTCCTGCGTCATTTCCAGCTAACGCCGAAGGATCGTTCCTCAATGCTGGCGCATCTGGCTTTTGATGCCTCCGTGGGCGATATCTGGCCCGTGCTTTGCGCCGGCGGCACCGTGGTGGTGCCACCTCGGGAAATCCGCATGGATCCGGATGGATTGATCCGGTGGTTGGAGCGACAGGAAGTAACGGTAAGTTTTGTGCCAACGGGACTGGCGGAAATTCTGCTAACTCGGCCGTGGCCCGGAAAGATGAAGTTGCGCTATCTGCTGACCGGCGGCGACCGCTTGCGGATCCGTCCGCCGGCGGGGTTATCTTTCACGTTCATCAACGGCTATGGACCGACGGAAGTCACGGTGTTTGCCACGTTTTCCGTGGTGGCGTCCGCCGGCGACGGCCCGCCGCCCATCGGCCGGCCGCTGGATAATCTCCGGACGTATGTGCTCGATGAAAAGCGGCAACCCTTGCCAATGGGGGCGGCGGGCGAACTCTATCTGGGCGGCGAGCAAGTGGCGCGTGGCTATTTTGGCCGCCCGGAACTGACGCGCGAGCGGTTCGTGCCCGACCCGTTTTCCCGCCGCCCGGAAGCCCGGATGTATTGCACCGGCGATTGGGTGCGCTGGCGGCCCGATGGCGAACTGGAATTTTTGGGGCGTCAGGATGACCAGATCAAAATCCGCGGTTACCGCGTCGAGTTGGGCGAAATCGAAGCCGTGTTGTTTGCTCACGACGCTGTGCGGCAGGTCTGCTGCGTTCCGCGGTTGATCGACGGGCTGCCGTCCGCCGTCATCGCCCATGTCGTTCCCGAGCATCAGGACGGGGAGGTTTCCGAAATTTTGCGGGCCTATCTGCAGGCGCAACTTCCGGAATATATGGTGCCTGCGCAGTTCGTGCTGCACGAACGCCTGCCGCTGACGCCGCAAGGCAAGCCCGATCGCGCCGCAATGTCGGCGATGAAACCGGAAAATCAGGCGACGTCCGACGCGGCGGCGCCCGGTGACGGCGTGACCCAGGCGCTCGAAAACCTATGGCAAACCCTGTTGCCGGCGGCTCGCAGTTCGCCCCCGGATGCGACGTTTGCGATGCTGGGCGGCGATTCTTTGCTGGCGGTGAAGCTCATGCTTGGCGTGGAGGAGATCACCGGCCAGCCTTTGGAGGTTTCCACCTTCCTGATCCAACCCACGTTCGCCGGCCTCTGTCAGGCCGTCAGGACGCGGATGGCGCGGGCCGGATTCCAGCCGGTGTTGACGCTGCGCAAATCCGGAACCCGGCCCCCGCTGTTTTTCCTTTACGGTCACAATGGCGACATTGACTTTTATTTCAACCTGGCAGCGGCGCTGGGTGAAGACCAGCCGATCTACGGCATTCGTTCGCCTGTGCTGGAGCATCCCTCCCGTCTGCCCGCCTCCATCGAGGCGGCGGCGGCGGAAGTGGTCGGGTTCATCCGCAAAATCCAACCCGCAGGCGCCCCGGCCTTGGTCGGCTATTCCTGGGCCGGCCTGCTCGCCTTTGAAGTGGCGCGCCAATTCGCCGGAGCCGGGGGCGTTCGTTGCTTCACGGCCGTGATTGGAACCGACTCGCCGCCGCCGCCCACCAGTTTTTTCTCCCGCCTCGGACATTTAATCCGGCATTTTCCGCGCTGGTTTTGGCGCTTGATGACGGACGCTCAAGGCCGCCGTCATCGCCTCGCGCATTGGCGCAAGATGGCCCGGGGAACCGCGCAAAGCCTGGCCGAAGTCAGCGTGGCAATGCCCGACTGGGCCCAGTCTCCCGTTTCCCGACACTTGATCGGCCTGATCGAAAAATATCGTCCGCTCCCCCCGGCGGCCGTGACCGTTGAGGTGTTTCGCGAACGGCATGAATACGTCGCTCCGGTGCATCCCTTGCGCGCCTGGCAGACGCACCATTTGCCGGACAACGGCTGGAATCGCTGGACGCGCCAACCCAACCGCATTTATTGGGTGGCCGCCGACCACCTGACCATCCTCAAGCCGCCGGCGGTCGCCGGTCTGGCGCAAGCCCTTCGCGCCGCGATGGACCAGCATCGGCCCTAGCCATTTTCCCCTGCTTGAGATTCCTCCCAACCCGCGCTAGAGTCTGTCACGCTGCGACGAATTCTCGTTCCAGCCAACCACGGAAATCTAACCACGAAAATCTATTATGAAACGCAAAGCATCAGCCGTCTGGCAGGGCGATTTGAAGACCGGCAAGGGCACCATCTCTACCGAGAGCGGCACGCTCAAGGCCGCCCAATTCTCGGTCAGCACCCGCTTCGAGCAGGGCGTCGGCACCAACCCGGAGGAATTGATCGCGGCGGCCCACGCGGGCTGTTTCTCGATGGCCTTCTCCGCGGAACTCGGTAAGGCCGGCTTCACGCCCACCGCCATCCACACCTTGGCGACCATCACCATGGAGAAAACCGACGCGGGGTTTACTGTCACGGAATCGCACCTCGATCTGACGGCGAAAATTCCCGGCCTTGACGCGGAGAAATTCACCGCCATCGCCAACGGCGCTAAGGCTGGCTGCCCGATTTCACGGTTGTTGAATGCGAAAATTTCCCTCGATGCCAAACTCGAGCCGTAAGACTGCTTGAACTTGACTGGTCTCATCGCTTCGTCCGATTCCCGGCGGCAGCTGGCGCAGCTGCGCGAGGCGCTGCTGGCTTTGCACAAGGCCCTGGTGGATTCCGAGCGCATCAGCTATGAGCAAAACCTCGGCACCATTACGTCGCCGAATCATTTCCTGAAGCTGCTGACGGATGACCCGTGGTTTGCGTGGCTGCATCCGCTCTCGCAGTTGATCGTGGCGATGGATGAGGCGCTCGACGCCAAAACCAAAACGCCGCTGACCGGCGCCGCGGCGGCGGCGTTGGTGAACCGCACCGGTGAATTGCTGGTGGCGTCGGAAGCCGACGAGGGGTTTGCCCGGCATTACTTCGACGCCCTGCAGCGCGACCCGGACGTGGTGATGGCCCACGCGGCGGCCGCGAAAATTTTCCGGCCGCGCCGGTGAACGCCGGCGAACCGCGTCAGCCCTTCACGCCCTTTTCCCGTTCGCGCAGGCAGTGCGTGAGATACGGCAGCAATTGTTTTTTGCGCGAGACGACCTCGCGCATTTCATAGATGCCCGGCTCCAGCCGCGGATGGTCGATGCGTTTGATGAACTTCTCGTCGCCGACCACCAGCAGCAGCGAGCTTTGCGTGGTCACGTCGGTGACCAGCAGCGTGGAAAACAGATACGCGTATTGCGCCCGGTAATCCGCCAGCGCGGCCAGCAGTTCGTCCTTCCGCTTCCAAAACTGCTCGAACCCGATCTCCTCGATCTGCGCGACGCTGAACTTGACGCCGTTTTCGGCATATTCCTTGCAGTCGGTCGCGACCGCCTGGGGCGCGGGCTTGAGCGTGAGCAGCGAGCCGGAGGCAAACAGCTTTTCCGTGAATTCCCGGGCGTTGACCGCCGAAATCTGTTCGAGCTTCTTTAAAATTTCCACATCGCGCGTCGTCGTCGTCGGCGATGTCAGGTTCAGCGTGTCGGAAACGACCCCCGCCAGCAGCAGTCCGGCGATGGGGCGCGGCAGCTCGACCCCTTGGCGGAAAAAACAGTCAGCCACAATCGTGCTGGTGGACCCGACCGGCTCGTTGCGGAACAGGATCGGCTGCTGCGTTGCCAGCGCGCCGATGCGGTGATGGTCGATGATCTCGATGATCTCCACCTCATCCGCCCCTTGCACGGCTTGGGAAAGCTCGTTGTGATCCACCAAAATCAACTTGCGGGTGACGGTCTTGAGGAAATCCGTCTTGGACAAAATGCCCACGGTCTGGCCCTCCCCGTCCAGCACCGGGAACACGAAAAAGCCGGAGGACGTGGCCTCCTCGCGGACGGCGGCGAGCGGCGCGTTTTCGCGGAAGCAGAGAAATTCCTCGTTCAGCACATGGCGCACGGCGACGGCCGCGCGGCAGAGCGACGCCGTGGTCGCGGTGTCGTGCGGCGACGTGATGACGCTGACGTTTTTGCGCCGCGCGGACTCGACGGTTTTCGGCTCGACCTCGATGCCGCCCGTCACGATGAGCACGCGCACGCCCTCGCGGATGGCGACATTCTGGATGTCCCAGCGGTCGCCGACGATGACGCAGCATTTCTCCGGCGGAAATTTTTCCAGCCGCGTTGCGAAGGACTCCAGGCCCATCGCGCCGATCATCAGGATTAATTCCTCCTCGCGCTCCCCGTCAATGCCCACGACCAGCTTGCCGTCCAGCGTCCGGGCCAGGCCGGACAGCGATGAAAAGACTTCGCGCGAACTCTGCCCCAGGCTGGGATTGCGGTTCACCGCCGGGAAAAGGAATTTGCTCAACTTGAATAGCGAGAGCAGCCCGCGGCATTTCTGCTCTGCGTCCATCACGGGCAGGATGCGGAGGTTTTTCTCATCCATCAGCCGGAGCGCCTCCGCCGCCGTGGACTCGGGCCGAACGCTGAGGATTTTCCGCTGCATCACGTCGGAAATCTTCGGCGACACGTCGGCGACAAATTTCGGCGCCGGCATGCCAAAGGCGTTCAGCACAAAATCAATCCGGTCGTTCGTGTCGCCGCAGCGCGCGGCCACCGCCTCGGTCAGGCCGGTGCGTCGCTTGAATTCCGCGTACCCGATCGCGGAACAGATGGCGTCCGTGTCCGGGTTTTTGTGGCCAATGACTAGAATTTCACTCATGCAAAGCAGCCTGCAGGCTAATGCCCCGCGCCACCCACGGCAAGCTTGCGGCTAGAGGGTTTGAAAAAATAGTGTAGCCGTTCGGAGCGAGGGTTTTTGGGTTTTGGCGAGGCTTTGGCGAAGGAGCAGGTTCAAAGCAACCCTGTGACTGAGCCGAAACGAAGCCTAAACCCAAAAAGACCGCCCTCTTCCTTCAGTCAAACCGAACGGCTACCGTATTTTTAAAAATGCTCTAGGGTGCCACCACCCGCAGCTTTTGCGGCTCCACTGAAAAGGTCGCCGGCAGTTTCCCGATCCACTCGCCGTCCAGTTCAAACGCGGCGGGCGGTTCGCTCGTCATTTCCAGCCGAGCCGCGTGCAACCGGCGGACGCGGTGCTCCGCCAGTTTCCGGCGCGCGATGAATCCGGGCGCCTGTCGCAGCAGGGTCGGCACATTGACCCGGGGAAACGCGCAGGCGGCCAGCCGGCCGTCGCCCAGGTTCGCGCCGGGGAAGATGTCGAACGGGCCGCCGTAAAACTTCCCGTTGCCCAGCAGCACCAGTTCGCCTTCGATTTTCTGGCCGTCCGCCCGGATGGTGATCCGCGGCTGCGGTTCCGCCAGCGCCTGCAGCCCGGCGACGACATACGCGATCGGCCCGGCATTTTTTTTCAGTTTCCAACTGACCAGCTCGATCGCCCGTGCGTCCAGGCCCGCGCCGCCCAGCTGCATGAAATAACGCGCTTGCGGTTGGCCATCCTCAAAAAAATCCGCGCGCCCCAGATCGACTTTCGTCGTGTTCCCGCGCATCAGAACCTGCCAGGCGCGCTCCAGCTTGAGGGGGATTTTCAATTCGCGCGCGAACACGTTCACCGTGCCGAGCGGCAGCACGCCGAGCCGCGCGCGCTGGAACCCTTCCGGCTCGTCGGCCATGCCGTTGAGCACCTCGTTGACCGTGCCGTCGCCGCCGGCGGCCACGATCACGTCATAGCCCGTGGCGACCGCTGCGTGCGCGAATCGCCGCGCATCGCCCGGGCCCGTCGTGGCCTTGAAGGCGCATTTCTGCGACATCTCGCCGAGATAACGGCGGAAACGCCGCGCCTTGTTGCCGCGCGCGGCGGGATTGAAGATGACACAGATGCGCACGCGCAAATGATTTTCTTTTTCCCTCAATAGTCGAGCCGAAATCCGGCGCCCCTGGCGCTTTTGCCCGGCTTGCGCTTCGCTGACATTTTTCGGACACTGCGGCATGAACAAAGTTTCCGACTGGACCATTCCCAAGTGGCCGTTTCTCGCCGCCAATGCCGTCTTGCTGGCCGCGGCCGCGGCCGTGGTGGCCAAGGCCGCGCACCCCATTGCCCCGGGTGTGATCGCCGTCGTCATCGGCAGCGTCGCCCTGGGCGCTTTGTTCGGCTGCCTGCCCTTCCTCCTGGAATATCGCGCGACCAAACAGCTGGTCGAGCTGAATGCGCTCGGCACCGTGGCGGAGCAGTTGCAGGATCTGAAAAATTATTCCGCGCAGATCGCCGCCGCCACCGACCAGTGGGCGCTCGTGCAGGACGCCACGAAGGGCAGCGCGGAAAGCACCGCCGCCGCCGCCCGCGAAATCGTCGAGCGCATGGCGGCGGAAATCCGCGAGTTCAACGCCTTTCAGGCCAAGCTCAACGATAGCGAGCGCGGCGCCCTGCGGCTGGAAGTGGATAAACTCCGCCGGACCGAGGCCGAATGGCTGCAGGTGGTCGTGCGCATCCTTGACCATGTTTTTGCCCTGCACACCGCCGCCACGCGCTCCGGTCAGCCCGAAATCGCGGAGCAGATCGGCCAGTTTCAAAACGCCTGCCGCGAGGCCGCGCGTCGCGTCGGCGTGACGCCGTTTGTGGCGCTGCCGGGCGAGAAATTTGACCCGCAACGGCATCGCGTCCAGGGCGTGGAAAATCCGCCGGCGGCGGCCGTGGCCGCCGAGACGCTGGCTCCGGGGCTCACCTTTCAAGGCCGGTTGATCCGGCCCGCCCTGGTGCGTTTGGCCATGGCGGAAGCAGACCCCCTGCTTTCGCCCGCAGCGGAATAAATGGATCTGCCGGGAGCCGGGCCGGAACGGCTTGGAAAGTTGAACATGAATGATTCACTGCGCCTCAAAGACCAGCCGGTGAGCGAACGGCCGCGGGAACGGCTCGTGGCGCGCGGGCCGGATGCGCTCACCCACGCGGAGCTGATCGCCATTTTGCTGCGAACCGGCTTGCGCGGGGCCAATGTGGTGCAGGTGGCGCAAACCATTTTGCAGAAATTCGGCTCCCTGAACGCGCTGGCGCTCGCGACGGTGGATCAATTGAAACAGATTTCCGGCGTCGGCCCGGACAAGGCGGCCACGCTGGTCGCGGCCTTCGCCCTGGCGCGGCGGATGGAGCAGGAGCGCTGCCAGGAATCGCCGGTGTTGGACAACCCGGCGACGGTCGTGAGTTACCTGCGCGAAACGAACCGGCTAAAAAATGTGGAGTCGTTTCAGGCGCTGCTGTTGAACACGCGCAAGCGCCTGATCCGCGCCGATGAGATATCGTCGGGCACGCTGGACACCATCCTGGTGCATCCGCGCGAGGTGTTCCGCGCGGCGATTGCGGCCAACGCCGCGGGCGTCGTGCTCGTTCATAATCATCCGAGCGGCGACCCGGCCCCGAGCGAGGCGGACATCAAAGTCACCCGGGATTTGATCCGCGCCGGCCAGCTTTTAAAAATCGAGGTCGTGGACCACGTCATCATCGGCCGCGCCACGGCCGAGCGGGCCAAGGACTATTCATCGCTGCGCGAGCTGGGTTATTTTTACGCGTGAACCGCCATTTTTTATAATCCCAATCGTAGTCTCCCGGCGGTGTTTAGGGCGGGTTTTCAAAATCCAAAAGCATTCGAAGCGGCGGAGCGCGCCCGTCCCCGGGCGCAGCCACGTTCACCAGCCCAAGGCGGTGAATCGCGAATGCGTTCGTGCCAGCAAGCATCACTGCTGCGGCCGAGGACGGCCGCGCTCCTCATTTTGAAAATGCTCTAGACTGGTGCCCCCATAGGAAAGCCGCTTGCATTCGCCGGCCGGTTTCCGCGATGATTGAGTTATGGCAGCCGATTATAAATCCAACGGGCCAGTGACCTTGACCGAAGCACAGATTCTGGACCTGCACCAGAAGCTGCGGGACATGCGTCACGACGTGAACGGCCGGCTGGCCAACATCGTGGCCGCCGCCGAGCTGATGCGCCTCCGGCCCGACCAGTCGCCGGCGGAGCGGTTGAAGCTTTTGCTGGACCAGCCCCATAAGGCCGCCGAATCCATCGGTGAATTTTCCCGCGCGTTCGAGGGCCTGTTCGGACTGACGCGCCGGTGAGGTGCGGGAAGCGTTGTCCGCATGGAACCGTCCGAAGCCGAACTGATTGCCGCGGTATTGCAGGGCGACCGCGCCAGCTTTGAACCGCTGGTCGTGAAATATTCCCCGCGCGTCTTCGCGACGGCGCGCCGTTATGCGCGGCGCGAAAGCGAGATCGAGGACATCGTGCAGGAGGTCTGGCTCAAGGCGTTTGACAAGCTGAAGACCTTTCGCGGCGAGGCGCCCTTCGAGCACTGGTTGATGCGCCTGGCCGTGCGGACTTGTTATGATTTTTTGCGCGGCCACCAGCGGAACCGGGTGTCCTCCTTCAGCGAAATTTCCGAACCGGAGGAGGACTGGCTGGAGCGGTTTGTGGCCGAACCGGGCCACACCGCCGAGGATGCGGATGCGGCCAAGCTGCTGATCGACCGGGTGCTGGAAAAACTCTCGCCGGAGGCGCGCCTGGTCATCCAATTGCTGGAAATCGAGGATCGTTCCGTCAAGGAGATTGCCGAAATCACCGGCTGGTCCGTGCCCCTGGTCAAAGTCCGGGCGTTTCGGGCGCGCGGCGAGATGCGTAAAATCCTGTCGCGGATGACCCGGGACAAATATTTGTAACTCTGCGCAATTTTTGCGCGTCAAAGGTAATACATTGCTTATGAGTCTGCCTGAACTGCAAAAAAAGCTGGTTGCCGCCGCCCGGTTGAAAGCGCCGGACGAGCGCGTGCCTTATGCCTTTGAAAAGCGCATCATGGCGCAGCTTGCCGCCCGGCCTGTCGCGGATGCCTGGGTATTCTGGGCGCGCGGCCTGTGGCGCGCGGCGGCTTCGTGTGTGGCGGTGGCCTTGTTGCTGGGCGCGGTTTCCCTGCTCTCGCCCCGGGTGCCGGCCCCCGGCAAGGACCTTTCGCAGGATTTCGAGAACACGCTCCTCGCTTCGGCGGATTTGCCGGATAATTCCCCACCGTGAACATCTGGAAAGTAATTTTTGCGACCGTCGTCATTTTCGGCGCGGGGGTGATCACCGGCGGAATGCTGGTGAATTACGTCCACAATTCCCATCCCCCGGCACTATCCTCGCCGGAAGCCCGCCCGCCCGCCACGAATCCCGTGGTGCGCCTGCCGGAGGCGCCCAAACTTAAGGCCGTGGAATTCTTGAGCCACCAGTTTTTGCAGCGATTGGACGAGGAGTTGCATCTCTCCCCAAACCAGCACGAGGCCATCCAGAAAATCGTCGGCGAAGGTCAGATCCAGGTGCACAAGGTCATTCAGGATGCCCGGCTGGAAATCCGCGAAGTGCTCACGCCCGAGCAGCGTAAGAGTTTTGACGAATTGGTGAAACACCCGGTCCGCAAACCGGTCCTCAATCCCAATGCGCCCGCCATCCCGGCGCTCCCCACCAACGCCCCCGCGAATTAATTTCGGCAGAACGAGTTCCCCGAGTCCCCAAACTCGCCTCTCCATGCCCTTCATGGTAAATAATCCAGCGTAGATTCAGGTTTCAGCTTTCAGGTCTCAGGTCTCCAGTCTCAGGTCTCTAGCCTCCAGTCTCCAGTTTCAGCTTTCCGGTGGGATAATGCCTTCCACAAATTTACCAAAAGGGCGGCGGCTTCGACTCCCTCTCCCCGCCCAACAGGGAGAGGGCTGGGGTGAGGGGAATTGAAATTCGAAAGAATCTTCCGCAGGCTTGAACCTCCCGATAACTGACCGGAAACGAAGCCCAAAACCAAAACGAACGCTGTCCACCAGGACCATCAACCCATCGCTATAGATTTGATGGAAATGCTCTTATTTCGTCGGGACGAGTACCCCGAGTCCCCAATCCCGCCACTCCATGCCCTCCATGCCCTTCATGGTAAATAATCCGGTTTCAGCTTTCCGGTCTCTGGTCTCCGGTCTCTGGTCTTATTTTCGCGTGTTTGAATTCGCGTTAATTTGTAAAATTCGTGTCCATCGCATTGCGCCTTTGCCTTAGAGCTGATTAAAAATTACTATAGCCGGAGCGCGGCATTCACGCCGCTTCGACGTCGCTTCGACGTCGCCATCCAAATTCAAGTCGAAGCGGACTGAAGCCTGCGCTCCGTCTTCGGTTTGGCTGACAAAGAGCGGCTACATTTTTACTAAAACCACTCTAGCCCCTTCGGTCTCCGGTCTCAGGTCTCAAGCCTACGGTCTCAATCCGTGTCGATCACCGAGCTGATTTTCTTCCGCAATTCCTTGTTCACCGCGTGGGCGGAACGGTTGGCGTCCACAATGTCGAACCCGTAGGTTTTTTGCAGCGACTTAAAGACGCTTTGCATCGCCGCCTGGTATTTCAGGAAACTGTCAAACACCTCGCGCGACATGCCCAGATCCATTCCGCTCTCCCAATAATCCAGCGTCGCGTTTTTCGAAAGGTTGCGCTGCACCAGTTCCTCCGGTTCCACCGTCAGGTAAAACACCGCGTCCGGCACCGGGGCGATGCCGTAAAGATTTTTCAGCCATTTCTCATCCATGCCGCGCACCATGTCGCGCGCCATCAACGTGTAAATGTAGCGGTCGGACAGCACAATGAACCCGGCCTTCAGCGCCGGCAGAATGATGTTTTCCAGTTGGTCGGCAAAATCCGTCGCATAAAACAGGCTCAACGTCGTCCGGCTCAAAACATTTCCCTTTTGCGCCTTTTCGAGTTCTTCGCTGACCAGCGTGGACCGTTTCAAACCCACCTGCACCGTCGGGCGACCGCTGGTTTCCAGCCATTTCACCAGTTCGGCAATCTGCGTGGACCGGCCGGAACCGTCCGCGCCCTCCACCACAATCAGTTTGCCCCCGAGCTCTTCCAGCTTCACCCGCGGGATGCCGTGTCCGTAGAAACGATGTGACTTCTTTGCGTTCATGCGGCTTTATCCTCCAATTCTTCTTTATCCTCGCGGTCGCCCGCCAGCGATGGCGGCAGCGGCAGCGGACTGCGGCGCTTGAATTTCTTCAGGTCAATCCGTTCGCTGACCAGTTTGCGCACCAGCACCTGCTGTTTCTCGACATTTTCATTCGCGTCCATGATGACAAAGTTGAATTCTTTGCTCATCGCCAGATACTGGTCCAGAATGCGCCCCTGGAAAATTTTGAAGCTTTCATACGGATCCGTTGACAGGCGCAAATCCATGCCCGCCTCGAAAAATTTCAGTTTCGGTCGGCCTTCCAGAATCCGGTTCAACGACACGTCCAGGTCCGCCTTGAAAAACATCGTCAGATCCGGCGCGCAGGCAAAGTTGTAATTGCCGCGCACCCAGTCCGGCGGGCAGCCGCGGGTCACGTCGCGCGCAAACGCCGTGAACACATAGCGGTCGCACAGCACGATGTAACCCGCCCGCAGCAGCGGCACCAGATGGCGCTCATAGCGGTCCGCAAAGTCCGTCGCGTGAATCAGGCTGAAGGTGGTCGGCGTGAGCAGTTCGCGCTTCTTGCCCTTGCTCGTCGCGGATTTCACCAGCTCGGAAGAGTTCCATTCGCTGAAATAGACCTTGATGCCCTCGGCTTCCAGCCAGCGTTTGAGCAGGTAAATCTGCGTGGACTTGCCCGAACCGTCGAGGCCTTCGACGGCGATGAGCCGGCCCGGAAAATTGGATTCGGCAAATGTTTTCATGGTTTGCAACCCGTGTATTCGTTCAATTTAACGAAATTCTCTGTCGTCACAAGCCCAAGAGTTTATCAAATCCTCCGGCGATCATTGTGACAATCTGGTGAAAATTGTCCGCCACCCTACCTCATCCCCGCGGGACCGCCGGACGAGTCCCCAAACAACCTTATTTCAACCACCCCACCCCTTCTCCCACTCGGGGGAGAAGGCTGGGATGAGGGGGCAGTCACTCTATGGGAGCCAAGTCTTGAATTATAGTCCGTCATTCCGGCGGGACGAGTTCCACGATTCCCCCCAAACCCTTAATCGGTCTCCGGTCTCCGGTCTCCGGTCTCAAGTTTCCGTTTTCCCCGCCTCTGCTTTCAATTTTCTTCTCTGCGTTGAATTCATTTCTGGACCGGTTGACAACTCTAAACGGTTCCATTATGGTTCCGGCATGGCGGAATATACGCTCAAGAACATTCCCGAAGAAATTTATCACCGCGCCCAGGCGGCCGCCGAAGGCAGCTTGCGTTCGCTTAACCAGGAAATCATCTTCCGTCTGCGCCGTTCGTTTGACGCGGAAGACGCCCGTACCTCCGCGCTCCATGCCCGTTGGATTATGGCCGCCCTTGAATCCGGGCCGGCCAAGCCGTTGCGGGGGGCCGCCTTGGACGCGGCGTTTGCCCGTGGCGTCCGTCGGGCCAAAGCGCGGAGGAGCGGCGGGTGAATTTGCTTTATCGCCCGCTTTTTCTTTCCGACCTTGCTGAATGCGCCGATTACCTTTGCACCGAGGCCCGTGAGCCGGTTGCTGCCGACTGGTATCAGTCCCTTAAGAAAGCCTTGGACCACATCCGGCGGGTGCCGGAGATCGGCCGCCTCCGCACCGATCTGCCCGAGACGGAAATTCGCACGTTGAACTTGCGGAAATATCCCAATTATCTGGTTTTTTACCGGCTCGAAAAGGGTTCCATTGAACTGTTGCGCATCCGCCACGGCATGATGAATCTCCCGGAACTGTTTTCGGAATAGCCGAGTTGCCAAGCCCTCTCATCGGCTTTCATCCGCACCTTTCAAATTTCAGGTTTCCGGTTTCAAGTTTCCGCTTTCAATTTTCTCTGTTGCGTTGAATTCATTTTTGCACCGGTGTAGGCAATATCATCACCGCCGGCCTCGGCCAACCGCGTTGCGGTTGATTCGGCGTGCCGGTTCGCAGCCCCGTCAGGAGCGAAATCTTTGTAGCCACCCGCGCCACCCCATTCCCCAGCCCCGTCGGGGCGGCATCGCCTGCGGAGCGCGGCGTTCATGCCGCTTCACCTTACGCAAACCTGCGCGCGTTAAAATCTTTTAACGCTCTCGCTCATTCGCCCGCTGAAGCGACCTAAAGGTCGCGCTCCTCCGCGAATCCCAACGGGATCCAAATCCATCAGCTCGCGGTTCGCAGTCCGCGCTGGAAAATAATTCAACTTCGCGCCTGCACCGTGCCCAATCCGCCGTCCACGCCGATGACCTGGCCGGTGACCCATTTCTGCTCCACGTCCAGCAGCCAGCAGATGGCCGAGGCCACGTCTTCCGGTTCGCCGATGCGCCCGAGCGGATGCAGCGCAGCGGACAGCTTGGCGATGGTTTCATTTTGCGTGAGCGACTTGGTTAACTCCGTGCGCGTCAAACCGGGCGCGACGCAATTCACCCGCACGCCGAACCGGGCATAACTTGCCGCGGCCGCCAGCGCCAGTCCTTCCACGCCGGCCTTGGCGGCGGCGATGGCTTCGTGGTTCACGAACCCGCGCCGGGCGGCGACCGAGGAGCAGAGCACGATGCTGCCGCCGCCGGGCTGCTTCATCATCACCCGCGCGGCGGCGCGAAGAAGATTGAAGGCGGTGGTGAGATTGGTGGCGAGGGTGTCGGCAAATTCCTGGTCGGTAATCGAGTGCGCGGGCTTCAGCAGGATGGAGCCAGCGCAGTTCACCAAGCCGTCAATGCGTCCGTGGCTGGTGAGGACAGATTGAATCAAGGCGTCCACCGCCGCACTGTCGCGGGCGTCGAGCGGGAAGGTTTGGGCGCCGGTTTCGGCAGCGACCGTAGCGAGGCGCTCAGCATTACGTCCGGCGAGAATCAATTTGCCGCCGCGCGCGGCCTGTTTGCGGGCCACGGCGGAACCGATGCCGCCGGCACCACCGACAATAATCATTACGGGGGAAGATTCGTTGGTCATAAATCAATTTTCTTTCGTCAGCGCGTTGATCATTCCATTGAAGATGAAATGGTGCAAGGGCAGCACCGCGTACCAGTAAAGCCGGCCGGAAACGCCGCGGGGGCGGAAGGTGGCGGTCTGGACGAGCTGATCGCCGTCTTTGGTCGCGAGGATTTGAAACTCCAGCCACGCCTCGCCGGGCAGGCGCATTTCGGCGAAGAGCAAAAGTCGTTTGGCGTTCTGGTCCGCCACCAGCACGCGCCAGAAATCCAGCGCATCGCCCACTTCGATGTCGTTGACATGGGTGCGGCCGCGGTTCAAGCCCACACCGCCGACCATTTTATCAAGCATACCGCGCAACGCCCAGAGCCAGTGGCCGTAATACCAGCCGGTCTCGCCGCCAATGCTCCAGACGCGCTGCCAGACCGGTTCCACGCGACGGGTGACCTTGCGCGTCTGCACGTCTTTGAAACAACCGTGCTGCGGCACGTTGACCGATTGCATCAGCGCCAGACTCGCGCCGGACGAGGCGAAGGAATCCTTCCAGCCGCTGACGACGTTGCCGGATTCGATGCGTGCCAGCGCCAGTTCCACGGCCTTCTTGTAGGAGATGAGGGTGATGCCGAGTTGTTCCGCAAGATCGTTTTGGCGCGGGACGGTGTCAATCTTCATGCTATCGACCAGATTAGCCGCCAGCGCAAAGGACGTGGACGTGATGAAGTAAAGCCAGTAGGAGGAGAGGCGCGGCGTCATGACCGGCACGGTGATGATGAGCCGGCGCAAGCCGCGCACCTCGGCAAACTGGGTGAGCATCTGCCGGTAGTTCAGGATTTCGGGGCCGCCGATGTCAAAATCCAGGTTAAAGGTTTCTGCACGCAACATCACCCCGACGAGAAACTGGATGACGTTGCGGACGGCGATGGGCTGGCCACGCGTCTGCAGCCATTTTGGCGCGATCATCACCGGCAATTTTTCGACCAGATCGCGAATGATTTCAAATGAAGCGCTGCCGGAACCCACCACGATGCCCGCCCGCAATACGGTGCAGGGAATCCGGCCGGACCGTAAGATCTGTTCGACCGCCAAACGCGAGGTGAGATGCGCGGAAAGGGCTTTTTCATTCACGATGCCGCTGAGATAGACAATCTGGCGGCAACGGGTTGGTTCCAGCAGTTCGCAAAACCGGTTGGCCGTTTGTCGCTCCGGTGCGGCAAAATCGCCGATGACACTGTTCATGGAATGAATCAGATAAAACGCGACATCAAGGTCTTGGGGAAACTCCTGGGGCGATTCAGCTTTCAGAAAATCCAGCTCGATGGTGTGGAGGCGTTCATGCCGCAGGAGAAAATCAAAGCGTGCCTGGTCGCGCACACAGCAAAACAGTTCTTGTCCCTGCTCCAGCAGAACGGGAATCAGGCGACGGCCAATGTAACCGTTGGCTCCGGTGATGAGAATCTTCAACGCGCTAACACAGTAACCCATGCTGCGATTCCAGCAACCGCAACCAAATTTCGCGTCCGCCGGTTGTCATAATTAACCCATCCGGGATTTTAAAACACCGAGGTCCGCAGCCTGTTTCTTAACGGTGCAATGCGTGTGGGTTAATGAGGAAGCCCAAGATGAAGATCACGAAGGCCAGCAGTTGAAGAAAGAAGGGTTTTCTGGCCTCCGGCCAATGGACGATCAAAAAGAAGAGTTGGACGATGGGAATGAAAAAACAGGCCAGCCCCCAAAGGACACTTTCCCGGAAAGCAGCAACCAGAAACCAAAGACTGCCGAAAAGGAAAAGAACAGACCCCAGGACAATCAACGAGAAGGCAACGAGGTTCATGGACGGCATGGTTGTGATTTAAGTCCAATCCTGTCAACAAGGAAGCGGACGGGCTCACCTTCACCCAGTGCCTTCCTTTGGGTTGGTAATTTAGTCAACGCAATCCGGCGTTTCGGCTGTGTTTGTACGCCCTGTGAACTTCGCCACCGGGCCACGCCTCCATTTTAGTTCAGCCGCATCGGCATGACCACGTAGAGGAACGGGCCGTTGATTTTGACGACGCCGGGGCTGAGTTCGTCGATGAGTTCGATGAACACTTCGTCCTCGGTCAGCGCATTGAGCGGATCGATGAGGTAGCGGGGATTAAAGGCGATGGCGAGTTCCTTGCCCTTGTAATTGATGGCCATGGTCTCGCGGGCTTCGCCGACTTCCGGGGAATTAGCCGTTATGGTGAGGATATTTTTGCCGAAGGTGAGCCGGACGGAGTTGGCCTTTTCACTGGTCATGATCTCGGCGCGCCGGAGCGCCTGCACGAGTTCCTCGCGACCCAGAGCAATGCGTTCCTTGGCCTCGCCGGGAATGACCTGTCGGTAATTGGGGTAATTTCCCTCGATCAGCTTGGTGATGAGCAACACGGAAGGTCCGGCTTCGTTTTTGAGCGCGAATGAGGCTTGGTTCTCGCCAAACTTGAGTTCCACTTCGCCTTTGTCCTGGAGGAGGCGGTTGAGTTCGTTGATGGCCTTGGCCGGCACGATGAATTCCCCGGCGCTCTTCTCGGAGATGTCCACTTCCTCATCCACCAGCGCCAGGCGGCGGCCATCGGTGGCAACGAGCGTCATCTTGCCATCTTTTAGACTGACGAAGATGCCGTTTAGGACATAACGGGATTCATCGGTGGAAACGGCAAAACTGGTCTTCCGGATCATCGCCCGGATGTTTTCCTGCGTTTGGGTGACTTTTTTGTCATCCTTGAATTTTGGGAGCGGCGGAAATTCATCAGCGGCCAAACCATGAATTTTGAAGAAAGAAGAACCGCTGCGGATGCTGGATAGATTTTTTTCGTCGGTTTCTATTTCGATCTCGCCGTTGAGTTCGCGGACGATGCCAAAGAGTTTTTTTACGGGCAGCGTGGTGGCACCTGGTTTGATCACCTTGGCCTCAACTTTGCAGGCGATCGTCACATCGAGATCCGTAGCGGTAAACTCCACGTGGCTGCCCTCGGCGCGAATGAGGACGTTGGAAAGAATCGGCAGCGTGGTGCGGGTGCTGACGACATTTTGCACTGCTTGCAGCCCGGCGATGATCTGGTCTTTCGTGATCGTGAGGTTCATGCGCTTATAATATTCTGTCTTCTTTAAAAAATTCTATTCTTATTAAGGGCTGTGAACAAGCCCAACAACATTCACTTCGGCAATCAGCACCGGTCAAATCTTAAAATCACACGTGCGACCAGTTCAAGCTATACGAGCGGGAAAAATAAAAAAGTAAAAGTTACTGGCTTCATCCACATTCCATTCACATTCCGTTGGCAGGGAAACCAACCCTACGAGCGCGGCCAACGACCCCCGGCAAAACCGAGCAAACAAATTCAACTTCTTCAGCCGAAGAATCACGACCCAAGGAAAACCTAACCAAAGAATTTGCAGATTCAATTTTGCCAATCGCCTCAATCACGTGACTTGGGTCCAAAGAACCAGCCGAACAGGCGGAACCGCTCGATGCACAAATTCCCTCCAAATCCAGACCAGCCATCAGGGAGATGCTATCCGCGCCGCGAACCACGAAAGCAAGGGTGTTGGCGAGACAATCAGATTTAGGACTGACGATGTCACAAAATTCAATGTTTTCGATCGAAGCGGACAAAGAAGACAGCAAAGGTTTAAACTTGGAGCGAACAAAAACGGGCGGGGCAATGAATTTTTCCAAAGCGGACACCATCCCAATAATGGCCGGTAGATTCTCAGTTCCGGCGCGGCGTTCTTGTTCATGACCGCCGCCAAACAAAATTGGATGGGGTTGAAGCGGGGATTTTAGAAAGAGCAGGCCTGCGCCCTTTGGCCCATGAAACTTGTGAGCACAAACGGAAACCAAATCGGCATGGAATTGTTGAATATTAACCACCGGTTCCTTCCCAAACCATTGAACCGCATCCGAATGGAAAACAATGCCCCGATCACGACAAACGGCCCCTAGGGCGGCCACCGGCTGAAGCGTGCCGATTTCGTTGTTAGCGGCCATGATGGAAACCAGAATAGTGTCCGGCCGAATGGCCTGTTTCAAATCCTCCACCGCCACGCGACCGGCGGCATCAACCGGCAGGCGGGTGACGGAAAACCCCTCGTATTTTTCCAAATAGTCGAACGATTGCAGGACCGCGTCGTGTTCGACCGAGGAAGTGATCAAATGCCGGCCTTTGGCGGCCAGCCCGCGGGACGTCCCAAAAATGGCGAGGTTGTTTGCCTCCGTTCCGCCGCTTGTGAAGATGATTTCACTTGGCTTGGCCCCGAGCAATGCGGCCGCGCGATCGCGGGCGTCGTCGAGCAGCGCCCGCGCCTTGCGCCCCACGTGATGAACGCTCGACGGGTTGCCCCAAACCTCGCCGAAAAAGGGCAGCATCGCCTCGCGCACGCCCGGATCGAGCGGCGTCGTGGCGTTGTAATCAAAATAAACCGAGCGCGGCACCCGCCCATCTTTGAAGAAACGCCGGGCGGCGACGAGACAAAAAGTTCGCGAGGGGCACCGTTTTGAGTAAATTAGTCCCCCATGAACACGCGGGTAAAGATTTGCGGCATCACCAGTGTCGCCGATGGGCAAGCGGCCGCCGAAGCGGGCGCGGACCTGATCGGACTGATGTTTTACGAACCCAGTCCGCGGTACGTCTCGCTGGACGCGGCGGCGGGGATTGCCCGCGCGCTGCCGCCGGAGGTACAACGCGTCGGCGTATTTGTGAATCCGACCACCGAACTCGTCCGGCGCGCCATCGGGGAATGCCAGTTGAGCCTGCTGCAATTTCACGGGGACGAACCCCCGGATTTCTGCACGCAATTCGGACTGATGAGCCTGAAGGCTTTTCGCATCCGGGATGCCGCCTCGCTGGACGCGCTGCCAAACTATGAGACGGACGGCTACCTGCTGGACGCCTATTCGCCGGAAGCGCGCGGGGGCACCGGCGAAAAATTCAACTGGGACCTGGCCGTGGAAGCGCAGAAATTCGGCAAGCCGATCTTTCTAGCCGGCGGATTAACGCCGGCAAACGTGGCCGCCGCCGTGAAACAAGTCCAGCCGTTCGCCGTGGATGTTTCCAGCGGCGTGGAATCGGCGCCCAGCAAAAAGGATCCCGCGAAGGTGAAGGCATTCATCGCGGCGGCAAAATCTGTTTAAAAAACAGGATTGCCAAAAATTTATTTTTCCTTGATCGAGCTGTTTACTGCGAAGCGATTTTCTTTCCAAACATCGTGGTGAATTTTCCAAACATGACATCGAGCCGATAGATGTGTGAAGGATAGGCCAGCATCTCATCCAGTAGTTCTGACCGAAGGAAGTTACGGCCGCCTGGACCGATATCATGCGCGTCTCGTGCCGCAGAATCGGGAAAAGCTTCAAAAATTCCAAAAGTTGTGTCGGAGAACCGGCAGCCAAACCATGGACCAGTGCCCGGTTCCTGTTCTACCCCGGCTAAAATGTCGCGCAGGAATTGTTCCACTTTGTCACCCATTCCGGGCTTGGCTTCAAGATTGATATAATAGGCCTTATGCCCCCGCTTGTCGTCAACGCCACTCCGAACCCAGCCCGCGTGGATTTCAGTTTGCCCGGGATTGGGATTGGGACCGGGTGATGTTCCGGCTTGGAGATTTTGTTTTGGAACGGAGGTTGTATTCATATTTTGAAGAGTGAAAATACACAGGAACATAATCGTTGCTATGGGGTGTTTTACCCAGAAGGGAAATTCGATCTGCAGCTGCATTCGTGGCCGAAAGTAAATTCTCTTTGCGCCGTTTGCGGCTTTACGTGAGAATTAACGCATGAGCTCAGTTCTCGCAGAAAATTTGCCCGACGCCACCGGCCATTTTGGTCCGTTCGGCGGACGTTACGTGCCTGAAACGTTGATGCACCCGCTGCAGGAATTGGAGGAAGAATATTTCCGCGCGCAGCACGATCCGGAATTTCAGAGGGAATTGAGTTATTACCTCACGGAATTCGTCGGCCGCCCTTCACCGCTGTATTTTGCCGAACGGCTCACCAAGGAACTCGGCGGCGCGAAGATTTATCTAAAGCGCGAAGACCTCAACCACACCGGCGCGCACAAGATCAACAACGCCCTCGGCCAAATCCTGCTCGCCAAACGCATGGGCAAGACCCGGATCATCGCCGAAACCGGCGCGGGGCAACATGGCGTTGCCTCCGCCACGGTCGCGGCGATGTTTGGGATGAAATGCGTCATCTACATGGGCGCGGTGGATTGCCAGCGGCAGGAACTCAACGTGTATCGCATGAAAATGCTCGGCGCGGAAGTCGTGCCGGTGCATGCGGGGCAAAAGACCTTGAAGGAAGCGGTCAACGAAGCCATGCGCGACTGGGTCACGAATCTGCGCAACACGCATTACATTCTCGGCACGGCTTACGGCGCGCATCCGTATCCGGTGATGGTGCGGAATTTCCAGCGTATCATCGGCGACGAGGCGCGCGCGCAGATTTTAGAAAAGGAAAAACGGCTGCCCGACATGCTCATCGCCTGCGTCGGTGGCGGGTCGAACGCCATTGGACTATTTTATCCGTTCCTCGACGACAAGTCCGTGAAGCTCGTCGGCGTGGAAGCCGGCGGACTCGGCATCAAGCCCGAGCAGCACGCGGCGCGGTTTCAGGGCGGCTCGCTCGGTGTATTGCAAGGCACGCGCAGCTACATTTTGCAGGACGAATTCGGCCAGATCCAATCCACGCACAGCGTCAGCGCCGGACTCGATTATGCCGCCGTCGGGCCGGAACACGCGTGGTTGCGCGACGCCAGCCGCGCGGAATACACCTACGCCACCGACGACGCGGCGCTCGCCGCCTTCATGAAACTCGCGCGCTTGGAAGGCATCATCCCCGCGCTGGAAAGCGCCCACGCCGTGGCCGAGTGCATGGTCCGCGCGCCGAAGCTGCCGAAGGATGCGCTCATCATCGTGAACCTCTCCGGTCGCGGCGACAAAGACGTGGCGCAAGTGGCGGCGAAGGTGAAGTTGGAGATGCCGAAGTAACAAATGAAATTGGGATTTTATTTTTGACGAAATGAACGAATACCAATTGATGCGAAGACGGCAAACCATGCAGCCGGAAAAAACCCACGAAATTGGTGATATTGCGGAGGCCCCTAAACCCAAGAAAATCCTGATTTTGGAGGACGATCTTGTCTTGGCCCTCCTGCTGAAGGAAGAGCTCGAAAGTCAAAAATACCTTGTCACCGTCGTGTCCAGCGGGGTGGAAGGGTTGAAAAAGATTTTGGCCGACGATTATAGCGTGATCCTTTGCGACATGGTGATGCCCAACTTTCCCGGAGACATGTTTTATCTGGCGGTCGAACGCGCCCGCCCGCACTTGTGCAAACGGTTCATCTTCATGACCGGGCATAAAGGCGAGCGCAAGATCGAGCAGTTCATTCGCCGCATCCGGGGATTGATGCTCTGGAAACCCTTTGAGATGCATGTCCTGTTCGATACCATCCAAAGCGTGACCAAACGGCAATGAGCCGATAAAGACGTGCGCAAGGAGCGGAGAAAATCAAATTCGAGATGCCGAAGTGAGCTGATAATCAATGGAGAAAGCTAAGCAAAAAAAACCTGAAGAAAATCTTTCAGCTTCTTGCGTTCTTACTGGTGTTGGCCACCCGCGCCTTTTGCGATTTGGTGGATGAAGGAAATGTAAAATATTCCGAAGGTGATATGGACGGAGCTTTTGCGGATTACACCAGAGCCATCGAATTAGAACAACATCCGGCTTTAGCTTACAGCAATCGAGGGCTTGTAAAACTGCAAAAGAAAGACTTGGATGCAATAGTAGCGGCTGCCCGATGCATGTGGGCATGTGTGGATTCCAACGCCGCCGAAGAATTGGCGGAAGAAGTCCACAAAAATCACATCCCCGATTTCTCGAACTAGAAGAACCACGACGCCTTTGAACGCGCCCTCGCCCGGCTGGAAAAAGAATTGCACACGAGCCTTGGCAAATAAAAGTGCCCGAGGCGCGGAAGAAAATAGCCCACGGTGAAACCGTGGGTCAGGTCGTCAAAACCATCCAAGCCCCGGCAGGGGCAACAGAAAAAACCGCCGCAAATCTTCTTTCGCCCCATCTGGGGCTTGATTCGTTTTTGTTCGTTGAACCCACGGCTCGCGCCGTGGGCTATTATCTTTCGTCGCTCCGCGACTCGCGGGGTTATCCGCAGTGTGCGGCGGCGAGGCCTTTGCCGGTTTCCAGAAATGATTTCAGGCTGGAGAGCACGCGCGGCCAGCCGCCGTTCACCCGGCCGGGCATCGTCGAACCCGCCTTGAATTGGTCATGTGTCACCGTGAGGCAAACCGCGTCTTTGACGATGGCAATCTCGTAGGTGACGCGCGAAACGTCTTTGAGATTTTCCGGGTCTACCCACGACAGCACGAGGCGTTTGGGCGGCGTGGATTCCAAAACTTTGCCGGTGGTATAGATTTCAGGTTTTTCGTCCGCCGTGGCCATGTCCCAGGTCGAACCCGGCTTCCAATCGGAGACGAGCGCGAGTCCGCCCCAATACTGGCGGGTGAATTTTGGTTCGGTGATTGCCGCCCAGACTTTTTTCGGCGTGGAGCGAATGTAGGTGGTGTAAACTAACGTAGGTTTTGTCATGGTATCAGCCTTTCTTTTTGGTTGGTGGTTTTTCTTCGAGACCTTTTTTCAGATCGCCCAGCGCCTGAAGGCGATGGCGTTCGTATTTGCCAATCCAGCGCTCGGAGATCTCGTGGATCGGCACCGGATTGAGGTAATGCAGCTTCTCGCGCCCGCGCCAGACGACGGCGACCAGATTGGCCGCTTCGAGCAACAGGAGGTGCTTGGTGACCGCCTGCCGCGTCATGTCGAGGTGCGCGCACAATTCACCGAGCGTCTGGCCGTTGCTCGCATGCAACTGGTCCAGCAGCTTGCGCCGGCTATCGTCCGCCAAGGCTTTGAATACTGCATCCATGTGCGTGATAATATGCAACCATATAGTTGCATGTCAAGCGCCAAGGAAAAGTTTTGCAATGAAACCCGCGCGGCTTTATAGACATCTGGCTGTCGCCATAAAACCTTGCGTTTGCAAACCAGTCGGCTTTCCTGAGGCCAACGTGAATCCAACTGAAACACCAGTCAGCGTGAAACTGCGGCCCATGGCTTACTGGTGGCTGTGGGTTTTGGACACGGTGCTGGTGAGCGCGGGCCTGCTTTTTATTCTGGCGCTGCAATACGGTACTTACGAGTTCTTCGGCCGGGCCTGCGCGATGGCGTTGCTGCCGTTGATCCCGGTCATGGTATTGGTCGGGGGCGCGGGCAGCACCATCTTCGCTTTGACCAAGGTATGGATCGAAAAGCGCGCGTGGCGGCGGCCGCGAGCGGTGGCGCTGCTGGTGGGACCGGCGCTGGTGGTGACGCTGGCGCTCGGGCTGTTGGGCGCCGGCAAGTCGCCGGGTCACCGGTTGAACTTTATTTGCTTGGGGAATGCGCCGGCTTCGGCCAGCCACGTCCGGATCGCGGGCTATTCCACTTTTCTACGCGGTGAATGGCTGGCGGTGTTCACGGTTGGGCCGAAGGATTTTCAAACGCTGGTGGCCGGGGCGAAACTGGTGCCGGCGGACGCGTTTGAATTTCAGTCGCGGCTCGACCGTTCGGCGCAGAATGGCACCCGGCTGTTCCAGAGTTTGCCGCCGCTGAAGAACCTTCCGTGCTTCCGGCGCGACTTCAAGGAATCGGAGGAACACCAGCGCGGCGGCGTGTACGCGGTGTTTGATCCCGCCACCTCGACGGCGGCGGTTTTCCGGGAATATCACGATTAACTTACGCGCGGTTTTAAGTGATTTTTCAACCGGTAGGATCCCCGACGCATTTATTTTGCTTCGCCGGGCTTGGGCAACGGCTGGCGGGAAAAGATTTGCGCGCGGGCCGTTCCAAATCGACACTGGCGGCGTGAATCAAATACGGGCCACCCGCATCGCCGCCGCACTGGGATTCCTGGCGGTGGCGCTGGGCGCGTTCGGCGCGCACGGGCTGAAGGGGCTGCTCGCGCAGAACGGCCTGACCGCCGTCTGGGAGAAGGCGGTGTTTTATCATTTCATCCACGCCGTGATGTTGTTCGTCCTGGCCGAACGAAAGCCGTTTCCGGCGGTGGCGTGGTGGAGTTTCCTCGCCGGCATAGGCTTCTTCTCGGGCTCGCTGTACCTGCTGGCGTTGACGAACGTTCATTGGCTCGGCGCGGTGACGCCGGCGGGCGGCCTCTGCCTCCTGTTCGGCTGGGGCTGGCTGGGGTTCGAAGCCACACGCGGTTGAACCTCCACCGTTGCGCGCGCCGGGGCACGTTTCCGGCTTCAATCGCCCGCCGGAAAATGTTTTCATGCCGCATGGTTCCGTGTGTGATCTTTGAGGACGAGCATCTGCTGGTGGTACACAAGCCCGCCGGCTGGAACACCCACGCGCCAGCGCCCCACGCCGGCGAGGGCCTCTACGACTGGCTCCGGCACCGCGAACCGCGCTGGGCGTCCCTCGCCATCCTGCACCGACTGGACAAGGAAACCAGCGGCGTGCTCGTCTTCGGCAAAACACCGCTCGCCAACCAATCTCTGACGGAACAATTCACCGCGCGCCGGGTCCACAAGCAATATCTCCTGCTCACCGACCGCGCCGTGCCGAAGAACGCGTTCACGGTGAAGTCCGAACTCGTCCGGGTTGGCGACCAATACGCCAGCGGATCCGGCGGTGAAGTCGCGGAGACCCGGTTCACGCCGGTGGTGGACGCCAAGTTCGCCGTCCACAGCGCCGGCCTGACGATGGTGACGGCCGAGCCTTTCACCGGCCGCACGCACCAGATCCGCGTCCAAGCTGCCGAGAGCGGTTTCCCCATCCTCGGGGACGGGCTGTACGGCGGCACGCCCTCGGCGCGCGTTTATTTGCATGCCGGGGAGATCGCATTCACGCATCCGGCCACCGGTGCGCCGGTGCGGTTCGTCGCGCCGGTTGATTTTGCGGTCGAACCGCGCCGCGCCCTGCGCGCGTTCGTGGAGACGGACGCCACGAACGCCTACCGCGTCGTGCAGGGCGCGAGCGACGGCTGGCCGGGGTGGTACGTGGAAAAGCTCGGCGACTACCTGCTCTCGCAATCCGAGGCGCCGCTGACGACGCACCAGCAGGCGGAATTGGCGCGTCTGGCCGAACACTTCGCGTCGCGCGGCGCGTACCACAAAACCTTGTCGCGCCAGGTGCGCCGCACCCGGCCGGCCGAGGCCTCGCCACAGCTCGTATTCGGCACCGCCGCACCCGAACGTTTTGAGATTCTCGAAAACTCCCTGCGCTACGAGCTGAGCTTTGCGGAAGGTTATTCCGTCGGATTATTTCTGGACCAGCGCGACAACCGCCGCCGGCTGCTCACGGGCCACGTCGCCGCGGGCTTCGAGCTGGGGCCGTGGAACCCGGGCTTCGGGCTGTTGAACTGTTTCGCCTACACCTGCGGCTTCTCCCTCGCGGCGGCCAAGGCCGGCGTGGGGACAATCAGCCTGGACCTCTCGAGGAAGTATCTGGATTGGGGGCGGCGCAATTTCGCACTCAACGGCCTCGAACCGCAGTCGCACCAGTTCATCTACGGCGACACGTTCGACTGGCTGCGGCGGTTCCGGAAGAAAAGCGTGCGGTTTAACGCCGTGGTGCTCGACCCGCCGACATTCTCGCAATCGAAGGAATACGGCTCGTTCCGCGCGACGCGGGACTACGGTCGGCTGGTCACCGCCGCGCTGGGCGTGCTCCGGCCGGGCGGCGTGCTACTTGCCTCGACAAACGCCGCGGACTGGCCCCCGGCGGAGTTCCTAGCCGTCGTGGAAGACGCGGTCCGCGCCTTGAACCGCACGATTGCGCAACGGCATTATGTACCGCAGCCGCCGGATTTCCCCATCAGCCGCGCCGAACCGGCGTACTTGAAAACCGTCTGGCTGCGGATTGCCTAATAAGAAAAACGGCGGCTTCCGCACCGGGAAGCCGCCGGGTAATTTTCACAATTGATTACTGGCCGACGGCCTTGACCACCTTCCGCGCCGCGTCCGCCATGGAATCGCCGGTGATGATGGCCACGCCGGATTTCGCCAGGGTCTCCTTGCCGGCCGCGACGTTGTTGCCTTCGAGCCGGACGACCAGCGGGAGCTTCAGGCCGGTCTCCTTCACCGCGGCGACGATGCCGGTGGCGATGACGTTGCAATCCATGATCCCGCCGAAGATGTTCACAAGGATACCCTTCACGTTCGGGTCGCTCAGGATGATCTTGAACGCGGCGGTGACCTGGTCCTTGCTCGCGCCGCCGCCGACATCGAGGAAGTTCGCCGGGCTGCCGCCGAAGTGCTGGATGATGTCCATCGTCGCCATCGCCAGCCCCGCGCCGTTCACGAGACAGGCAATGCTGCCGTCGAGCTTGATGTAATTGAGATTGAATTTGCTCGCTTCGATTTCGAGCGGCGCTTCCTCGTTCAGGTCGCGCATCTCCTGAATATTCTTGTGCCGGTAAAGCGCGTTGTCGTCCAAGGAAATCTTCGCATCCAGCGCCATGACGGTTTCCTTGCCGTCGCGCAACTCGACGACCGCCAGAGGATTGAGTTCCACCATGGAAGCGTCGCATTCCCACCAGGTGTTATAAACGCCGGTGATGAGCTTCACGCCGGCGTTGAAGAGATCGCCTTTCAGTCCCAGCGCGGCAGAAATCTTCCGCGCCTGATACGGCATGATGCCGACGGCGGGATCAATCGTCTCCTTGAAAATCTTTTCCGGATGCTTTTCGGCGACTTCCTCGATGTCCATGCCGCCCTCGGTGCTGGCCATGATGAGCGGGCGCGACGTCTCGCGGTTGAGCAACACGGCGAGGTAAAATTCTTTTTTGATCTTGGCACCCTCGGCGAGGAGCAACGTCTGCACCATCCGTCCGTCCGCGCCGGTCTGCTTGGTGACGAGCGTCTGGCCGAGCATCTGCCCGGCAAAGCCCACCGCTTCGTCCACCGAGCCGGCAACTTTTACGCCGCCTTGGAAGCCGGATTTAAATGTGCCCTTCCCGCGGCCGCCGGCGTGGATCTGGGATTTGACCACGACTTTGGCGCTGCCGGTGGCGGCGATCCGCTCCGCCGCCGGCCGCACTTCGGCGAGCGACTTGGCGGGGATTTCGTAGGGCACATTGACCCCATACTGCGCGAGCAATTGCTTGGCCTGATATTCGTGGATGTTCATGGCAAAAAATCGTTGCCGCATTAAAAACCATTGCCGCCGGAAATCAACTGCTAACCTTCGCCGCCGTATCCGCCGCAACAATTTCGCTGGCGCGGGGTTTGACAGCCTGACCACAATATCACCATGAAACGCTGGGCCTTCCTCATCGTCCTCCTCTACGCTGCCGCCTTGTTGCTGCTCACGGTGCCGGTTGTCGTCGCCGCCTTTAATGCTTGGGATTCACAGAACATTCCGTTCAAGGATATTTTGAGCCTCTTCGGCCAATGGCAATACTGGCTCTGGCTGGCCGTGCTGGCGGGCGGGCAGTTCGTGCTGCTCCTGCTGCCCATTCACATCGCCGAGCGACGGCTGCCCGCGCGCCGTCCGCTGAAAGTTCCGATCCTCGTCACCGCGTTCTTCCTGGCCAACCTCGCCTTTGCCGGCGTCCTGTCCCTGCTCGCCGCCCTCTTCAAGGAAAATGGGATCATCAAACGTGGCGGCACGAGCCTCATTGATTTCGTGAATCCGATCCACCCCGCCCAGAACAGCAGCGATTTACATGTATTATGTTCGGCCCTGATCACTGTGGGCATCTTCTGGATCATCTGGGCCCTCATCTTCAGGAGTTACGCCAAGGCAGACGATGAAGCCACCCTCCTGCAACGCAGCACACGCTGGCTGCTGCGCGGGAGCATCCTCGAACTCATCGTGGCCGTGCCCAGCCACGTCATCGTACGCCGCCGCGAAGATTGCTGCGCCCCCATAGGCACGTTTTGGGGCATCGCCACCGGCATTTCCGTGATGCTGCTCTGTTTCGGGCCCGGCGTCTATTTCCTCTTCGTTAAGCGCTGCCAAAGTCTCCGTCCCAAGTCGTCCGCCCCGTCCCGCGACCCGGATTAGCGGTCGCACGGCGGCAACCCCGGCGGGAAAATTCCCCTTTAGCTTTAGGCCGTTGCGCCTTAACTTGCGCGGCCATGAAATTCCGTTGCTGGCTCGGGTTGCTGCTCGCCGTCGCGTGTTCCGCGGCGGGCGCGCGCGCGGTGTACGTCAACAGCCGCGGCTACCAGCCGGTCGAGGATTGGGCGGACGCGAACGGCCTCCGCCTGGCGGCGCGGCATGGCGAGGTCCTCGTCCTGACCAACCGCACGGCGCGGCTGGTGCTGGAGAAAGATTCGCACATGGCGGAAATCAACGGAGTGAACGTGGCGCTGTCATTTCCGGTGGCGGTGGACCGGGGCCAGTTCGCCGTGGCGCAAATGGATTTGACCCGGACGATCGGGCCGCTGCTGTTTCCGGCCCGGCCGACAGGGCGGCCGGTTTTCACCATTGCCATCGACCCCGGCCACGGAGGGCGGGACACGGGCAACCATGTCGGCTGGCACTTTGAGAAGACGTACACGCTGGCGCTGGCCGCCGAGCTGCGCGACCAACTGCTGGCGGCGGGTTTCCGAGTCATCCTCACGCGCACGAAGGATAATTACGTGGAGTTGCCGGTGCGGCCGGACCTTGCCAACCGGGCGAACGCGGACTTGTTCGTGAGCCTGCATTTCAACGCGACGGCGACGGCCAAGGCGGAGGTGAGCGGGCCGGAGACTTATTGCATCACCCCGGTCGGCGCGGCCTCCTCGAACGCGCAGGGCGAGGGCGCGAACTACGGAGCAACGACGGCCAACCTCTCCGAGCGGAAAAGCCTGCTGCTGGCCTACCAGGTGCAGCGGTCGTTGGTGAAGAATCTCGGCGCGGTGGATCGCGGCGTGCGGCGCGCGCGGTTTGCGGTGTTGCGCGATGCGGCGATGCCGGCCATCCTGATTGAGAGCGGCTACATGACGCATCCGGTGGAGGGGCGAAAGATTTTCGACGCGGGTTACCGGAAACAGATTGCGGCGGCGATTGTGAAGGGAATTTTAAATTATCAAAAATTGACGGCAGCGCCGTCGCCAGCCCCGGCGGCGCCGACGAAAAAAGCGGCCAACGCACGGGGGGCAAAGCCGCTCCAGAACGACTAGCAAAATTTTACCATGAGCATTGCGACCAAGACGGGCGACAACGGCACGACGGCCCTGATGTATGGCCGGCGGGTGCCGAAGCATCATATGCGCGTGGAAGCCTATGGGACGGTGGATGAGTTGAATTGCGCGCTCGGCCTGGCCCGGGCGACGGCGGAGCACGCGTTTGTGCGCGACAACCTGCTGGCCGTCCAAAAGGATTTGATCGTGTTGATGGGCGAGCTCTGCGTGCAGCCGGAGGATCTGCATCGATACACCACCGACGGTTATTTTCTGGTGACGCCAGACCTGACCGCGAAGCTCGATGCGCTCGTGGGGGCGATCGAGGCGCAGAACGTTAGTTTCAAGGGCTGGGCCACGCCGGGGGCGACGCAGCATTCCGCCGCGCTGGATGTGGCGCGCACGGTCTGCCGCCGCGCAGAACGGCGCGTGTGCGAGCTGAAGTTCACCGGCGAGCTGCGGAACCAAGAAATTGTCCTGTACCTCAACCGGCTGTCGGACTTGCTCTGGCTATTCGCCCGCTGGGTTGAGGCGCAAGTCCCGGGTTGAGGCCAACTCCGCACTTTTCAAACCGCGGCCGTCTGACTACACTTCCGTTTCCATTGGACTTCTGCCGCGGCGGTTGCGCGCGATTCCAGAAATGATATGCCCTTGATTGTTCAGAAATACGGCGGCACCTCGGTCGGCAACACCGACCGCATCAAGAACGTTGCCCGGCGCGTGGCGGAATGCCGTTCGCGCGGCGACTCGGTGGTGGTGGTCGTCTCGGCGATGAGCGGCGTCACGGATGGCCTCATCAAGCTGGCCAAGGACATTGCGCCGCTGCCGAGCGAGCGCGAGATGGACATGCTCCTGGCCACCGGCGAGCAGCAGACCATTGCGCTCACGGCCATCGCGCTGCACACCATCGGCGTCCCGGCGGTGTCCATGACGGGCGCGCAGGCGGGCATCGTGACCGACGGCGTCCACACGAAGGCGAAGATTCATAACATCACGCCGAAGCAGGTTCATGAAAAGCTCAAGGCGGGCAATGTGGTCATCGTCGCCGGTTTTCAGGGTGAGACGGCGGCCGGCCAGATTACAACGCTCGGCCGCGGCGGTTCGGATCTGACTGCGATTGCCCTGGCGGCCGCGCTCAAGGCCGATCTCTGCCAGATCTATACGGACGTGGATGGCGTTTACACCACCGACCCGCGCATCGTGCCGACGGCGAAGAAGCTGGCGGAGATTTCCTATGATGAGATGCTCGAACTCGCCAGCCTCGGCGCCAAGGTGATGCAGAGCCGCTCGGTGGAATTCGCGAAGAAATTTGGAGTCGTGTTCGAGGTCCGCTCCAGCCTCAATGACAACCCCGGAACCATTGTGAAAGAAGAAACAAAAAGCATGGAAGGCGTGGTCGTGCGCGGCGTCGCACTCGACAAAAACCAGGCCAAGGTCACGCTCGTGGGCGTGCCGGACAAACCCGGCGTGGCGGCCAAAATTTTCAAGGCGCTCGGCGATGCGACCGTGAACGTGGACATGATCATCCAAAACATCAGCCACGGCACCGGCACGCCGGCCACGGACATTTCGTTCACCGCCGACAAGCCAGATTTGCTCAAGGCGCAGAAGGTCATTGAGGGATTGAAAAAAGAAGTCGGCTATCGCGAAGTCATCACCGCCGAGAAGATCGGCAAGTTGTCCATCGTCGGCGTCGGCATGAAGTCGCACACCGGCGTGGCGGGCAAACTCTTTGAGACGCTCGCGAACGAAGGCGTCAACATCGATATGATTTCCACGAGCGAGATCAAGATTTCGGTCGTCATCGACCTCGCGAAGGGCGAGCAGGCGGTGAAAGCCGTTCACGCGGCATTTATCGGCTGAGATTGTTTACGGATTTTTCCAACCCGTCACCTTGGCCAAGGGGACGTTCTCGATATTCACGTCCGGATCGCGGCCCGCGTCGAGCACCGCGATGTTCGTGGAGCGGTGGTGCAGCCACCAGCCAAGCTGGTCGTTCCACGTGAAACGGTAAGGCGTTTCATTCCAGCCGCTGGCCGGCAAGGGCGGTGGCGGCAGGGAGGGCGGCATCCGGGAGCCGTCCGGTTGGTTGATGCCACCCAGCACCCAGACCGTGCCGCCGTTCCGCAGCGAGGCGGCGACGCGTTTAAGCACCGGCTGCATCGCAGTGGTGGTTTGCATCTGGAGTTGCAGCAGGTCAAAGCGGTGACGCGAATGGTCGCTGATCGGCGGCACCGTCGTCCACGCGCACGGACTTTTGAAATAGCGCGAAAAAGTGATGCCAACCTGCCAGGGCGTGACGACGACATAATCCTTTTCCCCGGCGGCGGCCGCAACCTTTTCCGCGAGCCGGTCAATGTTCGTAAACCGATAATCCAAAACCGGCCCGGCACAGAGGGCGGAAATGGCCGCCGTGGCCGCCAAGCTGCCCCAGAGCAAGGCGCGGAAACGTCCCGCGGGCCGCGGCAACGCCGCCTCCAGACAGACCGCCGACAATGTCACCGGCGGCAGGAAATACCACGGCTGGACCGGAAAACTCGCCAGCCGCAAAAACGCCCAAAACCCGGCTGTACCCAGAATCAACGTCACGGCGGCGAACAAAGAACGATCATCGCCCCGGGCCGAAAAAAAGCCGATGACGGCACGGAGCAGAACGAACCCGGCCAGCCCGGTCCACACCCAGAAAAATTGCGGCAGCGGATACGCGAGCAGGGTGTCAAGATTGTTGAAGGCGGTGTAGCGGTCGAAGTCCACCCGCAGCGGCGCGGCGCCCTGCGGCATCCCGGCAAAATCATGCCAGTAGGGCAAAAGCGAAATCGCCGCCGTCAGGCCCGCGAAAAAAATGAAGCTAGTCAGTTTGAACTGTTTCCGGCGCAAAGCCACCGCGCCCGCCCCGGCACAAACCGCCGCGACCAGGACGGAATTTTGATACAGCGACTGAACGCTCAAGACGGCGGCCGCGGCAAATATCAGCCACGATTTTTTCCCGGGATGTTGGACAAAATGCCAGCCCGCCGCCGCGCAGAGCGCGATCATCGCGCTGCCGAGGCCGTAGGCCCGGAGCGATGCGGCGTAGTAAATCACCCAGGCATTCAGCGCCACGAGCACGAGCGACCACAACGGCGGCGCGCGGCGTGTCCACCAGGCCGCCAGCCAGAAAGCGGCGGTAAGGCATAATCCCAGCAGCACGCCAAAGCAGCGCACCGCCAGATCGGATCCGCCCAAACCGAGTGCGCTCCAGCCGCGTAACAGGAGTGGGAACAAAACCGGAAACGAATCTTCCGTGAGCTGGCTGAGCTGGCCTTGCGCGATGCTGACGGAGTTCACCTCGTCGCGCCAGAGCCCGCCGATGCGGTTGAGAAAAAACAGATGCAGCGCCAGTACCGCGATGGTTGCTAGCACCGCGAGCCACCATTCCGCATCGCGGCGGGAGGCGGTGTTGGCTTGGGCGACGGTGGCGGTCACACGGCCATTCAACAATTTTGCCGGTGACAAGACAAAGCAAATGAGCTAGGGTCTTGCAGTGAAAGTGATCTTGAACCTGCTGCTTACAAACGCGCTGCTGACCGGCGCGGCAGTCGGGTTTTGATTCATTCCAAGAATTTAACCAACCCACTGCCGACCCGGCGGTGGGTTTTTTGTTTTAACCTGCGCGCCGGATGGCAATAATAAGAGAGCCGAACCATGCACAAAGACCCGTCAAAAAAATATCGCGCATTTCCGCCGGTCCACTTGCCGGAACGCCAGTGGCCCAACCGCGTGCTCACCGCCGCGCCGCGCTGGTGCAGCGTGGATTTGCGCGACGGCAACCAGGCGCTCGCCGTGCCGATGAACGTGTCGCAGAAACTGGAACTGTTTCAGACGCTCGTAAAAATCGGCTTCAAGGAAATCGAAGTCGGCTTTCCCTCAGCGTCCAACACCGAATTCAACTTCAACCGCCGGCTCATCGAGGAGCAGCGCGCGCCGGATGACGTCTGGCTTCAGGTGCTTGTGCAGGCGCGCGAGGATTTAATCGAGCGCACCGTCGAGTCGTTGATCGGCGCGAATAAGGTCATCATCCACATGTATAACTCGACATCGCCGGCGCAACGGCGCGTGGTGTTCGGCAAGTCGAAGGACGAGATCAAGGCCATCGCGGTTAATGGCGCGCGAATGATCAAGGATCGGTTGCACCGGCTCACGGAAAAAGGTACGGAAGTGATGCTCCAGTATTCACCGGAGAGTTTCAGCATGACGGAAGTGGAATACGCGAAGGAAATTTCTGAAGCCGTCATGGACGTTTGGCAGCCGACGCCGCAGCATCAGATGATTTTGAATTTGCCGGACACGGTGGAAGTGGCCATGCCCAATGTATATGCGGATCAAATCGAATGGATTTGCCGCAATATCAAGAATCGCGACTCCCTCATCATTTCGTTGCATACGCACAACGACCGCTGCACCGGCGTGGCGGCGACGGAGCTCGGCCTGCTCGCGGGCGCAGACCGGGTTGAGGGGACGTTGTTCGGCAACGGCGAGCGCACGGGCAATTTGGACGTCGTCACCGTGGCGTTGAACCTCTACATGCACGGCATTGATCCGAAATTGGATTTCTCGAATCTCAGTTCGATCATCGACGTTTACGAGCGCTGCACCGGCATGGCGGTTCCCGCGCGCCAACCTTATGCGGGTGAGTTGGTGTTCACCGCTTTCAGTGGCTCACATCAGGACGCGATCAAAAAAGGGCTAACCGAGCGCGAAAAAATTCCCGATGCGCCTTGGGACGTGCCATATCTCACGATCGACCCGGCGGACATCGGCCGCGAATATCGCGAAGTCATTCGCGTCAACTCACAGTCCGGCAAGGGCGGTGTGGCGTATCTGCTGGAGAGTGAATTCGGTATCGAATTGCCGAAGGATATGCAGCGCGAGTTCGGCCCGATCGCGAACGACGCGGTGGATAAACTCGGGCGCGAAGTTTCCGGCGCGGAGTTGAAGGCGATGTTCTGGAAAGAATATATCGAGCGGGTTTCGCCGTGGTCACTCAAAAGCTTTGAAACGGAGAGCAAGAATGGCATCGTAAAATGCCACGCTAAACTTTTGCAAGACGGCAAAGCAGTGGAATTCTTCGGCGAAGGCAACGGCCCACTTGCCGCGCTCGTTCATGGTTTTTCCCAAATCGGCGTGCCACGCTTTGAAATATCCAATTATAGGGAGCAAGCTCTGGGTAGTGGCGAAACGGCGGCAGCCATCGCCTACATCCAGATCAAATCCGCCGCTGGCAAGGCGCGCTGGGGCGCGGGCGTGGACACGAACATCGAGCTCGCCTCGGTCAAGGCCGTGTTGAGCGCGCTGAACCGGCTGTGAAACCGGCGCGGCCAAATCCTGCTCGTCAAAGGCGGACGACCTGCTAAATTCAAAACGGAAATGAAACTGCGCCCGACGTATTTTGCCGCCGCGATGATTTTTGGTTTTGCCGGCGGAAGCGTTTCCGCCGCCCCGCCCCACGACCTGGTGGCCACCAAGCCGGTCTATGTGCCGGACTATTCGCACGCCAGCCAGCCGCTGCCGGCTGGCACCTTCGCCTGGGACGCAGAGTCAAAGTCGGTGGAAGTGACGAATGGTGAGGCTTTTGCCCGGTTTACGTTCAACTTCACCAACACGGCGGAAAACATGGATCTGGTGCTGGTCACCAACGTGGTCACCACCACCCATTTCACCACGGTGACCAATACGGGATTTTGGACGCGGCTTTTCTGGGGCAATCGCTCCCAAATCGCCAATCTCGAGACCGTCACCAACCTGGTCACGGTCACCAATAACATCGCGCCGGTCGCCGTCACGATCTTGAACGTCCATCCGTCCTGCGGTTGCACCACGGCGGAACTGCCACCGGTGCCGTGGACGATTCCCCCCGGCTCGAACGGGCAGATCAAGCTGAGCGTCAATCTGGCGGGCAAGGTGGGCACGTTGTTCAAACACGTGAGCTTCACCACGGACAAGGGCAACAAGGATCTCATGCTCCGCATCAACATTCTGCCGGCCCCGCCCATGCCCGAAATGACCGAGGCCCAGCGTGATGCCGGCATCGCCGCCGCCAAGGCGGATCGGCAGGCCATTTTCAGGGGCGATTGCGCCAGCTGCCACTTGAAAAATGTCGAGGGCCAGTATGACCAGCAACTGTTCAACGCCGTTTGCGCCATCTGTCACGAGGCCAAAAACCGTGCCACCATGGTGCCCGACCTGCACAACTTGCAGGTGCCGACCAGCGAGGAATTCTGGCGCACCTGGATCACGGCCGGCAAGGCTGGCTCATTGATGCCCGCGTTCGCCACGTCGCAGGGCGGCCCGCTCAGCGACATGCAGATCGCCTCGCTCGCCGCCTATCTCCACCGGGTGAATCCCTCGCGGGTGCTGCCTGGAACGGTGAAGTGAAGCCCCCCTTGCGGAATTTTTCCCGGCCGTTATCCTGTCAACCATGACAGCGAAACCGGTTGACGCGACCACGCACAACAAAATCTCCGAACTCGGCCAGCGGGTTTTGGGCGGCGGCCACCTCACCCGTGACGAAGCGACGTGGCTGTTCAACCTCGAAACCTCCGCCGACATTCTGGATTTGTTGTCGTGGGCCAACCGCATCCGTGAACAGTTCAAGGGCAACAAGATTCATCTCTGCTCTATCGTCAACGCCAAAGCCGGCGCGTGTTCCGAGAATTGCAGTTTCTGTTCGCAGTCCTCGCACTATCAGACCGGCTCGCCGAAATACGGTTTTATCGAACCCGAGCCGGTGAACGAAGCCGCTGACGAAGCGAACAAGAACCAAGTTACCGCCGTCGGCCTCGTCGCCGCGTGGAAAGGGCTGAACGAAGGCCCGATGCTCGATGAAGTCTGTGACCGCATCCGCGAATTGAAAGCCGGCGGCAAGACGCGCCCCGACGCCTCGCTCGGCATCATCAAGAAACAGGAAGTCGCCAATCGCCTGAAGGAAGCCGGCTTGGAATGCTACGGCCACAACCTTGAGAGCTCGCGCCGTTTTTTCCCGAACACCTGCACCACGCACACGTTTGACGACCGGCTGGAAACCATCGGCTATTTAAAAAAGGCCGGCATCAAGATTTGTTCCGGCGGCATCATCGGCATGGGCGAGACGCGCGCTGACCGTTGCGACCTCGCATTTGAATTGAAGGCTATCGGCGCGAACGTGGTGCCCGTGAACATCCTCAATCCCATTCCCGGCACGCCGTTCGCCAAGAACGAGCCGCTGCCCGTCATGGAAATCCTCAAGACCATCGCGTGCTTCCGGTTCATCCTGCCCCGCCAGGAAATCATGATCGCCGGCGGCCGCACCGTGAACCTGCGCGACGCGCAAAGCATGATCTTCATGGCCGGCGCGAGCGCGCTGATGGTGGGCAATTATCTCACCACGCTGAACCAGCCCGTCGAAAAAGATCTCCAGATGCTCAAAGACCTCGGCCTCGACCCGAACTGGGACAGCCACGATTTCAGCGACCAGGAAGAAGGTGGTTGTGGTTGTGGGAATGATAATTGCGAAACGGAAGCGGGACTCGCGACCGCGAAATAAATTTAAAGAGCGTGGATCGTTTCCGACCCACGCTCTTTTGATGTTACGAAGTTGAGTTACGATTTTGCAAGTTCACGCAAACAGGCGTTTTCGACTGTGTCGTAGAGGCTGCTCCAGCAAAGCTGATTTTTCCCAACTGCATTCGGCTTACGGCCAAATTCATCAGCAAAGGCGAGCAGCTTTTTTACGATTTGCATTTTCACAGAATCAAAAATGGCAAGCGGGTCAGCGACCTTCCATTTGGCTACATCACCCGAATAATCAAGCAATGGGCGCATAGCTCCTACGATTGGATAAAGGTAACCAGTTGGCCATCCAGATTTAACGTGGATGCCTGTGATTGGCAAGTCGCGCGGGCCAGACAATTCCTTCAACTTTTTGCCTTTTTCTTTTCCTTCTTTCGCGGTTTCATTTTGCTCGTTGAGCAAACCTTTCAAGCCACCCCCGGAACGATAAGTTTCATCCACCTCGGCTTCGATTTCTTCAGACAGACGCAAGAATTCGGGAGTAAGATGAACAATTTTCCCAAATCCTTGTTTCCAGCGAGTTGAATCTTTGGCTTCTTTTACTAGCGTCCATTCCTCCGCGTAGGTTTCCACGCAGGACGCGCGCGATGAATAGGATTTAGTTGGATGCGAACTTCCGTCTGCAAACGACGGATGAAACAAGTATGCAACAGCGATGACTTCTTCAACCGAAATAGGTTTGTCTTCGTTTTGTTTGAACGCCACTAAATCTTCCAACATTGCTTTCGCCAGCGACTGACGCAAATCAGCAAAGACACCATCAATTGCATAAATGGCAGATGAACGAACTTGGCAGACAGAATTTCTTGCGCTGATAATATCAGTTGAGATGTCATCATATCCCGCAAGCACCTCAACATTGACAAATGCTTTTGGAGCTTCAAGACCGGCATCCAAGCGGTCTTTGGTCACTTGTTGAATTGCCTTGAACGTATGGCCACCATCTATAATTCCGTGACGTTTTGGGTCGCGTAATTGAATCACAAGCGCACGGGCTTGTGTATCATACCTAAATCCATTTGCCAAAATCGTGAGTCCACGGTTCAGCGGGTGCATGTTTTCGGGGCGCTCGTCTAAAGTTTTCAGAATATCCTTAGCAATGCTAGTGCTCATTTTTTGAAAACGAACATTTGCTTCAAGCCAGTCACCTATTCCCGAATTGTATAAATCCTGCACCGCGATGCACGCAATGGCACGGGATTTTGCTTTGGGTTCAAGAGGGTCAACCAGAACGCGAATCTGATCTTGGTGAACAGGGATTTGAACAACCGAGTCGCTCGAAGTGAGCGTATTTGTAGTTTGCATATGTTTAACATTCGTAGTTCCGCCTAGATTGGTAGTTATCCGGGCAAGCAACGATTAGCTCACACCAGCACGAACTACATTTTCAACCAATCAGGGGTCGCGCACATTTTCCTACACAGAAACTGCACTACGACTGCTCCGAGTAAAATAGATCCGAATTCGAAAGTCAAGATGCTTCTGTTGCAATTATCTTCCTAGAATCGTAGGTGCGCCATTTTTGTAGAAACCCGAACCAAAAATTCCCCAGCCCGTCGGGGCGGCAGCATCGGTTGTAGCGGCGCTGTGTCTGCGCCGTCGTCGGTCACAGACCGACGCCACAGGATTTGCTCGTTGCCCGCTTGATTGTTGGAAATTTACACCGCTCGTTCCCAACGAAATTTCATGTAGCCGAGTTCGTCGAATTCCCAAAGCTCGTTGCCGTAGGGTCAGCTTCGGCAGGCGAAGGATTGAGGGCGGGTACCGCGGCCAAGCGGTGCGGACGGATAATTCCTTTGCGCGAATCCGGCGTATTCCCTAGCATCGCGCCCGGATATGCCCTTTATAATGAATTCCCCGGGTGCCGCTGTGTGTCGGTGGCTGATGATCACATTGGGGGCGTCAGCCCTGAGTCTGCACGCGGACGGGTTGGATGCGCCGGTAGCGGTGCCGGCCGGAGCAACGAATGAGGCGGCGGGCGGCATCGAGAACTCGGTGGTGAAAGTTTTTTCCACGGTGCGTTATCCCGATCCCTACAAGCCCTGGGCCAAACAGTCACCGGAGGATGTGAGCGGCAGCGGCGTGGTGATCGAGGGCCACCGCATCCTGACCAATGCGCACGTGGTGGATTACGCCAGCGACGTGCAAATTCAGGCGAATCAGGCCGGCGACAAAATTTCCGCCACGGTGGAAGCCATTGCACCGGGGATCGATCTGGCGGTGCTGAAGCTGGACGACGACACGTTTTTCGACACGCATCCGACCCTGGCGCGGGCCAAGACGTTGCCGGGTATCAAGGACGCGGTGCTGGCCTACGGTTTTCCCGAGGGCGGCAGCGGCCTGTCCATCACCAAGGGCATCGTGTCCCGGGTGGAGTTCGCGCCGTACAACTTTCCGGTGGAAGGCCTGCGCATCCAGATCGACGCGGCCATCAATCCCGGCAACAGCGGAGGCGCGGCGGTGGTGGGCGACAAGATGATCGGGCTGACCTTCAGCCGGTTGAACGATGCGGAAAACATCGGCTACATCATCCCGAGCGAGGAGATTGATTTGTTCCTGAAGGACATCGCGGACGGGCATTACGACGGCAAACCGGGGATGTACGACCAGTTGCAGACGCTTGAGAACCCGGCCCTACGGGCGTTTCTAAAGCTGCCGGCCTCCGTGGCGGGCATGGTGGTGCACCAGCCGTACCGCACGGACGCAGCGTATCCGCTCAAGGAATGGGACGTGATCACGCGGATCGGAGACACGCCGGTGGATGACCAGGGGATGATCCGGCTGGGCGACGACCTGCGGGTGCGTTTAGAATACGAGATCCAGCACCTCGCGACAAATGGCACCGTGCCGCTGACAATTGTCCGCGCCGGCCGGGAGTTGAAGATCAACCTGCCCGTCGCGGCGGATTATCCGCGCCTGATCCCGGCCTTGAACGGCGAGTATCCGTCGTATTTCATTTACGGGCCGTTGGTTTTTTCCGCCGCCACCGATGAATATCTGGGAAGTGTCCTGCGGACGAAGTATGCGGCGGCCGTCCTGGCGCGCTTCAGCGCCTCGGCCAGCCCGCTGGTCACGCGCCTCGCGGACTCGCCGGCGTTTCCGGGCGAGCAACTGGTGGTCATCGCCTCGCCGTTCTTCCCGCACAAGCTCTCCGAGGGCTACAGCAACCCGCGCGCGCAGGTGGTAAAGAGTGTCAACGGCATCCGGGTGAAGAACTTAAACCACCTGGTGGAGATCTTGCGGGATGCCAAGACGGAATTCATCACCATCGCGTGCGACAGCCGCTTCAGCGAGACGATGGTCTTCCCGCGGGCGCAGATGGTGGCCGCCACC